>Ga0302321_100003669_pt1 | contig 13188 bp, 15 predicted proteins | sample Fen_T0_1_FD_202505 | JGI IMG/M metagenome (GOLD analysis project Ga0302321, IMG submission 202505) | Peat permafrost microbial communities from Stordalen Mire near Abisko, Sweden - Fen_T0_1 | ecosystem: Environmental > Terrestrial > Soil > Wetlands > Permafrost | place: Sweden: Abisko...
ATCTGTTGAGGGGAGTGTTAGAGGCAGGCTCGGTAAAAATAGCCCCATCAAGCCATAGCCTGTTAATTTCAAAAAATCACGCCGCGTAAATTTTTGGTGACTCATATTTCAAAGGGATGATCTCAAATCACTTGCGCCGATACTGATAAAACATATTTCAATTACAGACTTTATTGTATTTACAAAAACATCGCGAAGATTGTCTTTAGCGTTCAAGCTAGTTGAAATAAAATCTTCGTGACGATGTATATCAGATTTTATCTTTCTTAATGAAGAACAGCTTTTACGATCAACCAGCTGATCAAAATAACGATTGTAATTGCCAGCGCGGGGAGCGCACGATAGTATACAAAGCGTGCAGTTTGCATTTGTTTTTTTACCGTTTCATGGTCATTGACGTAAGGGAAGAGCACACCTTCAGGGATGGGGAAATCTAAAAAGTTAGCAAGTGGTTGCCAGCCTTCTTTGACGCTAAAGATCAATAACTTATCCGCTGGAACTGTTTGTTTGACCTTTTCAATGTGTTGATTAAAGACCTGGATGGCATGTTCGCGTTCAGCGAATTTGCCGGAAAAAAGTCCATCCCAAATTAACAGGTCAATCAAGTCGGCGAAGTGTTTATATTGAGGCACATATTTTTTGAACCATGCTGGAGTTGTCAACTGCATCATGGTGTAGGCGGTGTCATACATGCTTTGATACCAGCGTTCTGGCTCGCGTACACTTAGCACCACTTTTGCGTCGGGATATTTATCCAGTAGTTCGCGATAAAACAGGCTGGCTGGAAAATCAAGTGATGATTGATAGTTGCTGAAAATATCATCCCAATTCACAGGTTTACCTTGTGCGGCGGCTGTCCAAATATCAATGTGCTTCGGGTATTTGATCATGTCTTCCATGTGATAGCAGGGTCCCAATCCTGCTATTTCAAGTGCTTTCTTGAGTGACAATGTACCTGTGCGTCCGAAACCCGCCCCAATAACCTTCATAGCTTCTATAAATCCTTTTCGTATTAATTATGCCTGTGGATATTCACAGAACTAATAATGCACATTTACCAGTGTACCCACCGATGCCCAGTTATACAACCATTCCGCATTAGAAGTTTCCAGGTTCACGCACCCATGACTCATGGGCGTGCCAAAGTTATGATGCCAATAGGTGCCATGCAATCCGTAGCCCTTGTAGAAATACATAACATACGGAACATTAGGGAGGAAATAACCAGGACCAGACATGTTGGCGGCTTGGTACTTAACATAAATTTTGTATTGTCCCGTCACTGTGGGATGAAGCCATGTGCCGGTGGAAACAATGAATGAGTTGACCACCGTGTCGCCTTGATAAGCATAAACGCTTTGGGTTGAAAGATTTACATCAATCCAGCGTGCTCCATTATTATTGCCGCTGGCGGCTACTACTGCCGGTGGTGGCGCGGCGGGCGCATTTGTTGGCGCGACATATACACTTGTTGGTGTATCTGCCAGAACATCCATTGCCATTACGCCAGGCGCCTCAGTAACTTCAGGTGTAGCAGTGGGTGTTTCAGTTGGAATGGCTGAAGGTGAATCAGTTGGCGCAAGAGCGGGGACTTCGGTCGGTGTGGCGGTTGGTGCATCAACTGAAATTGAAGGCTGTATCGCGATAGAAGTTGGTTGGGGCGCAAAGGCGCTAACATCAATGGGCGCGACACCGGGCTTTGGGATATCCATCCGCGCCCAATGGATTTCCTGCGCAGGCGCATTGTTACTGGTGGGGATGATCGAAGAAAACATGCCATTGTTGTATGCCCACCATGCTGCAATTCCCAATGCAACACAAAGGATCAAGCCAAGAGCAAACACTACAAAAATTAAATTACGAGGATTTGATTTTTTCTCAACAGGTGGTTGACTCTGTTGCGCCACACGTTTGACTGGAGGGGCGACAGGCGCTTCATCGTAGACGCTGGCAGTTTTTGACGCTGGGCTGACATTTCCCATCGCGCGATCCAAATTCACTTCGGGATTTGCTTGAGCCTGTTTCAATTGATTCATTGCCCATTCTACGCCTTTGCGAGCGCGTACACTGGCCGGGTTTAGCTCCAAGGCTTTTTGAGCATACGCCAGTGCGTCTTCGGGATTTGAATCTGCGGCGGTTAATACGAGCCAGGCATCCTCAAGATCTGGAGCGAGGAGTGCGGCTTTTTCGCCCAAGTCGCGGGCGGACTCTTTATCACCGCTTCGCAGGGCTTCACGGGCTTTGGTTATAAATTCACGGGCTTCGATGATGTTTGTGTTCATAGGTTTACCTTTAACTGCTTAACACTAATTGTTCAAAAAGGATTTTAGAAACTGCATTGTGACGTACATATAAGATGAATCATTATCAAAACAACAATCACCAGCGGATTTCTACGGTTGTGCCGACATCTGCCCAATCATACAACAAACTGGCTTCATATGAACCTAAAACCACACATCCATATGAAATTGGTCTGCCCAGAAAACCTGCCCACAAAGTTGCCCCATTGGAAAGAATAGGCAGGGCATGGATGCCATTTTCCAACCCGCCTGCGTAGTAAATGCCCAGCCATTTGGGCATCCAAATGTTCCAGGTGGAACCATACGCGTTGGGAATTTTATCCTGCACGGCGAAGGTTCCAACGCGTGTGGCATTGTTCATACCGGTGGAAGCGACGAAACTATACACCAATGTATCGCCTTCATAGACATACATATGTTGTTCTGAAATATCCACAAGGATATATTTTCCGCCTGAAGAGACAGGCACAGATTGTGCCTGTTGAACTTGAGCTACTGGTGCATGAGTTGGTATGATCGGCACGGGCGTATCGGCAACGACTTGCAAATCCATCACGCCGGGTGTTTCAGTGGAGATGGCTGTAGGAGTATCGATCGGTGTGGGGGTATACGTTGCCTTGGAGATGTTGACGAATGCCCAAAGATTTTCCTGTGTGGGGGTGGGCGTGACAAAGAATGCGCTTGCAGGCGAGGGAGAGAAAAAGAAAAAGGCGAGTCCCAAGCCTGCGCATATCAGGAGCAGGCTGATCGTTGGAAGGAAGCGCATGTATCCGGTTGAAGAAAGTTTTTTCATGGTGTCATGTTCGGGATGGGAGTCAGTTCGAGATTCTCGTTGTTGGCAAAACAAAGGATGCCGTCTGCTACGCCTGCGGCAACTTGATCGGTGTGTTTGGTAAGGATCTCGCGATCAAGATTGAGGAAGCCAGTTTCAATAATGGCGGCAACGGTGCTTGGATCAATTTCGCGGAAAGCGTGATATTCGCGCATATCGCCAGTGATGCTTCCCGAATGGAAGGTCATTTTGGTATCGCGTTCGTAACGATCAACGATACAGGCGGTAAGACGGTTGGCGCGATTCACATCGTTGGTGTTGAGCGCGGCGGCAACTTTAAAGCCGGTGGCTTGATCGTTGATATATTCGCAGGAGTCATTATGAATGGAGATGATCGCAAGAGCACGATAGCCATTGAGGCGCGTATCAAACTCTTTCAGCAGGTCCACTTGAAAACCTTTTTGGGTTAATTGTTGTTGAACAATAGCGGCGATCTTGAGATTAACCTCAGCTTCGGTGAGAGTGACATTGCCGTTGCCATCATAACAAACCGCGCCTGAGTCGTTGCCGGAATGTCCCGCAACGATGCCGATACGGAGCTGGGGTTGAGGTACAAGTGGTGCGCCTTCCGCAGAACGCGGTGTGAGGATGAGACTCAAACGGTCATAAAAATCACCGGTTGCCACACCTTGCGAGGGTAATGCGGTGAAGAGGGTTGCTAATAGAATGGCGATGCCAAGCACGGTGGTTATGGCACGTAAAGGACGCGTTCGTTTTTGTGGTTTGAGGGTGGGTGTTGAGGTGGATTGCATGGCACTTTTCTATGATAGTACCTTTGAAGGCGACAGGATGCAAGGGGAATTTTATAGCTTTTGTAAATCAAAATTTAGCATATTAATCCACGCTATTTTTGTTTTTCATCTTGACTCACTTGCATCTCCTCATTATGATGAAATCAGACTGGAGCAAACATGACCCTCGACCCTGAACAATTGCGCCAAGCCATGCGCGCATGGACGACCGGTGTAACCGTCGTCACCGCGGCACACAATGGCAAGCAACATGGTATGACCGTTAATTCATTCACATCCATTTCTTTGGAACCGCCATTGGTTTCGCTGGCACTGAAGAAGTTGACACATACCCACCATTTGATCGAAGAATCTGGCGAGTTCGCGATCACCATTCTGGCAGACCATCAGAAGCAAATTTCAGATCGCTTTGCTGGAAAACACCCCGAGATTACGAACCGTTTTGAAGGTGTGCCTACTGAAATACTTGAGATCAACGCGCCTGTGATCAAGGACGGCATGGCATATTTCAATTGTCGCGTGATGAATTCTATTTCAGTGGGTGAGAATACGCTTTTCGTGGCGGAGGTGATTGCTGCGCAAAGTAAGCAAACCGATGAGCCCTTGGTATATCACAATCGAGTGTATTGGAAATTGGTGGGGCAGGGCTGAGAATTCTAATTTGCTAGTCCTGTTAATTTATAAAACCTTTTGGGTTTATGTAAGGCAAGTGGAAAATGGATAATAAACTTACTCTCGAAGAGCAACAGATATTGCTTCGCATGGCACGTGAAGCAATGGAATGCGGTGTGCGTGGTAAAAAATTAACTCCGCTTGATGATAGGGTGTTATCAAAACATTTGCGTGAACAAGGCGCCTCTTTCGTCACGTTAACCATTCGCGGACAGTTACGCGGTTGCATCGGTGCATTGGAAGCGTATCAACCATTGGCTCATGATGTACGTGAACATGCCATTGCCGCCGCGCTTGAAGATCCGCGTTTTCCTCCGGTGAGAGAAGATGAATTAAGCAGGATCCAACTCGAAGTTTCGTGTTTGACGCGTCCACATCCACTTGAATATCAAGATGCGGCGGATCTATTATCCAAATTAAAGCCGCACGTGGATGGCGTCATCTTGCGCGATGGAATGAGGCGCGCAACCTTTTTGCCGCAAGTGTGGGAAAAGATTCCCGACCCCGCTGAATTTATGGATAACCTTTGCTATAAAATGGGCGTGAGCGATAATACCTGGCGTCATAAACATTTGGAGGTTTTGATTTATCAAGTCGATGAATTTCACGAGCCTGCGAACAATGTTTGAGGTTTATGTAGTTCGGGGACGAGTAGGGTAAAATCAAGCCATGGCTGATGATGTCATCTTTCAAGAAGCAGTAGAAGCCCTGCGTGCGGGGAATAAAACCAAAGCGCGTGAATTGTTCACGGGTTTGGTCAAAAGCGATCAAGGCAACGTGACATATTGGATTTGGTTAAGTGGGGCAATGGAGACGACGAAGGAACGCGTCTATTGTTTACAAACCGCGCTCAAACTCGACCCTCAGAATGCTACTGCCAAACGAGGCTTGATCTTGCTGGGGGCTTTATCGGCTGATGATAGTATTCAACCTTTTTCACTTAATCATCCGCGCGCATGGGAGGAAAGACTTCTGCTTGCGCATGAAAAACCGAAACCCAAAGGCTGGGAGGCAGTTCGGCAAAGCCCTGTCTTTAGATTGGGATTGATCGTTCTTTTGGTGGGCGGCTTGATTGCGGGTGTGGTGTTTGGACTTGTTATCCCGAATGTGAGCCGCGCTCAGAGATTACCCACGCTTATCGTGGGGACGCCCAAAACATTTACCCCATCGCCCACCGCGTTGGGCGCCAAGCCGCAAGCGACTGAAACGCCTGGTGCGCCTGGTAGTTCAATCAATGAATTGTTGGCTGTGGCTTATACTCCCACTTCTATTTACGTAGAACTTAAAAATTCACCTGTTACATCGGATTCTCTGCTTCAATATAAACAAGCAATTAAAGCTAAAAAATGGGATGATGCCATCGCTGCGCTCAATAACATCATACAAGCTGATCCGAACGCGATTTATGCCTATTATTATTTAGGTGAAACTTATCTTGCCAAGAATGATCCGGGTAATGCCCTGCAAGCTTACAGTCAGGGCAATGAAAAAGATAAGACCTTTGGTCCCATGTATGTGGGTATGACGCGTGCTCAATTAATGTTGAACCCGAATGCCAACGTTCTTCCACTTTTGGATCAAGCTATTCAACTTGACCCGAATTTCGGAGATGCCTATATTTACCGGGGCAGCGTCAAAATCAGGGATAACGATATTCCGGGCGCGATCACCGATTTAGGCGAGGCGAACAAACGCCTGCTTAATAATCCATTAGTGTTTTATAACCTGGCACAAGCCTATTTCAAGAGTGGCGATAACCAACGTGCGCTTGTCGCCGCTCAAAAAGCCAATCAATTTGACGTGACGTTGCTTGATGACTACTTGTTGCTCGGACAGATTTACGTTAAAGCCGGAAATAACCCTGAAGCCATCAAGGCTTTGCAAGTGTATATTAAATACAAGTCAGACGATGTTGGAGCAAGCGTTATATTTGGAAAACTGCTTTACGATATGGGCGAATACCAACAAACCGTCCAGATGATGGACCGCGTGACTGCGCTCGAACGGACGCGTCAGGAACCTTATCTCTACCGTTTCCTTTCCAATGTGGAATTGGGCAAAGGTGCTGAAGCCGATAAAGATCTCGATGCGGCAATCCGTTTTTATCCTGATCGCTTTGATGTGAATTTAGCGTTGATTCGTGCGCATATTTTGAATGAACGCTTTGGCAGCGCCGAGCAAGCCATTGATAAAACCATATCTCTGGCTGAGACCGATGAACAAAAAGCCTCAGCTTATTATTGGGCTGGCATTACGTATGAGAAGCGCGCGAATCCCAAGAAAGCTCTTGAGTATTGGCAGTTACTTTTGGATTTGCCTGAAACAGCGATGACCGCCGATGTGCGTAAGCAAGCGCAAGAACATCTGCTTACCAACTCCAAGGCGACTGTGGTGGTCTCGCCGACTGCTTCAGCGAAGCCTTCGCAAACTCCGAAACCAACCATTACCAAACGCACGACTCCCACCAAGCCGGTCACTGCTACTCTTACGAGCACGCCGACTCGCACTCCAACTTCAACGCCGACATCTACATCAACTCCAAAACCGACACCAACGAAGTAAATAAAAATGCGACTGAGAAATCAGTCGCATTTTTATTTATCATGTTGCGTCACCAAATTTCTTTGCAAGATAAGCCCGATGTTGTACATCTGTTGCTTTAGTTATCTCATATCTTTTACACTCTAAACGCCCAACACAAAATTGAAGACGGTTTACAGAAATAACATCATCCTGAAAAGCATTCAAATAGCTCGCCAAATGACTTACATAAACAACACCTTTTGGCATACCTGACTTGAACTCAGCGCTTCCACTAAAGACAACGATGGAATGTATTTGTTCTTCCGGTAGGAATTCTAAAAGTTGCTGAATTGCTTTTACATGTCGATAATTTTGATGCAATGGATTTTGAAACCTGTTTTTCATCCGATATATGACTTGCATCCATTGCTTTGACTGTTCATTACCATAAACCCAACCAGAAAAATGCTTTGTTTCAAGAACAAATATACCCTTGGTAGAAATTAAAATATGATCAATTTGAGTCGTGCCATCTTGGAATGGTAAAGTTACATTATTCAGAAGGTGAAAGTTGGGTGGCTGAAACTTAGAAACTATAGCAGTGCGAACAGATGCTTCTCCTCGATTCTGATTTAGCAGCAATCTATATCGATAACTATTTTTGATAGTATATCCAATCAAAACGCCAATAACAAAAATCAACGCGCCTATTGGAGCCAAACAAAGAACTGGATATAAATTTGACATAGCTTCCCATCCTATTAGAAATATCTATTTATTTAAAGACAAACTATGATTTCCCATACTTCGCGCGATCTTCAGGGCATGGACATAACGCACGCAGATAGTGCCAGTTAAAGATGCCGTAATCGTGACCGTCTTCCCACACAATGGTCAATGCATAAGAACCGACTGCCACCACATTCGCGATGCGCGTGGATGGTGAGTCACCGAGTTGAGTGTTGAACACATCTGCATCGGGCTCCGATTTCATATTCTCATGTCCGCCGCGGCACGAGGCGCATGGGCAAGCCGCACGCAACAACTCGAAGGGATAAACACTGGTGTGATTGTCACTCCACGTAACGGTGAATTCTTTGGTCTTTTTGTTAGCAGTAATACCGGTTGGTTTTTCGTTCATTATGATTCTCCGTAGGGGTGGGGTTTCCCCGCCCGTGAATGGGGCAAGAGAACCTCGCCCCTACAAAATTCTTATGGTGCTGGAATATATGTCAAGAAATCAGAAGCCGCCCAACCTGCCCGGGTATTATCATATGGGGCAACGAGATACCACCATACATAACCATCCACTGTCTTTGGACCGTCTTTGACGAGGAAGACTTCCGAGTCATAACCAAGGAAAACGAACTCACCATCCAAGCCAGGCTTGGAGCGGATGCGTAAGCCTTCTCCATTTGTGCCAGTGATCTGAGCATAATTGCCGAGGGCAAGTCCTGTTGGGGTGGGTGACGGCGCGAAGGGATCAATCGTTGGCGTGGCTGGTGCGCTGGATGTCGAGGTTGGGGCGGGGATCATGGTCAGGTCTGCAGGAGCAAACCCAATGGTTGAAGTTTGAGGCGGAGTGGTTAGTCCGATCGACATGGCGGTGAGTAGAGTCAAAAGCCCCGCAAATAAAATTGCGCCGATAATTACCCAACGATTAAAAAGTTGACGAGCGTTCATTATGCACCTTGATATTCGTGGGGCGACCCGCCCAGATCGTTTGTAGAGTCTGATAAACCATGCAGGGTTGCCTTTACTTATTGTTTTTGTGTTTCAATAAATCTAATGCGGCGGGCGGTGTGAGTAATTTCAACACGCGTGCCTGGATTCTAATTTCAACGGTTTGTGTCGCATCGCGCGGCTCACCATCGGTTTGGATCCAGAAGGGTGCCTCGCCCTCGATACGTAACGTGTTGAATGTGATCTTACGTGCCGCATCAGAAGTTAGATGGTTACCGCGCCACATATCATACGCGTGCCGCAACGCATCGCCAAGATGACTGCCGCTGAATAACCAGATATCGAGCAAGCCATCATCAATATATGCCTCTGGCGAAAGTTTGGAATGACCGCCAAGATAATGACGAATATTGGTCGTGACTGCCACAATATAACGTCCTTCAACTTCCACGCCGTCTGCCCACAAACGTAATTGCACACCGCCCCATTGTGCGGCGTTCCAAATTGTACGTGCTGTATATTCAGGCACGTTAAAAAATTTTTCAAGCCGAATACGCGGCTCCATCGCATGGATCGTCAATGCATCGAGCCCAATGCCTGCCCACATCATAAATGAATATTGATTGCACGTGCCCACATCCACTGCATAGGTCGGAGCATTCGCAAGTATGGATGCATTCTTACCCAGAACCCATGGGTTCATCCACGAAAACGGATTCAAGCCCAATTCGTAACCCCATACATTCGCCGTGCCCGCCGGTAGGACGCCCAGCGCCGTCTCTGAACCAACCAAGCCATTGACGACGTTTCCGATCGTGCCATCACCACCGACCGCAAACACCGCGTCTCTTTTCTCAGCCGCTGCCTGCTTCGCCAACTCAATGGTGTGTGCGCCACTTTGAGTCTCTGCCAGGTCAACGTGCCAACCCGCTGACCCCAACTCCCTCACCGCTGATTTGATGAATGGCTTTACAGAAAAACGTCCAGCCGCAGGGTTATACACGATGATCGCACTACGCATGGGCGAGATTATAACCTGAGACATCCTCCGCCCTTCGGATACATCCCCACATAGAATGAACCTCAGTCGTATTTAGGGGAAGCTGGGTGAGGGGCAGGGCAATGATATAATCTTTCAAGTATGGAAGAAGGCACATTACTTAATAATCGTTATCAACTTCTTGAACGCATCGGCACAGGTGGCATGGCAGATGTGTTCCGTGCCCGCGACTTAATGCTTGAGCGTTCGGTTGCCATCAAAATCCTTCACGAAACGTATTCAGATGATCAAGCCTTCCAGGATCGCTTCAAACAGGAAGCGCGCGCCGCGGCAAACCTCTCACACCCCAACATTGTTACCGTCCATGATTTTGGATTTGATCACGATCAACTCTTTATCGTTATGGAATATATCCCTGGCAAGGATTTGAAAACCATCCTGCGCCAACGCGGACGCTATTCTGTTGAAGAAGCGATTCCTCTCATAGTGCAAGCCTGCGCTGGCATTGGATACGCTCATCGTGCCGGACTGGTCCATTGTGATATCAAGCCGCACAACATGATCGTTACGCCCGATGGTCGTCTCAAAGTTACAGACTTCGGTATCGCGCGTGCGCTCTCCACGATCATGCCCGATGAACGCGCAGATGTAGTATGGGGTTCGCCACAATACTTCTCGCCTGAACAGGCTGTTGGCGAAGCGCCCTCACCTGCCTCCGATGTTTATTCGCTTGGTGTCGTTTTGTATGAAGTGCTCACTGGTGCACTTCCATTTACTGCGCCTTCCAGTGAAGAACTCGCGCGGATGCATCTTGAAGAAAATCCTATTCCACCCAGCGAATACGTTCCAGATATTCCAACTGCCCTCGAAGAGATCGTGATGAAGGTGCTCTCCAAAGAACCTGCCGCGCGTTATCGCACTGCTGATCAACTTGGCCGTGTACTTTTACGTTTTGGGACTCAACGCGATGTTCCTGTTTCACCCGCTCTCAACTTGACTCCCGAAGCTTCAGGTACTTATCAAAAAGCGACCGATGCGGTTCCTTCCAAGCCTCGGCCTGCCATCTCACTACCGGAAATTTCCTTGCCTGAAATTACCATGCCCGAAGTGACTGTTCCTGATGTTGAGATTGATTGGGCGTCCGTTGGGCTTGGCTTGCTTGCTCTTATTGCAGTTGGTAGCTTGATCCCATTTTGGATCTATATTTATTTTCTTTATAACCCCCGCTAATGAGTAACCATATTCTCGCCCCTTCCATTCTCTCTGCAGATTTCACCCGCCTTGGTGTAGAGCTCAGCGCCTGTGAATCTGCCGGCGCTGATTGGTTTCATATTGACGTGATGGACGGTCATTTCGTCCCCAATATCACAATGGGACCATTCATCGTGGAAGCTTGTAAACGTGTGACCAAACTTCCGCTTGATGTGCACTTGATGATCGAAAAACCAGAGCAACATCTTGAAGCCTTCGCCAAAGCCGGGGCAGATCATTTGACCGTGCATGTAGAAACTTGCCCGCATTTGCATCGGACATTGGAATTCATCAAGTCATTGGGTTGCAAAGCCGGTGTGACATTAAATCCAGGCACACCTATCGGGGCGTTAGAGTCTGTTCTCCACATCGCAGATTTGGTGTTGGTGATGAGCGTGGATCCAGGCTTTTCAGGCGGAAAGTTTGTCCCTGAATCCTTCGCCAGAGTCGCAGAGCTCCGCAAACGTTTGGATGCAATCAATTCCTCTGCCTGGCTTGAAGTAGACGGCGGCGTCAACGCTGAAACTTTACCGAAACTGAAAGCAGCCGGTGCAAATGCATTCGTCGCTGCGACGGCTATCTTTAAACATCCGCAGGGCATTGCAACCGGTATCAAAACATTAAGATCAATCGATTAAACAAAAAATCACGACACAATTTGTGTCGTGATTTTTTGTGTATAACCTTGAAACCTTAAGCGGCAGACTTGCCCATCGCCTTGATGCACTTGGTGCAGAGCACTTTATGCACAACGCGACCCTGTTCCATCACAATCGTTTTCTGCAAGTTGGGCTTGAAGGGGCGATTGGTGGCGCGCTGGGAGAATGAGCGGGAGTGTCCGAAGGTTGTGGCTTTACCACAGTGAGCGCATTTAGCCATTAGATAACTTCCTTTCTTGCTATAATTCCGAAAGAACTTTGATACCAGTTGCCCTTTTTGAAGGGCACGGCATTTTACCATAGAAACTCCCCCGGCTCAAGACACGATGATACAATTATAAAAAGAGAGGCTACCATGGGCGAAGACACAACATCATTGGGCGGGATCCATATATCCCCGGGCGCGATAGCGACCATCGCTTATCATGCCACACTTGAATCATATGGCGTAGTCGGATTGGCGCCAAAGAATATTGCCGATGGCATTGTCAAATCCATTACACGTGATCCCTCACGCGGTGTGACGGTACACTATAACGGCGAAGACATTGACATCGAGATCCACGTGATCGTGGAATATGGCACGCGCATTAATTCAGTGGCAGAAAGCGTGGCTAACACTGTCCGCTTCCATGTGGAAAAAGCGTTGGGACTCAAGGTGAACAAAATTGATGTTCACGTGGCCGGGCTGAGAATCAGCGATTCGAATTAGGAGGAAAGACTTATGGCTGTAAATACCGCGCGTGTCCAAAAATTGCGTAAGCGCCAAATCGATGGTCAGTCTTTGAAGCGTTTGGTTGAATCAGGCATGATCTGGTTACGTACCAACCAACAGATTGTGAATGCGCTGAATGTTTTTCCTGTGCCTGATGGCGATACTGGCACGAACATGTCGCTCACTTTGACCGCGGCATACAATGAAATTAAAGATTCAGGTGAGAAGCATCTCGGCAAGATGGCGAACCTAGTGGCAAAAGGCGCCCTGATGGGCGCACGCGGAAATTCAGGCGTGATCCTTTCGCAGTTATGGCGCGGGTTTGCGCGCGCCGTGCAAGATCATGAAACCCTCGATGCTGAAACATTAGTGAAAGCATTCGCTGAGTCACGCGATACCGCATATAAGGGTGTTGTGCGTCCGGTAGAGGGCACGATTTTAACCGTCTCGAAGGGTATAGCTGCTGGAACAGAAGCAGGCCTCGGTTCCGCGCGTGATGCGATCGATATCCTTGAAGTAGCAGTGAGATCGGCAGATGAATCTGTCAAACAGACTCCTGAATTTTTGCCTGTCCTCAAACAGGCAGGTGTGGTGGATTCGGGGGGCAAGGGTTTGTTCTTTATCCTTGAAGGTATGCTGCGACATGTCTATGGTGAGTCTCTTGATACCCCTATTATTAATGTGCATGCTTTGTCGGCAATGAATTTTGAAAACGCGATGCAAGAAGTAGAAGAAGGTCAGGATTACGAAGTAGTCGTGGATTTCTTCCCGCAGGGTGAACTCGATCTGCCGAAATTT
>Ga0302321_100003671_pt1 | contig 13185 bp, 8 predicted proteins | sample Fen_T0_1_FD_202505 | JGI IMG/M metagenome (GOLD analysis project Ga0302321, IMG submission 202505) | Peat permafrost microbial communities from Stordalen Mire near Abisko, Sweden - Fen_T0_1 | ecosystem: Environmental > Terrestrial > Soil > Wetlands > Permafrost | place: Sweden: Abisko...
ACGACGCCGACAAGAAAACCGAAAGTCGAGGACTTGAGTAGTACTTGTACGACAGCTGTTCTTTGCATCCGAAACACTGGGATCAAGACTAGCCTATCGGGCTCCGGTCCGTCCGCTACTAGGATTAGCGCCACGATTGTCTATCTGTCGACTGAACTTTCGCGCGGGATGTGCCGAAAGCTAGGAGCCTTGGAAAGTTCTACGCAAGTTGCGAGTCGCATCACGGAAGTCACGGATCTTTGGCTCGATGGAGCGGATCCGACTGAAGCCGATCTTCGTGTTGCAAGCAGCCTGGTCGCGCGTCTTGGAACCATCGAGGGGGTGCGCCCCTTTTCTTCCGTCGTGGATCGCCTGGTCGAAAGCGTTTCGCGTCCTGACTTCGAGCTCGTGGAGGTTTGCAAGTTGATCGAGCTGGATCCCGCGTTGGCCTCGCGGGTTCTGCGGATGGCAAATTCGGCCGCCTACAAGGGCCAAGATCCGTGCGCTTCGGTCGCAAAAGCCGTCGTACGTATCGGCGCAACGAACATCGCTGGCCTGGCCATGGCCATGTCCGCCATGGCAATGTTTCAGGATCTGGGTGGCATCGCACGAAGGATCCGCGATCACTCGGCCGGCACCGCAGTCGTGGCCCGAGAGCTGGCCCTAAGCTTGGGTTGCACGCAGCTGGCACCCAAGGTGTTCTTAACCGGCCTCCTGCACGACATCGGCAAGTTGCTGATCATTCAAAGCGGCGACAAGGCATACGCTGAGCTTGCAGCCCGCGAAAGGGTGCCCTCCAGCATTCACCATGCGGAGGTGTCCATGCTGGGATTCGATCATGGCCTGCTCGGTGCATGCGTGCTCAAGTCGTGGAACATACCCGCCCCCATTCCTCAACTCATCGCATGGCACCACCAACCCAAAGGGGCTTGCGGCGCCACCGCTTGGGCCAGGGCTTTGGATCTCCTGCGCCTCGCCGACGTCATCGATTGGCTGCTTGGTCAAGGTTGCCAGGCCAGCTCGCCGTGGGTCGCTCGCTTGTCGCTATCCCCCGATGGCGTTCGCGCTGGGCTCAGCACCGACACGTTACCCTCTCTGTGGAAAGATCTACGAGCTGTCCGCACAGAGGCGCTCGAAATCTTCGCCTACTAACTTTGGGCTGGTCCGGTTGCCAGTAGATGGCGCAAAAGAACCGGCAAAGTGACCTGCACAGCAGAACCTCCCAGTCAAACCGATTCGGCTGCCAGCTGGGACAGCAACGTCTACGTCTCGACTATCACTTTCGAGTGAACGCGCGGAATGCTCCTGGGACACGCACGCCTCACCGTCGATACAGCGCCTCGACCTCCGCTGAGCTCAACGCTCGGCCGTAGATTCTGACGTCATCGATGTCTGCTTGTATCAGATTGTCGACGCCGCCAGTCGGCTGAGGCGCGCGAGCGCCAATCGCCCACAGGGCGTCGACGTTCGCTTGCGGTGCGGTCGCATCGGCGGTGGTCGCGGCCAGCGCGCCGTTGCGGTAGAGCCGATACGTGGCGCCGTCAAAGACGCCACAAAGGTGAACCCAGGTTCCGACGTCGGCAGCTGGGATGCTGGCCACGGCTTGGTGGTTGACACTGTCCCAGGTCGTGAAGACGTACGAGCCGGCGTCCACGCGCAGGGCAAAGTCGTAGCTCGGGCCAAAACGATACCCGTGCGCGATGACGTTGCCGCGGGTATCGATTCTTTGGGGACGCAGCCAAGCGGCCACGCTGATGGGCCCACCGACATTCAATAGAGGGGGATTTCCGATCTCAATCCACTGATCCTGCCCGTTGAACGAAAGGCTGAACCGATCCTGAAAATGCGCAGGCGGTACATCTTGGGTGGGTACCGGCGGGTTGGCTGAAGGCGTGCCGTGGTTCCCGAAACCAGACCCGTCGACAGCGACGCTGCCAGGCTGACTCTCGTCGAGTGCCCAGTGGGCCAGCAGGCCGAGATCGGGATTGAAGAAGTCCAGGGTGGCATCGTTGCATGCAGCGCTGGTCACCAGCACGGCACCGAGGCAGCCGACGGCCAATCGCTGGGTTCGCCCCACACAGCTTCCCGTCTTGTTTTGGTCTGTGATCAAAAGGCAAACACTCCTGCGAGGTTGGCTGACATGGCGATGCCCGACATGCTTTGGGTCTCGATGCCTTGGATGCGGACCACGATCCCTCTTGGTACCACACCTGCAGCGGCAGATGCCTGCAACGAAAAGCGATGTGTGACCGCGACCATCGCCCGAGGCTCCACTGCAAGGGCGAATGCGCCGAGGTTCGCGGTCTCGAAGTGACCTGTGCCGTCCGCCTCGGCGCGAAACTGAGCCAAGTAGCCCTGGGCACGCAGAACGAGCGCGCCGCCGACGATACGGCTTTTCGACCACAGATTCACCCCGGCGGCCGCTGCGACTGCAGCCGCACGGGTCGTCAGGTGTTCCCCGGGAAGTGTTTGGTCGGCTCCCAAGCGCCCTCCGATGCGCAGCTCGGCCAGGAACCAACGTCCAAGGCGCGAGGCCACAACCAGATCAGCGCCCTTCAGGCTCTGCCCTCGCGAAAAGTGCTCGAAGGTGCACAGGAAACCGAGCTGCCAGTGCCCTTCCGGCGCTTCGATCGCGGGCGTGGAAGTGATGGCAAGCGCGGGCACTGGTGCCGGGGGCACTGGTGCAGGAAGATTCTCAGAAGGCCGCGCGGCAGGGCCCGGCCGTCGAACGAATTCGGCAATGGCCAACGCGAGCTCACGAGAGCGGGCTTGGCGCTCGGCGGGCGTGTCGTCATCAGCGACCGGTGCGATGTAGATAGTGCGCACGTCCTCCCGGTCGAGAGCGTCCGACGGCCCAAGGCGGATCTCCTGCGCGCCATCGACGCATCGGACGCTCACCGTTGCCGGCCACAGGTGAGCGTCGGAGAGCTCCAATTCCATCACCTGTCGAACCGTCGCTTGATCCACGGCGATACAGGCATCAATGGTCAGGGAGGGTCGTTCGGCCACGACCTCGGCGGTCTGGTCGTCGGCGCCCAGTAGAACGAGCGAGAGCGCGAGCAGAGTTCCCGTCAAGGTTCGCCGACTGGGGCATGCATCAGCGGCAGATGCCGCCCGGTTGGATACAGCTGCTCGTAGTGGCGCGCCGCTTGGGCAGCCCGGCGAGAGTCGCCCGCCCTCTGCCAAGCCTCGGCCACGCGCGCCGCCGCATCTTCTGCCAGCATTCCGCGCGGTGCATGGCGCTCGGCTTCCGCGAAGGCAGCGGCCGCCTCCCGGGGGCGCCCTAGATCGGTGAGAAGCACCCACCCCAAGGTGAACGCGGCCGAAGGCGCTCGAGGATCCTTCGGGTACTTCTCGACGAGACGTCGCAAAGGCGCCACCGCTGCCTGCGGGTTATTCGAGCGTCGGGCGAGGTCAGCTGCCAGCAGAAGCGCAGCCGGATCCTCGGTACCGCGAGAGCGAGCCGTGCCGGGTGGGCTCGCACCAGCGGGGCTGGGAGACGTTGACGGCTGGGGTACTTCCTTCGGCAACGCCTGCGCATCCTCGGAGATGGGCCGAGGGTCGAAGGTTCGACTCTCCCCAGCGCCAAGTTCAGTCCGAAATGCGCTGGCGGGATAGAGAACCGCGACGCGCCCTTCCGTGACCGCCACCGTGAGCTTCCCCGAGGCCTCGTGAGCGACGCGAAAAACCGTTCCCAGGTCGTCGATTTCCATAGCCCCAGCATCGACGCGAAACAGCCGACGGCTATCGTGGCGGACGCGGAATTGCGCGCTTCCGGAGCGCAGGCGCACCGTCGTGTGCGTTGGCGACTGCTCTACAACCTGGATGGCCGTCGCGGCAGTCGTTGGCGTGATCTCCGAGCCGTCATCCAAAACGAGGGGACGCGCAGCCGCCGCGGCCACGGATGAGGGAGGCACCGACGGCCGGGTGTGGAAGTGAACAAAGACCATGGCGACCGTCGCAACGACGCCCAGGGCTGCGAGTCCGGCAAGTGGTCGCAGCGTTCGATCCACGCCCATCCACCGTCGCCACCTTTCGCCCAAGTTCTCGCGCTTCTGCAGTCGTGCCATCGCCCCATCAATGGCCGCATGGTAGAGCGACTCGTCCTGCCTTCCCGGAGTAACAGAGGCGCGGAAGATCCTGGCTGTTTCCAACTCGACTGCACACATGGAACAGTCAGCGAGATGCCGCTCGAGCTCGGCACGATCACTCGCGCCGAGCTCGCCGCGAATCGCGCGATCGAGCAACCCTTGCGGGTGATCCTGCGCGCTATCGACCTGCACGTGGACCCTCCCCTCGACGCTCGAGCCAACGGCGAAGTTGAATCTTGCCAAGCCGCAATCGCGTCTTGACGGTGTTTTGCGAAACGCCTGTGATCCCGGCGATTTCTTCGATGGAATGTCCCAGCATGAGGCGCAAGCGCAAAACGTTCGCTTGGTCCTTGTTGAGCTCGTCAAGCAGATTCCGAACCAAATCCGCACGCGCCTCAGTCCCGTCGTCAACGCTCACCAAGGACAGGTCGTGGGCGTCCATCGTCGCGAGCCTCGTCGAGCGCTCCCGTGCCCGCTGTCGTGCCGAGATTGCCTTGCGTAACACAACCTTCGTGACGTAATGCTTGGCATCGCACTCGAAACGAAACTGGGGCAGTGCACGCACGACCTCGACCAGGCAGTCCTGGATTGCATCTTCTAGATCGGGATGTTGTCGCCCCAGGACGCCCCGGCAGACAGTGCAAACCAAAGGCGTGATCGCACCCAGGAATTGGCGCACTAACAGGGGGTCGCCCAGAAGCGCCGTCCTGGCGAGGTCGTTGAGCTCGCGACCACCCTGCTGGCCGCCCTCGGGTAGCGTTGTCTCCGCCTCCTCGAGTGAGTCAGACTGGGCGGCAAAAGGCATGGATTCAGGATGAGATGCCTTGGTTCGACTGTCAACCGACCATGACGCCATGAGGGTCCGAACCGAAGCGCTCGACAACCTGCCGCGACAAGCCACCAAGACTGGAGGCAGGAATCGTCCATTCCCGAAAAATAGATAGACCCGTTTCGCAGATCGGATCCCCCTTCTTCGTCTGGAAGGAACCATGAAATTGTCGAAGAATCCGAATCACAAGGCGTTGCCTCGCAAGTCGATCAAATTCACGCAGCTCGCGCCTAGGCAAGTTGAATGGAGGATCGCAGCCCTGGCACTTCTTTGTGTTGCGGCGTCTGTCGCGTGGTCGCCACGCGCTTGGGGCCAAACCCGCTACACCGCTTCGTGGACGTCGCTCGACACACATGCGCCGGCACCTGAGTGGTTCCAGGATGCGAAGTTCGGTGTCTACTATCACTGGGGCGCGTTCGGCACGGCCATGTTCGGAAGCGAATGGTACCCGCGGAACATGATGAACAAGTCGGGGAATTCCTCCGAGTACCAGCACCACATGGCGACCTACGGCGATCCCTACGGGAGCTGGGGATACGACAAGTTCCTCACCGGCGCCAACGACAAGTCGGGCAAGTTCACGCAATTCGCGCCAAAGCTGGTGTCGGACGGAGGAGCGTGGGATCCCGATGCTTGGGCGCAGATGTTTCTCGACGCCGGCGCCCGCTTCGCAGGCCCCGTGGCGGAACACCACGACGGTTTCTCCATGTGGGACAGCAAGGTGAACGAGTGGAACTCGGTGACCCTCGGGCCGAAGCTCAACTTGGCCAAGCTGCACGCGGATGCGATTCGCAAGAAAGGCCTCAAGGTGTTCATGTCGCTGCACCACGAGTGGAACTTTGGGGGCTACTGGGCCTACGGGACGCCAACGACGACTGACCCGAGCCTGCAGAAGCTCTACGGACAGCTGCCCAATGCCACGGAGCAGACGCTTTGGCTGAATAAGCTGAAGGAGGTCATCGACGAATTCCTGCCCGATATTCTGTACCAGGACCGCTATCTCAGCGGCATAAGCCAAACCAACCTGATGACGTTCCTTGCCTACTATTACAATGCCGCTCTCGACGCGAACAAAGAGGTGATCGCGGTGGCAAAAGAGACCATCACGGATCACAAGGGCCAGCTGTACGACTACGAGCGCGGCGGACCGGCGGACATCCGAACGCCCTATTGGATGACCGACGACTCCGTTGGATCGCAGAGCTGGTGCTACGTCACCGGCCTTTCGTATTACACCGATGCTCAGTTTATCGGCGCGTTCGTCGACCGCGTCAGCAAGGGCGGCAACATGATCCTGAACACGTCGCCCATGCCTGACGGAACCTTTCCGCAGCGGCAAAAGGACATCCTGGCGGCGTTTGGAAAGTTCCTGAAGCAAATGGGGACGGCGATCTACAGCACCCGCGCGTGGGCAGTGTACGGTGAAGGCCCGACCAAGATGGGCGGCGGCGAGTTCACCTCGCCCACGGCGCTGACGATGAGCGACGTCCGCTACACGCAATCGAAGGACGGTGATGCCGTGTACGCCCTTCTCGGCGGCTGGCCAGGCAACGGCAAGCAAGTGACGTTGGCCTCGGTGACGACCAGTCGGTTCGCGCTTGGTAATGGCAAGGTGTTTCTATTCGGGCCTACCGGCAACGGCACAGGTGAAATCACCCTGCAAGCCACCCAGGACAGCTCAGGCTTGCACGTTACATTGCCAAGCACGCAACCCTATACGGCCCTCGCCTATGCCATCAAGATCAGCAAGAGCGGTACTGCGCCCGAGGCGACACCGTGGCTGAGCGGCGCTCCCAATTCGGACGCCAGTGTGCCCGCGACTGGCGGTAGTGGTGGTTCGCAGGATGCCAGTCGAGTAGGCTCAGGCGGTACAGGCGCGGGCGGCCGCAGTGGTAGCGGTGGCGCGGGCGACGCTTCCGCGGGCAGCGGCGGAGTCCGCGGCACAGGTGGGGCGGGCGTTGGTGGAGCTGGAATGGGTGGGGTGGGTACCGGCGGAGCCGGCACGGGCGGAATGATCGGCAGTGGAGGCGCAAGCGTGCCCAATAGCCGCGGAGGCGCCTCGGGCAGTGGTGGTGCGAATGCCACGGGCGGGGGCGCGGGCAATACCGGCGGGGCAGTCTCTTCGGGAGGCAACGGTGCAGGTGGGGCGGGCGCGGGCGGGGTCGGCGGCACAGGGGCGATGGGCGGCACTGGTCAAGGTGGTTCCGCCTCGGGCGGGACGACCAGCAAGCAGACCAGTTCACTCTCTGGCTGTTCCTGCGCGATGCTGGGAGCTGGACGGACGAATGCCGGCGGCCTTGTGCTACTTGGTTTTGCCGTGGCGTTGCGCATTCGTCGTCGTCGCTGAGTCCCAGGCCGCGAGGAGCGCGGACGGCTTGCAGGCGCAGGAGCCGCACCCCATTACAGGGTTCCTGGTCGGCGTGCTAGGGTATTGCGAGCTAGCCCTCGGGGCCTCCAACCATGAACAAGCCAGTTTGGACACCGTGGAAGATCACTCTCGTCCTGCTGCCGTTGGCGCTCTTGACCCTTCTCGTGATCAGCGTTGCCCAGCCCAGCACCACGGAGCCGCTTTTCGTCCACACGGCCTACTACTTCCTGGCAGCCACGGTGCTTTGCTGGGCCGGAACTTACCTCTGTGCCGCGCGCGAGGTGCGCTGGGCGACGGTCCTCACGTGGGTGAAGGAGAACTGGCCGGGTCTCGTCATCGCGCTGGTCGTAACCATCGTTGCGGCGCTCGCCATACATCCTGCCTTGCGCATGCTTTCCGACGAAGCGGGACTGGTCGGGACATCGAAGAATCTCTGGGCCACCAGGACCGCCACCTTCACGGTTTCCGGCAAGTACTACTACGATAGCTACTGGGACATCGGGGTGGCGGTTGACCAACGGCCGTCGCTATTCCCGTTCCTGGTCAGCTTGGTCCACGTCCTTCTTGGCTATTCGTACAAGAACGTCTTCTTGTTCAATCTGATGGTGCTGCCGGCTTTCCTTCTCGTGTCCTACCGGCTGGCAAAAACCATAGGCGGCGAGACCTTCGCCATCGTTGCGTCGCTGCTCGTGGTGGCCCATCCCATCACCCTGCTCTCGGTCCGTTCGGGCGGGTTCGATTTCTTCGCCGCCTTTTTCGCCCTGCTGGTCATCAAGAGTCTTTTCGACCACTGTCGCGGGTCATCGCCCGAAAGGCTGGCGGTCCTGTGGATGAATCTGTGCATGTTCGCCGAGATCCGCTACGAGACCGCCCTCTTCATCCCGCCGGTGGTGGCGCTGCTGCTCCTCTTCCGCATGGTCACCTGGAGCACCCTGCGCCCCTTCGCCTTCATCTACGCGCTTACGCCCGCCTATCTCATGCCCCGCATCTGGCAGGCGGTGTTTCGCGGCAGCGTACCCGAGCAGGATCCCGGAGCCATCGTCTTCAGCGTCACGAACTTCTTCAACAACGCACGCGACTATTTCAAGCCCATCCTGTCGCCTTTCGCTTCCCAGCCCGCGCACGCGGCCATCGTGATCGGACTTGGCCTGGTGGGGTGCCTTCTCTGGCTACACTGGCTCTACCGTCGGCTGCGCGCGCGCGAGTGGAAAGCTCCCCAGCTGATATTCGCCGTCCTGGTCATGGCCTGGATGCTTGTGCAGGCGATTCTCGTCTTCACCTACGTGTGGGGGCGCGCCCAGCACCCGGCGGCCGCGCGCCTGGTCCTCGCCATCGATACCTTCTTCGCGTTTCCCGCCGCGTGGTTGCTAACCCTGCTGCTCAGACGCTGGCGGCCCTTGGTCGCCATTCTGCTGGCCGTGGCGGTCGTTGCCTTCTACCTGCCGGTCGCCTCCCAGCATCGCATGCTGAACAGGCTGACCCAGACCAGGGAAGCCGCCACCACCTGGCGCTTCTTCGAGAGCCTGCACGAAAAGCGCATCATCATCGTCGCCGATCGTCCCGGCCTTTTCACCATCATGGAGTACGGCGCGATGGACTTCGAAACCGCGCGGCAGGATCCCGTCATTTTCGATGCCTTGGCCCGCGGCCTGTTCTACGATATCTACGTGGTTCAGCAGATCAACCTGACCACGAAAGAACCCTTACCCGGTTATGATATCTGGCCCACGCACCCTCTGCAGACGATGCTGGAATTCCAGAACGATGCCAACGTAAAGGTTCGCATCTCACGACTCACTCATTGAAGGCGTTCAAGCCCCTGCCCGACGCGTCTTCCCGTCAAGCGTTTTGCGCCCTTGAAAAAAGCCAGGGATGAGACGCTGGCCGAGCCTCATGGCGACATAGAGCGGGACCGCTCGCAACGGAAAGATCAGTCTCTTGTTTCGGGTCAGCGCAAACCGAGAGATTGCCCGCACGGTACCGTCGAGCGATGCGGAAAACAGGTCCTTGATCCGGACCATCCAGGCCGGAAATTTGTCGGCCATCGTGTAGATGGCGGTAGAAACGGGCCCCAGCATGACCTGTTTGAACACCAGGTCCGTGCCCGCGTACATCTTGGACCAGACGTCGAAGCAAGCCGTCAGCGCCTTCTTGCTGGTGTAATACCCGAGTCCATAGGGATTCCCGGCGTAGTTGACCATGGAACTGATGGCGACCACGTGGCGCTGAACAGGACCAGTAGAAAGCTGGGTCAGCGGCCCCACAAAATTCAGAACTCCGAAGAGGTTCGTCTCGATGACTTCCCTGTAGACCGGCAGTTGGAACGATTCATCGTTGTCCACTCGGTTGATCCCGGCATTCAAGATGAGGATCTCGGGCAACTCGCAGGAAGCCGCCAAGCCGCGGACAAGCTCGGCGACACCCTCCGCAGAACGGACATCCACACACTCAAAACGAACCGAAGGATAGTGAGACTCAAGCTCCGCGACGCGGCGACGATTGACGGAAATGACCTTCACCCCGCTTCTGGCATAGTGCTCAAGAAGCGCCCGGCCGACGCCCGAAGTCGTCCCCGTGATCAGAACGCTTTTGAGATTCACGCCGGACATCATGGCTCTCACCTCCCCGCAGCGCAAAGAACCGATCCATCGTGGTCGCCGCTTCGCCGCCGGCTCCAGAAACCAGTGCAGAGTCCGCCGAGCTCCAGTAAGGTAACCGCATTTGCGACAGGCATCAGGCATCCAGAAAGCACATGGCTTCCTTGCGCTTGGGTCGAAGCTGACCCCCACCTACAGCGTGTCGGACCTGGTGGCCGTGTCCCTGACCGCGGCCGTGATTGCTATCTGGGCGGAAGCCGCGGGAGGCTCGTTTTCGCTGCTCGCTCTTCTTGCGTGCGAGGCGGTCTTCCTCGCGTTCTACCTGGTGGGCTCCCTGCTTGCCGGCTGGCGAACTTTGGCAGCAGGCGTCCTGTTCGATCTTCCCCTGCGCTTGCTTGTGGGATACGCCACCGTCAACACAGCGCTGTTCGTGCTCGCCTGGCTCTCCCCGCTCGGCATCATGGCCAACTTTGGCATCTTGCTTGCGGTCGCAGCCTCGCTGTTCGTCGCCACGAGGCCGGTCAGGATGCCAAGTGGAATTTCAGACGATTCAGTCGGTCTCTTGGTCCTCGCCCTGTGTCTGGCCGCAGCCACGCTGTGGTGCCAAGACTCGCTCCGGCCCATATCGATGGATGGCAACACGGTCGTCTTCAAGCCATGGATCGACGGCTTCTTTCACGCGGTTCACATTCGCATCTTCGGTGCCAGCCACGGGTCGGCCTCCATCGAGGACTTCCGGCTGGCGGGCGTGCCTGCCCGTCTCTACCACTATGGGATCTACCTGACGCCAGCCCTTATCAGGCAGGCATCGGGAATCCAATCGTACACCGCCTTTGCCGGGATTCTGGCGCCCATGGGAGTCTTGTTCGCGGGGCTCGGCGCCTACGCTCTCGTCGCCTCCTTCTGGGGTACTTGGCCAGGATTCGCCGCATGTGCGGCACTGCTGCTCTTGCCCGATGGCGCCCAACAGGGGATGCACAACACGTTCATGTCGTACCACTGGCTGACCCAGATCTCGCCCAGTGCAACCTACGGTCTAGCCCTGCTGGCCGTGGCCTGGCTCTTCGTCCTGCGCGGGTGCACGCAGGGCAATCGGTTGCAGTTGCTCGCAGGATGGCTGCTCGCAGGAATCCTTGCCTTCTACAAGCTGCACTACTTCATCGCGAGCGCGCTCCTGCTCTGGCTCATGCCTCCGCTGTTCTTCCGCGTGGACGGAGTCGGGCTTGGCCCGACGAAGTCCGTCGCGGGGGGCGCGGGACCCTCCCAGGGTCCCGCATCTGACCTTCGAGCGCTCGGACTGGGCAAGCGAGCGCTGTGGGCTGTCGCTGCCGTCGTGGTCTATGGCGTGACCATCATCGCTGTCCAGAAGGTGCCTGGCGTTCCCCCCATCCGTTTCAACGGTTCGGGCCTGGGCGAGATCCTCCGCCTGGTCAAGGGGTTCACACAGCCGGGCCCCTTGCGCGACTTCCTTGCCAATCGCATCGGGCCGGAAAACACCTTACTGTCGAACCTGCTCCTCGGCGCCCCCTTTGTGCTGCTGGCGTCGCTCGGACTCTTCGTGCCGCTCTTGGTGATTCTGGCCATCCGCATGCGCAGGCGCACATCTGCCCTGCTCATACTCTTTCCGCTCTTGCTCATCGCCAACTTCCTGGCCATGTTCTTTGGGTTGGCGCTCGACTTCAGCCGGAGCACTCCCGACGAACTATCGCACCGCCCGGTCATGGTGGTGTACTTCTGTGTAGTGGCGTGGGTCGGTGGGGCTGCTGGCCTGTGGCTGCTAGAATCCCGACGCCTCGGCCGTATCGCCCGACCTGCAATGATCGGATTGGCTGTCCTGCTGATGGCTGTCCCCGCGTTCTTCGGATCGGGCGTCCAGCGCATGTGGGCCATGCGCAAGTTCTCTTCTGTCCGAGTCCCCATCGGTCTCTACCGAGCCGCCGAATACATGCGCGACCACGGCAACGCGGGAGACGTCTTCCAGGACTCACAGTTCGATCGGACGTACACCGTGGCTGCCTTGTCGGAGCGAAGGGCATACGCCTCACACACTATGACGCGCATGAGCTACAACAGCGAACGGGTGGAAGAGCGAGAGGAGGCCATCGAGAAGCTCACGCAACTTGACGACCCCGCCACTGTCGCCGCCACCGCTCGCAAGCTCGGGCTCAACTGGTTCCTGCTCAACCCGAGCGACAAGGTCGCATGGCCGGAAGCGATCGCCAGCCGGCCAGCCTTCGAGCGGGATGGATACCGACTCTATCGATTCTGAGACGCCGGGAGCTACTGACCGTAGCCCGCGTTGACGATGTTGGCCTGAATAGCATCCTCGGTCGCATCGGACGGATAGCCGGCGACAATGGCCCCTTCGTAGAAGGTTCCCACGCTTGAATTGTTGTTACTGTAGCAGCAGTCACCACTGGCGCCGAGAACGACCGCCCCTTGCTTCTTCATCGGGTATTTTCCTGCCGGGAGCGCACCCTTGTACAACGTGCTCAAGGTCCCGGTCGTCGCGTCGCCGCCCCTGAGCGCCCACTCCGTCGTGCCATTGTTCTTCTCGATGGCGGTGACGAACTTGTACGAGATGCTGGGGGTGGTGCTGTCGCCTATGACCATCCCGTCTTCCATGTTGGCCATGATCCACGGACCCGACCCAGTCCCATGGGCCCAAATCGTACAGCTGCCAAAGTAGATGGAATCCATCGAGGGGCCCGCAACGTAGGCTCGACTGGTCTCGCCGTTGCCGTAGTCGTAGCAGCACCCAGTGTTGACGTGCGTGCCGCTCGTCACCATGTAGATTCCCTGGGGAGAGTCAGCAAGAGGCATGCCCGACGTGGAACCATCATGCCAGTAGGCCTGGCTGGTAGTCGTATAAAGCGAGTAGACCCGGTGACCGCTGAGAGTCAGTGACTCCTTGGTCGCGCTCGCGGCTGTCATGCCCGAGTGGCCCGGGGGGATCATGTCAGTTGTGTCTGGGGTCTGGGCTGCGACGAGGTTGCCGTGCCCGGACTGATCATAGACTCTTGTGATAGTGCACGCCGAAGTGCAGAACGCATCTTGCGCGCCTGAGTCGGCCATACCTCCTGGGCTCACGAAACCGATGTCTTGGGTCGTGCCATCCGCTCTCTTGACCTGGTACAGGGGCCCCGTGTACGTGCTCAAGAGCAGCCGCACCGTACTGTGTGCTGCGACGCAAGTGTTGCTGGCTGCTGCATAGATATCGCAAGGGCCAGTGGCAGGGCGTGTAGTCGCGCCGCCCGTGCCGATGATGCCGCCCGTGCCGATGATGCCGCCCGTGCCGATGATGCCGCCCGTGCCGATGAT
>Ga0302321_100003672_pt1 | contig 13184 bp, 11 predicted proteins | sample Fen_T0_1_FD_202505 | JGI IMG/M metagenome (GOLD analysis project Ga0302321, IMG submission 202505) | Peat permafrost microbial communities from Stordalen Mire near Abisko, Sweden - Fen_T0_1 | ecosystem: Environmental > Terrestrial > Soil > Wetlands > Permafrost | place: Sweden: Abisko...
GGTGAGCAGCGCACCGCTGACGGTCGACGCAGCGGCCGACCGGCCGGCCGCGCTGCTGACGCTCGGCTTCACGGCCGGGCCGGGCAGCGAGGTCCGCCACCGCGACCAGGACACCGCGACGATCGCGGCCGCCGGGCCGCCCGCCGGGGAGGCGGTGCCGGTCACGGCCGTCCCGGTCACGGTCTCGGCCGAGCTCGCGCAGGCCCTGCACCTGGCGCCGGGCGCCCGCCTGCGCGCCGTCCCCACGGCCGGGGCGCCGGTGGACCTCGTCGTCGTCGGCGTCCACACCGTCGTCACCCCGGACGCCGTCGCCTGGACGCCGCTCCCCGCGGTGGCGGTCCCGCGCGCCGCGCGCACCCCGACGGGCGCGCCCGCGGTGGCGGCCACCGTGCTGGTCCCGGCGTCCGCGCTGCCGATCGCCGCGGCCGCCACCGCGCGCGGGCGCGGGGCCGACGCCGGCATCGGCCTCGGCGTGGAGATCCACCAGACGCTCACCCCGGACCGGCTCCGGACGGACGACGTCGGCGCGCTGCTCGCCGCCGTCCCGCGGCTCGACCCGGTCGCGGCGGCCCTGCCCACCCCGGACGACGTCCCGGGCCTGGGCCCGATCACCGTCGGCAGCCGGCTCGGCGACGTCCTGGCCACGTACCGGGCACGGGAGCGGGCCGCCCGGGCCCAGCTCTCCCTGGTGGTCGTGGGGGTGGTCGGGGCGGCCGCCGTCGTCGTCGTGCTGTGGATGCAGCTGCTCGCCGGACGGCGCGCCCGGGACCACGCACTGGAGCACGCCCGCGGCGCCTCGATCACCGCGGTCGCCGCCCGCGCCCTGCTGGAGTCCCTGCCGCTCGGCCTGCTGGCGGCCTCGACCGGTGCCGTCGCCGGACGCCTCCTGGTGCCGGGCGACGGCTGGTCACCGGGACCGCTGCTCGTGGTGGCGGCCGTCGCCGTCCTGGCCCCGGCGGGGTTCGCCGCCCACGCCGCCCGGCGCGGCTGGACCCGCCGGCAACCGCCCGCCGACCCCGGCGCGCGCGCCCGGATCCGGGCCCGGCAGCAGCTGCGGCGCACGGTGGGCGAGGGCGCCCTGCTCGTGCTGGTGGCCGCCGGCGTCACGTCGCTGCGCGGGCGCGGGCTGGCGCAGTCGCAGACCGGCGGCGTCGACCTGCTGCTGGCCGCGGCCCCGCTGCTCCTCGTGCTCGGCGTGACGGTCGTGGTCCTGCGCGGCTATCCGTGGCCGGTCCGCGGGCTGGCGGCCCTGGGCCGGTCCCGGCGGGGCGTCGTCGCGGCCGTCTCGACCGCCCGGGCGGAACGCGCCGTCACGGTGCTCCCGCTCCTCGGGCTGGCGCTGGCGGTGGGCCTCGTCGTGTCGGCGGGCCTGCTCCGGGACACCGTGACCGGTGGGCAGGAGGCCGCCTCCTGGGAGCGGGTCGGGGCCGACGTCCGGGTCGAGGCGCCGGTCGACGCCGGCGACCTACGCGCGCTGCGGGCGGCGCCCGGCGTCGTCGCGGTGGCGGCCGGGCACGTGCGCCGGAACGTCACCGCGAAGTTCGGCAACGACTACGGCAACGTCACGGTCATCGCGGTGGACGGGCGGGAGCTGGGCGCCCTGCTGGCGGCCCGGCCGCAGGGGTACCGCGGCGAGCTCGCCCGGCTCGGCGCCGCGTCCCCCGCCGGCACACTGCCCGCCGTCGTCAGCCCGGAGCTCGCGGCGAAGCTGGGACGGCAACCGCTCGCCATGGTGCTGGGACCGGCGTACCAGCGGGCCGAGGTCGTCGGGACGGCGTCGGTGCCGCCCCGCGGCTGGGAGCCGGGCGACGTCGTGTTCGTCGACGCCGCGGCCACCGCCCGGGCGCTGCCGGAGCTGGGCCGGCCGAACCTGGTGTGGGCCGTCGGCCCGGGGGCGGACGCCGCGGTGCGGGCGCTGCCGGGCGTGACCGACGTCCAGGTGCGGTCGCGGGCGGGCTGGCTGGCGGCGACCCGGGGCTCGGCGCTGCTCGCGCAGGTGCTGCTGCTCCTCGCGCTGGCGGTCGGCGCGCTCGGGGTGTTCGCCGCGCTCGCGATGCTCGGCGCCGTCCTGGTCGGCGCCCGCGAACGCGCCGGCGAGCTCTCGACGCTGCGCACGCTCGGGCTGAGCGCCGGCCAGGGCCGGTGGCTGGTGGTGGGCGAGCTGGCGCCGCTCGTCGTCGCCGGGGCCGGGGCCGGGGCGTCGGCCGGGGTGGTCACGGTGGTGGGGCTCGGCCCCGCGCTCGGGCTGGACGCCCTCACCGGCGGCCTGGAGGCGCCCGCCCTGTCGCTGCGCCCCGCCTTCGTGGCGGGCGTGGTCGGCGGGCTGGTGCTGCTGTTCGTGCTGTCCGCGCTGGCCGAGGTCGCCGTCCACCGGCGCGACCGGCCGGCCGAGGTGCTGCGCCTGGGGGACGTGCGATGACGCCGCAGGGAGAGGGACCCACCGCGATGACGACGACCACCACCACCACCACCACCACGCCACCGGCCTCCTCGGCGGCGGCACACCCGGAGTACGGCGCCGAGGCGCTCATCGTCTGCGACAACCTGGTGCGGATCTACCAGGTGGACCGGATCGAGGTGCAGGCCCTGCAGGGGCTGGACCTGCTCGTCGGCGCGGGCGAGATGATCGCGATCGTCGGCGCGTCCGGGTCCGGCAAGTCGACGCTGCTCAACGTGCTGTCGGGGCTCGACGTCCCGACGGCGGGGCGTGCCCGCGTCGGCGCCTGGGACCTGCTGCGGATGGGTCACGCCGACCGGCTGCGCTACCGGCGGGAGGTCGTCGGCTTCGTCTGGCAGCAGACGGGCCGCAACCTCCTGCCGTACCTCACCGCCGTCGAGAACGTGCGGCTGCCCATGGCGTTCGCCGGGATGCGCCGGCGGGAGCGGCAGCACCGGGCCGGCGAGCTGCTGGAGACCCTCGGTGTGGCGCAGTGCGCGGGCCGGCGTCCGGGGCAGCTGTCGGGCGGGGAGCAGCAGCGCGTCGCGATCGCCGTCGCGCTGGCGAACGGGCCGCAGGTGCTGTTCGCCGACGAGCCGACCGGCGAGCTCGACACCGCGACGTCCGCCGACGTCTTCGCCGCGCTGCGGTCGGCCAACGCCGACCTCGGCGTCACAGTCGTCGTCGTGACGCACGACCCGGCGGTCGCCGGGCAGGTGCAGCGGACGGTCGCCATCCGTGACGGCCGGACCAGCTCCGAGGTGCTCCGCCGCACCGAGGTGGACGAGTTCGGACGGTCCGAGGTCTTCGCCGAGGAGTTCGCCGTCCTCGACCGCGCCGGCCGGGTGCAGCTGCCGCGGGAGTACCGGGAGTCGCTCGGGCTGCGCCACCGGGTCCGGCTCGACCTGGAGAGCGACCACATCGGCGTCTGGCCCGGCGAGGCGCCCCGGACGGCGGGCCGCCCGGCGTCCGCGCCGGCCGCCCCCGAGAAGGCCTCGGAGGAGGACCAGTGACCACCGTGACCGACGTCGGGCCCCGGGACGTCGGGCCCATGGTGGAGGTGACCGACCTCAGCCGCAGCTACGGCCACGGGCCCGGCGCGGTGCACGCGCTGCGTTCGGTCTCGTTCTCGGTGCCGCCGGGGCAGCTGGTGGCGCTGGTGGGCCGGTCGGGCTCCGGCAAGACCACGCTGCTGAACTGCCTCGGCGGCCTGGACCGCCCGACGTCCGGGCAGGCCGCCGTCGACGGCCGGGCCGTGACGGCGATGGGCGAGCGCGAGCTGTGCGCGCTGCGGCGGGACGTCGTCGCGTTCGTCTTCCAGACATTCGGCCTGGTGCCGACGCTGTCGGCCGCCGAGAACGTCGGTCTGCCGATGCGGCTGCGCCGGCTGCCGTCGGCGGAGCGGGAGCGGCGCGCGGCCGCGCTGCTGGACCTGGTCGGGCTGTCCGGGCACGTGCGCCAGCGGCCGGCCGAGCTGTCCGGCGGCCAGCAGCAGCGGGTCGCCGTCGCCCGCGCGCTGGCCAACACGCCGCGGCTGCTCATCGCCGACGAGCCGACCGGCCAGCTCGACAGCGAGACGGGCCGGTCGGTCATGCGGCTGATCCGGTCGGTGGTGCGGTCCGAGGGCATGACGGCGATCGTGTCCACCCACGATCCGCTCATGATGGAGCTGGCCGACCGCACCCTGCGGCTCGCGGACGGCGTGCTCGTCGAGGACGTCGCCGGGGCGCCGGCCCTCAGGGGCGGCTCGCGAGCGGCGCCCGGCTGAACGGCGCCGCCAGGAGCGGGTCGTTGAACGCCACGATCCGGCGCACCCCGGTCGCGGTGAGGGTCAGCACCTGGAGGCCGTGGACCGGCGTCGAGCCCGCCCGGTTCACCCGGGCGACGAGCGCGGCCTGCCCGTTGGCCCCGACCGGTTCCATCAGCCAGTGCCCCGGCTGTCCGAGCACCCTCGCCGCGAGGAACTCGGCGACCGCGTCCCGGCCGGAGTACCAGACCGGCGTCGGCGGCATCTCCAGCGCGGCGTCCGCACGCAGCGTCCGGACCAGCGCGTCGACGTCCGCCCGCTCGAACGCGGAGACGTACCGCCGCACCAGGTCCCGGGCGGCCGCGCCGTCCGGGTCGAGCAGCTCGTCCGGGTCGGGACGGTGCGCCGCCAGCCCGGCCCGGGCCCGGCGCAGCGCGCTGTTGACGGCGACCGCCGTGGTGTCCAGCACCTCGGCGGTCTCGGCGGCGGACAGCAGCAGGACGTCGCGCAGCACCAGGACCGCGCGCTGCCGCGGCGGCAGGTACTGCAGCGCCGCGACGAACGCGAGCCGGATGCCCTCCCGCGCCGCCACCTGCGCGGCCGGGTCGTCGTCCGGGTTCACCAGGACGGCGTCGGGCGCCGGCTCGAGCCAGGGGACGCCGGGCACGGTCGCCGCGGCGAGGTCGGCCCGCGCGCCCGCGGCGTCGGTCGGCGCCATCAACCCCGACGGCAGCGGACGGCGACCCCGCGCCTGGAGCGCCGTCAGGGTCGCCATCGTCGCGATCTTGTAGAGCCACACCCGCAGCGACGACCGGCCCTCGAACCGGTCGAACGCGCGCCAGGCCCGCAGGTAGGTCTCCTGCACCAGGTCCTCGGCGTCCTGGAAGGACCCTGTCATCCGGTAGCAGTGGGCGAGCAGCTCGCGCCGGTACCCGGCGGTGAGCTCGTCGAACGTGACGCTCATCGAGGCCGCTCCGGACCGTCCCCGAGCGGCTGGACGCCCCGCCCCGTGACCAGGTACTCGGCCGACCCGCCGGTGCCCGCGGGCTCGGCGAGCGCGCCGGCGACGAGGTCGACGACGGCGGCGCCCATCAGCTCGGGCCGCAGGACCGGCGCGAGGCCGGCGACGAAGGTGTCGACGTCCGTCCCCCCGTCCGCCGCGTAGGCCGTCACCCCGACGTCGCCCACCGTTCCCAGCGGGGTCAGCTGGGGCAGCACGGTGACGAACCGCAGGTCGAGGCCGCCGAGCGCGGCCTCCCGGGCACCGTAACGCGCGACGAACCGGATCGTGGCCTTCGACCCGGCGTAGCCGCCGCTCAGCGGCGACCCCCGCAGCGCAGCCCCGCTGGACACCAGGACGACGACCGACCCCGGCCGCAACGGCAGGCGCAGCGCCGCCGCCGTCCACTCGAAGGCCTGCCGGACGTCGACCTCCCAGGTGCCGGCGAAGCCCGCCCAGGTCAGCTGCGTGAGCGGGCCCATCACCGGGATCGCGCCGGCGTTGAGCACCAGGACGTCGGGCCGCCGCTCCGCCAGCGACCGGCGCGCCACCTCGGGATCGGCGACGTCGCCGGGCTCGGCGGTGAACGCCGTCCCCAGCTCGGCCGCCACCTCGGCGAGGCCGGCCGCCGTCCGGGCGACCCCGACGACGCCCGCGCCCGCGCCCGCGAGCGCCGCGGCGATCCCCCGGCCGAGCCCGCGGGAGGCTCCGGTGACCAGCGCCGTCCTCCCTGCCAGCGCCCCTGTCCGGCCCGGGCCGGTCGGCGCGCTGGAGGCGGTCGGGGCGCTCATGCCGCCACCGCCGCGGGGACGGCCGGGCCCAGGGACCGGGCGCGCGCCTCGGCACCCCAGGCGATGCCGGCGGCCACCAGACCGAGCACGGGGACCGCCGCGGCGACCGCCATCGCGGGCCGGAACCCGGCGATGAATTCCTCCGGCCCGGCGTACCCGCCGTGGGCGGCGAACACCGCGGCCAGCACGGCGATCCCGAACACCCCGCCGAGCTCGCGCAGGGCGCTGCTCGTGCCGGCGGCGACGGCGGCCCCCTCCGCGGGCACGGACGACACCACGGCGGCCGCCACGGTCGGGAAGCACATCGCGACGCCCACCCCCGCCACCGCGAGCGGCGCCACCAGGGTGCCGAACCCGACGCCGGGCTCCGCGACCAGCCCGACCCAGCCGAGGCCGACGCCCTGCAGCAGCAGGCCGCCGAACATCAGCGGGCCGTTGCCGATGCGGTCGCCGAGCGCTCCCGCCCCCGGCGCGACGAGCATCGGCATGGCCATCCACACCAGGATCCGCAGGCCGGCCTGCAACGGCGAGTACCCGAGCCCGGTCTGGAAGAACTGCGTGATCATGAACAGCGAACCGAGCACGGAGACGAACTGCAGGAACGCCACCGCGTTGGGGGCGCTGAAGCCCGGCCGGGAGAAGTACTCCAGCGGCAGCATCGGGTGCGCAGCCCGCCGCTCGCGGACGATGAAGCCGACCAGCAGCGCGACCCCGGCCGCGATCGCGCCGAGCACCTCGCCGCTGTCCCAGCCGACGGACGGCGCACGCACCGGCGCCCAGGTCAGCAGCGCGAGCGAGGCACCGACCAGTCCGAGGCCGGGCAGGTCCAGGAAGGGTCGCGGGCCGCGCCCGTCGGGCAGGAGCAGCCAGGAGCCCACGATGACGGCGAGGCCCACCGGGACGTTGATCCAGAAGATCCACTGCCAGGACAGGCCCTCCACGATGGCGCCGCCGAGCAGGGGCCCGGCCGCGACGCCGAGCCCGCTCACCCCGCCCCAGATGCCGATCGCGGCCCCGCGCTTCTCGATCGGGAACGCGTCGGTGATGAGCGTCAGCGTCAGCGGCAGCACGATCGCGGCGCCGACCCCCTGGCCGATCCGGGCGGCGATGAGCTCGGTCGCGCCGGTCGAGAGCGCGGCCGCGGCCGAGAACCCGGTGAAGACGGCCAGCCCGGCGACGTACGTGCGGCGGCGCCCGAACCGGTCGCCGAGCGCGGCTCCCGTCAGCATCAGGCAGGCGAAGACGAGGTTGTAGGCGTTGATCGTCCATTCCAGGTCGGACAGCGAGGCACCGAGCCGCAGGCGCAGCGTGGGCAGGGCGGTGGCGACCACGACGACGTCCAGCGACGTCAGGAACACCCCCAGGGACGCCAGGACGAGCGTCGCCCGTCCCGAGGTTCGTGCGGTCATGCGGTCCTCCGAGCGATCACGATCCGGCACCGTGCCGGTCACCCATGAAGACTCGGAGCACCCCGACGATTCACCGAAGCCCCCCACCTCAGCCGTGATCATGGAATTCAGCCGTCGGCCGGGCGCCGCCCGTGGCGCCGGTGCCGCCGGTACCGCCCGAAAACGCGTTGCACCCCGGCGCCCGGGCTGCCGAGGATGACGAGCCGGATCGCCACCATCATCGTCGACGCGCGGGACGCCTACGCCCAGTCGCTGTTCTGGGCCCAGGTGCTCGACTTCGTCGAGGACCCCGACGACCCCAACCTGCCCGAGCACGAGGAGTGCCTCATCCGCTCCCGGGACGGCGGCCACGCGCTGCTGTTCATCGACGTACCCGAGGCGAAGCAGGTCAAGGACCGGGTCCATCTCGACCTGCGCCCGGCCGACCGCTCCCGCGACGAGGAGGTCGAGCGCCTCCTGGCGATCGGGGCGACCCTGGTGGCCGACCTGCGGCGGGAGGACGGCAGCGGGTGGGTCGTCCTCGCCGACCCCGAGGGGAACGAGTTCGACGTCCTCACCCGGTACCCGCGCGCCGCGGCCGCCGCCGGCTGACGACGTCCGCCGGCCGTGCACCGACGGAGGGTCAGGGGCGCTCGGGAGGGCTGCCGCCGAAGCGCCCCTCGAGGTCCCGGAAGGCCTGCCTGAGCTGCCGGAGGGTCGCGGCGACCTCGGTCCCGGCGCCGATGGCGTTGACCGCCACCATCAGCCGGCCGAGCGTCGTCGCGTGGTAGGTCGTCTCGACGACCCGCCGGGCGGTGGGCAGGTCGAGGTCGCTGAAGGTGGCCAGGCGCAGCGCCTGGTCCTCCCGGTACCGGTCGGCGAGCGGTTCCTCCCCGGTGGCCTCGGCGATGGCGGCCAGCGCCAGCCGCGCGGCATCGGTGTCCGGCTCCTTCATCACCCCTCCCCTCGCCCCGACGCGCCCCGACGCGTCCGTCCCCTCCATCGTCGCGCCGGGGCCACCGTCCCGCGCGCCCACCCGACCCGGCCGTGATCATGGACTTCGCCGAACAGCGCCGCTCTCGCTGCTCCACCACTGACGTCCATGATCACGACGGAGTCCATGATCACGGCGGAGTGGGGTGGGCACGGCGTCGCCCGGCGTGTGACGATCGGCCGGTGCCCGGCCGCCCCCGACGACGCCTGCGGGTGTGGGCCGTCGGGCTGGTGCCGCTGCTGCTGGTGCTGGCGGTGGTCACGGTGCAGCTCGCGCGGGACCGGTTCGGCCGGGCGGGCGAGCCCGACCAGCGACCGGGGCCGGTCCTGCTGGTCAGCGGGTACGGCGCCGCCACCTCGGCGCTGTCCGCCCTCGGCGACCGGCTGCGCCTGGCCGGCCGCGAGGTGGTCCTCGTGCCGCCCGTCGGGGACAACACCGGGGACCTGGCCGCGCAGGCCCGCGCCCTGGACACGGTCGCCCGCGCCCGGCTCGCGGCCGGGGCGCCGTCCGTCGACGTCGTCGGCTACTCCGCCGGCGGCGTGGTGACCCGGATCTGGGCCGCCCGGCTGGGCGGTGCCGCGGTCGCCCGCCGGATCGTCACGCTCGGGTCGCCGCACCACGGCACGGACGTCGCCGGGCTGGCCGCCGGCGCGCTCGGCGTCGGCTGCCCCACGGCCTGCCGGCAGCTGGCCCCCGGCGCCGACCTGCTGCGCGGCCTGCCGGACGCGCCGACCGGACCGCACTGGGTCAGCATCTGGAGCGGGACCGACGAGCTCGTGTCGCCGCCGGCCTCGGCCCGGCTGACCGGTGCCGTGGACGTCGAACTGCAGGTGGTCTGCCCGGGGTCGGCGGTCTCGCACGGCGCGCTGCCCACCGACCCGCTGCCGGCCGGCGTCGTCGTCCGCGCCCTCACCGGAGCGGGCCTCACTGCCGCCCCGACGGGCGCCGACTGCGCTCCCCTGCGCGCCGGCGGAACCTGACCCGGCGCGGGCCGGCAGGCTCAGCTGGTGACGTCGCGCGTGCTGAAGGCGGCCCAGGCCGCGCCCAGCAGGACCGCGATCCAGATCGCCTGGACGAGCACGCCCCGCTGGACGTCGTGCCACAGGATCGGGTCGCGGAACAGGTCGATCCAGGACAGCCAGTACCGGGTCGGCAGCCACCCCCGCACCGACTCCGCGGCGTCCAGTCCCACCAGCACGGTGCTGCCGACGAGGACGGCGAGGCCGCCGAGGGTCGCGCCGAGCGGTGAGTCCGTGAGCGTGGAGAGGAACAGCGACACCGACGCCACGCCCAGCATCGACCAGCCGATGTACCCGAGCATCAGCGCGGTGCGCCAGGCCAGCTGCCCGGACGTCATCGGCGTCCCGGAGACGGTGAGCGAGGTGACGGTCGTCGTCGGCTCGGCCCGCCCCAGCAGCAGGACGCCGACGACGTACCCGGTCAGCGCGACCGAGCAGACGGCGAGCGCGGTGTACACCAGCACCGACACCAGCTTGGCCACGAGCAGTCGGGTGCGGCCCACCGGCCGGACGAGCAGCACGCGCAGCGTGCCCGCGGCCGACTCCCCCGCGACGGCGTCCCCCGCGACGACCGCCACGGCTGCCGGCAGGAAGATCGGCAGCACCAGCCCGAGGGCCGCGGCCGGGTACAGCGTGCCGTTGGAGAGGACCGCCGAGAGCAGCGCGGGGCCCTCGCCGGGCGCGGGCCCGATCCCGGTCACGGCGAGCAGCACGGCGACGATCGCGGGCAGCAGGCAGAGCAGGCCGATCGAGACCCAGGTCCGCGGCCGGCCCAGCAGCTTGCGCAGCTCGACGGCGATCACCGCTCGACCCGGTCCGGCCGCTCGACCCGGTCCGGCCGCTCGACCCGGTCCGGCCGCTCGACCCGGTCCGGCCGCTCGACCCGGTCCGGCCGCTCGACCCGGTCCGGCCGCTCGACCCGGTCCGGCCGCTCGACCCGGTCCGAGCCGGCACCGGTCACGCGGAGCACGAGGCCCTCCAGGCTGTCGCGTTCGGGGGCCACCTCCTGGACGGCGATCCCCGCGCCGACCAGCCGCCGGGTCAGCTCGGGCACGGTGACGTCGCGGACGACGAGGCGGCCGCCGTCCCGCTCCACCACGCCGCCGTCCAGCAGGTCGAGCGCCGCACCGGGATCGTCGACATGGACGACGGTCCGGCCCGTCGGGCGCCGGACGTCGTCCATGGCGAGCTGCGCGACCAGCCGACCGCGGTCCATCACGCCGACCCGGGTGCACAGCTGCTCCACCTCGGACAGCAGGTGGCTGGAGAGGAAGACGGTCGTGCCGTCGGCGTTGAGGCGCTCGAGCAGGTTCCGGATCTCGTGGATGCCCTGCGGGTCCAGGCCGTTGGTGGGCTCGTCGAGCACGAGGAGCCGCGGCCGTCGCATGACCGCCGCGGCCAGCCCCAGCCGCTGGCGCATCCCGAGGGAGAAGGCGCGGACCGGCCGGCGGCCCGCGCCGCCGAGCCCCACCAGCTCGAGCGTCTCGTCGATCCGCTCCCGGCGGAGTGCCCGGGAGAGCCGGTGGGCGCGAGGGCCGGCGGCCTCCAGCAGGTCCAGGTTGGCGCGTGCGGACAGGTGCGGGTAGGCCGCCGGGGCCTCGACCAGCGCGCCGACGTCGACGAGCGCCGCCGCCGAGCGCTCCGGCACCGGATGACCGAGCACCTCGATCTCGCCGCAGGTCGCGAAGACCAGCCCGAGAATCATGCGCACGGTGGTGGTCTTGCCCGAGCCGTTCGGGCCGAGGAAGCCGTACCGGTCGCCCTCGGACACCTGCAGGTCGATCCCGTCGACGGCGAGCGTGCGGCCGAACCGCTTGGTCAGTCCACGCGTGACGATCACGACGCCGGCCCGGAGGGCGTCGGCGTCGGGGAGGCCGGCGCCAGCAGTCGGCGCGCGGCCGCGAGGACGACGTCCGGCACCACCGTCCCGGCGACCAGGTAGGCGCGCCGGCCGTCGGCGCTGCGCACCACCCCCAGGGCGACGACGCCGCGCGCGGCGAGCAGCACCGCGCCGCCCGGCACCGCGGTCGGGGTGCCGCCACCCTGCCGGACGGCGTCGAGGCTCTGCTGGGCGACGCCCGGCGAGATCCGCACGACGCTGAGCCGGACCAGCCCCGACCCGAACGTCGGCACGCCCGGAACGAGGGCCGCAGCGGCGGGCAGTCCCGCCAGCACGCGCGGCAGCCCTCGCCGACCGCGTCCCGCGTCGAGCCGGCTCAGCAGGTCGGGCACGGTCTGCGTGTCGCGCCGCGCGTCGGGTGCCGGCGGCGGGGCGAGGAGGTCGTCGTCCGGCCGGGCGACGTCCAGCTCCAGGTAGCGGGCGTCGAACGCGGTGGCGCCCCGCCGGTCGGCGACCGTCACCGCCACCGGCAGGCCGTGGGCGCGCTCGACCCAGACGTCGAGGTGCCCGATCGAGCCGCGCGCGTCGCCCGGCACGACCCGGACGCCGTCCGCCGCCACGCCGGCGACCCGCCGCGGTCCCGGCAGGCCCGTCACCCGGTCGCCGGCCCCCACACCCGCCAGCAGGCGCCGGGCGACCTGCGGCGGCAGCAGGTCGTCGGAACGCGGCGGCCGGAGCGCGGGGTCCGCGCCGAGGACGTCGGTGAGGCGGTAGTCCTCGTAGTCCCAGCGGACCAGCCCGGTCGACGTCCGGTAGCTGTCGCTCTCCCCCGAGCGGCCCAGGACGTCGACCCGCCAGGCGTCGGGGCCGGCCCACCACACCCGCGCGGTGCTGTCCGACCCGAGCCCGGCGGCGACGTCCTCGAGCCGCGGCAGGTTCGGCAGGCCCAGCGTGCCGTGGCTGCGGGCCAGCCCGACGTGCGGCACGGACGCCGACGCCAGCGCCCGGCGCATCACGTCGTCCGGCGGCCCCGACGTCGGGACGCCACCTGTCGCCACCCGCTGCACGACCGCCTCCGCGCCGACCGGCACCAGCGCGAGGGCCGCCACCCCGAGGGCGACGACGACCCACCGGCGGCGCGCGCTGGCGGAGACGACGGACATCGCCTCACGCTACGTCCCGCCCTCCCCACCCGCCACCTCCGCCGTGATCATGGACTTCACCGTGATCATGGTGTTCGTCGGTGGAGTCACGGCAGCATCCGCACGCCGAAGTCCATGATCACGCTGAAGTCCATGATCACGGCGGGGGTGAGGGTGGGGGGGGGGGTGGGGGTCCGTAGGCGGCGCGGACGGACTCGCGGATCGCGTCGTCGACGCTGCGCGGGACCAGGCCCAGCGCGGCGCCGTGCTCCTGCAGGTCGAGCTGCAGGTCGCGGGCGAGGAGGTCGGCGAACAGGTGCCGCGGCGCCAGGCCCGGCCCGCGGCCGCGCAGCCGCTCCCGCGCCGCCGCAGCGACCATCCCCGCGGTGACGACGGCGCCGGGCACGGCGACGACGCGGGGGTCCCGGCCCAGCTCGGCCAGCACCACCTGCGTCAGGTGCCGATGGGTGAGGTTGTCGACGGCGAGCGGATGCCGGCCCGGCGGCACCGTGCCGTCGAGGATCGCGCGGACGGCGTGCGCGACGTCCGTGTTCGTCACCGCAGCGGTACTGCCCGGCAGCGTCGCCGCGACCGGCCCACGGCGCAGCCGGTCGAAGAGCACCGCCTTCCACAGCGGCTCCACGCCCGGCACCGCGCCGAACACGAACGGGATCTCCAGCACCGACACCGTGCCCGCCGCGGCCGCCGCCTCGGCGCCCGCCGCCTGGTCGCCGCGCGCCCGGACGTACGGGTGGCGCCGGCCGAGCCCCCACTCCGGGTGCCGCCGGTCGAACGTCGAGAAGTACGACCCGAGGACGACGACGTG
>Ga0302321_100003674_pt1 | contig 13182 bp, 12 predicted proteins | sample Fen_T0_1_FD_202505 | JGI IMG/M metagenome (GOLD analysis project Ga0302321, IMG submission 202505) | Peat permafrost microbial communities from Stordalen Mire near Abisko, Sweden - Fen_T0_1 | ecosystem: Environmental > Terrestrial > Soil > Wetlands > Permafrost | place: Sweden: Abisko...
AGCCTCAACCCCGACTGGCTGCGCGTCGGAACCGATATCGTGGGCGGCACAACGCCTCCGACCTTCAACGCCGCCTTTACGTTGAACGGCGTCACAGGCACCTCAACGGCCGTTCCCGAACCATCAACCTTCGGCATCACCGGCGCACTTGCCTTGGCCGGGTTGGTTCTGGTTCGGCGCGGACAACGTAAGGCGCAACGCTGCGCGGATTGAATAAAACCCCGCACGAGACGGAGTGTTTTTTTCCCCGAGCGGAGAGAGAAGACCTAATCTGGAACTCAGGAAGGCTGGAAAACAAACCAGCCCGCAAGGGACTGCGGGCTCCACCTCGGAGGGTTTGAATGCGTCCTACCTACGCACAACGCTCCTCCGTTCCAGGGTTCCTGAGTTCCAGATTAATGACCCTCTTGCTTTCCGTTCCTGCGCTCCAGCTTTCCTGATTAGAAACTTGGCCTGCCCTCGATCCGCGGCGCATGAGAAAGATAAAAAGAAAGAAGAACGATAAAGGTTCGTACGCAGGCGCGGACCATTTCCCGCTTTCCTGCTCGCGGGAATCTCTCCTTACTGCCCGGCGATGTCGCAGAATTTTGCCCGACTCGTGTTCGCGCTGACAGTGGCGTTTTTCGCCACGTTCTTCCTGTGGCCCATTTTGCAGATTCTCAAAGAGGGCTTCGTCGACGCCAACGGCCACTTCACCTGGCGGTATCTCACGACGCTGCTCGCCGACCCGCTTTATCGCGGCGGACTAGCAAATTCGTTTCTGCTCGCCTGTACTGCCACGACGCTCGCCTTTGCCATCGCACTGCCGCTGGCATTCATCTCGGACCGTTTTCTTTTCCCGGGGAAAAACTTTCTGGGTTCGCTCGTGCTGGTGCCGATGATCCTGCCGCCGTTCGTCGGCGCGATCGGCATCAAGCAGATTTTCGGACAATACGGCGCCGTCAACGCCTTGATCGTCGATCTCGGACTCCGGCCGCACGGATGGACGTTCGACTGGTTTGCGGCGAATCAGTTTGGCGGTATCGCCCTGATCGAGGCGCTTTCGCTTTACCCGATCATTTATCTCAACGCGGTTGCGGCGCTGGCCAACGTCGATCCGGCGATGGAAGAGGCGGCGCAAAATCTCGGCTGCACCGGCCTGCGACGCTTTTTCAAAATCACGCTGCCGCTCATCCGGCCCGGACTTTTTGCCGGCGGCACGATTGTGTTTGTCTGGGCGTTCACCGAACTCGGCGTGCCGTTGATCTTCGACTACCCGCGCGTCACGTCGGTGCAGATTTATTACGGGCTCAAAGAAATCGGCGGCAATCCTCTGCCCTACGCGCTCGTGACGGTGATGCTGGCCAGCACGGTGTTGCTCTACGCGCTCGGCAAAGGACTCTTTGGACACCAAGGCTACGCGATGATGGCCAAGGCCACGAGCACGGGCGGACCGCGCGCGGTCTCACGGCGGCGGGCGCTATTTTTCACCGCGCTGTTTTCCGGCGTCACGTTGCTGGCCGTGCTGCCGCATATCGGCGTAATCCTCGTGGCGTTTTCGAGCGACTGGTACGCCACCGTAGTGCCGCACCACTACACGTTGGAAAACTTCCGCATTGCGCTCGGCCACGATCTGACGGTGTCGGCCATCGCGAACAGCCTGAAGTTCGCCAGCCTCTCCACTCTCGTCGACATCGTGCTCGGCATCGCGATCGCCTACGTCGTCGTACGCACGAAGTTCGCCGGGCGTCAGGTGCTCGATTATCTCTCCATGTTACCGCTGGCGGTACCCGGTATAGTACTGGCGTTTGGTTATCTTTCAATGAGCCAGCCGGGGCGGTTCTTTGAATTTCTCAACCCCATCAACAATCCAACCTTCCTGCTCATCATCGCGTATTCGGTCCGTCGTCTGCCCTACGTCGTGCGCTCCGCCGCCGCCGGTTTCGAGCAAACCAGCGTGACGCTGGAGGAAGCCGCGCAAAACCTCGGCGCGCCTCCGCTCAAGGCCACCTTCCGCGCCACCATCCCACTCATTACCGCCAATCTCATCGCCGGTGGACTGCTCGCGTTCTCGTTCGCGATGCTGGAAGTGAGCGACTCGCTCATCCTCGCGCAAAAACAGGTTTATTATCCGATTACGAAGGCGATCATGGCGCTGTTCGAACTGCTCGGTGACGGCAAGTTCATCGCCAGCGCACTCGGCGTGTGGGCCATGGCTTTCCTCGGCGTGGCCATCGTGGGCCTGAGCATCCTGCTAGGGAAAAAGCTGGGCGCGATCTTCCGCGTCTGAGCCGAACTAACCGCCATCTGCCGTGCCAATCCTGCTGCTGGTTTCCCTCGTCTGGGCTTTCTCGTTCGGCCTGATCAAAGGCCGGCTCGGCGGGCTCGACAGCAGTTTTATCTCGGCCGTCCGCCTCGGGCTCGCGCTACTCGTATTTCTGCCGTTCTTCCGTCCGCGTGGCCTGACTTGGAAATTGGCATTTTCGCTGGCCGGAATCGGCGCGGTGCAATTCGGCCTGATGTATCTGGCGTATAACGAGAGTTACAAGCACCTGCCGGCTCACCAAGTGGCGCTGTTCACGTTGACGACGCCGATTCTCGTCACCCTGTTTGCCGACGCGCTGGAGCGAACGCTGCGTGGTCGCGCATTGCTGGCCGCATCGCTCGCGGTGGTCGGTGCAGCAGTCGTCGCCGCCAAAGAAAATATGCTCGTGGGGAGCCTGACTGGTTTCGGTCTCGTGCAACTGGCCAACGGCGCGTTCGCGATCGGCCAGGTTTTATACCGCCGCGTGCGCGCACAAAACCAGGGCATCAACGACCGGCAGGTTTTCGCGTTGCTCTACGCAGGCGCCGTCGCGGTGACGCTGCCGCTGGCATTGGCGCAAAATGATTTCGGTTCTCTGGCGCTCACTCAGAGCCAGGTCTGGACGCTCTTGTATCTCGGCGTGATTGCCTCTGGCGTGTGTTTCTTCGGCTGGAATCTCGGTGCCACGCGCGTGAGCGCCGCGACATTGGCGGCGTTCAACAACGCCAAAGTTCCGCTCGGTGTCGTATGCTCGCTGCTGTTTTTCGGCGAGAGCGCTAACCTGCCGCGCCTGCTGATCGGCGGGGCGCTCTTGGTCGTCGCAATTACGCTGGCAGAAAAAGCAAAGGCCTAAATCACCTCAAGGTCGGTGCTGGCCACGGCCACGAGGCGGGCGAGTCCGGCTTTGACGATCGCTTCGGTCGGACCTTCCACCAGCAGGCGGATTTTCGCCTCTGTGCCGGAGAAGCGCACCAGCACACGGCCGTAGCCGCCCATTTCTTCCTCTAGCGATTGGATCGCCATCGGTAGATGCGGAAGCGTCGCGAGATCTAGTTTCTCACGCACCCGCAGATTGGTGCTGGCCTGTGGATATTTTTTTAAGCACCGGCGCAGTTGCGAAAGCGGCTGGCGGGTTTCGAGCATCACGCCGAGCACCTTCAACGCCGCAACCAGTCCGTCCCCGGTTGGTGAGATTTCCGAGCAGATGATGTGGCCCGACGATTCGCCGCCGAGCGTGGCTTTCTCGAGGAGCATGCGCTCGATCACGTAACGGTCGCCAACGGAAGTGCGAAGCACGCGGCCGCCTGCTTCGCGCAAAGCGGCGTCGACCCCCAGATTGCTCTGCACGGTGACGACGAGCGTGCTCGCCGGCAAAATGCCCTGCTTGAGCGCGTGCAGCGCGAGAATCGTGAGGATTTCGTCGCCATCGAGCACGCCGCCCTTTTCGTCGCACAAGATGCAACGGTCGCCGTCGCCGTCGTGGGCGATGCCAAGCCGCGCGCCGGTCTCAAGGACTTTTGCCGCGAGCTTTTCGGGATGTTCGCTGCCGACACCGGCGTTGATATTATGGCCGTCAGGCGCGTCGCCCAACGTGACAACTTCCGCACCGAGTTCGCGCAGCACAAACGGACTTGTCATGCAGGTGGCGCCATTCGCCGTATCGAGGACCATTTTCCAACCTGCCAGCGAATTTGCCGGTAATAACCGTTTCACGTTGTCCATGTATGACCGCAGCGCATCGAGATGATGCGAACGGCTGTAGAGGAGCGGTGGCTGTTCGGCGGGCAAGAGACGCTCGATCTCGGCTTCCTGCTGATCGGAGAGTTTAATGCCGCCGCGAGAGAAAAATTTGATGCCGTTGTCCGAAGCCGGATTGTGCGAGGCCGTGATCATCACGCCGAGCGCCGCACGTTCCCGAACCAGCGCGGCCGCTACTGCCGGTGTCGGTACTACGCCGAGCACAGCAGAGTCGACGCCCATCGAAGCGAAGCCCGCCGACACCGCATGCAGCAGACTTTGCCCCGAAGCGCGCGTGTCGCGACCGAGCAGTACACGCTGCTCTCCCGTGTGCGTCTGGCGCGAAACATAACGCGCCGCGGCCACGCCGAGCCGTTCGGCAAACGCTTCGTTGATCACGGGACCGCCATAAGGACCGCGCACTCCGTCGGTGCCGAAATACTGTCGTTTCATGCGCGGAAAAACTCCTTGGTGGCGGCGATTTTCCGCTTCACCGAACCACCCAACAGCAACTCGCGCGCCTGCGTCACGCCCTCGCCCACCGACGCCGTGCGTCCGCAGATCCAGAACGCCACCGCGGCGTTATACGCGATGGTATCGACCAGCGCGACCGGCCCGCGACCCGCGATGATCGCCTCAGCAATCGCCAGATTCGTCGCGACGTCGCCGCCCTTGAGTTCTTCGAAATTGCCTTCGCGCAAACCATGCTCACGCGCATTCCACACACCGTCGACCGAACGTAGGCGACCGATGCCGCGCACGCGATTCGGCGTGGCTGTAGTGAGTTCGTCGATACCGCGATCCGGCCCGAGAATGCCGTGGACCGCGATTCCGGCCTCGGTGCCCAGCTGGTCGAGCGCAGCGGCCAGACGACCGACCCAGACCTCAGAGGAAACGCCGAGCAGAATGTGCGCCGGACGCCCCGGGTTGATCAGCGGCCCGAGGATATTGAAAATCGTCCGCTGCCCGATCGCGGCCAGCGCCTTGCGTGCGGGGCCGATGTGCTTGAACGCCGGGTGATAGGCTGGCGCGAAAAAAAACGCGAAGCCCAGTTCACGCAGCGCAGCCTGGATTTTTTCAGGTTTTGCCTCCAGATCGACGCCCAGCGCCGACAGCAAATCCGCGCTGCCGCACTTTGACGTGATGCCACGGTTGCCGTGTTTCATCACCGTCACTCCGCCCGCCGCCAGCGTAAAAACAACCAGTGTGGAAATATTAAAACCGCCAGCGTGATCGCCGCCTGTGCCGACCACGTCGATCGCCTGCGAAGCCCATGGTGACACACCCGGATCTATCGACAAAGCGCGAAACTCTTTCGCGAACGATGTGATTTCGCCCGCTGTCGTGCCCTTAAACTCCAGCGCCGCCAGAAAATCGATCTTCTCCTGATCCACCGTCACCGGCGACGAAAGCTCGCGCGTGGCCGCCGAAATCTCGGCAGACGTCAGGTCGTGTCGGGCCTTCAAGCGCTCTGTAAGCTCTAGGAGTGCAGACATAAAGGGTTCACAAAGAAGGAAACTCAGCTCATGGCAAAGCATAAACTGGACAGAACCCCATGCTTCTGGAAACAAAGCCTTCGTGCGCCCAATCTTACTTTTTCTCGCCCTGCTCACTTTAGCGGTCCGACCGGCTCTTTTTGCGCAAACCGCAACAAGCACACCGCCGCCAAACGCAACCACGTCCGTCGAGACGAAACCGGTGGCCGAGCTGAGTACCGGCGACGCCGTGATTCTCGGTGTCGTCGAAGGCATCACCGAGTATCTGCCGATTTCTTCGACCGGGCATCTGATCATAGCCACCCAGCTGCTCAAGCTCACGTCCGATACTCCGCTACACGGGAAAAATGGCGAACCGCTGTGGTTCAAGAAACCTTCGCCCAAACATCCGCAAGGTGAACCGCTGACCCTCAAGCTCGCCGCCGATACCTATACAGTGGTTATTCAATTTGGCGCGATCGCCGCGGTCGCCCTACTTTACTGGCGACAGGTTCGCACCATGTTTCTCGGTCTGCTCGGTCGCGATCCGGTCGGCTTGAAACTCGTGCGCAACATCCTGCTCGCGTTCATACCCGCCGCCGTGATCGGCCTGCTGCTCAACAACTGGATTGAATCCCTATTTTCCGTCACCGCCGTTTTGACCGCGCAGGTCAGCGGCGCCGTTCTGATGTTTCTGGCGGAAGGTTGGCGAAAAAAACAACCGAGCATCCGCACTGATCGTGATCCTTCCGAACTCTCCGGCCCGGAATCTTTCGGCATCGGTATGCTGCAATGTCTGGCTTTGTGGCCGGGCATGAGCCGCTCGATGACGACCATCGTGGGTGGCTATTTTGCGGGACTGAACCCACGGCGTTCGGCGGAATTTAGTTTTCTGCTCGGCTTGGTGACGCTGACGGCGGCAACGATTTTCAAGAGCTACAAATCCGGTGCGGCCATGCTCGCGGTCTTCGGTTGGCCCCATATTCTGCTCGGCTGCATCGTCGCCGCGGTCACCGCCGCACTCGCGGTTAAATTCCTCGTAAACTACCTGTCACAGCACGGCCTCATCGCCTTTGCGGTCTACCGGCTCATTCTCGCTGGAGTGTTGGGCTTGATGCTCGCGCGCGGATTTTTTTGAGCCTTTTGGCGGTTACCGCATCTGATAATGTATAGCGCTTGACGCTTGGAGTCTCCGCCCTTTACTCCATCACCTTTCACACTTGTCACATAGGCGTAACTAAAGTGCGCCACACACCACTTAACAGCTCCCACCATGGCCAATCCGAAACGCAAGCAATCCAAACGCCGCAGCGCCAACCGCCGCGCCGCCAACGCCTTTAAAGCTCCTCAAGTCGCCATCGACCCGACCGACGGCAGTGCTTTCCGCCCTCATCGCGTCAATCCGAAAAACGGAATGTACCGTGGCCGTCAGGTGCTCAACGTCGAGGTCTGACCTCGCGTTTCCGTCCCGTCACCAACCATCCACCTGAGATGGTCTCCAGCAGCGGCGAAAGCGCACGGATCGCGGTCGATGCCATGGGCAGCGACTTGGGTCCGTCTGAAGTCGTTGAAGCCGTCAAGCTTGCCCTCGCCGAGTTTCCTGAGCTGAATCCGATCACCCTGGTGGGCGATCAGATGATTCTGCGCCCGCTGCTCTCGAGCACCGGACTCGCGGAGCATCCCAAGCTGGGCCTTTTTCAAGCTTCGGAAGTGATCACGATGGACGACAAACCGCTCGTGGCACTCAAGCGGAAGAAAGACTCGTCGATGGTTCGCGCCATCGAGCTGGTGAAATCCGGTGAAGCCGGCGCAGCCGTCAGCTGCGGCAACACCGGCAGTCTCGTCGCCGCAGGCATCTTGAAATTGCGCACGCTCGAAGGCGTAGACCGTGCGGCGCTCGCCGCCGTCGTTCCGCGAGCCAACGGCCATTTCATCCTTCTCGATGCCGGCGCCAATCCCGAAGCCAAAGCGGAGCATCTTGTCCACAACGCCATTCTCGGCACGCATTATTGCCGGATGGAACTCAAGATCGAGCGTCCGCGCGTCGGCCTGCTGACCATCGGCACCGAAGAAGGCAAAGGCAACGCCCTCACCGCCGAGACGCACGAGGCGCTCAAGCGGATCGACACGTTGATCAACTACGTCGGACCGGTTGAAGGCTTTCAGATTTTCAAAGACGAAGTCGATGTCCTGGTGTGCGACGGTTTTGTCGGTAACATCTGTCTAAAAAGCTGGGAATCGCTGGTTAAGTTTTTCAGCTCCGAGCTGAAGTCGTTCATGTACGCGAGCCCGCTGCGCATGCTCGGCGGCAAGCTCGCGAAAGGCGCCTTCGTCGAGTTGAAGCATCGCATCGAACCCGAGCGCTTCGGCGGCGCGCCGCTACTCGGCCTGAAAGGCAATTTGATCAAAGCCCACGGTTCGGCCAATCGCCAGGCACTAAAAAATGCCATCCTCGACGCGAACCACATGATCAAGACCGACTTTAACCTTCGAATCGAAGCTGACATCGCTCGCGCCAACGCGGCCATCCGTCCAGTCGCAGCCTAAACGGCTAAGCGACTCCTCCTCCTATTTATAACGCCGCCATGGCTTCCCCTACCATCGCTATTCTCGGTACCGGATCTTACGTCCCAACGAGAGTCCTGGCCAACGACGAACTATCCAAACAAGTCGAAACCTCCGACGAGTGGATCTTGACCCGCACCGGCATCAAGGAGCGCCGGATCGCCGCTGCCGGTGAGGCGACCTCCGATCTCGCCACACATGCTGCTCGCGCCGCGATCGCCGACGCAGGACTGACCGCAGCGGACATCGATCTACTCATCCTCGCCACGATCACGCCCGATCTGCCGATGCCGGCCTCGGCCACTATCGTGCAGCACAAGCTCGGCCTCGGAACCCACACAGCCTGCTTTGATCTGAACGCCGCGTGCTCAGGCTTCGTCTACGGAGTCGACACCGCCAGCGCGATGCTCGCCTCCGGTCGTTACCGCCACGCTCTCGTGATCGGCGCGGAAAAACTTTCTTCGGTCGTCGATTGGAAAGATCGCACCACGTGCGTGCTCTTCGGCGACGCCGCAGGCGCGGTCGTGCTCGGCCCAACCCGCGGCGATGGCGCGCGCATCATCGGCACCAAGCTTTACAGCGAAGGCGGCATGGCCGACCTGCTCTGCATCCCGGCCGGCGGTAGTGCCCGACCCACTACACCCGCTACCATCGCGGCAGGCGAGCACACCATCAAAATGAAGGGCCGGGAGATTTTCAAAGTCGCCGTTCGCGAAATGGAAGACGCCGTTCAGGAAATTCTGGAACAACACGCCCTCAGTGCCGATCAGATTGCGTGCGTGATACCACATCAGGCCAACCTCCGCATCATCGAGGCCCTCTCCAAAAGTCTCAAAATTTCTCTCGACCGTTTCTACATCAACGTCGACCGCTACGGCAACACCTCCGGCGCTTCCATCCCTCTCGCTCTTGACGAAGCGCGCCGCTCTGGCCGCGTCAAACGCGGCGACACCACGTTGCTCGTGGCGTTTGGGGCGGGCTTGACCTATGGTGCCGCACTGGTTCGCTGGTAAACTTTTCGCCCATGCCCCTTCCCGCGCTTCGTCGGTTTCTTTTCTCTTCATTTCTCCTAGCCAGCCTGCTCTTGCTGGCTGGTCGCGCTTGCGCGGAACTGGTCTGGACACCGCAGAGCGGCTGGAAAGTCGAGGGCGGCGTCCTCGCCACCACACCAGACGGCGGGACGTCCTACAGCGCGGTAGGCCTGATGAATAAAGCCCGTGCTGCGGAAGAAAAAGGACACAACGGCACCGCGATCAAATATTACGGACGCGTTGCCAAGAGATACGCCAACTCCATCTACGCCGGTGAAGCTCAATACCGCATGGGCAATCTCCGGTTCGCCCGCCAACAGTATCTCAAGGCCTTCGCAGCCTACCAGGCCGTGATCGTCAATTATCCGAACACCACTCGGTTCAACGAAATCATCGGTAAACAATACCAGATCGCCACCATCCTGCTCGATGGCGGTCGCGGTCGCATTTGGGGCATATTCCCTGGTTTCACCAATCGTGAAAAGGCAATCGGTTTCATGGAAACAGTCGTCGTCGAGGCTCCCTATAGCGATTACGCTCCGCTCGCACTGATGTGCGCCGCCAGTGGTTATGAATATATGAGAGAAAGCGAAGAGGCGATCGACGCACTTGATCGCATGATCAACATCTACGCGCAAAATACCCTCCTGCCCGACGCCTATCTCAAGCTCGCGCAGTCCCACTCCGCGCTTGTCGATGGACCTCATTACGATCAGGGCTCCACGCGCGATGCCATCACCTACTTCGAAGATTTCATGATTCTCTTCCCTAGTGACAACAACGTTGTCACCGCAGAAAAAGGCCTCACCGACATGAAAGTCGTCCTCGCCGAGAGCAAAATCAAAATGGGCGATTTCTACTTCCACGACCGCAGCAATTACAAGGCCGCCCGCGTGTTTTATAACGAAGCGATCACCGTCTATCCCGACTCCCCCGTCGCCGCCAGGGCAAAAGATCTTCTCGCCCAAGTCGACGTGGCCGCCGCCAAGGCAGCCCAAGCGCAGGCCCACCCCAAGAAGAAACACTTTTTCTTCTTTTGATCGGTTATGCGCATCGCTCTTTCAGTCGTGATGCGTCAGCTCCCACTGTTCGCTTTTATCCTCGCCGTCGGATTTTCCGCAGGCTGCGCGCATTACCAACTCGGCACCACCGGTAAACTGAGCTTCCACACGCTCTACATCGCGCCGGTGGAAAATAAATCCCGGCTGCCGCAGTCAGTCGCGATCGTCAGCACGCAAATCCGTGAAGTCTTTCTTCACGATGGCCGCGTCACCTTGGTCGATTCACCCGCCGACGCCGACGCGACGTTGACCGTATCGCTTTCCAACTACGGCCGCGACGCCACCGCTGCCCGCCCCGACGATACCGGACTCGCCCGCAAATTCAGCCTCAAGCTCACTGCCGTCTGCACCCTGCGCGACAACCGAACCGGCACCGCGCTCTACGAAAAACGCGAGGTCGCCGCCGAACAACAGATCTTCACCACCGCCACGCCCCTACAGCTGGACAGCAACCAACAGCAGGCCGAGTACCAAGCCCTCCCGCTGCTCGCCGCGTCCCTGGCGCAGAAAGTCGCCCACACCACCCTCGACGTGTGGTGATAGTTTCCGACCGGATGCTTGAAACTCAGTGCAATCAAACCCGGGATGACGGAAGGGCTCACGCCAAGTCGCCAAGTGAACAATTAACCGCAGAGTTCGCCGAGAACGCAGAGTAAACTTTATCGTGGCTCGTTCCAGCGTTCCTGAGTGTCAATCTGTCGCTTCGCTCGGTACCAAATTAGTATCCTCTGGGTCGAGTTCCGAATTTAATTTTCCCAGCCTTTCTCTCATGCACGCGCCGATTCTCGCTCCTTCCCTTCTCGCCGGTGACCACGCCAACCTCGCGTCCAGCGCCGCCATCGTCGAACAACTCGGTATCGCCTGGCTCCACCTCGATATCATGGACGGCCATTTCGTGCCGAACCTCTCCTTTGGTCCGCAAACCGTCGCCGCTCTGCGCAAGCATTCGAAGCTCTTCTTCGACGTTCACCTGATGCTCGACGAGCCGCACCGCTACATCGAGCCCTTCGCCAAAGCCGGCGCGAACCAGATCAGCATCCACATCGAACCGTCCTACGCCCACGCCGAAACCCTCGCCCGCATCCACTCGCTTGGCTGCAAAGCCGGCATCGTGCTCAACCCCGGCACTCCCGCGTCCGCGATCGAACCCTTTCTCGACAAAGTCGACCTCGTGCTCGTCATGACCGTGCAACCCGGCTTCGGCGGGCAAAGTTTCCGCCGCGACATGCTGCCGAAGATCGCGCAGATCGACGCATGGAGAAAAGAGCGCAACCTCGCCTTTCGCCTCGAAGTCGATGGCGGCATCGACCTCGCGACCGCGGCCGAATGTCGTAGTCTCGGCACGGATACCTTTGTCGCCGGCACCTCCTTCTTCGCCGCCAAAGACCGCCGCGCCTTCGCCGCTGCGATGGCGAAGTTGTAAGGGTGTTTCATAAAAAATGACTCGAAGGGACTATGCTGCACTGCGTCCGATGCCCTGGTTGGTTCGGGTGTGAAAAATTCGGGCTGGCGGCAAAAATAAACTCGCCCAGCGCCACCGCTCTTGGTTTTCCTTTGGGCCTTAAGCTCGGTTTGAGCCGAACGCGACCATGGGGAAAATCATTATCACGGTAGGGGACCTGACGACGCACGGCGGCACCGTGCTGGTGGGCGATCCGACGATCCTCATCGAAGGCAAGCCCGTCGCTCGCATCGGCAGTACGATCCTCTACCCGCTCTGCAAGATACCGACCGTCATCGTGCAAGGCGCCACGCTGACGCTCGTGAACAACATTCCCGTGGCGCGCCACGGCGACCCAACCAGCTGCGGTGCCAAACTCGTCAGCACGCGCGCCGAACCTGCCTGTACCGTCCACGTCGGCAACAACGTCCATATCGGCTCCGGCGTGGTCCACGGTTCCGGCGTGATCTGGGCGCCCAGTTCCGGCGGAGCGCCCACCCACCTGAACGGCTGCGAGCAGCGAATCGCCGAGGCCCGGGAACGCCTCAAAAAAGAGGGCTACACCCCGAAGTACACCGACGGCGCTTCTGGGGCTCCACCTTCGATCAAGTCGAAAACGGTGACAGTGATCCCGCCCTCCTCAGCAATCTCCAAGGCATGGAAGCCCCACAGCCGGGCGACGAGTACGCGCTCTACATCCTCGACCAAGGCGAGAACCACGAGAAAGACGGCATCCTCGCCTTCTCGCCCACCTGGAAAAACATGCGGGACGTCGGGGTGAAGGAACTCAGCAGCCAGAAAATTGATCCCGACCTCCTCCGCCAAGTCATGACGCCGGAGTACCAGTCGAAATACGCTGCCGCCATGGACGAGTTCGCGAAAATCAAAGACTCGATGACAGGCGAACCGCTCGATCAGTTTGAGGAAGAAGACGTCCAGCAATTCGCTGCGAAGTATTTCAAGACCCGGGAGGAGCGAAAGATGTTCTATGCGCGGCACACCTACCGAAAAGATTTAGGCGCCAACAAGGATTTCTTGGGCACCGGCGTGACCAAATGGAAAGGTGGTCCGCAGAAGTACGGCACAGCCAGGACCGCTCCTTGCCTGCGAGCCGCTGTCGATCTCGGTCCGCACGTGAAGTGCGACCCTACGCAATTCGAACCTATCTTTAGCGTTAATGAATGTGTTTGAGCGGTTCAAATGGTTCGACCAACCCCCCATCCGCTTTAACGCAAAAAACGCCAAGGGAAAACTCGGACGCAAAGATCTCAAAGCAAACCCTCCCCCGTTGCGCCCTTGTGTTCAAAAATCCGACCGTCGCACCCTGCACGAAGCTGAAACTCCCCTTGCTCCGACAGAATTCTGCTCAAGTATCGTGGGGAAAAATAGTATTAGTATGAAACACCTCGCCCTCTTTTTTCTCTCGTTGTTACTTTTGACTGGTTCGCTCGTCGCTGGTCAAGTTGAGGTGTTTTGTAAGCAGTTCACGGCTGGGGCCGAGGTGCACGTGTACCGTGGCTTTCAGGCTGTCGGCTACGATCGCAGCGTCTTCGACCGCGCAGTGAAGGCCGGGTGCTTCGAATATTCC
>Ga0302321_100003675_pt1 | contig 13181 bp, 6 predicted proteins | sample Fen_T0_1_FD_202505 | JGI IMG/M metagenome (GOLD analysis project Ga0302321, IMG submission 202505) | Peat permafrost microbial communities from Stordalen Mire near Abisko, Sweden - Fen_T0_1 | ecosystem: Environmental > Terrestrial > Soil > Wetlands > Permafrost | place: Sweden: Abisko...
ATGTCCCCTGAGCAATTGCAAGAAGTCATTCAATCTACCACCAGCGACATCGAGCGGCAACTGGCCAAAAAACTATTGGCCGAGAAGACCATGGCCGGCGGCGGCATTGTCGCATTTGCCGATAAAGGTGAGGTTAAGAAGCCGGTTAATACCAAATTAACCGAGGAAGAAGCCAAGGCTATCTATTTAGACAAGAAACCTAAAGAGCAGGAAATGGCCGATGCACAGGCACAACCTGCTGGCATTGATGCCGCAACGCCGCAAGCAGGCCCGGGCATCCAGCAAGGCAACCCACAGTTAGCTACTTATCAACCCGGCGCAGAAGACAACTGGGCGGTACAAGGCGCATCGCAAGGCATCCCGCAGGCAGCCGGTAGTCCGTTTGACCCAATGATTGCTAAAGCCCAAGCTGAAAAGGATAACTACCAAGCCACACCGACTGAACCCGATGCACTATTACAGCAACGCCGTGCCGAGATTATGGGCCAGCGCGCCAATACCGCCGACGAATCCAAGCGCCAGTTTAACTTGCGCATGGCGGACTTCTTTGCACATTGGGGCTCTACGCCAGGGCCGGTCATTTCTGCAGGGCTCAAAGCATTAACTGAAACAATGCCCGGTATGCTCGAGGACAAAGACAAACAAGAGAAATTATCCCGTGAATTATCTGATGCGCAGTTCCAGATCGAGTGGGCCGATCATGAAGAACAAAAAGGCAACACCGAGAAAGCCCGTGCTATTAAAGAGAAACTCAGCACGCATCTTGAACACCTACAGGAGCTCAAAGCCGCTGCCGATACTAAGTTTGCTGAAGAGGCGATGAAACAAGGGCAACAGAATCTGCGTACATCAGAGACTAACGCAACCGACTATGCCAAGGCCCAACTAACTAGCGATCCGAATAAAGACAAGTCAATGACGGACAATCAACGATTTGATTCTGTAAAGGATGCGGAGGATGCTGCACGCAAAGATTTTATGATGGATGCAGACTTCCTTGACCTCCCGGGAGAAGAGCAAAGAAAGATGATAAAGGAAGAGGGAAGAAAGCGTTGGGATGAATGGCGTACGCGAGGAACGTCGCAAGCCTCATCAGCTGCGCCTGATATAAGTAAATACGTTGAGAAGTATAAGTTGTCCCCCGCTGATGCCCGTAGTTATATGGATTGGGAAGCTTCCCAAAGAGGTGGCTAATGTCTGCACCCAGAGAGCTACACAGTGTCGTCCAATGGATGGAGTCCCGAGGCAACCAAAACGCTACATCGCCTAAAGGCGCGCGCGGGCCTATGCAGGTTATGGACGCAACGGCACGGTCCCCTGGCTACGGCATCACACCGATTCGTAATAATTCGGTAGGTGAGCGCGAGCGCGTTGGGCACCAATACCTTGATGCCCTCTATGATGAGCAGGGTGGTGACCCGGCATTAACACTGGCAGCCTATAACTGCTTTGATGATGCCACCCAAATACTCACTAAACGAGGATGGATTGCGTTTGACCAATTAGCATTTTCTGACGAGATAGCCTCGGTTGATATTAAAACGAAGTATTTAACTTACGCAAAGCCGTTAAATATAATTCGTATGGCTTATACGGGCATGCTAAAACATTTCAAGTCAGACCGGTTTGATATGTTGGTTACTCCTAACCACAATATGTTGGTTGGGCATCATGATACGTTTAGGTTGGAGGCTGCGCAAAATCTAAAATCAATAAGACACCTGACTGCAGTAACTCACAACAATCAAGAATACCCTATTTCTGATGCGGAGATACGCATCGTTGCGTGGGTACTTGCGGATGGGAGCATCACTTATCAGTCTCGTAGTTGGAGAGTGATGATATATCAGAGGGGAGAGAAAGACTACTTGATTCGGGACACTCTGTTAGAGTTAGGTTGGAACTTTACGGAGCGCTCTGTCCAACACAAAGTTACGGAGATATGTGGGAAACTACTTAAGTCTAACCCTAAACCTATTACACATTTTAGATTAGCTGCACCCAGTCGGGACAAAGTATTTGCCTTGATTAGTACAGACAAAGAGTTCCCTGAATGGGCATACAGGTTATCAAAAAGACAGTTTGGCATTTTTCTGGACACCTTGTTGCTAGCTAACGGAAATAACAGGACAGACCCAAAGCGTGAGCGGGATACCTCTATTTCCGCGCGTGCGAATCATGTAGACAGTATTCAATCACTTTGTATAGCACACGGGCATTCTGCGAGTATCCCGGAATCCAGACCTTGGCTAATAAACATTAGACGAGATAGGCAGCATACGCGAGTACCTGCCCCTATTGATGTTCCTTATACAGGGGCTGTTTTCTGTGCAGAAAGTGAACAGGGAACCTTGGTAGTGCGTCGCAATGGGAAAGTAGCCATTACAGGAAACTCAGGCCCCGGCGCTGTCCAAAAGCATGGCGGCGTGCCTCCATACAAAGAGACCCAAAAATATGTCGGCAAAGGGCTGCAGCTATTAGGGCTACATGGACAGCAAGAAGAGCGTGCGCCGATAACGCCGGAACTGGAAGCCAAGTTCAAGGAAATCTACGCGCAAGAGCATGCGAAGTCAGAGCTAACACCGGACTTGGAAACCAAGTTTAAAGAAATCTACGCCCAGGAACATCCGGAAGCCCCTAAAGAAGACAAGTCCGGCCCTTTGCAGTCTTTCAAGAGTTCATGGAAAGGTACGCTGTCTGAAGGTAACAAGGGCGCGGCGCAGCTGCTGGAGTCGGCCGGTGCCCATGAGCTGGCGCAAGGCCGCGAGCAAGCGGCTAAAGAGTACGCGCAAGAGCAAGCGGATATTGGCTTTACGCCGACCACACAGGAAGATATCAATGCCCAACCCGGCTATCTAGGCAAAACCGGTGAGTGGCTTGAAAAGAATATAACCGAGCCCGGTGCCGGAATGGCGGCACGCTATGGTGTGCCTATGCTGGCTGCGCCTGTGGCTGCGGCGGTCGCGCCTGAAGCGATGGCGGGCGCAGGTGTACTGGGGTTTATGGCCACTGATTTACCCGCCGAGATGGGTGAGAACTTATCCGAAAACGAGCGTGTCGGGGGCAAGCCACTAAGTACTACGAAGAACCTCGCGACCGGCTTGCTCCAGTCCTTCTTTGGCGGTGTCGGGATTCCCGGCTTAGGTAAAGTTTCAGGGCTATTTTTGAAAGAAGCAGCGCCTATTGCCGAGAAACTGGCCGCTAAACAGATAACCCTGGCTGAAGCCAAGCAGCTCTTAGGCAGTCGTATAGGAACTATGGCTAAAGCGCTGCCTATGACGGCGGCGCAGAATGCCGCCGTTATCACCGCTATAGATGCCTCACGACGGGGCGTCACCGGGCAGGAAATGACGTCCCCCGAAGCACTGGCCGGATACGGCGAGAGTATAAAAGAAGCCGGGCCTTTGATGCCGGTTTTTGCCGGGTTACATGGCGCTACGCATCATGCCAAAGGCGTCGCCGCCCTGGAGAAAGCCGTCCCTACAATCAAACCCGCACCTACTGATACAGCAGAGCCGGCGGTGGATGCCCATACCGAAGCGCTGCGAGGCACGGAAGCGCCGAGCCTATCGGAGCTGCGCGATTACGAGACCGCGATAAAAGACGGTAGCCTTGATTTATCCGACCCGGCGACGCAGCATCTGCAGCATGTCATTGAGACCCATCATCCCGGCATGACCGAAAAGCTGGGCGGCAAGTATGCGCCGCCTGAAACAGCCATTGCAGAGCCGACGCTTAAGACTGCCAAGTCCGAACAGGCGCAGACTTTAGAGTCCTGGGGCCTTAAGCCCAAGCAAAAGGCATATAAAGAATTGGCAGGCGAAGACCTGACAACGCCTGAGGGCATGGCCAAAGCCGAAGACGTTATCAACCAGCACTTGGATAACCCCAAGAGCTCACTGTACAAATCATTTAACGAAGACGCGTTTAACCAACACAAAGCCGACCAGGAGGCGAGATGGACACAGGCAAACGAGCAGACGACACCCAAACCGGAAGACGCAGCCCCTTCTATAAAGACGGAAACACCGGAGCCTATGGCGACGGTGCCGGAAACCGAAGCGCCTATTGCGCCACCTGTGGAAAAACCAACCCCTGCGGCGGCCGAAACTGTATCGGAGACTATACCCCCGTCCTCCGAAGAAGTGCCAAAGCCCACCTTCTCTGATGTCACTAAAGCGCACGATGTGTGGAATAAGCTAAAGAACATAGCCGACAAAGACCCGAGCCCTGAGAACATCGCCAAGCGCGATGAGGCTCGAAAGAACATGGAGCGGCTCAACGAAGAGTATCAAAGGGCGCTTGAACCGGAGATACTTACACAAGAATTTAAAAATAAACAGCAAGCTACTAGAGCACTTAAAGAGTCAGGGTTAAATCCGGAGGAGTATGTACCTAAGACCTCTATGGCGGGTGTGTGGACGATTGTAAAAGGCACGCCTAAAAAACCAACGTCGATAGCTACAGAGGACACGACTATTGATTTAGGCATGCATCCTCAGGAGTATGCCAAGAAACTTAGGGATACGTATACGCATGAGGAACTGACTAGAGCAGTAAGAGACATTACTGGGGATGCTTCAATTACGCCCGAACATGATGCCGCAAATATGGGCATCCCTGAGGAGTTAATTGCTAAGGCTGTGGAGAGTCAAAAGACTACACCTTTATCCGAGACGGACGCACGTGAGAAGCAACGGGCTAAAGAAGAACAAGCCAATACGAAGAACGCGCTTAAACGCAAAACTAAGGCAGCCTGGGACAAGCTATCCGCAGCAGCGGATACGCATGCAGCAGCCAAAGGAGAATCCTTTGCCTTGTCTACCGAGCCCGAGACGAAGCACACGGCGCAGTCTCTCCAACGGCACTTGCCTAAAGAATTAAAAGCTTTAATCGCCAGTGGCAAGGCGGTGATGCACGATACCCAAGCAACGCTGCCCGGTGAGAACCATCCGCCCAATGTCAAAGGTATGACCACACCGGACGGTGTGACGCATTACGTGGCAAATAGACTCACGCCTAATACCCTCGAGAGCGTGATGCTCCATGAGGCCGGCGTCCACGCCGGTATGGCCCGCTTGGTCGGACCTAAATTATGGGACCGCTATAAAGCCGAGACGATGGCTAGCCAAGACCCGGCTTTTATTGCTGCCCGCGCTGCGGTGCCCAAGTCAACGCCGGAACACTTAATCCCTGAAGAGACCTTAGCCCATTTGGTTGAGCACGCCCCCAAGCATCCGTTGGTGCGGCGCATTATCTCCGCCATCCGCAACTGGGCGCGGGCTAATTTAGGCATTGGCAGTAAATTCACCGAGGCTGATGCCCGGCAGTTGGCAGTGTCGGCGTTGCGGCGCGAGGCTAAGACAGCCTCTAAAACGGCACGCGGTGAGGCGGCTTATGCGCATGCCGATCCCATCGTCAACGAGACCCTGGACCCGGCTAACCGGCTAACTACAGAAGCTGAGCATGAGACCCTAAAAGATGCCATTAAGAAAGCCGTCGACAGCGTTACACCGTCGCGTATTGGTACTCTTGATGCGACCGATGGTTTAGGCGCTGCCCTAAAAGGTGACAGCATTTACGACAATTTTACCAAGAAACTTAGTGCCTGGGGGCTGGCGCGGCAGAACAAGCAGATAGGCTCCGTTATCCGTGCCAGTGAGGAACAAGGCCCGGTCGGCGAGATGGGCGACGGCACGTTGGGAGTACTCAAAGAAAATCATCGACTGGCGCTGTCACGCATTACCGAGGATGTCACTCAAGAGAGTCGTAAAGAAGGCGCAGATATGCAGGCTTTGTTAAGTGAAGTGTGGCGAACCAAGTTAGGGGAGGAAGATATCGCCGCCAATGCCACGTTCCTTACTATGGCCGCCAACCATCGGGCGCGGGAAACACAGTTTACCGCCGATGCCAAGGCGCTGCATAAGGCCGGCGCGTCGTTGACCGAGATTAACAAAGCTCAACGCCACGCCAAAGAGGAAGGTATGCAAGCGGACAAACTGGAAGTAGCGCTACGCGGCTTGGCCAAGGTCACCCCTGAACACTCACGCCGAGCGGCACATCTACTTAAGACGTATCCCAAGATTCAGGAATTTATCGACCGCTATCGGGACGTCATCCGTGCTGATGTCAACCTGCAACGGGATGTCGGCTTGATTGATGCCGCAACCGCCGTCAAGTACAACGCCAAGAAGTGGTATGTGCCCATGCATACCCTGGAAGAACCGGGCGTCTTGGAGCACGGCGCCAAGCATTGGACCACAGGAACAGGCTCCAAGACCCAGCATAAAGTCGGCGAAAAGCGCCGCAAGGGGCATGAGCATGAGGTCAATATTATTGATAATATCCGTCGTCAGCATGCCTTTATGATTGCCACCGCAGCCCAGAACAGCACCCGCTTGATTGCTGCCGAGCGGCTGTCCCATTGGGGCTTGGCATCACTGGCTAAAGACCAGAGTCTGGTGAGTAAAGACGGTAACCTAGCCGCCTATAAAGACGGCAAGAAAGTCTGGTACAAAGTCGACGACGCTAATGCCTTGCTGGCTTTTCAGGACTTCCACCATGATGTCGGGCCCTTATTAGGCTTGATGTCCCAAGGTACGAAATGGATGCGCTACGGGGCCTTGATGAACCCGGTGTACTGGTATCGCCAGTTGGTGCGTGACCCGATTATGGCGACCTTCGTCGCCGACGCAGGCATCATCACGCCGATTCATTCACTGTACCATTTCGGACGCATCTTGATGGATAAGTCGCCGGAAGCCAAAGAGCTGCGCCGCCGTGGCATGATAGGCCCCGTTGATTTGGTGGAGGATTATAACAGCCTGCACAAGCAAATGGGGCGGGCACTGGCTGAGCCGCGCAATGACTGGACTAAAGTGTTCCGGGCTATTCAACGGGTCCACGAGGCATCGGATACGGCGACGCGTGTGGCCGTCTATAAGTCGGCATTAAAGCAAGCGGCTAAAGAAGGCTTAACCGGGCAGGATGCGATGAACTACGCCGCCCATAAAGCCCGGGAGTCTATCAACTTTTCTGTCCATGGTGCATCACAATCTGTCCACACCATCCGTCACATGGTGCCGTTTTTCTCGTCAACGTTGAATGGTCTGGATACAGTCTGGCGTGCACTTAAAGGTACTAACTTAAACGCTGTGGACAAGGCACGGGTCCAAGCCAAGTTTAGAAACCGAGCGGCGATGATGATGACCATGAGTGCAGCCTATGCTATGTTAATGCAAAGTGATGAGTCCTACCAAGACTTGAACTTTGATGTTTCTGGTAATAATTGGCTGATACCGGCGGAAGATGACAAGTACGGTCGCCACTCGTTCTATCGAATCCCGGCGCCGTATGAAGTAGGGTTTAGTTTTAAAACCGTGCCTGAACTCGCTGTGCGGTGGTTATATGGCACAGCGACTGGCAAAGAAGTATTAACAGCCTTTGCCCGTGGGGTCTGGGCGCAAATACCGCCACTAACGCCGATACCGCAATTCTTAAAGCCTGCCATTGAAGTAGCGGCCAATACCAATCTTCATAATTGGAACCCGATAGAAGGTGGACGGGCGATAGAGAGTGCCCATGATTTAACCTTACCCTCATTCTTGCGTGGGCATGGAGACAGTGCAATTTATGACGTAGCCAGCAAGCACCTGCACAGCGTCGGCATTGAGATGAGTCCCAAGAAGCTCAAACATTTCTTCACAGGCTATTTTGCTGAGTTCACGGCAATGGGCGAGGCAATGGCTAATGCAATTATTGCAGATGCCGATAAGACACCGATGAAATCACCGTATAAACAAGTGATGGTGCGGGGGATAATGACCGACCCTGAAGATAACCGGCACATGAGTGAGTATTACAGGCTGGCTAATGGTGCGCAGAGTGTCGTCAATGCCTTGAATATGGCCAAGAGCAGTCACGATAAAGGCCTAAAACAAGAGCTTAAAGCCGACCCTGAAACACGGGTGCAGACACGCATTGCCAAGCGCTTGGACGACAGCCAGACGCGTATTCAAGAGTATAGAAAACGCATCCGGGTCATTGGCAACCAACCGGACAGTCAGGAGAACCGTGATAAAATAGCGGATTTGCGCTTTAAGATGAACAATTTAGTCGAGAAGTCTGTTACGAAGGCTCACCAGATTGAGGAGCGTCTGAGGGATTGACACGCCAATAACGTATTCCGGACATGCCGTTCTCGATGACTTCACTATGAATAAGCTTGTACCCACGCCGCTCCGCCTCACTGTATATAACCCTTAGCATGCTTTCAGTATCCAAACACGGAATAAAAAATGAGAAGCCAACGTGGAGCTCATTCCACGCTAACTTTAATCTTAAACCTTGATATTCCGTGGCATCAAAAAGCGGCATCATGGGCTTCTATCTCCCAGTTGTGGACGATTCGGTCCATTTCCGGCGACGTTAAGCCTAAGGCACGTAGTTCTTTCTGCATCTCCAGATAAGTACGTACGCCTTGATAAAATAAGGACTCTAATACATAGGTATCGGCATAACCATCGTTAAGAAGTTGTTGATTGATAGCCGCCCACTTGTCGGCTAAGGTCGGAATAGGGGGTCTCATCTATAACGCTCGATTAGTTTAACGGTTTGGGTTTTAGGTTTACTGTGCCTGGCTCGCAGCATTTTTAAGTCCCAATCAATTTTTTGATCCAAGGTCAGTTGAAAGCGCATCGGCAAGTGGCTTGCCGTGAGCGGAGCCGAACGGGTGCCGTCGGCTTTTTGTGCCTGCAGGGTGTGAAAATTGGCGACCCATTGCTCGGCCTCACCTCGGCCATAAAAGTAAGTGTTGCCGACCCGGTGGACCGGTTTGGGTAGCTTGGTGTATTTGCCCTTGGCCCATGCTGCCAAGGAGCAGGTACTAATGCCGGCCAGGTCGGCCAGCTGTTTGCGGGTGACCATGTCCATCATAACCCCATCTCATCTAAAAGTGTCTTGTCCAATATTAGTGCCCGTACCGCCGGCGATGAGGTCGCCGTGCCCTCACCCAGCTTGACGTTGCCCATCGTTAGCAAAGCGCCGTTGGTTTTGAGCTCTGCCACCATGTCATTATAAGATACCCGCTTTTTGGAACACCAGCTACGCAAGCTGGTGCTGGAGATAAATAGCTTTTTGGTGTCGGTCTCAATGCGTATCATTAATTCCCCGCGCGGCATCTGTACGGCGGGGCGCAGGTCGCCGGGGATGTTGGAGGGGCGCATGTCAATCACCAGGGTATGATTGCCGGCGTGCTCGTTGATAAACGTACCGAGGGTATTGCCGGAGATTTGCTCAGGCGTGCGCGCCTCCTGGCGGGTCTCGGTGCTGAGGTGCTTTAAGTAAGTCACGATGGGTTCCAGTGGGATGTCAATTAAACCTAAGAGGTTGGCAATCTCGCCGCCCCACAAGGCCGTGGTGGTTAATAGCGAATAATAGCGCTCGGGGTTGCCGTAGCCCATCGCTAAATCAAACTCTTTCTGTATCGTCTTCAGACGTGTCCGACACTCGTCCTTATGATTCAAGATATACTGCACAATGATTTCGCCGGCGTGGCCGTAGTTATTCTGCAGGACATCAATAAACAAGCGGTCGGACTCTTCTTTGGAAATGCCGGTGATGGGCTCGACGCGCATTTCCAGCACGCGCATGACTTCACCGTCGGAGTTCATGCTGTTGGCTTTCAGGATATCATGGATATTGGAGTTGCCCGAGGTGATGCACGGCACGCTCCAGGTCGAGGTGTTGACCCGCTCGCGGTTGGCGGACGCCTCCATACGACCCTTACCCCGGCCTTGACTGATCGAGTAGGCTAAAGTGCCGACTTCCTCTTCATTCATCAGGGTGATTTCATCAATGCAAAACACCACATTGTTCATCACACCGAGCCGGTGCAGGCGCATGTTGAGGGTGTCTTTGAGCAGGCTCATGCCCTTGTCGGGATGCCCCCAGACGCTCAACGCCAGGCCTTGGGCGGCGGATTTGCCGACCCCGGACAGCGTGTTAGTTAAATGCAGGATGGCGCCGCCGTAGCCTAAGAACTTGAACATCGGACAGCCTAAGCCGACTAATAAGGCAAATGCCCGCACCTCGTTATTGGGCCCGGCGTAGCGCTCAGCGACGGTCTGCCAGGCCGCCAGGGTGCCGACCTTGGTGAAGCTCATCACCACCTGCAAGGTGTCGCCGGACGGCATTGAGTAAAACACGCCGTCTTTGCGAATCTCCCGGTCGCCGACCACGAAGCAGCTGTCGTTGTCATGCCAGCCAAATTGGGCGCGGACATTGTCGGCCTTGTCGACCTCTTGCAGGTAACTGCAAAACTCGGTGGTGTAGTCCATCAGCATCTTCATCTTAAAAGCATCGGCGGCCATGCCTTGTTTGGAGAAATGCTCACGGCACTTTTCTTTGGCGGTAATCTCGGCCAACGGCACCGAGAAGTCTTTAGGGCCGTCGTGCGGCCTGATTAATTTCATGTGCACTACCTCGCCTTCATTGGGGTCAAGGCAGCGCCCTGACACGAAAAATGTATGATTATAGACATGTTTGATGGCCATGGAGCCGCCACCGTCCTTGTTGGGGATAAAGCTTTTGACGTAGATACCGGCCCGTGCCCCCGGCAAATACGGATAGACAATCGGCGGCAGGCCGGTGCGGGCGATGTCCTCCTCAGGGCGCGGCTGCCCATCCCCCCGCCCGTCGGGGTTGGGGCGATGGAGCAAAAAAGGGTATGTGATGGACCCGTAATGACTGCAAGCGGTGCAGAGTTCCGGGCGATGTTCGCTGATTTTGGCGCAGGCATAAGGCCCGTCAGTGCGCTCGACTTTAAACAGTGTCGCCGCTACCGAGTAGTTGCTGTGCTGATAGGATAAATTATGCACCGCATCCTGGCGCTGTTCGGTGAACTGCGGGATGGACAGCAACGCCCACCAATGCAGGCCCGAAATATCTTCTTGGTTGAGGTAGCCATTGGCCAGCTGCACGCAACCTGTTCCGGCCAGCGAACGATTGATGACCGGGCCGTACTGCTGGCCAGTGTGGGCCATCAGCGAGCGGGTGAGCGGGGAGAGCTGGCTTGCCGCAGCTGAAGTTAGATTCGTTATAACCTTGGGGAGCAGCGGTACAGCCGGACCGGCGTTTAATAACTCACGCAGGGTGTCGGGGTCTGTCGGTACGCCCACTGTTTTGATTTCAACTTGTCGGGGCTCTTCAAACTTATGGTTGTAGCTATTTGGAAGCCGCAGGATACGGGCACAGTCTTTAGAAACACCGACATCTTTAATGCTAAAATTATGTTCCGTCGCTTTGTTTAGCAATGCCAGAACTAATGCTTTCCACTCAGCGACATCAATAGCGCGGGTCAGCGTCCAGTAGACATGATAACCGCCACCGGAATCAACGACCGTAGGCTTGGGCAGCCCTGCGGCTTTATAGAAGGCGACGAGGGCCTGTCTGGCGGCATCCTTGTTGCTGTAAGTTGATTTACCGCCGATATCCAAATCAAGCCACAAGGCTTTAAGTTTGGCGACGTTGGCTTGGGTGCGCTTGGTTGGGGTTTGGAAACTGGCGAGGGCGAAGTAACTATCGCAGTTGGCATGGTCGGTGATAAATTCGGCGAGTTCGTCGTCAGTGGGGATGCTATCAATAAACTGTTGGTTGACGACGCCGTTTTTAATTAAGGTGAAACAATACGGGCCGATAGGGGGTAGGACGTGGTGTAGAAATTGCATGTTTGATGCGTCCTAAGATGGAAAAAAGGGGCAGGTTTGGACTGCCCCCGGTTTGGGTATTGCAACCCCACGAGTGTGGGGAACGGGCTATATTATATTACTCGTCGCCCCATTCATCCAATAATTGATTGATGTCGGTCGATACCGGTTGCGGAGCGGCGTGGGCTTCACGCTTTACCGGCTCGGGAATTTCTTCTTGAACCGGCGCAGCGGCTGCCGCAGGTCGATTGCGGGTGACCCGAGTCCGTGCCGCTGGTGCGGGTTCTGTAGCTCCAAGGGCGGGTACTGGCTCCGGTGCGGCTGTAGGTGCGGGAGCGGGAGCAGCCGCCGGTCTGGCAGCCGGGGGCTGCAGAAACGGCAACTCGGTAGCCGGCGGCCTAACTATAACCCCACCAAAACTGTAGGTAATGGCCTGCAAAGTTTCCGGCAACTTACTGTATTCTTCGACCAATATCAACTCATCGGTCTCTAACGGCCTGACGGCGGCGAACACCAATTTAGGCGTCGCGGCATCCAAATCAAAGCGCAGTTCCGTAACTACGGATTCGATATTAACCCCATAGCCCCCCAAGAAATTGGCGTACTGGCGCATGCCCATCTTATCCGGGTCGGGCTTGCCCTTGCCGCCAAACAACGAAGTTGCCGCCAGCGTCATTTCGTACACCTCGCCATCTTCGAGATTTTTCTCCAGCACCACAGCAATGCGGCGTTGGAAGCGGCAGGCTTTAGAATCCCCTTGGCCGGAGCCTGCAATATTCTGCGGGCAGGCGGCACAGGTCGCGGCCTGGATATGCAACGCGGTGGCTGCGGGGGTGATACCGTCGCCGCTGTAGCAATCGGGTGCGGTGGGCACCGCGTCCTCTTGATAGGCGGCCTGGTAAAACTGGCGGCTGGTGTGCTCGGCAACGCCGACAATGACCACGTTCAGCGCCCGCTCGGGGATAGCGCCAACCTCCTGACCGTTGATGACCTTGCGGAAGACGCCGCCGCGGATGGAGATACGGCGGCTCTCAAAGCCCCCCATCAGGGCTTTGGTGGTCGCAGACAGCTCCCGTTTTTGCAGGTGGGCCGGGACGCCGCCGCCGTTTTTGAATATGCTTAAGTTGCTCATGGTGCTCTCTTAGATAAAGTAATTGTCAAAGTCCTCGTAGGATGCGGGTGGCATCTGGGGAGGCGGTGCTTCGGCTTCGCTCAGCACAAGTGGCTTGCGATGCCCAACTCGGGAAGGATAGACCCGTTCTTTTTTAGGCTCGCCCGGTTTGGCGCGGGTACGAATCGTCGGCGTCACGCGAATCTCGGGCAGGGCTTTGCGGCGGATAAAGGCCTCAACTTCGGCGGCGGAATACATCAATCTGCCGCTCACATAGTGACTGGTGAAGATGCCGGCCTTACGCATATTATAACAAGACTGCCGGGATAAACCTAAAATTTCCCGGACTTCCATCTCGGTTAAAA
>Ga0302321_100003676_pt1 | contig 13179 bp, 16 predicted proteins | sample Fen_T0_1_FD_202505 | JGI IMG/M metagenome (GOLD analysis project Ga0302321, IMG submission 202505) | Peat permafrost microbial communities from Stordalen Mire near Abisko, Sweden - Fen_T0_1 | ecosystem: Environmental > Terrestrial > Soil > Wetlands > Permafrost | place: Sweden: Abisko...
CGTGCGCCAGCGTGCCGTACCGCTCGTCGAGCGCGGCCCGTCGCCGGAAGGCGTCGACGGCCCGTCGCCGGGCGACGGTCAGCAACCAGGCGGCCGGCTCGCGCGGCACCCCGTCGCGCGGCCAGCCTTCCAGGGCCTCCGCCAGCGCCTCCTGCGCGACGTCCTCGGCCAGTCCGAAGTCGCCCGTGCGGCGGGCCAGCACGCTCACGATGCGGGCCGACTCGATCCGCCACACCGCCTCGACGGCCCGCCGGGAGACGTCCTGGACGTCCTGGATGTCCGGGACGTCCGGGACGTCGTCGCCGTCCGTGCGGGTCAGCGCTGCGCGTTCGCTTCGCGCCATGCCCGCTCCTTGGCCACCCACTCGTTGTCCTGCGGGAACTCGTCGATCTCGGTGATGCGACGGACCTCCGTCTTCGCCCCCGGGAAGCTCGGCATGCGCTTGGCCCACTCGACGGCGTCCTCGACCGTGGGGACGTCGAGGATGTAGAAGCCGCCGAACAACTCCTTGATCTCCCCGTAGGGACCGTCGGTGACCAGCGGTGGCTCGCTGGAGTAGTCCACCACCACGCTCAGCTGCGGGTCGAGGCCCTCGGCCGCCAGGAGCACGCCGGCCTTGATCAGCTCCTCGTTGAACCGCCCCACCGTCTCCAGCATCTCCTCGAACGGCGCCGACATCATCGCCGCCATCGTCTCCTCCGACGCGCGCATCACCAGCATGTACTTCGCCATGGTCACCAACTCCGTGTCCGGGGCCGCCTGCCGGCCCTTCACCGATGGGTCGAACGGGCATCGCCCGGATCGACATCCGCCTCGGACGAATCCGGGTGGTGCCCGTCATCCTGTCGGACGTGCTCGGGGGCGAGCCGCACGGTCGTGGCCGCGGCGTCGTCCGGGTCCTCGGTGTGCTGCGCCGGGGTCAGGGGCGGGGCGCCGCATTGCGCATGCGCACGATCGAGAACGACCAGGGGCCGGCCCGGGCGAGATCCCACAGCGGCCACAGGGAGGGCGTGCTGCGCAGCTCGACCCGGCTCCTGGTGTGGAGGGCGAGCAGGTCACCGACGGGGTGCACGCTGACCGGCTCGACGGTCCGGCGGCTGATCCACTGGCCCTCGGCCTCGGGCCACGGCCGGAACGCCGTGGCCGGCAGGTCGTACCGGTACAGGACCACCGTGCGCAGGCGGTCGAGCCACCGCGCCTCAATCGCGTGGACCCGGTGGGCGACGGTGTGCCAGGCCGTCCGGAAGGCGGGGACGTCGTCCGGGCGGCGGGGCCAGGCGGTGACGCGGGGGCAGTCCCGCGGGAACCAGTACAGCGGGGCGTGGTCGGTGTCGATGGCCCAGACCGCCGGGGGTTGCCCAGGATTCGTGCGGGGCACGTGCGGCACGAATCGCTCGATCGACGGGTCCTCGCTGAAGTGGTGCAGGACCTCGTCCGTGGGCACGGTGCCAGTCTCGGCGTCGCGGGCGGGGGCGGCGACGGACGAGCCGTCGTCGACGTCCGGCGGCGGTGGCCCCGGCCTAGAGTGTGCGCGTGCCGGAGTTCGAGCAGGTGCACCCGGAGGCCAGGGCCGAGTGGCGGGCGTGGCTGGCGGCGAACCACGCCTCGAGCCGCGGGGTGTGGCTCGTGCAGTGGCGCACGCCCACCGGACGCCGGCGGTTCGAGTACGACGAGGCCGTCGAGGAGGCGCTCTGCTTCGGCTGGATCGACAGCCTGGCCAAGGGCATCGACGACGAGCGCTCGATGATCACCATGACGCCCCGGAAGCCGACGAGCGGGTGGTCGCGGTCCAACAAGGAGCGGCTGGTCCGGCTGACGGCGGCGGGCCTGATGGCTCCCGCCGGACTGCGGGCCGTGGAGGTCGCGAAGGCCAACGGCGCCTGGGGGCTGCTGGACGACGTCGAGGCGCTCGTCGTCCCGGCGGATCTGACGGCCGCTCTGGCCGACGACGGCGCCGCCACGGTGGGGTTCGCCGCGATGGCGCCGTCGGCGAAGAAGGCGATCCTGCTCGCGCTCAAGACGGCGAAGAAGCCCGAGACCCGCGCCCGCCGGATCGCCGTGGCCGTCGCCGATGCGGCCGAGCTGGGCCGGCGTCGACGCCCGGACGCCGCGTCGTCCGGGACCTGACGGGGGCGTCCAGCACCTGACGAGGGCGTCCGGGCGCGGGCGCGCGGAGGTCAGGCGGGCGCGAGGCGCAGCGCCGTCCGCGCCACCCGCTCGAATGGTTCGGTGCTGCCGGCGGCCCGGCAGAGCACGTGCGCGCCCTCCAGGAGGGTGACGAGCGTGGTGGCCAGGTCCTGCGCCTCGTCGGCCGGCAGTCCTGCCGCGGCCAGCCGGCGGGCCAGCGCCGTGACCCATGCGGTGAAGGCGCGGTCCGCGACCCGGCGCAGCTGCGGCGTGCCGGCGTCGTCGGCGTCGACCGTGGCCGCGGCGACGGCGCACCCGCCCCCGTCGGCGGAGCCCGCGAGCACCGGTGCCACCGCCGCCAGGAAGGCCGCGACCACCTCGCGGGGCGTGCTCGACGGCGTGGGGGCCAGCTCGCCCAGGGCCGCCTCGATGTCGTTCCCCTGCCGCTCGGCGGCCTCGGCGAGCAGCTGGGCCTTGCCGCCGGGGAAGTGGTGGTAGATCGCGCCGCGGGCGGCGCCGCTCGCCTGCAGGATCTCGGTGAACGACGTCCCGGCGGCTCCCCGGCGTTGCAGGGCCAGGACCGCGGCGTCGATCATCCGGGACCGGGTGTCGTGGACCATCCGTCACTCTCCTTGACTAGGACGCCCATCCTAGGTCAGGCTGAAGGAGCTCGCTAGGACGTACGTACTAGCGAGCTCAGCGGCCCGACCTTCGTCGGGCCTCCCTAGCGACTCGAGGAGTCCACCCGTGCCCATCACTGTCACCGCACCCCGCGGCGTCCTCACCGACCGCGGCGAGCGGGAGATCCTGCCCCGGCTCACCTACGCACTGGCCGAGGCGAGCGGAGCCCCCGGCAATGCCGCCCTGATCGCGATGATCGGGGGCACGGTCCACGTGCTCGAGCCCGACCGCGTCTACGCCGGGGGTGGTCACCGACCCCTCGTCATGGTGGAGCTCAAGCTGCCCGACATCGGGCTGCCGAGCCCGCAGGCCCGGGCCGCCTTCGTCGCGGCGGCGACGGACGTCGTCCAGGAGCTGACCGTGCCCGGTCACGCCCGGGAGGACGTCTGGGTCAACATCCTCAACGCCGCGGACGGCGGCTGGGGCATCGGTGGCCGCGCCTGGACGGGCGCGGACCTGCTGGCCGCCCTCGCCGGCGCCGGCCGCTGACCTGGTGGACCAGGCCGGTGTCTCCTACTGTCGGTGCTGATCAAGGGGTGGATCGGGGTGGGGCGGTCGATGCAGGAGCTCGTCCGGGCGACGACGACGACGTCCCTGCCGCAGGGGCGCGTCGAGTACCGGTGGGAACCGCGCGGTGACGCGGTCGTCGTGGTCCTCCACGGCGGGCACGTCCGGGCCGGCCTGGCCATGGGGGAGGAGGCCTTCGCCGCGGCCGGGTACTCGGTGCTCGCGCCGTCCCGACCCGGCTACGGCCGGACGCCGCTGACGGCCGCCGGCTCGGTGGAGCGGTACACCGACACCGTGCGGGCACTGTGCGCCCGACTGGGCATCGCGCGGGTCGCGGCGGTCGTCGGGATCTCCGGCGGCGGACCCACCGCCGCCACGATGGCCGCTCGGCACGGCGATCTGGTCGAGCGCCTGGTCCTGATCAGCGCCGTGGGGTGGCTGCCCTACCCCGACCGGTTGGTACGCCTGGGCTCGCACGTCGTGTTCACCGGCGTGACGGAACGGGTGACGTGGGCCGGTGTCCGCGCCCTCGCCCGGGCAGCTCCTGACACCTGCCTGCGGGTGATGCTCGGGAGCCTGTCCACCCGGCGGGGCGGGGACGTCGTGGCGGGGCTGGGTGCCGCCGATCGCGCCGCGCTGCTCACCCTGTTCGTGCAGATGCGGTCGGGCCGCGGGTTCCTCAACGATCTGCGTCCGACGCCGGACGTGACGGCCCGGATCACGCAGCCCACGCTGGTGATCGCCACCCGCACGGACGGCGGGGTCCCGTTCGCGCACGCGCAGTCGCTGGCCGCGAGCATCGCCCACGCCGAACTGGTCGAGAGCCGGGCCGACAGCCACTTCGTCTGGCTCGGACCCGACTGGCCGGTGATCGCCGAACGGATCCGGCAGTTCCTCGCCACGGCTCCGCCGCCGGCCGACCGGGCGGCGGGCGGCTCGTGACCGGGGCGCCGGTCGACTACGACACCGAGCTGGTCCGGTACGGCGAGGTGCTGCGCCGGGCGTGCGCGGTCGGGCCCCGCGACCGTGTCCTCGACGTCGGGTGCGGCGCCGGGGGGACCACCCGCGACGCCGCCCGCGCGGCGTGGGACGGGAGCGCGGTCGGCGTCGACGTGTCGGCGCCCGCCGTCGAGCGTGCCCGCGCGCTCGCCGCGGCCGAGGGGCTCGCGAACGTCACGTTCGAGTGCGCCGACGTCCAGACCCACCGCTTCGCGCCGGGCTCCTTCGACCTGGCCGTCAGCCGGTTCGGCACCATGTTCTTCGCCGACCCGGTCGAGGCCTTCGGCACCGTCGCCCGCGCGTTGCGCCCGGGCGGGCGGCTGGTGATGCTCGTCTGGCAGGCCGCCGACCGCAACGCGTGGGACGTCGCCGTCCGCCGCGCCCTCGCCGGGCCCGAGGCGGCGGTCACCGGCGGAGGCGGCGGCGGGGACGGCCCCGACCCGTTCTCGCTCGCCGATCCGGCGACCGTGCAGGGGATCCTGCAGGCCGCGGGGTTCACCGGCATCGGCCTCACCGACGTCCGGGAGGCCGTCCACTACGGTCCGGACGCCGCGTCAGCCCTCGCCTGGGTGCGCGGGTTCACCTGTACCGGTGCGGCGCTGCAGCGGCTCGATCCGGACGCCGCCGCCCACGCACTCGCCCGGCTGCACGACACGCTCGCCGAGCACCTGGGCACCGGTGGAGTCCGGTTCGACTCCCGTGCCTGGCTCGTCACCGCCCGCCGGCGGTAGCCCGTCCCTGCCGGTAGCCCATCCCTACCGGTAGCCCGTCTCCGCCGGTAGCCCGTCCGCCGACGACCGCGTGGGTCAGCGCCGTCCGCCGAACTCCCAGGCATGGAGCTGGGTGACGGGTCGCCCGTCCAGGACGGCGGGCTCGGCCGCGATCATCGCCCGGACGTCGTCCGGGCCCGGCGCCACCAGGGCGAGGACGACGCCGGACGATCCCGGCGCCTGCGGGGTACCCAGCAGCCCGCGGACGACGAGGCGCTCCGCGAGCGCTGCCGAGACGGGCGCCGCCGCCGGCTTCCGCGGCCCGGTGTCGTTCCCGCCGTCGGCGAGGACGAGGAAGGGAAGGTCGTCGTCGCGGCGGGTGAAGTCCCACATCGTGCGCCCGAGCAGGTCGTCGAAGCGCCGGACCAGGTGGTCGGCGAACAGGCCGGCGCGATGGTACGGGTCGTTGACGGCGAACTCCTGCGCGGCCTGCAGATCCGGCAGGTCCACCACGTGGAGGCTGCCGGTCCAGGTCTGCCGGTCGGGCGAGAGCGTGGGCCCGCGGGCCGTCATCCGCCCGGCGAAGGCGTCCATGTACGACCAGTGCGCCTCGTCGAGCTCCGGGGTGTCGCCGTCGTCGGCGTCGACCACGGCACGCCCGAGGATGAGGAAGTCCATGGTGGCGAGGCTACGGCCCGGCGGGGAAGGCGGCGGGGAAGGCGGCGGGGAAGCCGGCGCGGAAGGCGGTGGGAAGCCGGGTCAGGCGGAGGCGAAGTCGACCGTGACCGTGAGCCCGCCGCCCGGGTTCGGCACCACGCGCAGCTCCGCCCGGTGGCTGTCCGCGACGGCACGCACGATCGCCAGCCCGAGCCCGCTGCCCGCGCCCTGCTGCCGCGGTGCGGCGAGGCGCTGGAAGGGCTGCAGGATCTTCTCGACCGCGTCGTCCGGCACCGCCGGACCCGTGTTGCTGATCGACAGGACCGCCCGCGCCCCTCGCGTGCGGGTCCCGACCTCGACCAGGCCGCCGTCGACGTTGTACCGGATCGCGTTGTCCAGCAGGTTGCCGATGAGACTGGCGAGCAGGGTCGGATCGGCGCGGGCCACGACGGCCGGCCGGACGTCGGTGCGAAGGTCCAGCCGGGCGGCGGCGTGCCTGCGTGCGGCCACCGCCTCCGCGACCAGCGGGGCGAGGTCGGAGGGTTCGGCGGCCGTCGGACCCCGCTCGTCCGGCACGCCCTGCTGCCCCTGCGCCAACGCCAGCAGGGCGGTGACCAGCCGCTCGAGCTGGTCACCGAGAGCCAGCAGCTCGGCGCAGGCGGCGCGCAAGGTCGTCGTGTCGGCGTCCGGGTCGGCGAGCGTGACCTGCAGCAACGTCCGCTGGACCGTCAGCGGGGTCCGCAGCTCGTGCGATGCGTCGGCGACGAAGCGGCGTTGGGCGGCGTAGGCGGCGTCGAGCCGGCTGTAGAGCGCGGCCAGCGTGGCGGACAGCTCGGCGAACTCCGCGTACCGGCCCAGCTCACCGTGGCCGGGCAGCCGGTCGGCGCTCGCGCCGCCGGCGGCGGACGACAGCTCCTCGAGCGGTCGCAGCGCCCGGCCGGCGAGCCCCCAGCCGACCGGTACGGCCACCAGTGCCACCGCGACCAGGCCCACGACGACCGCCCCGAGCACCGGCCCGGTGTTGCTCGGGGCGCCCGGGCCCGCGCCGGGCCCGACCGCGTGGGCCGACCCGCCGGTCCACGCGCCGAGGCCGACGGCAGCCACCGGCACGGCGCCGAGGACGACCGTCGCCGCGGCGTAGGCCAGCGCGAGCCGGCTGCGCAGCCGCGGCCTTTCAGCCGTCGGCACGGTAGCCGCCCTCGCGCACCGTGGTGATGACGGGCGGTCCGCCGAGCTTGGTCCGGAGCCGGCCCAGCGTGGTCTTGACCGTGGTGGTGAACGGGTTGGCGGCCTCGTCCCAGACGTGGTCGAGCAGCTCCTCCGCGGATACCACCCGGCCCGGCCGGGCCAGCAGATGGGCCAGCACGGCGAACTCCTTCGGAGTGAGGGGCACCGGGCGTCCCGCGCGGGTGACGGTCCGGCGTGCCGGGTCCAGCTCGACGTCGGCCAGGCGCAGCACCGCGGGGACCGGCGGCGCGGACCGGCGCCCGAGCGCCCGCACCCGGGCGACCAGCTCGGGGAAGTCGAACGGCTTGGTGAGGTAGTCGTCGGCGCCCAGGTCGAGACCGTGCACCCGGTCGGCGAGCGTGCCGGCGGCCGTGAGCATGAGGATCCTGACGGTCAGGCCGCGCTCGCCGACGCCGCGGCAGACGTCGTCCCCGGGGACGGTCGGCAGGTCGCGGTCGAGCACCAGGACGTCGTACGGCGCCAGGCCGAGGCGCTCCAGCGCGTCGCCGCCGTCGGTGACGACGTCCACGGCCATCCCCTCGCGGCGCAGGCCCGCCCCGATCGTGCGGGCGAGCAGCTCGTGATCCTCGACGACCAGCACCCGCATCGGCCCAGGATGCCAGCCGGCACGTGACAGCCCGGTGACGGCCGTCGGTGCGGCGCTGTCACCGGGCCGGCACCGGGGCCGGCGTAGACAACGCGGCATGATTCTTCAGACCGAGGCTCTCACCAAGCGGTACCGGCGGCGGTGGGCGTTGCGCGACTGCACCCTGGCGATCTCCGACGGCTCGATCGTCGGCCTGGTCGGGCCGAACGGCGCCGGCAAGAGCACCCTGCTGCAGCTGGTCGTGGGCCTGCTGGCACCGACGGCGGGCGCCGTCCGGGTGCTCGGGGGCACACCGGACGCGGCGATGCGGTCCGGCCGGATCGGGTTCGTCGCCCAGGACGCCCCGACGTACGCCCGCCTGACCGTCGCCGAGCACCTGCGCCTGGGCGCGGGACTCAACCGGCAACGCTGGGACGCCGCCGCGGCGCAGGCCCGGGTGGAGCGGCTGGGGCTGCCTCCCCGGCAGCGGGCCGGCCGGCTCTCCGGTGGCCAGCGCGCCCAGCTCGCGCTCACGCTCGCGCTGTCGAAACACCCCGACCTGCTGGTCCTCGACGAACCGGTGGCCGGCCTCGATCCGCTCGCGCGGCGCGCGTTCCTCGACGAGGCGGCGGCGGCCGCCGCGGACGACGGCACTGCCGTCGTGCTCTCCACGCATCTGGTCGCCGAGCTGGCTCGCACCTGCACGCACGTGATCGTCGTCGCCGGGGGCCGGATCCGGCTCGACGGCACGGTCCAGGAGCTGGGGGCCGTCCCGGCCGAGCTGGAGCGCGTGGTCCTCGGCGAGCTCGCCCGGGCCACGGACGACGGGCCGGTGACCGCATGATCCGGCTCGCGCTCCGCCAGTTCCGGGCCCCTGCCCGAACCGCCGCGGCCGGCCTCGTCGCGCTGGCCGTCGTCGTCCTGGTGACCCGGCCGGGGCTGGTCGAGGCCGCCGCCGTCGCGCGACGAGCCTGCGGGCCGCAGCCGCGCTGTGCCGCCCTGACCGCCTTCGCCGTCGGCAGCACGACCGCGCAGACGGCGTTCGGCCTCGTCGTGATCGTGGTCCCCGCCCTGATCGGCGCGTTCTGGGGTGCGCCGCTCGTGGCCCGGGAGTTCGAGGCCGGCACCCATCGGCTCGTCTGGGCCCAGAGCATCAGCCGCAGCCGCTGGCTGGCGGTGCAGCTCGCGGTCGTGGGAACTGCGGCCGTGGTGGCGACCGCCCTGGTCAGCGCGCTCGTCACCTGGTGGGCCGCGCCGCTGGACCGCGCGGCGGCCGCCGTCTGGAGCACCTTCGACCAGCGCGACGTCGTCCCCGTCGGGTACGCACTGTTCGCCGTCGCGGCCGGTGTGGTGGCGGGCCTGGCGGTCCGGCGCACGCCGACCGCCATGGCCCTGACCCTGGCCGGCGTGCTGACGGCGCGGATCGGCGTGAGCACGTGGCTCCGGCCGGTCCTGATGACCCCGCGGACGACGTCCCTGCCGCTCGATCCCGACGCGACCGGGTACGGCTGGAGCGGGAACGTCCTGTTCGGGATGGGGCCCAGCACCCTGCAGCCGACGCCGCCGGACCTCCCGGACGCCTGGATCCAGTCCGTCGACGTCGTCGACACCGCCGGGCACCCCCTCACGGACCCGGTGCTGCGGGCGACGTGCCCCGCGCTGGACGACGGCGGTGGAGGGCCGGCCCGGCACGTCCCGGCGGCCGCCCAGCAGCAGCTGCACGACTGCGTCGCCCGGATCGGCGAGAGGTACCACCAGGTCGTCACCTACCAGCCCGGCGACCGTTACTGGACCTTCCAGGCCGTCGAGCTTGCGGTGTTCGTGCTGGTCACGGGCCTGCTCTGCGGGTTCGCCTGGTACCGCCTCCGCCGGTTCCGCGGGTAGGTCGGGGGTGGGCGGGGCGGGGCGGGCCGGGCGAGTCGGGCGGGGTAGCCCGGGCGGGCGCCGGCCGTGCCTGGGCCATGATGAACCGGTGGAGCTGGAGCGGCATCGCGGAGAGTTGCTGGCCTACTGCTACCGGATGCTGGGCTCGTTCCACGACGCCGAGGATCTCGTGCAGGAGACGATGGTGCGGGCGTGGAAGGCGCGCGACCGGTACGACCCGCAGCGGGCGTCCCTGCGGACCTGGCTATACCGGATCGCCACGAACGTCTGCCTGACCGCGCTGGAAGGGCGGGCACGGCGTCCGCTGCCGTCCGGCCTCGGGGCGGCGAGCGACGATCCCGCCGCCCCGCTCACCCCGGCGACCGACGTGCCGTGGCTGCAGCCCTTCCCCGACGCGCGGGTCGACGTCGACGTGCGGGCCGACCTGCGGCTGGCGCTCGTCGCGGCGATGCAGGTGCTGCCGGCCCGCCAGCGCGCGGTCCTGGTGCTGCGCGACGTCCTCGACTTCAGCGCCGGCGAGGTCGCCGGGTACCTGGGCTCGACCGTCCCCGCGGTCAACAGCGCGCTCCAGCGGGCCCGCGCCGGCCTCGCGGACGTCGGTGACGTGGACGAGATCACCGAGCCCGACGACCCGCGGGTGCGCGCCGTCGTCCGCCGCTACGCGCATGCGTTCGAGCAGGCCGACGTCCCCGCGCTCGTCCGGCTGCTCACCGACGACGCGGTCCTGGAGATGCCGCCGGTGCCGCTCTGGTACCGGGGGAGCGACGACTACGGGCTGTTCATGGACCGGGTCTTCCGGCTGCGCGGCACGGGCTGGCGGGTCGGCCACCTCACGGCGAACGGCCAGCCCGCGCTCGCCGCGTACGCGTCCGACCCCGGTGGTGGTCACCGGCTGCACTCGCTGCAGGTCCTCACCGTCGACGGCGACCGGGTCGCCCGGAACGTCGTCTTCGCCGACCCTGCCGTGTTCGAGAGCTTCGACCTGCCGAAGCACTTCTCGGAGGACGACTTCCCGCCGCCGCGATGAGTCCGGGCGGGGACGCCGGTACGTACCGGTGCCTCTCGACTGCCCCCGACCCCTGGAGACCCGGCGTGAGCATCATCGTCATCGAGTTCGTCACCCTGGACGGCATCGTCACCGACCCGGACGGCCGGGCCGGCACCCCCGCCGGCGGCTGGGCGTTCCGGCACGGCCCCGCGACCGTCGCCGGGGACAAGTTCCGGCTCGGCAGCGTCCTGGACGACGGCGTCATGCTGCTCGGGCGGCGGACATGGCAGCAGTTCTCGCGGCTGTGGCCGACGCGCGAGGACCCGTTCTCGGCCCGGATGAACGCCGTCCCCAAGCTGGTCGCCTCCCGCACGCTGACCGACGTCTCGGCCTGGGCGAACTCGACGGTCCTGGCCGGTGACCTGCTCGACGCCGTGAAGCGCGAGGAACGCGACGTGATCATCACCGGCAGTCTCAGCGTGGTGCACGCCCTGATGGCTGCCGACCTGGTCGACGAGTACCGCCTCCTGACCTTCCCCACCCTGGTCGGCTCCGGGGAGCGGCTGTTCCCGGCCGGCGGCCCGCCCACCCACCTGGAGTGCGTGTCCGCCGAGCAGGCCGGTGCCGCCGTCCTCGCCCGGTACCGCCGGGAGGTCTCCGCGGCCGGCAGGGATCAGACCGCTACGATCTGACTCGTCGAGGTCCGTTCCGTGCACCGCCGGTGAAGGGGAGATGCCCGTGCCGCACGTCGTCGACTTCCAGGACGTGTCCGACGTCGGGCTGGAGTCGTCCCCGGTGGCGCCCGCCCTGGCCGGCCTGAGGGCGAACGAGGCCCGGTACTTCAAGAACAAGTACGACCACGTCTTCACCGTGGAGCCCGCGGACGAGGCGGTGGCGACGGTCGACTGGGTCAGCGGCATCCTGCAGCAGGAGCGGGACCTCGTCATCGCGTCCCGCCCGCTCGAGGCCACGGAGTTCGTCGCCGGGGGGATCCGGTTCGCGTACGTCTTCTACGAGTCCGGGCTCTCGATCAACGTGATGTACGGGCTCGAGGACGGCGGGAAGCGGGCCGTCGGGTTCAAGCTGTCCGACGGGATGCCGGTGCCCGACGAGCTCGCCACCCGCTTCAAGTTCGCGCGGCAGAAGTCGAAGCTCGCCGGGACCATCCGCGGCTCGTTCTTCGTCATCAAGGGCGAGCACTGACGCCGTCGTCGGCGGCCCGCTCCAGCTCGGCGACATCGAGCGTGCCCATCGCGAGCATCGCCTCCATGGCCCGGCGGGCACGCGAGGGGTCCGCGGTCGGCACTTCCGACGGCCGCCCGGCGGCGGGCGCCGGCTCGAGGGCCTAGCGTCGCAGCCGTGGAACCGCGCAAGGTCGACCCGCCCGTCGTGCCTGCCCCGCTGGTCGCGCCGGTCCCGGCCGTCAGGGCCGTGACGGCGGACGGCGGCGGCCGCGCGGCGGGTGTCGGGTCGCGGTGGTTGCCGCTCGTCGCGGTGCTCCTGCTGGCGCTGAACCTGCGCCCGGCGGTCAACGCGCTGGGGGCGGTCGTCCCGGAGCTGCGGGACGACACCGGCCTGTCCGCGTCGGTCACCGGGGTGCTGCTGTCCCTGCCCATGATCGCCTTCGCGCTGGTCGGGCTCGCAGCGCCGGGGCTGGCCGGCCGGGTGGGGCCGCACCGCACGGTGGCGGGCGCGCTGGTGGCCCTCACCGCCGGGCAGGTGCTGCGGGTCGCGGTCCCGGGGGAGGCGGCCCTGTTCGCCGGGTCGCTGCTCGCCCTGGCGGGCATCGCGCTGGCCAACGTCGTCCTCCCCGGGCTGGTCCGGCTGCACTTCCCGCACCGGATCCCGCTCATGACCGCCGCGTACACGACGCTGCTCACCGTCGGGGCGGCCGCCTCGGCCGCCCTCGCCAACCCGCTCGAGCACGCCCTGGGGGCGGACTGGCGCCTCGGCATCGGCTCCTGGGCCGTCGTCTCCGGGGTGGCGCTGGTGCCGTGGCTGGCGATGGCGGTCGGGGGACCGGCCGACGAGCGACGCCCCGGCGGCGGCGTCCGGCTGCCCCTGCGCGCCCTGGCCCGCAGCGGCGTCGCCTGGACGGTGTCGGCGTACTTCGGGGTCCAGGCGATGCTCGCGTACGTCACCTTCGGCTGGCTCCCCGCGATCCTCACCGACGCGGGGCTGAGCCGGACGGATGCCGCCTACCAGTCGGCGATCATCATCGTGGTGGGCGTCCCGCCGGCGATGGTGGTCTCGCCGCTGCTCGCGCGCACCCGCCGTCCGCGGGCGCTCGTCGTCGGGCTGGCGGCCTGCTACGTCGCCGGGTTCACCGGGCTCGCCGTCGCGCTCCACCCCTCGCTCGTGATCGTGTACTCGGTGCTGATCGGCATCGGGACCGCCGCCTTCCCGGTGGCGCTGACCCTGATCCCGATGCGGTCGCGGACGGCGCTGGCGACCACGAGCCTGTCCGCGTTCGTGCAGTGCGCGGGCTACTCCATCGCGGCGCTCGGCCCCGTCGCGTTCGGGCTCCTCTACGAGCGCACCGGCGGCTGGAGCGTCCCGCTGCTGGTGCTGGCCGCGTTGGCGGTCGGGCAGGCCGTGGCCGGCGCGCTCGCCGTCCGGGACCGCTTCGTCGAGGACGACCTCGCCGCCCGGCCCTGATCCTGTCGGCGCCTGCTCAGTCGTGGCCGTGGCCGTGCTCGTGGCCGTGGCCGTGCTCGTGCTCGTGGCCGTGCTCTCGGCCGGTCAGGGGCGAGCCGAAGCGGACGACGTTGCCGTCCGGGTCGGTGACGGCGCCCTCGTGCTGGCCCCACGCG
>Ga0302321_100003677_pt1 | contig 13179 bp, 10 predicted proteins | sample Fen_T0_1_FD_202505 | JGI IMG/M metagenome (GOLD analysis project Ga0302321, IMG submission 202505) | Peat permafrost microbial communities from Stordalen Mire near Abisko, Sweden - Fen_T0_1 | ecosystem: Environmental > Terrestrial > Soil > Wetlands > Permafrost | place: Sweden: Abisko...
GGTCTTCTTCGCTCCCTTCGTGGTCGCCCCGGTCGCGGTCGGCGCGGTCTGGAAGTTCCTGTTCGCACCGTACTTCGGGATCGTGCCGATGGTCGGCTCGGCGCTGGGGATCGACACCCTGACCGTCGCCCCGCTCGCCGACCCGGGCACGGCCCTCTGGGCGATCATGGCGGCCTTCCTGTGGCGGTTCGCCGGATTGACGATGCTTGTCTATCTCGCCGGCATCCGGGCCATCCCGCGCGAGTACGACGAACAGGCCGTCCTCGAGGGCGCGGGCCGACTCCAGCGGTTCCGCTGGGTCACCTGGCCGCTGCTCTGGCCGCAGACGTTCACACTCGTCCTGCTGACGACCCTGGGGACGCTGCGCATCTTCGACCTGGTCTGGGTCACGACCGGGGGTGGCCCGTCACACGCCACCGAGACCATGGCGACCGATATCTATACGACCGCCTTCCGGTTCCTCGACGTCGGGTACGCGCAGGCGATGGCGATGATCCTGCTGGTCCTGATCCTGTCGCTCGCGGTCGTGGAATACCGGATCCTCGATCGTCGTGCCGGGGCGGTGAGCTCATGACCGGTCGGCGCCACGTCCGCTGGTCGAGCGTGCTGCTGAGCGCCCTTGCACTCGTCTGGCTGTACCCGGTCGTCTGGACGCTGGCCAACGCCATCAAGTCGAGCGCCGACATCTACCGTGCGCCGTGGGACGTGCCGTGGCCCCCGGTCCTCGGGAACATCGGCGAAGCCTGGAGCCGAGGCCAGCTCGGGGTCGCCATGACGAACTCGGTCTACGTGACGGCGATGACCGTGACGCTCGTCCTGATCCTATCCGTGAGCGCGGCCTATGCACTCACCCGGCTGCGGCCGCCGTTCCGGGCCGTCCTCTTCCTGGTCGTCCTGGCACCGCTGATCGTGCCGACCGAGGTCCTCATCGTGCCGACCTTCTCGATGTTCCGTGCGCTGGGCCTGATCGACAGCCTGCCGGGGCTGGCCCTGACCGATGTCGTCGCGAGCGTGTCGTTCGCGACGGTCATCCTCACCGGCTACTTCCGGACCATCCCGCAGGAAGTCATCGATGCCGCCCGCGTCGATGGTGCGGGCCGGCTGGTCGTGCTGCTGCGGATCGTCGTCCCGCTCGCGCGTCCGGGGATCGTGGCGGTCGCCATCCTCGTCGCGGTGTTCACGTGGAACGACTTCGGTGGTCCCTTGGTGCTGCTCCAGCGGCCGGAGGTCTTCACGGCACCGCTCGCGATCGGCCGATTCGCGACGCTCTACGCCACCGACCAGGGCCTCACGTTCGCCGGCCTGGCGATCGTGATCGTCCCACCGTTGTTGCTGTTCCTCGTGTTCCGCGGCAGCTTCCTGGAGGGTCTGACCACCGGTGTCGTCCGGCGCTGATGCGATCGGGTCCGGCCCGCTGGCCGAAATCCTTCGGCCCGACCGGCGCGTCACGTTGCCGAGGGTCGGGCCGTCACAACCGGCGTACTCACTCCTCCGCGACGAAGCCCTCGGTCCTCCCCCGGGGGCTTCCTCGTGTCAGCCGCGGTCATGGACGGCCGGTCAGGCGCGACCCAGCCGGTGGCGCAGTCGCCGCCAGCGATCGACCGCTCGGCGATCCTCCAGCGGCGTCAGCCCGACCCCACCGAAGGCCGCGAGCGCGTAATCGGCAGCCAGCAGGTCGAGCCCCAGGTCGCCGACGCCGTCGCCCCGCAGGCGGCGCGCGTGCTCGGCCGGTGTCTCGACCGGCTCGCGACGGATCGCCTCCTGACGCGCGATGTCCGCGACGAGGGCCAGGTAGGCGGTCTGCGCATCCACGGGCGTCGGGTGCCCGCGCCGCCGCCGACGCCGGCCGTGTGCCTCCGGCGCCACGCCGTGGTCGATGGTCCGGATCTCGTTCGGGTCTTCCTCGATCGGTCCCACCTGGCCCATCCACAGCCGGATGAGGATGAGCACCGCGATGAGGGCGAGGATGACGCCGAGGCCGCCGAGGCCGACCATGACGGTCGGGTTGGTCTCAGGTGAGGTCGGCGTGCCACCCCCTGCGCCGGGCGGTGGTGCCGGTGGCTGCGCGGCCATGAAGGCCTGGGCGACGAGGTAGATGAACAACGCGACGGCCACGAACAGCCCGATGAACCGGATCGTCCGCCGGGTCGTCCCGAAGACGAGTCCGACGATCACGATCGGGCCGAGGGCGAGGCCGAGGAGCAGCGGGATCGCCTCGCCGATCACGCCCGCCGATGCGAGGGCGACGACGGTCGCGACGACCACCGCCCCGACCAGCGATGCGATCCACGCCCGGTTCCGGCGCCAGTCGACGTGGAGGTCGGAGCCGACGGTCCGTTGCCGCGCGAAGGCCAGGGCGAACGTCCCGCACGCGATGAAGACGACGGCCGCGACGAGTGTGTCGTCGAGGAAGATGCCGCGCCACGGCTCGATCACCGCGCCGCCGGTCACGGCGATGATCGCGAGCCCCGGGATGCCGAGGCGGAGCATCCGGGCCGGGGTCGACTCGCTGATCGGGAAGGTCGCGTTCGCGTAGCCGCGCAGGACCGCGAGGCCGGCGACCCAGCCGCCGGGGTTCTCGCCGATGGCCGTGCGGAGATCGCCGGCGAACAGCGCGGCCCGGGCGTCCGGGGCGATGAGCCAGCCGAGCGCCCCGGCGGCCAGGCTCAGCCCTAGCCCGACGAACGCCCAGCGCGCGCCGAGACGCGGTCCGAGGGTCCGCGCGGCGACCAGACCGAAGACGACGAAGGCGGTCAGGGCGGGGATGCCCAGGACCGGCGCCTGGAGGCGGACCTCCTGGATGAATCCGCCGACGACCGAGACCCAGGCCGACTCGGCGACGACCACGAGCGCCACGGGCACCAGGTCCAGGATCGGCAGCGAGCCTCGCCGCGCGCCGGACGACCCGACCGGCGCCGGGAGGCTCGTCAAGCCCTCGCCCCCTGTCATGCGACGACCACCAGGCGCTCCGCCGTCCGCCACGGGCCGTCGAGCTGGACGCAACGGGCGGTCAGACCGGCTCGCCGCGCCCGGACCGCGTCGGCCCGGCCGTCCGGGCCGCAGGTCACGACGAGGACCGTCGCGCCGCGACGCTGGATGCCCCGCAGGTAGGCGAGGAACGCGACGGGGTCACGGGTCGTGAGGACCACGACGGTCGTCCCGGGCCGGACCGTGCGGGCGACCATCCCGAGCAGCCGCTCGAACGGCGCCGATGGATGGGACGACAGCCGGGCCAGCAGGTCGAGCAGCCGTTCGGTCTGGCCCGGCGCCGCCGAGACCGGCAGACGGGCGAACCGCGAGGCCACCCCCGAGTAGCCGGCGGCGGCGAGTCCGACCGACGCGCGCGTCGCCAACAGGGACCGGGCGATCGAGCCGGCCGTGACATAGAGCGCCTCGACGGCCTCCTCGTCGAAGTCGACGCCCCAGGAGGGTCCGGGGGTCGTCTGGATGTCGAGCGCGATGAGGACTTCGCGGTCGCGCGAAGGTTCGAAGCGCTTCGTCACCGGCCGCCCGAGGCGGGCGCTCGCCCGCGGATGGATGCGCCGGATCGGGTCGCCCGGTGCGTAGTCGCGGACGCCCGCGAAGCGCGACGGATCCTCCGACAGCCCGGCCTTCGCGCGATCCTCGCCGCCCCAGCGGTCTTCCTCGAGGATGACGGGTGCGGTGACCGTCCGGGGCCGGACGAGGAAGTGGTCGACGAGCGGGCGATCCTCGCTGGCGGCCTCGCGGGCGAACAGGTCGCCGACGCCCAGGACGACCGGGCCGATCTCGAAGACGCCGCGCCGGTCCGCGCGGACGTGGAACTCGCGGATGACCCGCTCGAAGGGCGCCAGTGTCCAGACGTTGCGAAGCACGCGGCCGCCCTCATCGGACACGACGAGCGCCCGTTCCGTGACCACGACACCCGGACTCGCCGCGTCATCGGCGCGCAGCCAGGCCAGGGGCAGGCGGCGCCGGTTCCAGATCGAGACGGTCAGCGACGTCTCGTCGCCCCACTCGAGGCGGTCGCGGCCGAGTTGCCGGTCGTAGTGGATGTCGGTCAGCCCGGCACGCGCCCACGGCTGCCGGACGAGCTCGAAGATGACGAGGACGATGCCTAGGACGACCGCGACGGGCACCCCCAGGAACGAGCCGATGAGCAGCAGTACGAGTCCGACCGCGCCCTCGATCGACATCGAGGCGTCAGTCCCTGGCGAGCGGCGGCGCCGGCACGGTCCCGAGGATCGCGGCCAGGGTCGATGTCGCGGAGACGCCGCGCAGGCTGCGGTCCAGGTCCACGACCAGGCGATGGGCGAGGACCGGCGCCGCCAGGCCCTTGACGTCGTCGGGGAGGACGAACGAGCGCCCGGCGAGGACGGCGGCGGCCTGGGCTGCGCGGTACAACGCGACGGTGGCCCGTGGGCTCGCACCCAGCTCGAGGTCGGCGTGGGTCCGTGTCGCGCGGACGATCGCGACGAGGTACGCCTCGACCTCGTCCGCCACCCGGATCCTGCGGACCGCGTCGCGCATCGCGAGCAGGCGCGGGCCGTCGATGACCGGTTCGATGGTGTCGAGCGGCTCGCCGGTCGCCTGGTAGCGGCGGGCGATCGCCCGTTCGTCGGCCTCGGAGGGATAACCCAGGCCGGCGCGCAGGAGGAAGCGGTCCAGCTGGGCCTGGGGCAGGGCGAAGGTGCCTTCGAACTCGACCGGGTTCTGCGTCGCCAGGACGATGAACGGGTCCGGCAGCGGGCGGGTCGTGCCCTCGATGGAGACCTGGCGTTCCTGCATCGCCTCCAGCAGGGCCGCCTGGGTGCGCGGGGTGGCGCGATTGATCTCGTCGACGAGCAGGATCTGGGTGAAGACCGGACCTGGCACGAAGCGGAGCGTCCCGCCCTCGAACAGGCTGGAGCCGGTCACGTCGACCGGGAGCAGGTCCGGCGTGCCCTGGACCCGCGCCGTGGCCAGTCCGAGGGCTCGGGCGATCGCGCGGGCGAGCAGGGTCTTGCCGGTGCCGGGGACATCCTCGAGCAGGACGTGGCCGTCGGCCAGCAGGGCGATGGCGATGAGCCGGAGCGTCTCGTCGCCCCCGACCACGGCGCGCCCGACGGCGGCGCGCAGGTCGTCCCAGAGCGTCCGGCCGCCGCCGTCCGACTCGGGATCGCCGGGGAGGGCCGGTGTGGTCAGCGGGGGACCGCCGCGAGCCGGCGCAGGACCGCCGGCAGGATGCCGCCCGCCCGGTAGTACTCGACGTCGATCGGGCCGTCGAGCCGGGCGATCGCCGTGAACCGGGTCTCGCCGCCGTCGCCGCCCGCGACCGCGTCGCGCGTCGCGACGACCGTCACGACCTGGCGGGGAGCGAGGCCGTCCGCGAGGCCCAGGATGTTGAACGTCTCGCGCCCGGTCAGTCCGATCGACGCGGCGGTCTCGCCCGGCTGGAACTGGAGCGGCAGGACGCCCATCCCCACGAGATTCGACCGGTGGATCCGCTCGTACGACTCGGCGATGACGGCCTTCACGCCGAGGAGCGTCGTTCCCTTCGCGGCCCAGTCGCGCGACGAGCCGGAACCATATTCGCGGCCGGCCAACAGGACGAGCGGCGTGCCCTCGGCGGCATAGCGCATCGCGACGTCGTAGATGAACCCGGGCTCGCCATCCGGCAGGTGGACCGTATACGGGCCCTCCCGACCGTCGGCCAGCGCGTTGCGCAGCCGGATGTTCGCGAAGGTGCCCCGGATCATGACCTCGTGCTGGCCGCGCCGGGCCCCGTACGAGTTGAAGTCGAGTGGGCCGACGCCGTGGGCCTGCAGCCACGTGCCGGCGGGTGACGACGGCGAGATGGACCCGGCCGGCGAGATGTGATCCGTGGTGACCGAGTCGCCCAGCACGGCCAATGCGCGTGCCCCCGCGATGTCCGCCACCGCATCCGTCTCGAAGGACAGGCCGTCGAAGAACGGGGGCTTCGCGATGTAGGTCGAATCGGGCGCCCAGGCGTACCGATCGCCGGACGGGATCGGGAGGGCGCGCCAGCGCTCGTCGCCCTCGAAGACGGTCGCATACGTCCGCCGGAACAGCTCGGGATCGATGGCCGAGCCGATGACGGAGCGGATCTCGTCGGGCGACGGCCAGATGTCGGCGAGGAAGACCGGCTCGCCACCTACGTCGAAGCCGAGCGGTTCGGTCGTCAGGTCCGTATCGACCCGGCCCGCCAGCGCGAACGCGACGACGAGGGGCGGGGACGCGAGATAGGACGCCCGTGCGAGCGGGTGGATCCGGCCCTCGAAGTTGCGATTGCCGGACAGGACCGCGGCGACGACGAGGTCGTTGGCCTCCACGGCACCGGCGACCGCCACGTCGAGCGGACCGGAGTTGCCGATGCACGTCGTGCAGCCATAACCGGCCAGGGCGAAGCCGAGTGTCTCGAGGGGCGCCATCAGCCCGGCCGCCTCGAGGTAGCCGGTCACGGCCTTGGAACCGGGCGCCAGCGATGTCTTGACCGCCGGGCTGACCCGCAGGCCGCGAGCGACCGCGTTGCGGGCCAGCAGCCCGGCCCCGATCATGACCGTCGGGTTCGACGTGTTCGTACACGACGTGATGGCCGCGATCGCGACCGAACCTTGCCGGACGGTGGCCGCCACCCCATCCAGGTCGATCGTGACCCCGGCCGTCGCCGCGTCGCTGGCGGCCGGGAACGCGCCGCCGAAGTTGGCGGGCAGGTCCTCGAGGAGGACGCGGTCCTGCGGCCGCCGCGGCCCGGCCAGGGACGGCGCCACGGACCCGAGATCGAGGGTGAGGTCCTCGTCGAAGGTCGGCGCCTGGCCGGGCACCCGCCACAGGCCCTGCGCCTTCGCATAGCGCTCGACGAGCGCGACCCGTTCGGGCGACCGGCCGGTGAGCCGCAGGTAGGCGAGCGTCTCGTCGTCGATGGGGAAGAGCGTCGCCGTGGCCCCGAACTCCGGACTCATGTTGCTGATCGTCGCCCGGTCGGCGAGGGACAGGCCGGCCAACCCGTCGCCCGCGAACTCGACGAAGGAGCCGACGACGCCGTGCGCCCGGAGCATCTCCGTGACGACCAGGACCAGATCCGTCGCGGTCGAACCGCGCGGCAGCTCCCCGGTCAGCCGGACGCCCACGACGTGCGGCATCGGCTGGTAGAGCGGCTGGCCGAGCAGGACCGCCTCGGCCTCGATGCCTCCGACGCCGAAGCCGAGCACGCCCAGCCCGTTGACCATCGTCGTGTGCGAGTCCGTCCCGACCAGGGTGTCGGGGAAGGCGACGCGGGCGCCGGTCTCGTCGTCGCGATCGGCGACGACCGTAGCGAGGAACTCCAGGTTGACCTGGTGGATGATGCCGGTGCCGGGCGGGACGACGCGCAGGTCGCGGAATGCGGTCTGGGCCCAGCGCAGGAGCTGGTAGCGCTCGCCGTTGCGCTCGTATTCGCGCTCGACGTTGAAGGCGAAGGCGCCGGGCGTCCCGAACCGGTCGATCTGGACCGAATGGTCGACGACGAGATCGGCCGGGACGAGCGGATTGACGGCGGCCGGGTCGCCGCCGAGGTCCGCCATCGCATCGCGCATGACGGCGAGATCGACGATCGCGGGCACGCCGGTGAAGTCCTGGAGCACGACGCGCGATGGCATGAATGGGATCTCGGCCTCGGCCGGGACGCCCGCCCGCCAAGAGGCGAGCGCGCGAACGTCCGCCTCGGTCACGACCCCGCCGCCGGCGTGCCGGAGCAGGTTCTCGAGCAGGATCTTGATCGTCACCGGGGTCGACGGCAGGTCGATCAGGCCGGCCAGCGCATCGAGCCGATACAGGTCGGGCAGGCCCTCGCCGAGGGACGCCCTGGCGCTGAATGGATCCGTCCGTGACACCGGTGGCTGACCTCGCTGGCTCGCTACACTCGACGCGTGCAAGCGTACCGCGACGGACCCGGCCCCGGGTCGTGGACCCCATGAAGGGCTGGCAGGAGCCTCCGCCCGTCGATCCGCAGCGCGACCACGAGGAGACTGCGGCCGCCATCGAGGCGGCCGGCATCGACCTGGACCCGGTGCCGCCCGGCCATCACCGCCACGGTGACGAGGTCCACGCGAGCGATCACGAGCATCCCCATCAGCACTCCGGTCCGGGCGAGACGCCGATCATCGGGATCGTCGGGGCGGGCGCCGTCGGGACCGCCCTCGGCGTGGCGCTGGCCCGCGCCGGATGGCCGATCCATGCGGTCGCGAGCCGCGACGCCGACCGCCGTGAGCGTGCCCGGGAGCTGACCGGCGCGAGCCGGGCCTTCGCCGAGGTCCAGGCGCTCGTCGAGGAGGTCGAGCTCATCCTCGTGGCCATCCCGGACGACGCCCTCGCGCCGTTCGCGACCGGTGTCCGTATGTACAGCGGCCAGGCCATGGTCCATACCAGTGGCGCGCTCGGCGCGGAGGTCCTCGCGCCAGCGATGGCCGCCGGCACGCAGGTCGGGGCGTTCCACCCCCTCGTGGCCTTCGCGGACGTCGAACGGGCCGTGACGGACCTGCACGGCGCGACCATCGCCATCGAAGCGGACGACCAGCTCGCCGACCTGCTGGCTCGCATGGCCGAGGCGATCGGGGGCCGGCCCGTCCGTCTGGCGCCCGGTTCGAAGAGCGCCTATCACGCCGCGGCGGTCCTGGCGGCCGGCGGCTTCGTCGCCCTGCTCGACGCCATCGTCGAACTGGGCCGGGTCGCGGGTCTCGATGAGGCGGGCTCGCTGGCGATCTACGGTCCGTTGATCGAGGGCACCCTCGGCAACGCCCGGACGCTCGGCGTGGCCGCGGCCCTCACGGGGCCTGTCACCCGGGGCGACAGCGGGACGCTGCGCGACCACCTGGCGACCCTGCGCGACCACGCGCCGGGGGTCGTCGCGCTGTACCGGGCGGCAGCCGAGCGCGAGATCGACATCGCCGCCGCGCGGGGCACGCTGGCACCGGAGCGTCTCGAGGCGCTGCGGTCCGCCCTTGCAAGCGGCGACTGACGGGGTACCATTACGGCCCATGCAGCACAGCATCGCCGCCAAGTACGCGGCCCGACCCGCGGCGCGGTTCGTCCGCCCGTCGTCGCGGACGCGTGAACGCCGCCTCGGACTCCGCCCCAGCGGGTCGATGCAGGCCGCGACGCCGCGCGCCACCGTGCTGCGCCATCCGGACATCGCTCCGTTGATCCTGCTGCGCGCCGGCTGGCGGGCGATCACCCCGGCTCGTGGCACCGCCGCCTCCGGTGGCCGACCTCGACCGGTCGTCGCCATGCGCTGGACGGATGCCGGCCACGCGGGGACGGCCAGGCGTGTCAGCGCCGCACCGGCGCCGTGGCGAGGCTGAGGGGCTCGACCGCCACCTCGGCCGGCGGGATCGTCGTCCGCTATGAGGACGGACAGGCGTGGTTCGTCGTGGGCAGCCGCCGACGGGAGCGCGATAGCCGGACCTGGACCCTGCCGAAGGGCACGCCCGATGCCGGCGAGACGACCGAGGAGACCGCCCTCCGCGAGGTCACCGAGGAGACCGGCCTCGAGGTCCGCATCACCGGCCCCCTCGACTCCATCGAGTACGACTTCGTCCAGTCCGGCCGAAAGATCCACAAGACCGTCCACTACTTCCTGATGGAGCCCACGGGCGGCGCGCTCGATCGCCACGACCACGAATTCGACGAGGTCCGCTGGATCCGGTTCGACGAGGCGCCCTCGACGTTGACCTTCGAGACGGAACGGGCGCTCGTCGCCAAGGCGGCCGCCGCGCTGGCCATCGGACCGAGACCAGCGTCGTGACCGACCCCGAGAGCGTCGTCCTGCACAGCCCCCTCGAGTCGCGCCACGAGGCGCTGGGCGCCAGGCTGATCGAGTTCGCCGGCTGGCGGATGCCGGTCCAGTACAGCGGCATCCTCGACGAGCACAAGGCGGTGCGCGAGCGCGTCGGCCTGTTCGACCTCTCGCACATGGGCGAGTTGTTCGTCGATGGACCGGAGGCCGGGGCGGCGCTGGCCGCGGCCCTCGTCACGGATCCGCCGGCGCTTGCCCTGGGGCGCGCCCACTATTCGATGATCTGCGCACCCGACGGCGGGATCCTCGATGACCTCATCGTCTATCGCCTCGGCGAGGAGGGCTTCCTCGTCGTGGCCAACGCCGGGAACGCGGCGGTCGTCTCGGACGCGCTGGCCGAACGGCTCGACGGCTTCGACGCGGTGCTGGACGACCGGTCGCTCGCGACCGGCCTCGTCGCCATCCAGGGTCCGCGGTCGCGCGAGGCGCTCGCCCCGCTGACTGACGTCGACCTAGGTGCCCTGCGCTACTACGCGATCGCCGAGGGCCACGTGGCGGGCATCGCGGCCCTCGTCGCCCGGACCGGCTACACCGGCGAGGATGGCTTCGAAGTCTTCGTGGATACGGCCCGGACCGGCGAGCTCTGGGACGCGCTCCTCGAGGCGACCCGCGCCTACGACGGCGTCCCGGTCGGACTGGGCGCGCGCGATACGCTGCGCCTCGAGGCCGGCATGCCGCTCTACGGCAACGAGCTGGATCGGACGACGACCCCGTACGACGCCGGCCTCGGCCGGGTGGTGAAGCTGGGCAAGGCCGGTGACTTCGTCGGACGGTCCGCCCTCGAGAGGGTCGCCCGTGACGGTGCGACCCGGCGCCTCGTCGGCCTCGTCGTCGAGGGCCGAGGGATCGCCCGCCACGGCTACCCGGTCCACGCCGGCGAGCGGGCCAGCGGTGTCGTCACGAGCGGGACCCAGTCGCCGACCCTGGGCGTGCCGATCGCGATGGCGTACGTCGCTCCGGGCGATGGCGAGCCGGGTACAGTAGTGGACGTCGAGATCCGCGACGCGCGGGTCCCCGCCAGGGTCGTAGACCTGCCCTTCTATCGCCGTCCCGGCTGATCGCCGGCGTTCGCAGGAGGTTCCGCCCAGCGATGGTCCCCGCCGATCTGCGCTACACCTCGGACCATGAATGGGTCCGCATCGACGGCGATCTGGCGACCGTCGGCATCACCGCCTACGCGGCCGAACAACTCGGCGACATCGTCTTCGTCGAGCTGCCCGATGTCGGACGGATGCTGGACCAGTTCGCGACCTTCGGCGTCGTCGAATCGGTCAAGGCGGTGAGCGACCTGTTCGCGCCGCTCGGTGGCGAGGTCACGGCGACGAACCCCGGCCTCGCCGCGAGCCCCGAGTCGGTCAACGGCGACCCGTACGGCGACGGCTGGATGATCCAGCTCCGGATCGCCGATCCGACGCAGCTGGGCGAACTCCTCGACGCCGCGGCATACGACGATCTGGTCGCGGCCGGCTGACCGCCCGATGCCGTACGGTCCCCATACCGCCAGCGACCGCGAGCGGATGCTCGCGGCCCTCGGACTGACCTCCGTCGACGAGCTCTTCGACGACATCCCGTCCGCCATGCGGGCTTCTCCACTGGACCTGCCGCCACCGCAGCCGGAGCTGGAGCTCGCCGCGCGCCTCGACGCGCTGTCGCGCCGGAACCGGACCGACCTCGCCTCGTTCCTGGGGGCGGGGGTCTATCGGCACTGGAGCCCGCCCGCGGTCGACCAGCTGCTCCTGCGCGGCGAGTGGTACACGGCCTACACGCCCTATCAGCCCGAGGTCAGCCAGGGCACCCTCCAGAGCATCTACGAATACGAGTCGCTTCTCGCCGAGCTGGTCGATCTCGACGTCGTCTCCGCCTCGCACTACGACGGGGCGGCGGCCACGGCCGAGGCGGCCCTCATGACCTGCCGGGCGACCCGGCGCGAGCGGGTGCTCATCTCGCGCGGCGTCCACCCGCACTACCGCGGCACGGTCGCGACCTACTTCGAAGGCGGCCTCGAACTCCAAGAGATCCCGCTCGTGGCCGATGGCGACGCGGCTGGGACGACTGACCTCGCGGCCCTCGAGCGGCTGCTCGCCGATAGGGACCGGCCGGTGGCCGGCGTCATCGCCGCACAGCCCGACTTCCTGGGCCTGCTCGAGCCGATGCCGCGGATCGCGGAGCTGGCCCACGCCGCGGGCGCGCTCTTCGTGGCGGTCGTCGAGCCAGTCAGCCTGGCGGTCCTCGCGCCACCTGGGGCGTACGGCGCGGACATCGCGGCCGGGGAGGGCCAGCCCCTCGGGATCGCGCCGCAATACGGCGGCCCGTATCTCGGGATCCTGGCCTCGACCGACGCCCTCGTCCGACAGATCCCGGGCCGGCTGGTCGGGATGACGACCGATCTCGACGGCCAGCGCGCGTTCGTCATGACGATGCGGGCCCGCGAGCAGGACATCCGCCGCGACAAGGCGGCCAGCAACATCTGCACGAACCAGGCCCTCCTGGCCCTGGCCGCCTCGATCTACCTCGCGACGATCGGGCCGCACGGGCTGCGGGACGTGGCGGCCCTCGGCGCCAGTCGCGCCGCGGACCTGGAGCGGGCGCTCGCAGCGGCCGGCGCGCCGCGCCTCCATCCCGGGCCATACCTCAACGAGTTCGCCGTGCGCGTCCCGGATGCGCCCGCGGTCCACGCGCGCCTGCTCGATCGGGGGGTCCTCGCCGGCCTCGTCCTCGCCGACGCCGAGCCGGCCGACCTGAGCCTGCGCGACGGCCTGCTCGTCTGCGCCACCGAAGTCACCACGGCCGCCGAGATCGACCGTTTCGCGGCCGCCCTTGCCACCGAACTCGCCTCCGTCGGGAGCGGCGCCCGATGAGCGTCACCGGACCGCGCCTGCAGCCGACGCTGTTCGAACGGAGCAGGCCCGGCCGGGGCGGCGGCAAGATCCCGCATCCGCCCGCCGGCGCCCTGGATCGCATCCCGGCCGACGCCCGGCGGACCAGCCCGCCGGCCCTGCCCGAGATGAACGAGCCCGACGTCGTCCGCCACTACGTCAACCTCTCCCAGTTGAACTTCGCGGTCGATACCGGCTTCTACCCGCTCGGATCGTGCACGATGAAGTTCAACCCGAAGCTCAACGAGTGGGCGGCGCGGCTGCCGGGCTTCGCGAACCTGCATCCACTGGCGCCCGATGCCATCGCCCAGGGCACGCTCCAGCTCCTGTTCGAACTCGAGGAGGCGCTGGCGGCCATCTCCGGGATGCGGGCCGTGACGCTCCAGCCGGCGGCCGGCGCACAGGGCGAGCTCACCGGCATCCTCATGATCCGGGCCTACCATCGCGACCGCGGCGACACCGCCCGCACGGATATCCTCGTGCCGGACAGCT
>Ga0302321_100003678_pt1 | contig 13179 bp, 10 predicted proteins | sample Fen_T0_1_FD_202505 | JGI IMG/M metagenome (GOLD analysis project Ga0302321, IMG submission 202505) | Peat permafrost microbial communities from Stordalen Mire near Abisko, Sweden - Fen_T0_1 | ecosystem: Environmental > Terrestrial > Soil > Wetlands > Permafrost | place: Sweden: Abisko...
GACGCCTCGGGCGAAAAGGCGTCGCAGGCTCAAGCCAGGGGGGGCCTGTTGATCAGGTGCCGCCGACCGGGGTTGGGCTTCCGGTCAGCACGTGCAGGGCATGGAGCACCGCGGAGACGCGGGCGGTATCGGCGGGCGGCGGGGGGCCGGGCATCGGCGGCGGCGGCACGACGACTTCCGGGATCGGATCGGGCGCCGGTGCCGGGGGAGCGGCGACCTGCGGGGCCTTCGGCGTGGTGGCCCGAGGCGCAGGTGACCGGGCGGCGGCTGGCTGGCCACCGCCGCCCGAGATGGCCATGAACCGGTGGCAGGTCCATTGGCTGCCGCCGGCATAGGCCACACCCACACCGACCCGGTTGAACGCCGGGTCGACCAGGTTGGCGTAGTGCTGCGAGCTGTGGACGAACGCCGTCCAGATCGTGTCGTTGCGGGGGCCCATGCCGATGTTCTCGCCGAGCTTGGTCCACCTCGAGCTGACGCCGATGGACAGGTCCCCCGAGTGCACCAGCGAGCCGGACGCCGCGAGTCGATTGGCACAGGCCTGGGCCAGGCCGGACAGCTCGCCATCGACCCCGAGGGACTGCACCCCGACCGACGCCCTCAGGCTGTTGATGCGGGCGACGTAGTCATCGGACTCCGACGCGCCGGCCGCCGAGGGCTGCACCAGGCCGACCAGCAGTGCCAGCAGCATGCCCACCGCGAGGATGCCGAATCCGAGACCGGCGGATCGCCTGGCTCCGCGACGGGCGGGACTTTGATGCATGGGTGACGTTGTAGCCGATCCGATGCCGCTTTGCAACGCTTTCGTAATGCTTTCGCAATCAGTTCTGGGCCGGATGGCCTACGCCGAGCTGGTTTCGGCCGCGGGCGTGGCGAAGGCGGACCACAGCTCGGCGTAGGCGCCATCGCGGGCGACCAGGTCGTCGTGCGACCCCTGCTCGATGATCTGTCCGTCGTCGATCACCAAGATGCGATCGGCCTGACGGGCGGTGGGCAGGCGGTGCGCCACGACGACGGTGGTGCGGCCGCGGGACACGGCCTGCATGGCTCGCTGCACCTGCGCCTCGCTGGCCAGGTCGAGCTGGGAGGTGGCCTCGTCGAGCAGCAGGATGGCCGGATCGACGAGACGGGCCCGGGCGAGGGCGATGAGCTGACGCTGGCCCGACGACAGCGACCGGCCGCGCTCGCTCACCGGGTTGAGGTAGCCGCCCGGGAGCGTGGCCACGAAGTCGTGGGCGCCGACGGCGCGGGCGGCGGCCTCGACCTCGGCATCGGTGGCGTCGGGTCGTCCGTAGGCGATGTTGTCGCGCACGGTGCCGGTGAAGAGGAACGCCTCCTGCGGCACGATGCCGAGCTGGCGGCGGAACGTGCCGAGGTCGAGGTCGCGTAGGTCGGTGCCATCGACGAGCACCCGGCCGGTGGACGGGTCGTAGAAGCGGGCGATCAACTTGACGATCGTCGACTTGCCGGCGCCGGTCTCACCGACGAGCGCCACCGTCTCGCCCGGGGCGATGGTGAGCTCGACCCCTCCGAGCGCCTCGGCCCCTTCGGTGTTGGGATAGCGGAAGTGCACCGACTCGAAGTGCACCTCGCCCATGACCCGGCCGGGATCGATCGGGTGCTCGGCCGCCGGCGTTTCGGTGGGGGTGGTGAGCAGCTCCTCGATCTTGGTGACCGATGCCCCGGCCTGCTGCCACGTGTCGAGCACCTGCGAGAGCTGTTGGATCGGCGAGAAGAACTGATCGAGGTAGAGCAGGAACGCGATGACGACACCGGTGGTGATGACGCCCCGTTCGCTGAGCACCGAACCGACGCCGAGCACCGCGGCTGCCCCGAGGTCGGCGAGCAGCAGCACGAACGGGAAGTAGAGGGCGATCAGCCGCTGGGCGCCGAGCCGGTGGCCGAGGTACTGCTGGTTCACCGAGCGGAAGCCCCGGACGTTGCGCCCCTCGCGCACGTACGCCTGGGTGACCCGAACCCCCGAGAGGCTCTCCTGGAAGTTGGCGTTGACGTCGGCGATCGAGTCGCGGGCTCGGGCGTAGGCGACCGACGAGCGGCGGCGGTACCACCACGTGGCCACGAACAGGGGCGGCAGGATGATCGCCGCGGCGAGGGCGAGCGGCGGCGAGAGGATCACCAGGAACACGAACACGCCGACGCACGTGAACAGACCGACGACGGCGTTGATCAGCCCGGTCTGCACGAGCTGCGACAGGGCCTCGACGTCGGTGGTCATGCGGGTCATGATCCGCCCGCCCAGCTCGCGGTCGTAGTAGCCGAGCGACAGTCGCTGGAGGTGGGCGAAGATCTTCACCCGCAGGCCGAACAGCATCCGCTCAGCGGTCAGCCCGGTGACCAACGTGTAACCCCACGTGACGACCCAATCGGCCAGCACCGCGGCGCCGAACAGCGCCACCGACCACCACAGGCTCGTGGTGTTGCCGGTCTCGACGCCCTGGTCGATGCCCCGTCGGACGAACAGCGGGCCGAGCAGGGTGAGGAACGTGTCGATGACGACGAGCAGCAGCCCGATGCTGAGCCACCGTCGCCACGGCCGCACGAACCGCGTCACCCGGAACGGCTCGGGGTCCTCGGCGGCGACGGCGTCGACGTCCACGTTCGGGGTGGCGTCCGCCGGTGGGAGCTTGTCGAGGGCGGCGAGCAACTCGGGCGTGGCGGCCAGGGCGGCACCGAAGTTGCCGCCACCCGGAGCGAACCGTGGCGCGGCCGACACGGTGGCGCTGGCCACGGGCGCGCCCTGGTCGTCGACCGCGACCCAGGCCGATGCGGTGACGACGCCGACGCCGAGGGCATCGGCCTCCACCTCGTCCTCGTCCTCGAACGCCAGCACCTCGGGCTCGAGCGGGCGCACCTCGGACCCGACCTCGGTCTCGACCTGACCGTCGGGGGCGATGTCGGGGCCACCGAGCAGGTCGCGGTAGCGGGCGCTGGAGACCAGCAGCTGCTCGTGCGTGCCCTCGTCGACGACGCGACCGCCGTCGATCACCACGATGCGGCTGGCCAGTCGCAGGGTCGAGCGCCGGTGCGCGATCAAGATCGTGGTGCGGTCCTGCATGATCTCGCGCAGCGTGTCGTGGATCGCCTGCTCGGTGGTGGCATCGACCGCCGAGGTCGCGTCGTCGAGCACGAGCACGCGCGGGTTGGTGATGATGGCCCGGGCCAGGGCGATGCGCTGGCGCTGGCCCCCCGACAGGGTGAGGCCGCGCTCGCCGACGACCGTGTCGTAGCCCGACGAGAGCTCGTCGATGAACCGCTCGGCGCCCGCCGCGACCGCGGCGGCCCGGACCTCGGCATCGGTGGCGTCCGGCCGGCCGTACGCGATGTTCGAGCGGATCGAATCGGAGAAGAGGAAGGCATCCTCGAACACCACGCCGACCTGGCGCCGGAGCGAGTCGAGGGTGACGTCGCGGATGTCGACACCGTCGACCGTGATGCGCCCGGCGGCCACGTCGTAGAAGCGGGGGAGCAGGGCGGTGACGGTGGACTTGCCCGAGCCGCTCGATCCCACGAGGGCCACGACCTCGCCGCCGTGGACCTGGAGGTCGAACCCGTCGAGCACCGGCTGGCTGGCCTGGTAGCCGAACCGCAACCCCTCGAAGCGCACCTCGCCCGGGCCCGGCTCGAGGTCGGGGGCGTCGGGCTTCTCCTGCACGAGGGCGTTGGCGTCGAGCACGTCGAGCACCCGCTCGGCCCCGGCCCGGGCCTGCTGCCCGATGGCGAACAGGCCGGCGAACATCCGCACCGGCGCGATGAGTTGCACGAGGTAGGACGAGAAGGCGAGGAACGTGCCCAGGGTGAGGTGGCCGTTGATGGCCAGCCAGCCACCGAACCCGAGCACGGCCACCTGGGCGAGCGAGGGCACCGCGCCGAGCGCGGCGGTGAAGCGGGCCTGCAACCGGACGAGCCGGCTGCGCGACGCGAACAGTCCGCTGGCGGTGTCGGCGAGGTGGGCCAGCTCGCGGTCCTCCTGGCCGAAGCCCTTCACGACGCGTACCCCCGTGACCGACTCGTCGACGACGCCCGCGACCTCGCCGACTCGCTGCTGGGCGTGCCAGGTGGCCGGGAAGATCTGGCTGCGCATCTTCATGGAGATGACGAGCAGGACCGGCAGCGTCACCAGCATCACAAGTGTCAGCGGAGGTGACAGGATCGCCATGATCACCAGCGACAGGATGAGCATCACCGCGTTGCCGAGCATGATCGGCAGGAACGAGAGCAGAGCCTGGATCAGGCCCAGGTCGGATGAGGCCCGTGAGACCAGTTGACCGGTCTGGAGCTGGTCGTGGCCGGCGAAGTCGAGTCGTTGGAGGCGCTCGTAGATCGCGTTGCGCAGGTCGAACTGCACGTCGAGGCTCACCCGGCCACCGACCCAGCGCCGCAGGTACGACGCGTAGAACGAGAAGGCACCCGCCAGCACCAGCATGAGGAGCCACGGCCACACCGGTCGGGACTGGGTGACGATGCCGTCATCGATGATGACCTTCTCGAACACCGGGGTCACCGCGGCGACGGCCTGGCCGGCGATGGCCGCCCCGAAGGCGATCGTCACGTTGCGGCGATGGGCCATGAGGAACGGCGACAGCCGGCGAATCCACCCGCCACTATCCACCGGTAGAGGCTCGAGCGCGCCCCCCTCGATTCCCATGGTCGTTAGAGTACCTAACCAATCTGCGAACGCCGCATCGGCGTCGACGAACGTGGGCGTGGCACAGTCCAATGGTGGGAGTTCTGGCCGCGACGGCATCAGCGCACGCGCAGGCCGGCGCGTCGACGTGGGTGTTCCTGGGCGTGTTCGCCCTGCTGACGGCCGGGATGCTGACGGGGTGGGCCCACGCCATCCGACAGTGGCAACCGCCCGCCTGGCGCGACGACCTGGTCAGCGCCCCGAGGTACTACGAGGTGCACGGTCACCACGATGAGATCGACCTCGGCCGACAGTGGCGGTCGACCGACGACCCTGGCGCCTACTGGCATGTGTGGTGGGTGCCGGACACCGGCGAGCTCATCGGAGTCCGCGTGTCGGCCCAGCCACCTCCGACGGTCCGGTACGCCTACGGCGGCTTCCGGGGCCACTCGTGGGGTTCTGACCCCAAGCCGGGCATCGGGGGCGTGAAGATGCTCGGCACCTTCCTGGGCCTCGATCGTCACCTGACCGACCACCTCCGTCTGCGGCCTGATGGGCTCGACCAGCTCTGCGGCGGCACGGGGAGCCGCGGCCACCTCGTGGCCGGTTGATGCCACCCTTGTCCGGTGTCATCCGCGAAGCGACGGCGTACCGGCCGATGGATCACGCTCGGCCTGGCCGTCTCGGCGGTGGCGGTGCTGCTGATCGTGCTGGTCGTGCAGGGGATCGAGCGGAGCCCGGCGGCGAGCGGCCCGGCCTGTCAGGCGACGGTCGGGGGCCAGACCTTCGGGCTCGAGCTCGACCAGGCCGCCAACGCCACGACCATCGCCGCGGTTGGCAAGCGTGACGGTCTCCCTGACCATGCAGTGACGATCGCCCTGGCCACCGCCATGCAGGAATCCGGGCTGCGGAACCTCTCCTACGGCGATCGCGACTCGCTCGGCCTGTTCCAGCAGCGCCCGTCGCAGGGATGGGGGACGCGCGATCAGGTGTCGACCCCGAGCTACGCGGCGGCCGCGTTCTACGACAAGCTCCAGACGGTCCCGGGGTGGCAGACGCTCGAGGTCACCGAGGCCGCCCAACGGGTGCAGCGCAGCGCCGCCCCCTCGGCCTATGCCCGGTGGGAGGCGCAGTCGAGGGTGCTGGCCCAGGTGCTCACTGGTGAGGTCCCCGGCGGGTTCACCTGCCGGGTGTCGGTGCCCAAGACGTCGGTGCCGAGCGCGCAGCTCGCCCAGGCGATGGCCAAGGAGGTCGGTCCCAGTGCCGACACGGCGTCGCCCACCGCGGCGCAGGGGTGGACGACCGCGACCTGGCTGGTCGGCCACGCCGACGAGCACCGGGTGTCGACGGTGACCTTCGCCGGTCGGCGGTGGACGGCCCGCCGGGGGACGTGGGAGCCGGTGAAGGGCGCGGCGGCCGACGGTCCCGTCGTCATCACCTAGCTCAGGAGGAACTCGTCGAGGTCTGGCTCGCGGGTCCAGGTCCAGTAGTCCACCAGCCGCCACGGCGACAGTATGTGGATCTTGCCGGAGTCGTTCTGGAAGAAGCTGTGGCGGATGGTGGGGTGCGACCAGACCATGGTGGCGAGCTCGGCCTGGAGCCGCTTGTTGTAGGCGTCGTGCACGTCCTGGCGGCACTCGATGGCCGAGGCTCCGCCAGTGAGGAGCGTGGTCAGGCAACCCATCACGTAGCGGATCTGACACTCGGAGTGGAAGATCAGGCTGCCGCCGTGGGCCAGGTTGCTGCCCGGGCCGTAGAGGCAGAACAGGTTGGGGAAGGTCGGCACGGTGATGCCCATGTAGGCCGTCGGCTCGTCACCCCACTGCTCCGACAGCACCACGCCGCCGCGGCCGACGATCTCCATGGGCCAGAGGTAGCGGTTGGCCCAGAACCCGGTGGCGTAGACGATGATGTCGACCGGGTGCTCCGTGCCGGACTCGCACACGATGCGGTCGGCGCGGATCTCGGCGATGGGATCGTCGACCAGCTCGACGTCGTCGCGGGTGAGCGCGGTGAGCCAGCTGCCGTTGTCCTGCAGCGTGCGCTTGCCGAGGCACACGTAGTCGGGCACGACCTTGGCCAACAGCTCGGGATCGTCGCCGATCTGGTCGGCCATGTACTGGGTGAACATCTCCCGCACGATGTCGTTGATCTCGCTGCAGGCCCGGTCCTGGTGCGGCCAGTCGGGGTCGATCCGCATGGCGTCGAGCCCGCCGTCGCACCCTGGCCAGAACAGCAGGAAGCGGTACCAGCGCCCGTAGTAGGGCAGGTGCTCGAGGGCCCACTTCACGCCGTCGCCGACGGGCTCGTGGTAGTTCGGGTTCGGGAACATCCACGGCGCCGAGCGCTGGAACACCGTGAGGTGATCGACCTCCTCGGCGATGGTCGGCACGATCTGGAACGCGCTGGCCCCGGTGCCGATGACGGCCACCCGCTTGCCGCGCAGGTCGGTGCCGTCGACCCACTGCGCCGAGTGCATGGCCAGTCCCTCGAACGAGTCGATGCCGGCGATGTCGGGCAGCTTGGGCCGGTTGAGCTGGCCGACGGCGCTGATCACCGCGTTGGCCCCGATCGCCTCGACGGTGCCGTCCGCGCCGCTGACCTCGACGGTCCACGTGTGGGCGTCCTCGTCGTAGCGGGCCGAGGTGACCTCGGTGTCGAAGCGGATGCGGTCGGCGACGAGGTAGCGGTTCATGCACGACTCGAAGTAGGCCTGCAGCTCGCCGTGCTGGGCGAAGAACTCCGTCCAGTCGTTGTTGGGCGCGAACGAGTAGCAGTAGAAGTGGTTGCCGACGTCGACCCGACACCCCGGGTAGCGGTTCTCGAACCAGGTGCCGCCCGGCCCCGCGTTCTTCTCGATGACGGTGAACGGGATGCCGGCCTCGTCGAGGCGGATGGCGGCCAGCAGCCCCGACATGCCGCAGCCGATGACCACGACGTGGAAGTGCTGCTTCGCCTCGTCGGGGATCTGCGCGCCCCAGCCGAGGTCGCGTGCGTCGTGACCATCGAGCTCGAGCTCCTCGAGCATCATCGGCACGTACTCGGACGGCACGTCGCCGGCGACCATGAAGCTCATCATCTGCTGGAGTGTCTCGTCGTCCGGCGGAGGGGGCAGCTCGCTGCCGTTGTCGCGATAGGTGCGGATCACGTCGAGGGCCAGGGCTCGCACCGCGGCCTGATCCTCGGGGGACATGAAGCCCTGCACCTCGTTGAGGTAGATGCCCGCCGGCCGGAGCTCGCCCTGCAACAGCCCGGCGTCACCGCTCATGTGGATCATCGACATCATCAGCGCCGGCACGCTGACGTCGGCGAGGGCGGCGGCGATGGCCGCGTCGTCATCGGTGATGGGGGTGCCGGCGTAGCGGCCCCGCTCGCTCACAGCACGTCCTGACGCATGATGGCGTCGGTGCCGCCGTCGACGAACAGCACCTGGCCGTGGACGAAGGTGGCATCGGGTCCGATCAGGAACCGCACGGCCCGACCCACGTCCTCGGCGGTGCCGCTCGGTCGGATGCCGCTCGGGTAGGAGTCGATGCCGGCCGACATCACCGGGTCGGCCATGAGCCCGTCGAGCATCGGGGTCTCCATCCGGCCGGGGCCGACACCGTTGAGCCGCACCCCGGCCCGCCCCCAGTCGGCGGCTCGTCGGCGCACCCCGAAGGCGACCGCCCGCTTGCTCGAGCTGTAGCAGATGGCCGAGCGGAACTCGGTGCCGTCGGTGGCCGCGGCACGGGTGGCGGGCTCGTCGCCGCCGAGCATCATCTCGACGAGGGCCTCATCGGCGGTGCCGTCGACGGCGCCGATGCTGGCGATGGCCACGGCCGCCGGGTCGCTGCCCCGGGCCAGGGCGGGAAGCAGCCCGTCGAGCATCGCCATGGCCCCGAACCAGTTGACGCTGACGACGGTGGCCGGGTCGGGGTGCAGCGGCGAGACCCCGGCGCAAGAGACCAGGCCGTCGAGGGTTCCTCCGGTGCGGGCCAGGATCTGCTCGATGGCCGCGGCGCGACCTTCGGCCGTGCCGAGGTCGGCGACGATGTCGGCCTCGTGGACGTCGACCCCGATCACGTCGCGTCCCTCGTCGGTGAGCAGCGCCACGAGCGCGGCGCCCAACCCCGATGCCGAACCGGTGACGACGGTGCCTGCTGATCGGTCGGACATGTCGGTGACCCACCCCCCGGTGAAACCTGACGAGTCGTCAGGGCCGGGTCAGAGAATGCGTCACCGGGTGCCCGTTCCGCCAGTCGGTACCCTCGCGACGTGAGCGACGAGATCGAGCTGGTGGGGATCGAGGAGATCCGCGCCGCTCGTCGGGGGCTGGCCGGCGTGCTGCGGCCGACGCCGATGGAGTCGAGCTCGAACATCTCGGATCTGTGCGGTCGCACCGTGCGCTTCAAGACCGAGTACCGCCAGCGCACCGGCTCGTTCAAGATCCGTGGCGCCTACCACCACATCGCCTCGCTGCCCGACGATGGACGCCCGGTGGTGGCGGCCTCGGCCGGCAACCACGCCCAGGGGGTGGCCCTCGCCAGCTCGCTCCTCGGCCGTCAGGCCATCGTGTTCATGCCACCCGGCACCGCGCTCCCCAAGGTCGAGGCCACCCGCACCTACGGCGCCGAGGTGCGCCTGACCGGCCTCACCGTCGAGGACGCCATCGCCGCGGCCAGTGACTTCGCCATCGGCCACGACGGTCACCTGGTGCCGCCGTTCGACGATCGACTGGTGATCGCCGGTCAGGGCACGCTCGGGCTCGAGCTGGCCGAGGAGCTGGGTGACGCCGAGGTCGTGCTCGTGCCGATCGGGGGCGGCGGCCTGATCTCGGGGGTGGCCGCCGCCCTGGCGGCCGAGCGCCCGGACGTTCGGGTCATCGGGGTCGAGGCCGCCGGCGCCGCCTCGATGGTGGCATCGCTCGAGGCGGGACGACCGACCGAGCTGGCGAGCGTGCGCACGATCGCCGATGGCATCGCCCTGAAGTCACCGTCGGCGCTGACCTTCGCCCACGTGCAGGCCCTGGTCGACGACGTGGTCACCGTCACCGACGAGGAGATCGGTCGGGCGCTCATCCTGCTGCTCGAGCGGGCCAAGGCGGTGGTCGAGCCCTCGGGTGCGGTCGGGTTGGCCGCCCTGCTCGCCGGCCGGATCCCGGGATCGGGACCGGTGGCGGTGGTGCTGTCGGGCGGCAACGTCGACTCGCTGATGCTCACTCGCCTGGTCGAGCACGGGCTGTCGGCCGCCGGTCGCTACCTGCGCCTGCGCGTGGTGGTGCCCGATCGACCCGGCGCCCTCGCCGGCATCACCCAGACGGTCGCCGATCTCGGCATCAACGTGCTGGCCGTCGAGCATCACCGCGCCGGGGTGCAGGTCGGCCTCGGCGACGTCGAGGTGCTGCTCACGCTGGAGACCCGCGACGCCGACCATCGCCGACAGGTCGTGGCCGCCCTGCTCGAGCGCGGCTACGTCGTCGAGCAGGTCGGATAGGGCTACCCGCGGAGCCGGTCGAGGTCGAGGCGATCGTCTCCTTCGGCGAGGGCCAGGATGGTCGGTGGCAGGTCGGCGAAGGCCACGTCCCCGGACTCGATGCCCAAGAGCTCGGCCGGCCCGAGGCCGAGCTGCTCGGCGAACTCCTGGGGGCTCGACCCCTGCAGGCCCCGGACCGCGATGGTGAGCGCAGCCGCGTTGGGGTGGGTCGCGCCGTCCCCGGCGAGCCGGGTCGCCAGCTTCTCGCAGAGGAGGTTCAGGTCGCTCGACCAGCGGTCAGGGTCCATGGGCTCACGCGGCGAGCCATCCCGACTCGCCGAGCAGACGATACCGATCGTCGGCGACCAGCAAGGCCTGCATCCGGCGGCGCACGCGGCTCACGATCTGGCGCACGTTCTGGGCGCTGAGCCCGAGGTCGTCGGCGACAGTGCGCGACGGCGACGGATCGCCGTAGGCCTTCTGCACGAGGAACTGGCGAACGACCTCCTGATCGCGGTCGCTGGCCGACACGGTGAGTGCCTCGAGCAGGAGGCGCAGGCGCAGGTCGAACGGATCGGTGCCGTCGAACGGATCAGGCGCGCGTCCGAACGGCTCGGTGGTCCGGCCGGCGAGCCAGTCGGTGTCGAGCTCGACGGTGGCGTGGCCGATCTCGCGCACCACCGCGGCGCGGATGGCCTGGCCGGCCCACACCCACGGCGGTGCGCCGTCGGGGTCCCACGACCCGGCCCGATCGAGTATCTCGAAGGCCGCGGTGAGCACCAGGCCCTCGATCTCGCGGTCGTCACGCAGGAGGTCGTGCCGGCCGTAGCTGCGCAGCTGAGCGCGGACCGCGCCGGCGAGGTGGTGGCCCAGCTCGGCGACCAGGGCGAACACCGCGCCCTGGTCGCCCTCGGCCATGGCGGCCATGAGGGTGACGAGTCGCCGCCGCTCGTCGAGCGCCGGGTCGCCGGTGTTGGGGGTCGTGCTCAGGGTCGTGCTCATGATCGGGGAACCACCTCGGGGAAGGGACTGCCCGAAGTATCACGACGCCCTGTGACAGTTACAGCTGTGTCATTTCGCCTGCGGTGTTCCTGCTCACGGTCGACGCAGGGCCGGAACGCCCCGAGGCTGGGCGGTCCGACACGGCGATCGGCGGGCGGCTTCCACTGCTGTCACCTGCGGCGTTGTCAGTCGCCTCGGGCTCAGTCATCGCTTGGGCCGCCATGTCCGTCCTTCCGCCTGCAAAACCCACCTGCGTGGATCGAGGCGACCGGCATCCGTGAGGACGAACCCGAAGACCCTACCCGCTGCCGACCGGATTCCCTCATCCGAAGAGCGACGGTCCCCCGAAGTCGAAGCAGTGGCTCGAGCAGTCGACGCCCACGCACTGGGGCGAAACGGCGTTCCAGCGCGACTGGTTGTGGCCGCCGTCGACCACGCCCTGGGTCGGATCGTCGACGATCCACTCGCTGTTGATGCCGTGCCCGCCGTTGCGGAGCGCCCAGTTGCCGGTGATCACGATGGGCCCACCTCCGATGGTCGGCGGGGCCGGCGACGCGGCGACGTGGATGCCATCGCCGCCATTGGTGCGGACGATGTTGCCGGTGATCTCGAGCCGTCCCACCGAGGGGAGCTGACCCTTGACGTCGATGCCGGCGGTCCCCGATCGGGTGATCGTGTTGAAGGCGATCGCGCCGGAGATCGAACCGGCGCAGCTGCCGCACGTGCTGAGCACGCTGATGCCGGCCGCGGGGGAGTCGCTGATGCGATTGGCGTAGATCCGGGCGTTCGTGATGCCGGCGAGGGCGTCCAGGAACTGGATCCCCCCGCCGACCGCTCCGCCGCCGCTGACGACGCTGAAGCGAACGGTCGCATCGGGTCCGAGGATCCCGACCCGCCCACCCCGCACCGTCGACGCCTCGAGCAGGGCGGGATCAGGCGTGTTCTCGTTCAGGTAGACGCTGCCGGCCACTCGGACGAAGGAGGTGCGACGGATGTTCTTGAGGTCACCCACGATCTTGCCGTTCCTCACCGACGCCTCGTTGTAGATGGCTCCGCACCGGCCGAAGAAGGTGCAGGTGCCGTTGACCACGGTGAGGGTGTGGCCGCCGAGGTCGATGTTCACCAGCGGTGCGCCGGTGTGGTCGGCGTCGCCGACGAAGCCCTGGTCGCAGGTGAGGTCCGCTCGGAGGCGGACGTCGGTGGTCGGGTTCACCCCGCACTGCAGGTCGGGGAGGTGCGTCGCGCCGGCCGGTTGGCTGGGCAGGCCGACGCCGGCGAGCGTGCCGATGACGAGGACAGCGAGGAACCATGCCCTCCGAACTCGGCTCGGGGTGCGATCGGTGTGAGGGGACCTTCGCCTGATGTGCATGAAGGTGATGCTTGGCGTTCATCCTGACCTCACCCTGAAGACTTCCTCAACTCTTCCTGAAGCTCCGCCCGACCTTGGACGGGAAGCGAGGGTGGTGACACTCGGCGTGGCAATCGGGCCGAAACCCCCTGAGCCGGGCCTACGGTGTCGCCATGATCGTGCTGTCGCCGAACGCGTGCCGGGTGCTGGGGAGCCTGCTCGAGAAGGAGCTGACGGTTCCGGCGACCTACCCCCTGACCATGAACGCGCTGCTGTCGGCCTGCAACCAGACCAGCGGGCGCGACCCCATCACCCACCTCGAAGAACACGAGGCCGCGGCGGCGATCGACGAGCTGCGCCAGGCCGGGTTCGCTCGCCTCGTGCATGCAAGCCACGGCGCCCGCTCGGTGAAGTACCGCCAGGCCGCCACCGACGCGCTCGGCCTCGACGCGCTGCGCCGGGCGGTGCTGACGGTGCTGCTGCTCCGTGGGCCCCAGACCCCGGGTGAGCTGCGATCGCGCACCGAGCGGCTGCACCCGTTCTCATCGGTGGAGGAGGTCGACCACACGCTCGGGTACCTCGCCGGCCTGGACGACCCGCTGGTCGCCCAGATGCCCCGGCGTCCCGGGCAGAAGGAGCAGCGCTGGGCTCATCACCTGGCCGGCGAACCGATGGAACCGACCGGGTCAGACCCCCCGGCCTCGGCGCCAGCCCCGCCGATCGTGGTGCC
>Ga0302321_100003680_pt1 | contig 13179 bp, 9 predicted proteins | sample Fen_T0_1_FD_202505 | JGI IMG/M metagenome (GOLD analysis project Ga0302321, IMG submission 202505) | Peat permafrost microbial communities from Stordalen Mire near Abisko, Sweden - Fen_T0_1 | ecosystem: Environmental > Terrestrial > Soil > Wetlands > Permafrost | place: Sweden: Abisko...
ACTTGTTACCCCTGAACTCCACTTCATCTTCCCTTATCTCAGCCTTGCTATAATCTGCTCAGCATTCTCAGCGCTTCTTATAGCCGTGGCTCTCTCTGTACATAAAGCTTTCCCCTTAACTATCTTTATGTCCTGAACAAAGATTTTACTGTTTCTCTTTATCGCCCTATCTCTACGGATAGTTCTAATTAACGTCCACTGGCATGTATGCTTTGCTCGTAGCGAAAAGGGCAGAGCAAACGCCCGGTATATGCGGACTGGCGGTGGAACGATGCTTTTGCTCCCGCATTAACGAAAAGGATTTTTATGAGTACCGATGGCCTGCGCAAGGCCCTTAACGACTCTCAACGCTACCTTGATATCGTCCATAAACCACATTTAAGCAGTGACGAAGCTGAATGGCTGGTCGAAGCAACCGTCGAAAATTTCGCGCAATATTATAATAGCGGTTTTATTGAGTATCGGAAATCGGTGACTGAAGCAGGCGACTTCGCTTCGGTCGAGTGGACCGGCCGTGGCGCAACCTTTAAAGATGTATCAGGCCGGGAATATATTGACTGCCTGGGTGGCTTTGGCCTCTTCAACCTGGGCTGGGCGCACCCAAAAGTCGTAGCGGCTGTACAAGCTCAACTCCAGAAAAGCCCCTTGCCAACTCAGGAATTATTAGATCCATTACGTGGTATGTTAGCGCACTTATTAGCGGAGATTACCCCCGGCGACATTCAGTATAGCTTCTTTGTGGGTAGTGGGACTGAAGCCGTTGAGGGTGCTATGAAACTGGCGAAGCTCTATACACGGAAGAGCGGCTTTATTGCGGCCGTGCGCGGCTTCCATGGCAAGACGACTGGCTCCCTCGCTCTCACTGGCAAGGCCATTTTTCGTCGCCCCGCTATGCCGTTGCATGATAACATCTATCATGTACCTTTTGGTGATGCAGATGCCGTTGAGCAGCAATTGCGCATCGCTCGCGAGGTGGGCAACGACATTGCAGCAGTCGTCATGGAGCCTGTCCAGGGTGAGGCAGGCGCGATTGTGCCGCCGGATGATTTTTGGCCCCGTTTGCGTCAACTTTGTGATGAATATGAAGTTCTACTGATTGCAGACGAAGTGCAGACTGGTATGGGGCGCACGGGTAAGCTCTGGGGCGTCGATCATTGGGATGTTGTGCCCGATATCATTACCTCGGCTAAAGCTCTGGGTGGTGGGGTGATGCCCATTGGCGCTTTCATGTCAACTCCCAAAATTTGGAGCGTATTGAACAGCAATCCGTTTATCCATACATCAACCACTGGTGGCAATCCTCTGGCCTGTGCCGCTGCCATTGCCGCAATTAGCGTAACACTGGAAGAGGGTATCGCTGAGCAAGCGGCAGAAAAAGGTGACTACTTTATACAGCAGCTACGAGGTATCGCCGCTCGCCACTCTGATATCTACACCGAGGTTACTGGCAAAGGGTTGTTGATTGGTCAGCACTTCGTAAACGACGATATCGGCTACGAGATTGCTTCCGGCTTATTCAAACGTGGTGTCCTTATCTCTGGTACATTAAATAACTCGCGTGTGATTCGCGTTGAGCCTCCGCTGATCATTTCGCGCACGGAGATTGATACTGTCTTGAATCGCTTGGAAGATACGATTGCATCCTTACATTCATCGCTCTCGGTTCCTTTTGCCTCTGCGGTGGGGTTGGCGGGCGTCACGCCCCTTTCACCCTCTCGTATTGACACCGTCGTGGCCTGATGCAAAACTGTGGGCCTGGCCGGCATTTCTCGTGTGTTCTAAGGCTGAAGTGACAGCATAAAGTATTGCAATCACTTTCTGATCCTTCGAAGCATTGCCTGAGCTGTCAGGATATATATCCTGGCAGCTTTTTTCCGTTTTATGTATTGTGCGCTATAAGCAATATTTGTTCAAACAACGCAATCGCTAGTAACTTCTAAATTTTGCTGCTGACGCTTTTTTCCGGGTTAGAAGTTTTCCTCCTGGCCTTTTTCAATAATGATCTGTTGTGGCGAGAGTGGTGACAGGCCTTGAGCGTAGCGCACTTTGTCATGGTCGACTTTTTCCTGATCACGATCCGACCGCATTTTATCATACCAATTTGCCAAAAAAACGCCAATAAAAGCGCCTCCCGTTAGCACTACAATTTTGGCCAACGTTGTTCCTACCGTATTCATAATTGCCACTTCCCTTTCGTTATAATAGTTGTAATACTAAACAGGCTCCACTGTAAATCATATGCTATAGAGAGTATACGATATGGTTATCTTTTGGGACGAGATAAGCTTGAGAATCGTGTTGCCACTAATTATCTTATGGTCCTTTAGAGTAAGTAAGGAGACCCATAATGGTTACCCAAGGAGTAGAAATTTTAGGAAATAAGGTTTGATGTGTTAAAATTTGCAACTAAGTTGAATAATATTTCCGACGAGAAGGTTTGAGGTTATGAACCTGCTAGCTCTGAAAGTTTTATCTGAACGTATATATCTCTATTATTTGCATGATGGTGAGGGTACTGATGGATCAATTGCGAAGGCGTATTCAGGTTGCGCGTGGTGAAGTAACGGCTGACCTTCTACTACGTAATGCACAGTTGGTAAATGTCTGTAGTGGAGAGTGTTATTTCGCAGATGTTGCTGTTGTAGACGGCATCGTCGTGGGCGTGTATACTCATGATGCATTGAAAATCTATCATGCGCGTGAAGAGCGCGATCTGCAGGGTCGTTGGCTTGCACCTGGTTTAATAGATGGGCATATGCATATTGAGAGTACGATGCTAAGTCTCTCTGAGTTTGCACGTCTCGTGGTGCCACGTGGTGTGCTGGCCGTTATACTTGACCCTCATGAATTCGCAAATGTCATGGGCGTTGCCGGCATTCGTTATGTGCTGGATTCCGGGTTGGGTCTGCCACTTACGTCTTATGTGATGCTTTCATCCTGTGTGCCTGCGTCATCATTTGAGAGCCCTTATCGTGTCCTTCTGGCAGATGATCTCTTGCCTCTATTACAAGAGGAACGTGTGCTGGGGCTGGCTGAGATGATGAATATCCCCGGTGTTCTGCATGCTGATGCACAGGTACTGGCAAAGGTACACGCGACCTTGCAGCATGGTCTGGTTGTGGATGGCCATGCTCCTGGCGTGCGTGGTGGCGATCTTTGTGCATATGCCGCCGCCGGTATTATGTCCGATCATGAATGTACGACGGTGGAAGAGGCGCGTGAACGTATTCGCCTGGGTATGTGGTTAATGATCCGTGAAGGGTCGGCGGCGCAGAATCTTGCGGCCTTGCTGCCAATAGTGCAGGAATTGCATCCGCCGCGTGTCTTTTTTGTGACAGATGATCGCGATCCGTTGGATTTGACGAGCCGTGGACATATCGATTCAATGGTACGTCAGGCAATTTCGTTGGGGCTGGACCCGGTTGAAGCCATACGTCTGGCTTCTTACAACACCGCTCAGTATTTTAGATTATATAATCGAGGTGCTATTGCACCAGGTTTTGTGGCAGATATGGTCGTTCTTGATGATCTACGCACGTTTCAGGTAGAATCAGTGTACAAAGATGGCGTTCTGGTTGCACGTAATGGTAATCTTGTACAGGATAAAAGCCCTTTGCCGACTCATGACCTGCCAGATGCACTGAGTACGATTCATATAGGTACGATAGCTGAGTCCGATCTGCGTATACCTGGAACGCCCGGTGCTGTAAAGGTTATAGGGATTGAACCAGGACAAATTGCTACCAGATATCTTGAGGAGGAAGCGCTGGTTAAAGATGGCGCTCTCGTTGCAGACCCAACGCGTGATCAGCTCAAACTAGTGGTTATCGAGCGCCATCATGCCAGCCAACGCATCGGTCTTGGCTTTGTGAAAGGTTTTGGCTTGAAGCGAGGAGCGATTGCTTCGAGCGTTGCTCATGATGCTCACAATATAGTTATCGTAGGTGCCAACGATGCCGATATTGTACGTGCAGCCTATGTGTTGCAGGAGATGGGAGGTGGCTTTGCCTGTGTTGTGGATGGTGAGGTACGTGCAAGTGTGCCTCTGCCGATTGCTGGCCTGGTCTCTCCTCTTCCAGCTGCTGAAGTTGCGCAGCAGGTGCGCGTGTTGGATTCTGTTGCGGCTTCGCTTGGTTGTACGCTGGAACATCCTGGTATGACCCTGAGCTTTCTCTCTCTTTCTGTGATTCCGTCTCTTAAATTGACGGATCAAGGTCTGATTGATGTCGACACGTTTACGCGCATCCCTCTACAAAGGTAATAAATATGCTACAGGAACTCATTGAATATCATTGGGCGGAGGATATCGGCGATGTCCTTCTTTTACTGGGTCGTCTCGATGTGAAGACAGTGCCATTAGCGGGCGGGACATATTTATTAGGCCAACAAGATGATAGTATTGAGGCCGTTGTCGATCTGCGTGATCTTGAGCTGGCGTATATTTCAGAAGATGCACGTGGTATTCATATTGGTTCAATGACGACCCTACAGACGATGGTAGATTCCCCCCTCTTGAAAGATCTGGCGACCGGGCTGCTTTCACGTTCTGCTTTTTTTTCTACTCCTTCTCGTTTGATTCGTAATAGTGCAACCATTGGAGGAACGGTCGGTGCTGGCGTTGCCTCGCAGGCTGATCTGCTGACAGCTCTTGTTGCAATGGATGCGGAAGTAGTGCTTCGTTCAGGTTCGAAGACGCAGGTTGATTTAAGCGCAGGGACTTTTGAACGCCCAGGCCGTTCTCTTGCTGGTGTTGTCTACAAGGGAAAGCAAGAGCGCCGTATTCCGAGCCGTGAGTATAATTTAGAACATCGTCCCGGCGAACTGATTATTGAAATACTTGTCTCGCGCCCTCATTTGTATTGTGGGGCTTCTCTTATGCGTATAAGCCGCACGCCTGCTGATGTTGCGCTCCTGAACGCTGCCGCGCTTGTAGAGGTTGTCGATGGTATCTATAAACGGGTCCGTCTGGTGCTTGGGGGTGTTAACATGGAACCCGTCCGCTTGTATGCTGTCGAGAAGCAACTGGAAGGTCGTGCTGTGATGCATCCTGTGAATAGTCAGACTCTCTTGTCTGTTTTGCAGGCTGGCATGACCTCTTTTCGTCCTCCAACAGATATACGCGCAAGCAATGGATATCGTCGCGTAAGTGGTATGGGCCTGGCCTATCGTACGCTAGAGGAAGCGATGAATGTAGCCTATTGGCGTAGCATGGTTTCGTCGGAAGAAGGATCTTAACTTAAATGGAACTCGAATTACGTATTAATGGGGTGGTTGCCGGTCAGGATGTTGCTCCCAATGAGTCTTTACATTCGCTATTGCACCGCAAAGGCTATACTAGTGTGAAGCATGGCTGTGAAACGGGAGAATGTGGCGCATGTACGGTTCTGGTCGATGGAGTACCACGCCCTAGCTGTGTGATGTTGGCCGCTCAGGTTGGCGGTTGTACCCTGACAACTGTTGAGAGCCTGGGTTCAAGCGATAATCTCCACGCGCTGCAGACTGCTTTTATTGAGACGGGCGCGGTTCAGTGTGGCTTTTGCACTCCCGGCCTGCTGCTCTCGGCTTATGCGCTTCTTACAAACAATTCCTCGCCCACAGAAGAAGAGGTGCGCGATGTGCTCTCTGGCAATCTCTGTCGTTGTTCTAATTATGCCAGGCCGGTCCAGGCGGTGCTACGAGCGGCGGCCATCTTGCGTGGTGAAGAGGTGCAGCCTCTTACCTATAATGTAATCAGATCAGAAGATGAATATGGGCCGAATATGGGCCGTATTGGTATGTTGGGAGCCAGTGAAAAGCTGCGTGCGATAGTCTCAAACGTTTCTTCAGCTATGGGTAGCGTGACGACGAAAATACCGGTGGTCTCTACTCTAACGACGCCCGTCTCGGATGTTGATCCTGTTGTGGCACCCTCGCCCCTTGACGCTCATCTTCAGGTCGTTGGGGCATCACTTCCAGCCTTAAATGCTGTGAAAATGGCAACCGGGCGAGCAGCATTTGTTGCAGACTTCCAGCGGCAAGGGATGTTATATGGCCGTGTTCTTACAAGCCCGCATCCGCATGCGGTTATTCGCGATATCAATGTCACGCGGGCCAAGGCTCTTCCGGGTGTGCACGCTGTATTAACGTATCGCGATGTGCCTCGTGTCCCCTATTCGCGTGTTGAGCGTTCGCCGCAGACAAAAGATGTACAGGACCAATATTGTCTGGATTATATGGTTCGATACGCAGGTGACCGTGTTGCGGCCGTTGTTGCTGATAGTGCCGAACTTGCAGAGCAGGCGCTGAAACTCATTGATGTGGAGTATCAAGTGCTGCCGGCTGTACTTGATCTGCGCCAATCACCAGACCCAAAGGCTCCACATGTCCACTCTGAGACAGAATCACATGGTATTCTTGATGCTGCACGTAATATTGCTGCACGAGTTCGTTCAGATATTGGTGATGTAGAACAAGGTTTTGCAGCCTCTGATCATGTTTTGGAAGCTGAATATTTTGTGCCTGCTACGCAGCAGGTGCCTCTTGAACTGCATGCTACACTGGCCTACTTCGATGAAGATGATATCCTCGTCATACATACGAATAGTATGGTTCCGCATCACGTGCGCCGCACTTTGGCACAGACGCTTGGTATTCCAACGCGCCGTGTGCGCGTGGTGATGTCTGATGTAGGTGGTAACTTTGGGGCACGCCAGGAAATGGTGTTGGAAGATCTTGCGGCTCTCTTAGCAATGGCGACGCGTCGGCCTGTTAAACTAGAATATTCGCGTGCGGAAGAGTTTCGTAGTAGCTCGGTGCGCCAGCAGACAATCTTGCGCTTGAAGACAGGTGTGAGGAAAGATGGCACTATCCTGGCAACTCAGATGGTGATGCTTGTAGATACTGGCGCTTATGCGACACATACATTGGTTGCCTCTCAAAACGTTGCAAATGTTTTGTCTTTGTATCCTTGCCCCAATATGCGTTTCGTTGCTGAGGTGCTCTATACAAACCATCCACCTGCCAGCGTGGCGCAAAGCTATGAGCTTGCTCCTGCTTTCTTTGCGCTCGAATGCCATATCGATGATGTTGCCAGGCAGATTGGTATGGACGCTTTGACGCTACGACGCAAAAATTGGATCAGGACCGGCGATGTTTATCCCGTGCCGCATGATGCCGGTAATGGGAGGGATGCAGGCTCGATTGTTGAGAGTTGTGGTCTACCTGCCTGCTTGCAGGTTGTGGAAGAGAAACTGGGTTGGACGGAGAAGCGAGGGCGTGCTAATTATGATCGTTTTCGCCGTGGCGTTGGTGTGGCGCTCTCCTTCCAGGGGAATCCTGCTGCTCCCCTTGGTGCGAGTGGAGCAATTATTAAGTTGAATGAGGATGGCTCGTTCGATGTTTTTGCTGGTAGTAGTGAGAGTGGCACTGGCACGGTTACGCTTATAGCTCAGGTCGCCGCTGAGATTCTTGGCGTTTCAATCGATGATGTATTTATGCATACTTCTGATACTTACTCCGTCCCATTCGAGACGAATGTGAATGATTTCTCTGCGCTTTATAGCAATGGTGGCGCGGTGAAAAAGGCTGCGGAACAGGTTCGTCGCCAGATCCTGTCGGTTGCTGGCCGTATGCTCAATGCTATGCCTGAGACGCTGAAGGTGAATAACGGGGTAATTAAGACTGCTCAGGGTCAGCAGATTACGATTGCTCAGGTCGCCTCGCATGCGCTGTATGTCGAAAACCGTCAGATTATGACAACTTCCTCCTGGAAAACTGCGTCTGTGCCGATGGCGTTTGCAGCTCAGGGGGTTGAAGTTGAGGTCGATTTTGAGACTGGTGTAGTGCGCGTGATTAAGGCTGTGAGTGCTGTTGATGTAGGCAATCCACTCAATCCGATGCTTCTGGAGGGCCAGATTCAAGGGAGTGCGGCTCAGGCCTTAAGCATGGGTCTGTGCGAGGAGCTTTCCTATGATCAAAATGGGACGCTACTCACTACTGACCTGCAGGATTATCACATTTTTTCGACTACCGATATCCCAGAGATGCAGACATATCTGGTTGAGACAAATGATCCGTCTGAATTGTTTGGCGCCAAATCTGTCTCGGTAGTCCCTTTCTATGGTATGGCTCCCGCTATCGCTAATGCTGTGTTGGACGCTGCCGACATTCGTATTCGTCAGCTGCCGTTAACGCCTGAGCGTGTCTTACGCGCTTTGCATAGCCATATGGCCCGCCGTTGATGACAATGAGAGCGTATTGATAATATTGACAGTACGCTCTCATTTCCCTCTTTTCTCTTGCCTCTTTTGCGATGCAATAAATTGAATTATGACGCCTCTTGCCGCCTATCTTATGATTTGTGCTTCTCCTCTTTATTTACCGCTCTTTTCTCATGTAGATAAAAATGCGGAAATTCAAAACATTGCTAAAATAGCTCTCATTTTCATCTATAAAATAGAAGCGACGACGTTTATTTGCATGTGAGAGTAAATAATGAGAGCTTGCCGTTCCAGTCAGATCAGCAGTATTGATGACTGTATTTTAGAACTCCTTGCGCAAAAATGAGCACATGTTTTGGATATAAAAAGCGTTCTAAATCGGCCTCAATAAAAAAGGATGAGAAGGCAAAATCTATGGCTATAGATCCGTTCAAACAAGTCTTCTATATTTGTATTTAACATTTGTTTGCTTCGATATAATATATCCTTAATGCAAATATGCTACGCTGAAGCAGTATGTGTGAAATATCTGGAGAGCATGAAATGAAACAAGATGTTGCTATGGATATGATAAGTTCACGAGAGAAAACGCATTCCCGTAAATGGAGCATACGATTTTCTACAGGGCAGGCCTACCTGTATTTGTTACCGGCTTTTGTGGTCCTTGGTATTTTTTCTTACGCACCTTCCATCTTTGTATTTTACATGAGCCTTTTTAATTGGAGCTTCCTGAGTCAGGGGGCGCAACCTTTTGTTGGCCTGACTAACTACGATTATCTCTGGCATAGCGTAGCTTTCTGGCAGGCATTGCGCGTAACGCTGCTCTATGTTGTTGTTTCGGTGCCGCTGCATCTCGTACTTGCTCTTTTTCTGGCGCTGTGTTTGATGTCTGGCATTCGTGCAAAGGCTTTCTGGCGTCTGGCTATCTTTGCCCCTTTTATCACGCCTCTGGTGGCAACAACAGCGATCTGGAGCCTGATGTTTGATAATTACCACGGCCTATTGAATGGTATGCTGCACTTATTTCACCTGCGCTCTATTGATTGGTTGGGCGATCCACACTGGACGCTGTTTAGCATTATTATCTATACAACCTGGAAGTCGCTCGGCTTTAGCGTGGTGATCTTTCTATCTGGCCTGGGCAATATTTCCCCCTCTCTTTCAGAGGCGGCACGCATCGATGGGGCAAACGCCTGGCAGATCTTGCGCTATGTTACCTGGCCTTTGTTGATGCCGATCACGCTCGTCGTTTTGCTTTTGAGCACAATAGATGCTTTCAAAATGTTCCAGCCGGCTTTCCTTCTGACGGGCCCTGCGGGTGGTCCTGGCAATGTGGCGCGTACACTGGGACTCTATCTGTTCTCAGAGGGCTTCTCCAATAACCCCCATGATGGTCGTGGTGCCGCGATCTCTGTGTTGCTCTTCCTGCTTGTGTTTACAATCTCAGTTGCTCAGCTTGGGTTAACACAGCGCCGCGCCAATCCACTGTATTAGTACGCTAATTCTGATGCTCTAGTTCTATTGACGAGGGAATGATATATGTCTGTGCTTCCGCAATCTCTGTCTGAAACGGGTCGGCGTCGCTTTCGCTGGCGTTCTAAGCATACACAATTGGTGTTTCGCTATATCTTTGTCGTTTTTGCGGCCTTGCTTGCCATTTTTCCGCTGTACTGGGTCGTGGTTTTATCTTTGCTATCTGATCATAACGCTGCTGATGTCGTTCCGCATTTTCTACCTGACTGGCAGTGGTCAAACTATGCTCGTGTCTGGCAACTTGTGCCCTGGCTGCAGTATTTTCTCAACAGCATTTTTGTCACCTGTTGTACGGTCGTGCTTGCTGTGGTGACATCTCTGCTTGCTGGCTATGCGTTTGGTACGATGAAGTTTCCTGGCCGTCAGGTGCTCTTCTTGTTGGTGCTTGGTTTGATTATGATTCCTGGTGAGGCAACGCTGATCCCCAGCTATTTGATCACCTCGCTACTGGGGTGGATTGATACCTACCAGGCACAGATTATTCCGTTTGCGGTGAGTATATCCGGCATGTTTTTACTGCGGCAGTTTTTTCTCTCGCTTCCTCCATCGCTGTGGGAGGCCGCTCAGCTTGATGGCTGCACACGGCTCGAATTTCTCTGGCTTGTGGCTGCTCCTCTGGCGCGACCTGCACTGGCGGTGGTCGCTTTACAAGTCTTTATTGGCAGCTGGAATGCATTTCTGTGGCCCTATCTTGTGACGAGCTCGGATGCGTTTCGCCCGGTTGAGGTGGGTCTGCAAGCATTTGTCAGTGGTGAGGGGGGCAATGATCCAAGTGGCTTGGCGGCTGCGGCAACTTTTACAACTTTACCTGTGCTTGTGATTTTTCTCATTGCGCAGCGCCAGTTCATCGAGGGTATCTCGGCAGGCGCTTCTAAAGATTAGTCTTTGTCAGCCTGCCTACTGGTGAGTTGAGCTGCCGCTAGTAAGATCTGGCGGCATTGTCTATCAGAATCATTTTTGTATTTGCCTACAAACATAAGGGAAAGGTTATTATTATGTATCCTAGATGGTATCGCATGATGTTTGCCCTGGTTGTGATAACCACGGTGTTGCTGACCGCGTGTGGTGGCACGCAAAGCACTCCAGGCACAAATGTCTCTGGCGACGTTACACAGCTCGATCCCAGTAAAAAATATACGGTGGATTTCTGGGAGGTTTTTGCTACCGGCGCGAACAAAACGGCTATGGAAGCATTAACAAAACAGTATATGCAGCAGCATCCCAATATTACGATTAACTTGCAGGCGTTCGATTCATATGGTACTTTGCAGACGAAATTGAATGCTGCGATTGCGGCTCATAAGACGCCGGCTTTATCGCAGGTCTATGAGAGCTGGGCCGTTCAGTATAAGCAACACGATAATATCGTGTCTCTGCAGCCTTATATTAAAGGGAAAAATGGTTTAAGCCAGAGCGACCTTACTGATTTTTATCCCTCACTGCTCAAGGATGGTCAGATTGATGGCGAGCAGTACATGTTGCCCTTCAATAAAAGCAATGAAGTTGTGTACTATAACGCTGATGTGCTGCAGAAGCACAACATTGCGCCACCCACAAGTCTCAATGATCTGATTGCTGATCTATCCAAGGTTACAAAGCCAGATGGCTCACAATGGGGCCTTTCGCTCACTCCAAGTGTTGATGAGTGGGAGATCCAGTATAAAGCTCTGGGGGGCAAGGATTTTGTGTCTTCAGATGGTCAGAAGTCTGCTTTTGCGCAAGACCCCAATAAACAATACGCAAAGGCTGCTCTGGAAACTCTAGCTCCATTCGTAAAACAAAATGTCGTCCACGTAACCCAGCAATTTGCCTGGCAGAATGATTTTGCCGCCCAGAAGTCAGTTTTCGCCGTCAGTACTATCGCCAGTTATCCTTTCCTGGTAAAATCGATTAACGGTGCTTTCAAGTTCAATGAGCTTCCTATTCCTGCAGGACCTGCGGGTCAGTATACTCCCCTCTTTGGCACAAATCTAGTACTCTATAAAGGGGTGAGTAATGATACACGGGCCGCAGCCTGGGATTATCTGAAGTTTCTTACTGGTACCGATGCGGATGTCTCTTTTGTAAAACAGACGGGCTATATGCCTGTGCGCCAGTCGGCCTACAATAATAAAGTTCTACAGGATTATTATACGCAGTTCCCGGCTCGCAAGGTTGGTCCTCAACAGATCAATAACTCTTTTGTGGATTCAACGCAACCTAACTGGCAGAAGTGTCGCGAGGATATCACGAATAATTATGTCAGTGTGCTGAAAGGGCAAGCCTCGTCCGACACCGCTCTCTCTAAAATGGAGCAGCAGTGTAACGACGATCTAGCAGGATAATTGTGCCAGTTAGCAGTGGAAACGCGGCATGTTGTCTTTCCGCTGATGCTGACCGTAACTATGAAATATAGAGGAACATCTGTCAGCAGATGTTCCTTTTTTCTGATTCTTAGCCTTCATTTCAAAAAAATTCTGCCGCAGAAATATAGTAATATATACGGATAAAGATGGTATGCCGAAGTTAGTTCCATGCTATATAATGACAAAAATTGCTATGTTAAAAAAAGAGTATGCAGTTAGTATATAGAAACATCGCACTTTGTATCGGTTTAAATTGTAGGATTCGCCAATATTTTGTTAATAGTTATTCAGCACATTCTCTGTTATAATGTGCTTAGGATAAGCCAAGTTAAGATTGGAGTCGACGATGGCTCGTCAGTTTCGCCCAAGAAGCACCCCAAAAGACAATTTACGCATTATCGCACGATCTATTCCCTGGAAATTGTTTATCCTGGTGCCTGTATTGATTGCTGTAGCAATCCCCACTTATATGTACTCATCGCGTGTGAGCAATAGTATATTGCCCTCAGTGACCAATTGGTTCTATGCGCTTTCCAATGTTGCCCCTCCGCAGCCTTCACCAACGCCGCTACCCCATCTGCCGTCAGTATTACCCAGAGTTGGTTCTCTTGCCTATACAGTCGGTGATGGTGATTCTTGCGACTCTATTCTTGCTTATCATATGCATATGTATAGTGCTGGCGAGGTGTTTAGTGATGTAAAACCTGAAACTGTGCGGGCGCTTAATCAGACGATAGGGCAAGATTGCCATCGCCTCCAGCCGGGCATGCAGTTAGCGCTTTCACCTCAATATCCTCTGATTGCCCTGGGAGGTGAGCTACTCAAAATAGAAGGTGCAACCCCACAGCAGGTCCTGCCTACGCCACTTATTAAGGTCTCGCGTAAAGAGGAGGATTATGCTCCTGACTGCTCCAGCGGCTGTATGCTGACTGTGCTAATTGCCCCGGGTGTGCAGGTTCATTTAAGTGTAGAGACAACGCTGGCTCTCCATACTGGTTCCTGGGTCTGGACGCAGGCTATGCTGACGCGTAAGGCTGTTGCTGGCTTCGCTAATTATCCCTATGTTGATTCTGCTGCAAGTTTAAATAATATGTCTCTACGTG
>Ga0302321_100003682_pt1 | contig 13178 bp, 19 predicted proteins | sample Fen_T0_1_FD_202505 | JGI IMG/M metagenome (GOLD analysis project Ga0302321, IMG submission 202505) | Peat permafrost microbial communities from Stordalen Mire near Abisko, Sweden - Fen_T0_1 | ecosystem: Environmental > Terrestrial > Soil > Wetlands > Permafrost | place: Sweden: Abisko...
CGGCATGGCGTTCTACCTGGCCGGTCAAACTCGTCGTCCGGGGTGGCACGTGCTCACCATGGAACCCGATGACATCTCCGTTTCGCGAGCCGGACCCCGCAGCCTCACGCTGCAAACGGTGCATGAACGCAAGAGCAACGTGTTCGAGACCTTGGTGCGGGCATCGCCTGAATCACTACCGCGCTTGGCGCGCGTCCACCTGCCGAGCATGGACATCGCAGTGCTCGATTCCACGCGCGTCGGTCCAACGCGCATCAGGTTCGATCTCGCGGACGATCTCGAATCTGACAAGCTATGTTTCGTCGAGTGGCGCGGCGGCGCCGACGGTCACCTCGAGTCGGTCCACTTGCCCAAAACCGGCGCCTTGACGATTCGCCATCAACCCGGGCCCATGGGGCTCTAGTTGCGAAAGATTGGGATGCCATGACTGAATTGTCGATCAGCGTACCCGGGGCCAAAGCGTACTCCCCTCGTCTTTTGGCCGTCTACGATTGGCTGGTGCTCGGCGTGAATGCTCGCCTGCTTTGGCGTTGCAAGCCGAGCGAGCTTTTGGAGCTCTATAACCTGCGCGTCAGCAATGAGCACCTCGACGTGGGAGTCGGGTCAGGCTTCTTCCTCGACCGTTGCCGATTCCCGAGCGCGACGCCACGCATTTGCCTCTTCGATTTGAACACGAATAGCCTTGGCTTTGCCGCCACGCGCATCGCGCGCTATCGGCCGGAGACGCATTGCGGGGATGTCCTCGCTCCGCTTCCATTCTCGGAGGGGCGGTTTGGCTCGGTCGGCATGAGCGCGCTCTTGCATTGCTTGCCGGGTACCATAGCGACGAAATCGATTGTGTTCGCCAATGTCGCGCGCTGTATGGCTGCGGGCGCACCCCTCTTCGGCTGCACGGTGGTGAATGTTCCCGAGCATATGCATTGGCTCGCGCGGCGCGTCATGACGAGCTTGAATCGCAAAGGAATATTTTCGAATTTGGGAGACAAACCTGAGGAGCTGGAGCGCGCGCTTTCGCAGCACTTCGACGCGGTCAAGGTGCGGCGGGTCGGTTGCGTCGCCATCTTTGAGGCTCGCGCACGAGCGGGCAAACATGCCGTGTCTCCAGCAACTCGGACGGGGGGACCAGCCACGGTTTGAGGACTGCGAGGTGCGGATCAACCGCAGTTGCCCTCGCCCATGATGACCGGGACCCAGATTGCGCCTTCGACGCGAACGACTACGCCTACGTGCACCTCGTTCGCGGCTCACTGCTCGAAGAGCTCGGTCGGACCGATGAGGCTCGCGACTCGCTGCAGCGGGCCCTCACCCAAGTAGACAACGAGGCTGAGCGGATGCAGATTTGCGGCTCGTCTCCGAAGTCTGGGCGGCGCATGACCGCACAAAGACTGTTCTTTAGCCTTGCTGCCGAGCTTCGCGCAAGCGACCCGTCGCATCGTCCTGAGCGCGATCATGAATGGTCGCTGCCTGCGGGTCGGCACGGAGTTCTTGGCGCTCCCCGCAAGCAAGCAGCGCGAGCGCGATCCTAATCACGGTTTGGCGGCGCGCGGTCGTCATGCCATCGTCGCCGTTAGAAATTGAAGGTTCATGAGGCCCATTGGGCCATTTGACGCGATGCTAAAACCGGCATTTTCCAGGAGCGTCACGAGCTCTTCCTGTTTCACGTGCCCGTGACGATGGAAGTGATCGAGCAGATTGCGCCGTGCACTTTGGGCGGAGCCGAAATCGACGACCACGGCTCGACCACCGGGCTTGAGCACGCGACGCATCTCACTGGCACACTGCGCCCGCGCGGGGCGAGGTAGATGATGCATCATCAGGGTGCTCAACACTGCGTCGAAGTGCGCGTCGGGAAATGGCAGTTCCTCGACGATCGCATTCTGGAAAACGAGATTGGCTCGCGCCTTTTTTGCTTTCGTGCGCGCCGCAGCCACCATTTCGGCCGAGGCATCGATCCCGCATACGAAGCCAGCGGAGCCGACCCGCTGTTTCGCTCGAATCGCTAACGTGCCCGTGCCCGATCCGACGTCCAGCACGGACTCGCCCGGCGCCAGCGCCGCCAAATCGAGAATTCTATCCCGGAAGGTGGTCTCACGGCCGAACGTCATCAACCAAGCCAGCAAATCATAAACTCGGGTCCGGTGAAGGACGCTGCCAGTAGTCCTTCCGGGTCGCTCCTTGTCGCCGCGCGTTGCATCGTGCCTGATGTTCATGGTTGCACTATGAGGTCGAGCAGCGCCATGTGAAGGGTAGGAGCCCGAGAACTGTAAGATACCGGACAAGATCACTGGGATTGTTCGGTTTCGGCAAAGGAAAATCCGTGGACGACGCACCTACCAAAGACCGACGCATCCAAAAGACGAGAACGCTGCTGCTCGAGGCGATCGGCGCATTGGTCCACGAAAAGCCATACGAGCAGATCGTCATCAAAGAGATCCTCCATCACGCCAACGTGGGCCGATCGACGTTCTACGAACACTTCCGTGACAAGGACGAGCTGCTGTCGGGCGCCATGAGAGATTTGCTTCGTCGATCCTTGAATGCTGGGTCCACAGGCTCGCGCGCGGAGCGCATGCTTCGGTTCAGCCGCCCGATCTTCGAGCACATCGAACACCGGCGAAATGCCGCGGGCCTCGACACCGAGACTCGCGCCAAGCTCGCCCTACACGAGCGCCTAAAGAGCGAGCTTGCTCAGCTTCTTCTCGGAGAGTTGGAACTTGCCGTCCGCGAATGCACGGTGCCACACGGCGGAATGCCCAACGAGCTACTCGCCCGGCATGTTTCCTCCAGCTTCGTGATGGTGCTCGATTGGTGGGTCGAAGGCCGAAGCCGGCTCACGGCCGCCGAAGTCGACTCACTATTCCGTGCGCTGGCGCTGCCAGCACTCTCTCAGGCGCTCGGTCGATAGAACCCATGCCGGCCGAAGCTCTGACTGACCCTGCCTCGGATCGACCCGTGCAACCTTCGAATTGCCTTCGCGCGCGACGAGCGCGCTGGCCGCCTTCTCGAGCGTCTGTTGCTCCCGCGGTCCCATGCCTTCGCCTATTTCGTAAAATCATCCGCTACCGCAGGCAGACCCCGCTCGCCGAAAAATTCAGGCTTTGATTCAGCAGCGGTTGAGCCGCGAGCGTCGTTCCGATCAACACACCGCCAGCGAAATAGCTACCCGAATCAGAGTCGGGGAGAATGTCGTAAGTGTACGCTTCCGAGTAAGGCACGCGGCGGACCGAATCGAGCGCCACGCCGTCGAGCATGTCTCCTTTCGCCAGATTAGCGAACGTGCGCCCGTCTGCGGTTGGGTGAGAGGGGCTGATTGAAAGCACGCGGCCGGTGGTCAGCCGCACCTCCACCATGTGGTGGAGGCCCGTGACGGGCACGCGATTGGTCAGGATGATCGGCACCGTGACGAGCCTGCCGTGGTGGACGCTGTAGATGAGGTCTCCGACTTTGAGCTCGGAGATGGCGCGTTCCCCGCTCGGCGTCGCGATCGGTGTATTGGGCGCGGTGCACACGCATTGCGCGCAGCCCAGAGGGCAGGTGCCCTTGTCGGTAGCAGGCGTGCAAGCCGTGCGAGACGCACCCGCATTCACGTTGCAGCAAAGCTCTCCAGATTTGCAACATTCGGTCTCGCAACAGGTGGCGGTGTCCGTGCAGGTCACGCCTTGGCACGGTGCTTGGTCGCATTTCCCGTTGTTGCAGAACGGACTCGGGCCGGGGCAGACGGTGCCGCACGTGCCGCAGTTGTTGATGTCGTTGCCGGTGTTGACACACTCGGCGCCGCAGCATTTGAAGCCACAATTGCTGCCGCAGCTGGGGCCAGCACCCGCGCCCGAACCGCTCGCTCCGCTGGCTCCAGCGCCCGCATTTCCAGAGCCGCTGCTCCCGCTGCCGCCTCGACCCGCACTGCCCCCTTGCGCCGGTTCGCCACCATGACCGCCGCTCGCCCCCGCCGTGCTTCCGGCAGCGCCGCTCGCTCCGGGAGCGCCGCCAGAACCTTCTTGAGTCGTTCCGCCGCATCCGACTGCGAACGAGAGCACTAAGGTGGACAAAGTTTTGTTCATTCGATCTCCTAGCTTGAGTTCATACTGGGGTTGGTGGCAGGCAGACGCGCGGACGATTTGCGCGAGAGCCGTCGAGGCAGGTTCCGCACTCGCAGTCCGCCGGAGACCGTCGTCGGGGAGACATCTCGGTCGGACCCAAACCCGCGTGATCGGCGAGTGGAGGCTGTAGTGCACGGACTAGACCGCGAGATCCGAATCGCGAGCGACTCGAGCCACCGCGGCAGAGTGACGTTATCGCGGACGCGGACGTTCAAATGCACCCGGGAGCCGGACAGCGCGATCATAGCGCTCGAGCTGGCACAGCTGATGTTGGCACAATCTCGAAGGGGAGCGTTTACTTAGGCGGACCGGGAAGGCACGGTTCGCCATTGGCACCGAGCTTGCAGTGCATGAAGCCGTTCTCGCACGTGCAAGCGTACCCGCAGAGATTGGTGCAGGTCTCTCCGGCATTGCAGCGTGTCGCTCCGTCCCAGCAAGAACCTCGTATCGTGGTGGAGCACAGCCGTTCGCCACTGCTCCGTAAGTAGCAACGCGAGACCACGTCCGCCAATTCGGCTGGGCTCGATTGATCTTCCGCCTGGGCGGTGCCGTAGCAAAGCAAGCCGCTCGGACAATGTAGCATTTCGATACTCGCGTAACAGTTGCGGTATCGTTCAGCGTTTCGCCCCAGTCCAACGATGACGCTTGGGCCGCAGCAACTGAAGGTCTGAACGTAGCTGCAGTCGAGGTCCGTTTCACAGCTCTTCGCGTCCGTGACCAACTCCGACGTACCATCGACGAAGCAACCGCCGCCCTCACTTTCGCTTGCTGCCGCGTTTGGTGTGCCGCCGCGCGCGGGGCCGCTCGACGCGACTCCGCTCGGCGCGCCACCGTCTTCTGCTCCCGCGTCCATTGCGGCAATGCTCGCGGAGTGCGCGCCACCCGACGCGACTGGGCCCTGCTGCTCGCGCCCGCCACAAGCCAACAGGCAGGCCGATAGCGCAGCCGCTAAGCATCGTTTGCCCATCGTCATCAAAGTCTAACCGACAAGCGAGAGCTGAGCGACAGAACAAGCGCTCCTCCCGAAGGCGGCGCTCATGACGTCAGGGCCTCTGGGACGACACCGAAACATGGACATCGCTCGCGCTGCGCGAGCACGCACGGTCGACCTTCGCGCACGCGAAGTCCGTTAAGCAGGCCGCATGACGGTGAGCAACCGCATCAATATTCAGCCTTTTCGGCGGACAGCTGGAGCAAAGTTGGCACATTTTGAGCCAGTGAAAACATGGCCTGCCGAGGCGCTAGCGGTGCGCCAGCGGGCGTCAACTGGCCCGCCTGCGCTCGGCGAGCCGCGTGGGCCTGGGCTTGGCTAAAGGCCATCCTGAGTCTCGCTGAGGAGTCCGGCGGATTCGATCAAAAGAAAATTGGGGGAGACCTGTCGTGGGGCGCTCACGCCCGGCGTCTCCTGTCAGGCGGCCCAAGTTGGCGCTGCTCAAAGGAGCTACCAATGTCCGAGGGTTTTGTTTGGTTTCACAATCACAGCCAGAATTCGAGTGACTCTAAAGGCTTTTACGAAAAGCTCTTCGGTTGGCCGTCTTCGGACGGTCCCCCGGGGATGACCCTGTTCACGGGGCCGAAGGGCCCATTTGCGGGGCTTGGCGCCGTCGATGGCGACATTACCGGCTGGGTGCCGTACGTTCAGGTGGACGACGTAGATGCGGCGACCAAGAAGGCGGTGAAGCTTGGAGCGAAGCTGATGCGTCCCAAGACGAAGGGGCCTGCGGGGGATTTTTCGATCGTGCGTGATCCGGGAGGCGCTGCCTTCGCGCTCTGGCAAAAGGCGTAGCTCGATGACCACTCTCTACAACCGCGTGGAAATCCACGCCGCACCGGAAAAAGTGTGGGGCGCCCTGGCGAAGCTCGAAGCCCTTCAAAATTACGACCCGACGATCGCCAAGTCGGAACTCGAAACCGAGGGCGGCTCGGGGCTCGGAGCCTCGCGGCGTTGCGCGCTGAAGGACGGAGGCTGGTTTCGAGAGAGGGTGACGCTCTGGGAGCCTCACCGGGCGCTCGCGTTCGAACTTCACGACTGTTCGTTGCCAGTGCGGCGCCTGGCGCACCGCTACGAACTGACCGAGAGCGGAGGCCACACGACGGTTGAGCAGCGCATGGACTATGACCTCAAGTTCGGCCTTTTTGGCGTCTTACTCGACCTGGTGTTGGTACGGCGCCGCTGGGATCAGGGCGTCAAAGCTTTCTTTCTGGGGCTGAAGGGCTACGTTGAAGGCGCGTGACCTACGCGCTGCTCATCTACCGCACGGCCCCGCTCTCGGAGCCCATTCCCGAGCTCGAAGAGCGGGCCGCGCTCGCCGGACATCGTGCGCTGCAGGCAGACGCTGCGGCGCACGGCCAGCTTCACGCAGTTGCACGGCTCGTCGAGACGAACCGCGCGCGCACGGTGAGGGCGGCGGCCGGCGCTCACGAGGTCACCGACGGGCCTTACGTGGAGTCGAAGGAATGGCTGGTCGGCTTCTACGTGATTGAGTGCGAGAGCGATGGGCAAGCGGTCGAGCGCGCCAAGCAGATCTGTCCCGATTCTGCGCATGTCGTGGAAGTGCGACCGGTGACCTGGCGCTGGAAGCCATGACTCGAACGCTGACGGCCGATACGCTGCGGCGGCTCTATCCACGCGTTTTGGCGAAAACTCTGGGGTTTACCCGCAGCTTGCCTGACGCGGAGGACGCCGTTCAGGACGCCATCGAGCGCGCGCTGACGACCTGGCCCGAGAAAGGCGCGCCCGACAGCGCGGAAGCGTGGTTACTCACAGTGGCCGCGAATGCCCATCGCGATCGGCTCCGGCGTGGTCGCCGCGAGGAGCTGCGCGTGGATGCGCTCGAAGCACTCGCACAAATGAGCCCCTGGGCGCGAATGGCGCTCGGTGAGGCGGAGGTCGCGCGGGGCTGGAAGGATGAACTTCTGCGCTTGCTCTTCGCTTGCTGTCACCCTGCTCTGGAGGCGGGCGAAAGCGCGGCCCTGGCGCTCTCGACGGTCATTGGTCTGTCGGTTCGCGAGACAGCGGCCGCTTTTCTGACTCCGCCGCGCAGCATGGAGCAGCGGCTGACCAGGGCTCGGCAACGGCTGCGAGAACGAGGCGACTACGAAGGTGCCCGACCCGCCGAAGCGCGCGACCGCCTGGAGCCCGTGCTTCGCGCCGTTCACCTCCTGTTCAACGAGGGCTACTGGTCCGGAAGCGATACGGCGCCAATTCGCTCGGAGCTATGCCGCTTGGCTTTGGGGATTGCCAAGTCGCTGGCCGAAGCATTTCCGAGCGAGCCCGAAGTGGCCGGCCTGGTCGCGTTGATCTCTTTGCACGAGGCTCGGAGGCGCGCCCGCCTCGACGACACCGGCGTTCCAGTCCCGCTGCCGGACCAGGATCGGACGCGCTGGGACCATCACGCCATCGTCCAAGCCACCGCTCTTCTCGAGCGCGCTCTGGCCGGGCAGAAGCCTGGCCCCTTCCAAATCGAAGCCGCCATTTCGGCTGTGCATTGCCGTGCCGGAACCGCGGGCGAGACGGATTGGCAGGAAATCGCGGCGCTCTATGCGCTGCTCGAGAGCTTTCGTCCGATCGCAGCCGTCCGGGTCAACCGCGCCTTCGCCGTTGCACGCGCAAACGACGCTGCGGCGGGTCTTGCACTGCTCGACGACAACTCCACCATCGACGCGAACGACTATGCCTACGTGCACCTCGTTCGCGGCTCCCTGCTCGAGGAGCTCGGTCGGACCGAGGAGGCTCGCGACGCACTACAGCGGGCCCTCGCCCATGCCCACAACGAGGCTGAGCGGATACAGATTACGGCTCGTCTCCGAAGTCTGGGCGGCGCATGACCGCAGAAAAACTGTTCTCGAGCCTCGCTGCCGAGCTTCGCGCAAGCGACCCGCGCATCGTCGAGGCTACGATCATGAATGGTCGCTGCCTGCGGGTCGGAAAGGAGTTCTTGGCGCTGGTCGACTACAAAGGTTCTGGGCTGGTCGTGAAGCTGCCAAAGCCGCGGGTCATCGAGCTGATTCGCTCGGGGGTCGGCAAGCCGTTCGCGCCGGCGGGACGCGTGTTCAAAGAGTGGTTGTCCGTGCCTCAGCCGGATCGACGGCGCTGGCGTGCGCTGCTCGAAGAAGGCATCGCTTTCGTCGCCTAAATGGCTTCATTGGCGGCTTCGTTCGCCAGCGATCCCCGGTCGTTGTGTCTACTCGCAAGGCAAGCTTCCCACAATTCGGCTGGTGTCGCGGTTCGCCGACTACTCTCGGCAGGACGTCGCTCGATAGTAGACTATCGTGCCAAACCACGTGACCCGTTCATCGACGACGCGTGGGTCGCGAAGCCCTGCTTCCGCCATCAGCGCGACGACGTGCTCGCGATCGTTGTCTACGAGGCGAGGGCGCGAATGGATCCAGTGATGGAACCCGCCCGATTCCGCTCGTTCGCCGCCTGCGAAGTCGACCATTTCGAAGCAACCATTGGGCTTGAGTACTCGCTGAACCTGGCGGAGGGTCGCGAGCTTGGCGTCGCGCTCGAGGTGGTGGAACATGAACGACGAGAGCACTCGATCGAAGCTCGAGGTCTCGCACTCGAGGCTGTCCGCGAAGCCGTGCTCGAAGCGAATCCGAACCTGGGCGCGGCGCGCCTTGCGGTTCGCACGCTCCAAGGCCCGCGGATCGGGGTCGATCCCGATAGCTTCGACTTCGGGACAGTGTTGCTTGAGCAGTACCAACAAAGTTCCAGTACCGCAGCCGACGTCGAGCACGCGCTGTTTTGGCTGCAATTGCGCCTGCTCGACTAGCTGACGACGTAGCTTCCCGAGGCCTATCAGGGTAGTGAGCGGGTCATACAGGGGCAAGAATAGGTCGCGGCCGGCTGCCGGTAGATACTCTTTTTCGTGGTTCGTCATGTTCACTTCCTTTTCGTGCCAGCGATTCCGAATACCGAATCAACGTTGTCCAATAGGTCGAGGCGGGATGCTTCTCAGGTAGGACCAGAGCGCGTGCATCTGCATACTGTCGTACTTCGCGAAAGCATCTGTCGGCATGAAAGGATCGAGCGCCTTGCCGTTCCTCCGTCGGCGCGTCGTAAGCAGTCGCTCGAAATCATCGAACGTCCAAGCTTGCAATCCGCTCGCATCGGAAGTTAGGTTCGAGGGGACTGGAGTGGACGAGGGGGCGCCGGGGATAGCACCGCCCGACAAATGCTGCCCGTGGCACATGCTCTGCACCGGCATGAACAGCACGCTGCGACCATCCCTTTTTACGCCTCGTTGGATCAGCCTGGCGAGTTCGCCATCCGTGTAACTCGCGAGGGCTGCTCCGCTGATGTTTGGGCCGGAAATCGTGGCCAGGGGCCCGATGTTGAAGGTGCGACCTCCGGCAAGGTCCGCACCGTGGCAGGCAACAGCCGTGCAGCTGGCCACGGATTCGGCCAGTTGCTTGCCGTGGGCCAGCAAGCGTGGTTCCACGCTGCGTGAAACGAGAGGAACTGGTAGCGCGTACACCTTGCGCATGCTTGCCTCGAACGCCGTCACATCGCGCCACACGCTGATGCCCGCCCCGAGTGCGGTCAGTGTTACCAATGCCCCAAGCGTGACCACGACGCGCGTCGCTGGCCTTGGGCGGCGTTTCTTGTTCTGCACAGCGATTCCGGACACCCGTTGAATATGAGACCTTGAACATGACTCGAGCAAGCGACACGACATGCCGGGCTGCGCGTTTCGAGACACATCGACTCAGGTGTCCCGTATCTGCATCTGCGGAGGTGGCGCGGTGAGCGTTTCGACCCCGCCAACGTTGCGCGTCGATCGTCGGGTGCAGCGCACGCGCCGGGTCCTGCGGAGTGCACTGATCGAGCTGGTTCAACAGCGCGGCTGGGACCAAGTGACCGTTCAAGACGTGTGTGAGCGTGCCGACGTCGGCCGCTCCACGTTCTACGTTCACTACGCCGACAAGGAGGAGTTGCTGATCAGCGGCTTCGAGGAGCTCAAGAGCGAGCTCCGCAAGCACGCCGCCACACGTGAGGAACCCCTGGGCTTCACGCTCGCTCTTCTCGAGCACACGATGCAATACCAAAGTGTGGTCCGCGCGCTAACGGGGACGGGAACTCTACAGGTCGTGCAACGTAAGTTCATGGAAGTTGTCATCGCGCTCGTCGAGGACGATCTGCGTCGGATTACGGGGATGGATCCGTTGCGCGAAGCCGCTGCTCGCTACTTGGCGGGCGCGTTCTGGGAGCTACTGCGTTGGTGGGGCGGCTGGGGCGAGCAGCGCCGCCACACCCCGGCCATCACCGTCGATCAAATCTTTCGTCAGCTGACACGCCCGGTTCTCCGCGAGCTGCGCCGCGCCAGTCGCAACTGCACGGCGGCGGCGCCCAAGGCCAAGCGGGCCTAGAGCGCCGACCGGTTTGAAACCAACCCATAAACGAGCGATTCCATCGCCGCGATGCAGGGCCTCGTCGCAGCGGTCCTCGAATGAGCGCTGCTAGTCCTCCGGTGCTCGTTCCTCGGGCGTGCGTTTCGCTTCGGTCTCCCTCGTCTCTGCATTGGTTGCAAACCGGTCGGCGCTCTAGCGGCAGGGAAATTCGGCGGGATTGCCACAAAATGAAGGAAAGACGGTGGGGGGTGTCCAATCGGAAGCCGCTCACGCGTCGTATGCTGCTGGCTCGAGCGGCCCGCTTCAACCCTGGGAAAATTCATGCCAACCAAGAAGTACATGTGCATTCAGCGCAGCCCGCGCCGAACCGGAGAGCCACCCTCTCCACCGTCGCCCGCCCAGATGCAGGAGATGTTTGCCTCGTTCAACGCTTGGAAAGACAAGTACAAGGACAACATCGTGGACATGGGCGGGAAGCTGATGCCGGGCGGAAAAATTCTGAGCGCGGCAGGTGTCACGGACGGTCCCTTCGTCGAAGTCAAAGAGATCGTCGGCGGGTTCATGATCATCGCCGCTGACAGCTTGGAGTTGGCGCTCGAGGTGGCGCGGCAGAGTCCGGGGCTGATGAGCCCCGGTTCGAGCATCGAGCTTCGGGAGTTGTCGACGTCCTGACCGCGCCCGCCCTCGTCGAGCATTTCTTTCGGCACGAATACGGTCGACTGGTGACCGTGCTCGCGCGCCGCGTCGGTGTGCGCCATCTCCAGCTCGTGGAGGACGCGGTTCAGGCCGCGCTCATGGCTGCGCTCTCGACTTGGACGACGGAGCGTCTGCCCAGCGAGCCGGGTGCCTGGCTCTACCGCGTGGCGCGGAATCAACTGATTGGAGAGCTACGTCGAGAGGCCGGGCGTCTTCACGTTCTCGAGAACGCGGCCCTCGACCTGGCCGGGGAGGAGGACGCTCCAATCGCTTCGTTCTTCCCCGGTGAGGTACGGGACGACTTGCTGCGGATGCTCTTCATCTGCTGCGACGAGGCGATTCCCCGGGAATCGCAGCTGGTTCTGGCTCTGAAGACGCTGTGTGGCTTCAGCACCGCCGAGATTGCGCTGCGACTCTTTACCAGCGAAGCCAATGTACACAAGCGGTTGGGGCGGGCGCGAGACCAATTGCGCGAAGCCTCACCGACGCTGGAGACGCCGCCGCTTCAGGCGCTCCGCTCGCGCCTGCCCAGCGTGCACGAGGTGCTCTACCTGCTCTTCAACGAAGGCTACCTGTCAGCACACGCTGAGCTTGCGATACGACGAGAGCTTTGCGAAGAGGCCATCCGGTTGGGCACGTTGCTTGCGGAGCACTCCGTGGGCGCGGTGCCCGAGACCTTCGCTCTGTTGGCGCTCATGCACCTGCACTCGGCCCGGTTGGCGGCGCGCGCCGACGGTGAAGGCGGGCTGCTGCTCTTGGAAGAGCAGGACCGATCGCTTTGGGACCGCGACCGCATCGGCGTGGGGGCGGAGTGGTTGGGGCGTGCGGCGTGCGGCGAGGTGTTCTCGCGCTTCCATGCAGAAGCGGGCATCGCTGCCGAGCATTGCTTTGCGCCGTCCTTCGCACAAACCCGATGGCAGGAGATCGCCGAGCTCTACTCGATCCTCGAACGCATCGCCCCATCGCCCCTGCACACGTTGAATCGGGCCGTGGCGATCGCAGAAAGGCAGGGGCCCGAGGCCGGGCTCGCAGTCCTCCACGGCGTTGTGCCACCGTCCTGGCTGCTCGGATCTTACCTGTGGGATGCCGTCCTGAGCGATCTCCATCGGCGTACAGGGAGTCTCGAAGTCGCCCAGCAACACCGAGAACGAGCACTGGCCTCCGCACCCACCCAAGCGGTGCGTGAGCTTCTGCAACGCCGCCTGCGCGCCTAGCAAGAGGGCGACGCCATTCGCCACGCCTGCTGATGCGGATCACTCCACCCGTCGTGGGCTTGAGAGCAATCGGCCGACGCTTCTCTTGGGGTCATGAGCGCCCGTTACCGAGCGTCGGCGGACGTACTAGTCCGAGCCCGACGCGGCGGCCATGCGGCTTGGGTAGAAGGCGGGGCGGTGCTCTGCTATCGCGGAAATCGATGAAGAAGAAGCCGCCGCCCGCTTGGTGCTCGCTACTCCCGGGGCGCCTCGCGCCATCGACGTTTACGCTAGACGAACTGCGCGCCACCAAGCTGGCTCACGCCTTCCTGACCGAACAGATTCAGGGCCCGGAGGGCCTAGCGTATTACGTGCGCGGCTTTCGCTGTCTGCTGTTCTTCGCCGTCGCCTGCATCGCCGAAAACACGTACCCGCAACTCACCCGCTGTTGGAAGCACCTGGAGCAGCTCTTCGCAAAGGATCCAGCCTTCAACGACGACGTCTTCATCCACAGCTGGATCTTGATGGATTTCCCATTCGGGCCGGCAGGAGAGACCGCTCTCGACTACTTTCAGCAGTTCCTCGAGGGAACGAGCGTCGGGTCCGATCTTCAGCCATTCATCGACGAAGCTCGCAGGAGCCGACTCGGGCTCTACCAGGACGTAATTCGAACCAGGCAGGTCGCCAAGTTCCGCGAGCTGTTCACGGGTCGCGTCGTTTCGGCGTTCCCGTCTCTCGAGGCGTACGGCAACGGAGAGATCCTACTCGCTCGAATGATGGCCTACAAAGACCAGGTTTTCATCTGGGGAAACCCGAAAGGCTTCCCCAAAGAGGC
>Ga0302321_100003683_pt1 | contig 13176 bp, 12 predicted proteins | sample Fen_T0_1_FD_202505 | JGI IMG/M metagenome (GOLD analysis project Ga0302321, IMG submission 202505) | Peat permafrost microbial communities from Stordalen Mire near Abisko, Sweden - Fen_T0_1 | ecosystem: Environmental > Terrestrial > Soil > Wetlands > Permafrost | place: Sweden: Abisko...
GCGTGGTAGTCCCGGCCGCGGGCGTAGCGGGCCACCAGGCCGTGGGTCCGACCCGCGCCCTCCTCTGCATCCGCCGGATTCTGCTGGCTCTCCGCGTCCTGCGCGTCATCCGAAGCCTGCGAAGCCCGCGCATCCTGGACCCCATACCCCAGGGCCAGGACCAGGACGCTCTTCACTCCGGGCAACAGCAGCGACGGGTCGAGCCGCTCGCGCCGGGTGGCGCCGATCCAGACCATGTCGGCGCAGCAGCCCCGCTCCAGCATCCGGTCGAGCGGGCCCGGATCGAGCGGGTCGGCCCGAGCCAGGCCAGCCTTGTGAAAGCCGACCGAGAGCGCCGCGGTCAAGACCCAGGCGCGATCGAGCGGCTGGGCCCGCGCCTTCTCCGAAGCCGACTCTGCGCCCGCCATCGCGAGGACCCCAGAACCTGGGATGGGAGGGCTCCGAGGCTCCGAAGCCTGGGCCCTCCACCCGCGGCTCAGGCCAGCGCGGCGTCCTTCCCTTCCTTGTCGTCCCTGCCCGGCTTGGCCGCCTTCGCGCTTCCCTTGCGCCGCGGCTCCGCCGGGACGAACTTGCGCACGATCCAGGCCGCCAGGCTGCCCGCGAACGCGCCGACGATCGCGCCCAGCACCAGGCCGCCGAAGGATACGCCGACCGCGGAGTGCGGCGTGGCCTGGATGAGGACGATCGACCCGAAGGCCAGGATCATGCCCGCGGTGATGGCGAGGTTTCCCTGAATGCCGGCGCGGGCATCGGCCGCGGCGGCCAGGAGGAGCACCAGCACCGCCAGCCAGACCAGCTCGGCGGGGCGGAAGAGGACTCGATAGGCGGCCACCTCGAGCCGGCCCCCGAGCTGGCCAGCCACGTGGTCGAGCTTCAGGGCCTGCATCCCGGCAGGAAGCGACGCCTGGTAGTAGTCGCTGGTGTGGTCGTGGGCGACGCGGGCGCGACCGCTCTTGCCGACGCGGGCCATGGTGAAGGTCCGCTCGATGGTCCCCTCCACCGGCTCGGTGGTGCCGGTGAGGGTGAAGCGGACCGTGGACTCACCGCCCTGGCCCAGCTTTCCGTTCACCAGCAGCCGCACCCGGCCGCTGACGCCTGGAGGCACGGCGATGGAGTCGCCCTCCAGGCCGGCGTCGCCCGTGAAGAGGGGCGTGCCCGGGAAGACGGCCCGGAAGGCCGGGACCACGGCCATCGCCAGGGTGGCTGCGGTGGCGATCCAGATCAGCGCGCGGCCCTGGCTGCTCCGGGCCGGATCGAGGGCCGGGCGGGCCATGAAGATGGCGCCCACCAGCGGCGCGCCGACGATGATCAGCGCGGCCATCGTCTCCTCGGAGAGGGTGCCGAGCCAGTACAGGACGCCGGCCAGCACCATGAGCGCCACCGCGGCGACGGGCAGCATCCAGCCGAGGAGCGCTTCTTCGAGCCAGAAACGAAACGAGGAGGGGACGTTGGAGTCGGGCATGAGGGTACCTTTGTGGGACGGGCAGCATAGCCAAGAGGTTTTCGTCTTGCTAGCGCCGAGTTGGATCCGGCGGCGCGCGGCGGCGTGCAGAGAGGCGCCAGGGGCACCGCCGACCTGGGGGGCGGGCGGCCGGCTGCTTCTTGCGGAAACCTGAGATGCTGAAGCGGCCGACGGCACGCGCGTGCGGTCGACCGAGTTCGCCAGCTCGCCAGCTCACTGGATCGCCTCGCGGCGAGAATGGAATGGAGCGGTCCGTTCCTGCGACGCCAAGGACCAGCCGCCGCTCCCCGTTCCTACCTGGGCAGGCCGCCCTCACCGGCACCGACGGTACCATGCGGACCCGCCGCCCAGATCCGCCTGGCCGAGAGCTCGAGGTACTCCCGGTCGCTGTCGAACCCGACGAACCGGCACCCGGCGTTGACCGCGGCCACCCCGGTGGTGCCGGAGCCGCAGAACGGGTCGATCACCAGGTCGCCCGGCGACGCGCTCGCCGCGATGACGCGATCGAGCAGCGCGAGGGGCTTCTGCGTCGGGTGACGCCCCAGGACCTTCTCCCGCGGACCGGGCGTGGGCAGCGACCAGACCACCTGCTCACCCCCCGGCTCGGGCCGCTCCGTCACCTCCCAGAGGTCCCGCATCTGCTTGCCGGTCACGGCCTTCATCGCCCGGTAGTTGAACCGGTGCGCCAGCGGACGCGCCCGGGCCGGACTCGCCCAGAGCAAGATCTCGGTGGAGTGCGTGAAGAACCGGCAGGCGAGGTTGGGCGCGGCGTTGGGCTTGAACCAGGTCACCGTATTCAGCAGGTGAAAGCCCAGCTCCTGCATGGCGTAGCCGACGGAGAAGATGACGTGCTGCGTCCCGGAGACCCAGATCGTCCCCGAGGGCTTCAGGACCCGCCGGCACGCGGCCAGCCAGCGCGCCTGGAAGGCATGATCGTCGACCACGCCGTTGGAGCGGTCCCACGCCCCCTTGTCCACGCTCGCTCGCCGCCCGCCGCGACAGGTGCTCCCGCCGTTGGAGAGGTGATACGGGGGGTCGGCGAAGATGAGATCGACCGAGCACGGCGGGAACTGCTCGAGCTTCTCGATGCAGTCACCCTGGACCAACGCCCAATCACGCCCACGCTCCACCGTCCCAGCCAGATCGTCCCAATCGTGAAGATCCAACCGTCGCGCCATCCCCCGATATTCGGGGATATCGGATCGCCGTCAAATTTTTTGCCGCGCTCATCCGCGGGCCTCTCCGGACGCACGCTCCGGCGATCCTACGCGCGCTGGCCCCGCGACCTCCATCCCGAACCCGTGCGACCGCCCACTCAGCGGCAGGTGTACACGACAGGCAGATCGTAGCGCCCGTCGCCGCTGGGCGGAGGAGGAGTGACGTCGTACCCATTGCAGCCCGGGGCGCTCAGGCGCGGGCCCCGGTGTGCGATGAAGGCCAACGCCTCGGCGGGCGAGGTGAAGGAGAGCGTGGCCACGCAGGTGCTGCTCCGGCAGTCCACGCGCGCAAGATCGAAGGAACGATCCCCTTTCTCCGGCGCGAGGCGGGCCTGGATCGACTCCGCGGCCGGCTTCGCCCAGGCGGTGTCCACCGGCTCGCTCTCGTGGCTCGCCACACGCTGATGGTAGGTCTCGAGCTCCTTCTGGTAGTGCTCGGCCCGCCCCTTCTCCCACTCCGGCCCCCGCGCGTCGCTGGCGCGCTGGGGCTTCCCGGCCGGCGCCGAGGCGGGGTCCGCCTGGCCTGGACGCGCGAGAAGCGCGCCCTCTGCGACAGCCACCCTCCGCTCGAGCGCCGTGACCTGGTCGCGGATGCGCGGATCCCATCCCGGCGGAACGATCACGCGCGCGGGCGCCTCGGCTGGGGACGGCGCTGGAGCCGGCCGCTCCCCTCGAAGCACAACGCCAGTGGCGATCGCCGCTCCCAGCAAGCCAGCGGTGAGGCCGAACGCTCCTGCAATCAACGTCGTTCGAGAGATCATGGCGAGATGTCCAAGGAAGGATGAGATGAAAGGTCCCGAGCCTCGCCGCCCAACCCGCGCTGGGAGGGCGGCGGAGCTCGGGCGAGGCGGTCACTTGACGACGGACACCCCGTAGACGCTGCCCACGTACCCGTTGCGGCAGCTGATGCCGCCCGGGAAGACCGAGGTGGCGAACACCGCGTGGACGTAGTCCCACGGGCTCGGGTTCTGCTTCGTCAGCGCGGGCACCATCTTCTCGTCAAAGGCTCCATCGGAGGAGATGGTCCGGGAGTCTTGCGTGATCGAGCCGGTGTACGACTGCCGAACGATGCTCATGGTCATGTTCTGTGCGCACGACGTCGCCAGGTCTCCGTCGAACCACATCTCCGTGACGTCGGAGAAAGCGAACGCAGGAGTGTAGTTGGGCAGCGGGCAGTCCCACTCGCTGACCGGTGTGCCGGCGCTGACCACGTGACAGGCGGCAGCCGGGACGGTGAAGACGTCGGCGAGCGCGCGCCCACCAAAGCCGGCCACCGCTCCGATCACGAGCATCGAGAAGAAACTCCGCAGGTTTCGGGGATTCATCGGGTCATCCTCCATCCATGTGGGAAAGCAGAAGCACCGGAGACGGCCTCCACGGCCAGTCCCTGTGCTTCTGGTCAACGTCATCGTTCGCTTTTGGTTACGTCGCGGGAAACGTTACCGATAACGTTTCAGGAGAGCAACAACGCTCTTCGTCCCCGATGGGGACGATCCGGCAACCCCGCGTACGCTCTGGGTCTCCTCTCCGGCGGTGCGGTCGGTCCCGGAGTCAAGGCGACTGTCCCGCGACCGCGTGCCTACACGACGACACCGAAGCGCGGTCGCCGGGGTGCTCCCTTCGAGGGATGATGCGTCGTGCTAGAGTGTTCGGCGCATGGGCCTCCTGCCGACCCTCCTCCTCGCGGCGTTCACCAGCGCCTCGGCGCCGACCGGCTCTCCGCGCCTGGCCCGAAGCGCACACTTGTTCACCCAGTCCTTCCCGGCGGCGCGGACCATCCCGGCCCGCTTCGGCGGACTGGAGGTCGCCTCGGGCCTGGCCGCGCCGCGCGCCGCGGCCGATGACGAGGAGAACGCCCGCCGCTTCCTGGCCGCCCAGGGTGAGCCCTTCGGTGCGGGACCAGGCGCCGACCTCGAGACGGTTCGCGTCCTCGGCGCGCCGGGCCAGGGCGGCAGCGCCCTCTTCCGGCGCAGGGTGAACGGCCTGCCGGTCTTCGGCGGCGAGATCGGCGTGAGCTGGCGGCCGGACGGCGCCATCACCGCGGTGAGCGGCTCCCAGGCGCTGGCCACCGAGCCGGCCGAGTCGTTCGCCGTCGACGCGCCCCAGGCGCAGCTCGCGGCCCTCGACGACCTCGGCCCTTCCGTCGGCGCCGCGTCCGCGGCCCAGGGCTGGTTCGAGCACCAGGGCCAGCTCTTCCCGGCCTGGCGCATCACCGCGGAGACCGCCCTCTCGCGCGGTCCCTTCCACGCCTACGTCGACGGCCTCACCGGCCTGCTCCTCTACCGCGTCTCCCTGCGCCACGACGCCGGACCCGTGATCCTGTCCTACGCGCAGAGCCCCCTGGAGCCGCAGCCCGCGGCCGGCGATCCCCTCCCGACCCCGCAGCAGTTCCCACTGCTCGGCCTGACCAGCGGCGCCACCTCCCTCCGCGGAGACCGGGTGGATGTCCTCAACTGCGCGGGCGGCGATCCCGGTAGCTCCTGCGCCCACCTGGCCGTCGCCGACGGCGCGGGCAGCTTCCTCACGGCCCCGGACGCCACCTTCGTCGATCGGCTCGACAGGTTCGCCGAGCAGTCGGCCTACTACCACATCGACGCCCACTCCCGGTTCCTCGACGGGCTGGCCCCGGACCTGGCCAGCGCGCGCGCGGGCGGCACCCTGGTGGGCAAGGTGACCGCCTACGTGAACGTCACCGCCGGTGGTTCACCCTACGACAACGCCTACTACCAGTCGAGCGGCTCCAGCGCCGCCCGCATGCTGGTCTGCGGCCAGGGGAGCCGGGTCGACTTCGCCTACGACGGCGAGATCATCTACCACGAGCTGACCCACGCCGCGGTCGATGCCACCGCCAAGTTCGAGTCCTTCGCCGACGCCTACGGGTTCGACGACGACCCGGGCGCGCTCAACGAGGGGACCGCCGACACCTTCGCCTTCGCCAACCCCAACAGCGGCGACCCCTGCCTCTCCAAGCTGGTCGGCGCGGCGCTGGGCTCGGGCTGCCTGCGCCGAGCCGACAACTTCAAGACCTGCCACGGCAACGGCGCCAACGACGGGAGCGACCCGGGCCGGGACGGCGAGGTCCACGACGACGGCGAGATCTGGAGCGGGTTCACCTGGGCCGTCTGGTCGGGCGCCCCGGCCGACCAGCGCAACGCCATGGCGGGCGCGATGCTCCGGGCCCTGGCCGGGGCCGGCCCCAAGCCCAGCTTCGAGGGGTACGCCGCGCTGGTGCGGCAGCGGGCGGCCGACTACGTGTCCCAGACCGCGGGTGACTTCGTCGCCTGCACCATCGCGCAGCGCGACCTGGCCGGATGCACCGACCGGGCCCTGCCGATGTTCAGCGGCGAGCGGACGCAGGCGGTGATCTACGGCTTCACCAAGGGTCGCGACCCGGCACCCCAGCAGTACTTCCTGGACGTGCCCTGCGGCGCCGCCGGGATCCGGATCCTGTCCGGCGCCAGCGACCGGGACGGCCGCCTCTACATCCGGTACGGACAGCCCATCACCTACGCCACCCCCGGGGGTACCCCCACCTTCGACTGGCTCCTGGCCGGAGATCAGGCCGACGCACTGCTCGGGTCGGGATCCACCTCGTGCCCAGCGTGCAACCCTTGTGACGGAGAGCAGACCCTGTTCGGGCCAGGCCGCTGGTACTTCCTCCCGGCCGGCCACGGCGGGGTGGTCACCACGCTCGGTCTCTCGCTGGAGCTGGCCAGCGGCACAGCGCCGCCAGCGCGACAGCCGTACCTGTTCGGAGATGGCCTCCACAACATCTGCACCTGGGGAGGCGGGGCCACGCCGTCCAACCGGCAGGCGCCAGTCTCCAACACGCCACCGACCGTGGCCTGCGCCACCCCAGCCGGGCCCGGTGTGCGCCCGGCCTCGTGCCCCAGCGGCTCGCTCCAGGCGAGCGGCGGGTGCCACTGCGGGGGCACGGCGTCCGACTCGGCGCTCTGGCTCGGGATGGCCGCCCTCCTCGCTCTCCGGCGACGTCGTCGAGCCAGCGGCGGGTCGACTCCCTAAATTTCAGGGGTGATGCCCACCGGCTCCCCCGCCCTGCAGTCGTCCCTGCTCAGCCTGGCCATCCTCGCCTTCCTGGCAGCGGCCCTGTCGGCCTTCGCCGCTGGGTGCGCCTTGCGAGGGCGGCCGCGCTCGCCTGATCTGGAGTCGCGCGGACCGAGCCTGCTCTTCGCGCGCTGGCTCCAGGAGTTCTGGATCTGGCTCTGGGGACCGGTCGAGCGCGCCTGCATCCGGCTGGGGATTTCACCCAACGCCATCTCCTTTGCCAGCTTGATCGTGGTGGGGGGGGCCGCGGTCTGTCTCGCCCAGGGCGCGCTGTCGGCCGGCGGATGGCTCTACCTCCTGGGCGCCAGCCTGGACATCGTCGACGGCCGGGTCGCCCGCGCCACCGGCCGCTCCTCCCGAGCCGGCGCCTTCCTCGACTCGACCCTGGATCGCCTGTCCGAGCTGGCCGTCTTCGCCGGGCTGTCCGCCTGGTTCCAGGGCTCGCCGATCCTGTTCGCGGCGCTGGCCGCGGGCGCCTTCTCGATCCTGGTCTCCTATGCCCGCGCCCGTGGCGAGGCGCTGGGCGCGCCGGACGCGGCGAAGGTCGGCGCGATGCAGCGGCCCGAGCGGATCTTCCTGACCGGCGCCTCCTGCGCGCTCTCACCTCTGGCCGACTGGCTGCTCGGCCCGGGCGCGGGCCAGACCGCGGTGGGGGTGGGGCTGGCCGTGCTGGCGGTCCTCACCGCGGGCAGCGCCACCCGGCGGATCTGGGCCGTCTTTCGCGCCTTGCAAGCGAGCGAGCCCCAGGTCGCCTCGCGGTCGACCGGGCCCCAGGTCGCCTTGAAGGCGGCCGGGCCCCAAGTCAAGCAGGCCCCAATGCGGCTGCTCGGGCCGGGCCAGCGCCGCGGCGTGATACGATAGCGGGGTGTCCGTGTCAAAAGCCCGGCGGCTGCTGGAAGCGGCGGAGGAAGCCACCGATCGCGGAGCCTTCGCCCGCGCCGTGAGCCTCTTCCGGAGCGCGGTCCGGCTCGATCCCCACCTCCCCTCGGTCTACCTCCGGCTGGCCAACCTGTACCTCGCTATGGCGCTCGATCGCGAGGCGGGTCGCTGCGCCCGCGAGGCCCTCACCAGGGCCGTGGCCGCCGGCGATACCAGCACGGGCAGCGCGGCGTTCAGCTTCCTGGTGGCCATGGCCCTGCCGGCCGATCCGCACTGACGGTCAAAAACAGGCACCCGTCCCTCCCCACGCCGGTCCCCTCATTCGCGTGGAGGACGCCCTGTCGGCCGGTTATGAAAGGATCTCCGCGCCGCTCCGGCCGGGCATCGAAGGGTGGCGACACGTGCAACCAGGAATCTGGCCGCCCTCCGGGCGGTCTCCGAGAAGATTGCCGCTCGATCGCTCGCATGGTAAGGCAGAAGCCGTGAGAGGTCCGCCCGGCCGACACGATCAGCAGCCGAAGGAACAGTTCCCAGCGGTGGAGGGGATCATCGCCGACGTCGAGGAGCTGAAGCCTGGGGACCGCGTGGTCTATCCCAACCAGGGTGTCTGCTGCATCACCGGCGTCGAGCAGAAGGAGATCGCCGGGCAGACCCTGGAGCTGGTCCGGATGGAGCGCGAGGAGGACGGCGCCACCGTGATGGTGCCGAAGGGCAAAATCCCCTCCATTGGCCTGCGCAAGGTCGCCACCGCGGACCAGATCGAAGGAGTCGTCCACTACCTGGCGGCGTCGTACGACGACCCGGAGCTGGACTGGAAGATCCGGCACCGGGACAACGCCGACCGGCTCATCGCCGGCGGGGTGCTGGGCGTGGCCGAAGTGGTGAAGGGGCTCCATTCGCTGTCGCGTATCAGGCCGCTGCCCACCAAGGAGCGCGAGCAGTACGACAACGCCCGCCACCTCCTGGTCCACGAGGTGGCCGTCTCCCTGGCCATTCCTCCGGCGCTGGCCGAGGACTACATCGACTACGCGCTCATGCCCCCGAGCGGGGTGACGTTCAAGCTCAAGCCGCCGCCCAAGCCGGTGGTCCTCCCCACCTACCCCTCCTATCGGCCCAAGCGAACCGGACCGGCGCCTGGCGAGGAGGAGGACGACCTCGGGCTGGGCGATCTGGGTCTGGGGCTGGGTCTGGGGCTCGAGCTGGAGCTGGACGAGACCGGCGCGGCCAAGCCGGTGGTGGTGCTCCCAGTGGACGGCGAGGCGGTCGAGGAGCAAGGGGAGCAGCAGGCAGAGTCGACCTCCGAGGATCATCCTGAGCCTGAGCCTGTCGAGGCGGCTTCAGAGGACGATGAAGAGGACGAGGAGGCCGAGGTCGTGGCCGCGCCGCCCAAGAAGCCGGCTGTGAAAAAGGCCAAGCCCAGCCCCAAGAAGCGGGCATCAGTCAAGAAGGCGCCGGTCAAGAAGGCGCCGGCCAAGACAGCAAAGAAGGCGCCACCGGCCAAGAAGGCGAAGGCGCCGAAAGGCGGGAAGAAGAAGTGATCCGGATCGTCACGCTCAGCCCGGTCGAACCGGAAGACATGGCGTTCCTGACCCGGACGCTGTTCCAGGCGTTCGGCCTGGGGACGGAGCACGCCGGGGATCGCTCGCTCCCCCCCGAGGCGGAGCAGGAGGACGGCCGCTACGACGCGGTCGTGCTGCTGGCCGAGGTGGACCCGATCAAGACCTTCGCGGACGACAAAGTCCTGTACCTGACCGGCGCCGAGCTCGCCTTGCAACCGGGGCCGCTGGGCGAGCCGCCCTGCTACAGCTTCGCCCAGTACGGCGGCGAGCGGGCGGTGGTCTCGATGGCCAAGCTCCCGACCCGAGGGGTCTCCGAGAGCTCGATCGAGGCCTACCAGCGCCGACTGGCGCGGGAGTCGATCCACGCCGTGGGGCACCTCTGGGACCTCCACCACGACTACGACGCCAAGTGCGCCATGCATCCGTCCTGGTCGCCGGCGCTCCCGGATCGGCCGGAGATGGACCTGTGCAACTTCTGCCGCGAGAAGAGCGAGCGGAAGATCCGACTGGCCAAGACCTAGGACGCGGTGGCAGGGCGGTCCGGTCCGAAGCTCCATCCTGGCTATCGCACACGGCTCTGATTCGTAGATGGAAATCCCTTCCCCGCACACCGGCCCCAGGCCGCCCCGGCTCGTCCTCCCGGGCAGCGCGCCGCCGCCCACGCGGCGCGAGCAGCTCGAGGCCGCGCTCCATCGGTTCCTGTCTCTGCTCTGGCCGCCGCGCCTGCGGCACGGCGCGGTCGCCTTCGCCGCAGCGGTGATCGGCCTGGGCGCCTATGGGCTCTGGTTCTGGTCCCAGCTCCCGATTCGGCTGCCGTCGGAGATGGACTGGCAGGCTGCGACCGCCTTCCTGGCGCGCTCGGCAAAGCCAGGGGACGCGGTGGCGCTCTCGCCGCCCTGGGCCGAGCGCGCGCGACTGATCCTGCCCCCTTCTCTGCCGGTGATGGCCCTGCCCCGCTACCAGGGCGAGGACCTGGTCAACGTACGGCGGATCTGGCTGTTGTCGCTCCCCAACGCACCCGGCTTCGACCGGGAGCTGGACCGCCAGCTCGCCGTCCGGTCGTCGGGCGGCGACCGACCCCTGGAGCTGGGGGGCCTGGAGCTGACCCGCTTCGATCTCGCCTCGCCGCTGGTGCCGCGCGCGTTCCTGCCGGATCAGCTCGCCGCTGCCCGCGTGACCCTGGGCGATCGCCCCTGCGAGGCCGACGCCGCCGGCGTGTTCCGCTGCCCCGACGCGCCGGCAGGCCTCCGGATCGCGCGCGAGGTGCGCGCCGTCGAGTTCCTGCCCCGCCCCTGCCTGTTCGTGCACCTCCAGCCGCAGGCCCGGCGCCCCATCACCCTCCGCTTCCACGACGTGCCCCTCGGCACCAAGCTGCACGGGCACACCGCCATCGTGGGCGAGGCCATGTTGCGGGGCAGCGCCCCGGTGCGCCTATCGGTGAAGGTCGGCGACGAGGAGATCGGCGTGGCCGAGGAGCCGGCCGCCACGCCCGGCTGGCACGCCTTCCAGTTCGACACCACCTCGGCCGCCGGCCAGGCGCGGGACGTGACCTTCACCGTGACCAGCGACGACCCCGACGAGCGCCCCCTCTGCTTCGACGCCATGACCCTGCCATGAACCCAACCCGGGACCGGCTGCGACGGATGGTGGATGGGCTCCCGCCCCGGAGCGTTCGCCGCCGGCTGGCGCTGGGCTGGGCGGTGGTGACGCTGGTGGTCGCAGCCGCCACCGCGCCCGCCGTCGGGATCTCGCGGGACGAGAGCGTCTACCTCTACGCGGGCGAGCGCTACGCCGATTGGTGGAAGGAGGTCGCCGTCCACCCGATGCAGGCCTGGTCCCACCTCGACGGCGCGTACGGGGTCAACCACGAGCACCCGGGGCTGGCCAAGCTGGTCTACGGCGCCACCCACGCGCTGCTGGCGCCGGATGCCGCTGGGCAGCACGGGCTGACCAGTCATCTACAGGCCTTCCGGTTCGGCGCCTTCCTCTTCGCCGCGCTGCTCTCGGTCCTGCTGGCACTGGCCGGCCACGAGCTGGCCGGGACCGCGGGAGGGCTGCTGGCTCCGGCGCTCTTCTGGCTCGTGCCGCGCCACTTCTTCCACGGCCACCCTGCCCTGCTCGACATGCCGGTGACCGCGCTCTGGTTCGCCACGGTGCTCTCGTATCGGCGCTGGCTGTCAGTCAAGCCTGGCGAACCTGGCAAGACTGGCCGCTCCGCCCGCCGCTTCGGATGGGGGCTGGTCACCGGCCTGGCGTTCGGGGCCGCCATCTCGGTGAAGCACAACGCCTGGTTCTTGCCGCCCCTGCTGCTGGTCCACTTCGTGGCCACCCACCTCCGCCGGGTGCAGCGCGATCGGCTGGCCGCCCTGGCGCCCGCCCTGCCCGCGCTGGTGGTCGGGCTGGGGGTCTTCGTGGCCACCTGGCCCTGGCTCTGGCACGACTCGCTCCCCCGGCTGCGAGATTATTTTCAGTACCACCTCCGGCACGAGAACTACCCCTGGATGTACCTGGGCCAGATGCTCAGGGACCCGCCCTTCCCCGTCGCTTACCCATTCGTGGTCACGGCGCTCACGGTGCCGGCCGCTGTGCTGGCGGCCATGGTGGGCGGGCTCCTGCACGCCGGCAGCCGGCTGCTGGTGGCGATCCGGCGTCCCGAGCGCGACGCCGGGATCTCTGGCTCGGACGAGCTGCTCTATCTCCTGAACGGGCTCTTCTCCATCGCGCTCATCGCGCTGCCTCAGGTCCCACACTTCGGCGGGGTGAAGCACTGGCTCCCCTCCATGCCGTTCCTGGCGGTGCTGGGCGCACGGGCCCTGGTCTCGGCCGGCCGCACCCTCTGGCCTGCGCGCGCGGCCGCGGTCACCGCGGTGCTCGCGATCTTCACCTTGGCGCCGGCGCTCGCAGCCGTGGTCCACATCCACCCCTTCGGCACCGCCGCTTACAACGAGCTGGCCGGGGGCGCGGCCGGGGCCGCCTCGCTCGGAATGCAGCGCCAGTTCTGGGGCGACGACATGGTGGCCGCGCTGGACACCATCAACGCCCACGCGCTGCCCAACGCGCGGGTCTGGTACCAGGAGGCGACCCGGCTGGCGACCGTGGCCTACCAGCGAGACGGCCGGCTGCGCCCGGACCTGCGCTGGGCCGAGACCGCGGAGCAGGCCGACGTCTCAGTCTGGCACCATCACGCCGAGTTCATGGACAAGGAGTTCACCACCTGGACCCAGTTCCGGACCGCGCAGCCGGTGGCCGGTGTGTACCTGGACGAGGTCCCGCTGATCGAGGTCTACGCCCGGGCCGGCGCCTGGCGGTGAGGCGCGGCCGGGGACCGCGCTGGTGTCCTGGTTGCCCCCCGCACCTCCCCCGTCCAACCCAGGGTCGGCAGAGCCTCGCCTGGTTTCATCGAACCACCGCGATCCAACCGTCGCCGTTCCTTTTCTTGGTGTCAGCGTCGGGCCCGGCGCGAAAGGTGCATCTGACCCATCGCAAGAAACGACTCTCGACGGGGACGAACGGATAGCGACCATGGCCACCGAGACCATCCTCGAGAACGAGTACTTCAGGATCGTCTTCCACACCCGCACGAAGATCCTGCATCACAAGACCCTCAAGTTCACCGACGGCGATGCCTTTCGGACCCTCTTGCTGACTGGGACCGCGACCCTCGCCAAGTACGGGGGGTGCAAGTGGCTCTCCGACGATCGCCTGCAGTCCGCCATCCCGCAGGCGGACCTGAACTGGGCCGACACGGTCTGGTTCCCCAAGACCGTCGAGGCCGGCTGGAAGTTCTGGGCGCTGGTCCTTCCTGAGAACGTCGTCGGCCAGATGAACCTGAAGCGCGTCCTCCGGCTCCACACCGAGGAAGGCGTCACCACCAAGGCCTTCACCGACGAGTACGAGGCGATGCGCTGGCTCGAGGACTGCTGAGGCTCCGCCCCCTGGGGCCCCTCCCCTCACCCGCCGTGCGCTGTCGCGCCCGGCGACCTCTCCCGGTGGG
>Ga0302321_100003685_pt1 | contig 13175 bp, 9 predicted proteins | sample Fen_T0_1_FD_202505 | JGI IMG/M metagenome (GOLD analysis project Ga0302321, IMG submission 202505) | Peat permafrost microbial communities from Stordalen Mire near Abisko, Sweden - Fen_T0_1 | ecosystem: Environmental > Terrestrial > Soil > Wetlands > Permafrost | place: Sweden: Abisko...
ATTCTCGAAGTTCCCCCCTGAAGAAGGTCAACTATGCCTCTAGTTGCATTGCGCCAGCTCCTGGATCATGCCGCCGAAAATGACTACGGCGTCGCTGCTCTCAACGTCAACAACATGGAGCAGATCCAAGCCATCATGGAAGCCGCTCGCGAGACGGACAGCCCGGTCATCGTCCAGGCTAGCCGCGGCGCGCGCTCCTACACGAACGACAACTTCCTGCGTCACCTCATGCTTGCGGCAGCCGAGCTCTACCCAGAGCTTCCCATCGTGATGCATCAGGATCACGGCAATTCGCCGGAAACCTGTTACTCGGCAATTCATCAGGGCTTCACGAGCGTCATGATGGACGGCTCCTTGGGCGCTGACGGAAAATCCGCGGCCACCTACGAGTATAACTGCAAGGTCACCAAGCAGGTGTGCGACGTTGCCCACAGCCTAGGCATCTCTGTCGAAGGCGAGCTCGGCTGCCTCGGCGGCATCGAAGACGGCCATGGCGCCGGCCTCAGCCAGGAAGACGCACTCCAACACCTCACGGATCCCAATCAGGCCGTCGACTTCGTGAAGGCGACCGGCGTTGACGCTCTTGCCGTTGCTATCGGCACCAGCCATGGCGCGTACAAGTTCTCCAAGAAGCCCACGGGCGAAGTGCTCGTGATGAGCCGCATCGAAGAGATCCATAGGAAGCTCCCGAACTGCCACATGGTGATGCACGGCTCCTCCAGCGTTCCCCAAGAACTGCAGGACCTCATCAACAAGTACGGCGGCAAGATGAAGCAGACCTACGGCGTGCCCGTTGAAGAGATTCAGCGCGGCATCAAGAATGGCGTGCGCAAGATCAACGTCGACACGGACAATCGTATGGCCATTACCGCCGCCATCCGCAAGGTCTTCACGGAGACCCCAGAGAAGTTCGATCCGCGCGATTACTTGGTCCCAGCTCGCGCCGCCATGAAGGAAATCTGCAAGGCCCGCATGATCGCCTTCGGCCAGGCCGGCCAAGCGTCGAAGATCCGTGCCAGACCTCTCTCGGCGATAGCTAAGATCTACGGCTGATCCCGCGACGTGAAATTCCGCGCGTACAAACGCGCGGAGTACTTCAGCAGGTGCCCCATGTCCTCACAGCAGGCTTGGGGCATTCGGCTTTTGTGCGAAGGCGACAATCTCCTTCTAATTTGGGGGTCGTCGGGCCATACTGAATCGAAGCAAGGTGACGCTCCCGGACATCGCGCAAGGCACGTTCTACGTTTACCGGCTATTCGAGGTAGCCGAAGAAGTCGACCTGGCAAAACTTGCCGATTTGGCGCTTCCGCCCTCGATCCGGGTGCGGCCCGGACGATTAACGTTCTTTGGTCGACTTCGCTCGATGCTGAGCGTCGCTGCTATGGGTCACAAGGACGTTGAGCTAGAGCCAGGGCGTTGGGTCCAAGCAGATTGTACGGTTCTTTTGTTCAGCTTTGGAGTCGCGGCGGCATGCCTCCAGTTCACCATTGGCAAAGCTGAGCAGGCGGAACCGTTGGCTGCGGCACTTTCAGCAAAAGACGCGGCACTTAGTGTTTCGCGCTTCAACGCAAGTGCGGAGTTGACCAGGGTTGGCCGGGAGCTCGTCGATAAATTGCTCAGCCTGGTTGGACCTGCCCTCGATCGCCCAATTAGTTACCCGGAGTACGAAACCTACACGCTCTTGCAAATTCAGAGCTTCGTCACGCCCCTATCAATTGATGATGCTCTAAGATCAGCGGATTTGGGGCGGATTTTGCTCGGCGAGACCGGCGACTGGCAACCCGCGCCAAGCTTTCTATCTCAGCTGTTTAGCCACCACTATCGCTACAGCATCGACGATCTTTGCGTGATTGATTGGGATACCGCACTCACCATTGATCCCTCGCCCAACGAGGACATTCCGGATCTGCTTGCGCTTGCCCTCACGCAGCTTCTGGAGTTCCAGCGCTACGACGCAATTCTCGAGCGCGAGCTCAACACGCTTTACGAATGGACTGCGGGACGCAGCCGCGGGGAGAACTGGATCCGCCAGGGGCGCGCCAGTAAACGTGTTGACCAGGTAAATAGGCTCCTGATTGACATCAACGACTTCGTCGATCGAAGTCAAAACGCCTTCAAGATCACCGAAGATGTGCATTATGCACGAATCTACCGCGGTGCCATCGAGCGCTTCCAAGTACCCGCCTGGCGAAATACGGTTCTCAGCCGCCAGCAGGCAGTGGCAGAGCTCTCGCGCACCCTTTATGACCGGGCGCAGCTGAGCGTCGCCCACTTCCTTGAACTTGTCATCATTGCGCTCATTACCTTCGAAATCATTTACGCGTTTTTCAACTAGGTGCCCCGATTGGTAACTTCCCACGGGAAACACCGCGTGGGGCCGTTGCCCCTGATCCGAGGGATGGCCCGATGAACGGCAAGGTAGATTCGAGCCAAAAGCGGTGTATAGTCATGCTGGAAATGAAGCCCACCGTTAGCGGCCTTCCCGGCAAGCCCCGCGCGCGAAAGCAGCTTACAACGCTCTCTTTCGTTTCCCTCATCGGCTGCCTCGGCTGCGGCTCGGTTACCTCCACGGCGCTCGATGCAGCCAAGCCGGTATGTTCTGCAACCGCGGGAACGCCGAAAGCGCCTGCAGCATTTGCAGCCCCAGCACCTCCCCAGGCCCCACGGTGCGGCCTGCCAAGCAACATCCCTGAGCCGGAATGGCCCACCACTCTATCCAGCACGGTTGGCATCGAGCGCTCCCCAATGCCAGAAGACGCGGCCACCGTAGTGCTCATCCCGGACACACAGTACTACGCGTCTTGTCGCTACCGGCATCTTTTAGCCCAAAGCACCTGGATCGCGCAAGAGCGGACTTTACGCCGCATTCTCGGCGCCATCTCCCTTGGGGATCTGACGGATCACAATACGGATGACGAGTGGTCCTTCGTGAAAGAATCCTTTGCCCCCATCGGCAAGGGGTTCCCGTTGATGCTGACCAATGGCAACCACGATACCGGTAGTCACGGTACCTGCGACAGTCGAGACACGCTGCTTTCGAAGTACTTTGATCAAGATTTTGCGGCGTCGAGCGGCGCTCTGCGCGCCGTAAAAACACCCGGCAACATCGAAAACGCGTTCTACTCCCTGCGCTTTGATACCCCAGCCAAAAATAGCGTAAAGATTGGCGTTTTGATGCTGGAATGGAGTCCGCGCAAATCCACAGTGGATTGGGCCAATCACGTTCTCACCCAATACAAAGACCACCGCGTCATCGTTGCCACGCACGCTTACCTATACAACGACGGCACGCGCTACGACTACGCCACTCGCGAACGCGATCAATTGTGGAGCCCGCTTGAGTACCTAACCGCACGCGACAAACTGGGTGAAGATCAGAATCACGACGGTGAAATGCTGTGGAATGCCTTGATTCGCCGCCATCCGGGTATCTTCCTTGTCGTAAGTGGTCACGTGCTCGGCCAGGGTACAGGAAGGCTTACTAGTCGCGGTGACGCCGGTAACATGGTCCACCAGATCCTGGTCAACTACCAGATGCTCGATGAAGGCGGCCTTGGCTACTTGCGCTTCTTCGAGCTCTACCCGGACGGGCGTTCCCTTCACATGAAGACCTACTCGCCGTCCCTTGGGCTCTACGCTTATTCTTCCGATCAGGATTTCCGGTTGGAGATTGAGCCGCCACTATTCGCCGCGCCGCCGAATGCCTCAAGAGCCTTGCCGCAGAAGACGGCGCAAGCAGGTCACACTAATCCGTAGATCGTGTAGAGTTACGCGATGCGGGTCAGTTTCAAGCTGTTAGCACCTGAGCACCAACCGCTACATTGGGCGTAACTTCCTGAGTGGTTCGTTTTGCTATGAGCATGAACATCACCGGCACGAGAAATAGCGAGAGAATTGTTGAAGACGTAAGTCCACCAACCACGGCCAATGCCAGCGGTTGATTGGATTCCGTTCCGCGCTCCAAAGCAAATGCAGTTGGCACGAGCCCAATAACGGTAGCAATGCTCGTCATCATAATGGGCACGAAGCGTGAGCGTGCCGCAGCGATGACGGATTCGAACTTGTCCGTGCCTTCCTGAAGCCGCCGGTTGGCGTCATCGACCATGAGGATGCCGTTGGAAACAGCAATGCCGACAACCATCAGAATCCCCATGAGTGCCGTTATCGAGAAACCCTTACCTGCAGCGAGAAGTGCCAAGTCGATGCCGACCAATGAAACGGGGATCGTAAACATGATGATGAAGGGCAGGCGCAGTGATTTGAACTGCGACGCCATGATCATAAAGACCACCATAATCGCAAGCCCAATAGCAAGCCCGAGACCCGAAAACGTATTGTGCATTAGCGCTACTTGACCAACCCAGTCGAATCGAATTCCACGAGTCCGCGGGTCAGAACGTAGCTTTGCCTCGAGCTCCTCAGCGGCGCTTCCGATGTCACGTCCTTCAGTTTGCATCTCAATGTGAGAAGCCCGTTCCAATTGGTTGCGCTCGACAGCAATGGGTCCTATTGATCTCCATACCTTGCCGTAGCTGCCCAGAGTAACTGGATCCGCGTGTGTCCCAATGCGGATCGGAACCTCTCTCAGAGAATTGGCGTCGGTGACCTGCTTTGGATCAAGGTAAGTAACAACGTAGTAAGATTGACCGTTAGAGCTATCAATCCAAACACTAGGTGTGTTGATGTTGCCCAAGACGGCATCAAGCGTAGTCTGGGCCGCGTCGCGAAGACTAACGCCAACCAAACCAGCTTTTTCTCGGTCAGTATCGACGTGGATTTCCGGGTAGTTCATTTGGCTCGTGACCCACACATCGCGAATGCCATTCACCGAACGCGCAACGCTAGCAACTGCCTTTGCCTGACGGTCCAGCTCCTCGAGATTATCATTGCGCACTTCCAAGACGACGGGTGCAAAATAGCCGTTTGAAAATACGCTTGCCACAAGTCCACCTGGCCATTGCAGAAAGTCCACACCGGGATAGCGCTGAATTAGTAGCTTGCGCGCCATATCCGAGATTTCACGTTGACTCTGATTGCGATGCTCCGGATCCGTCAGTTCCAGGCGCAAGAAACCCATGTGAGGGCCCCAATTCGGACTGGTCATTGCACTCCGTGCATTGCCCGGAGAGCCGACATTAGTCAAAACGGTTGCAACCGTTCCCGCTGGCAGTGTCTTCTGGAGAAAATCGCCCATTTCACGGATAGATTTGGACGCGTGCTCAAGCGACGTACCGGGCGACAAGCGCACGTAGATGCGTTCCATGGACTCGTCAATTTCCGGAAAAAAAGTACTTGGAAGTCGCGACGCTACCAACCCGCTCGCCACAACAAGTATCGCCGATGCTGCAACCACGGACCAGCGGTTTGGTAGTACCAGCCGCAGCACTCGCGCGTAACCATCTGCCGCTGCGTCGATGAGCGCCTCTACGCGACTGCTCAATCGACCGTGTTGGATTTGGCCAAGAAAGTGGCTGCAGGCAACCGGTGTCACCATGATGCTGACAAAGTAGGAAGCCACCATAGATACCGCAACCGTCAGGGCAAGCGGGACGAACAGTCGCTGCGCCAGTCCCGCAAGCAGCATGACTGGCAGCAATACAGCGATCGTCGTTAACATGGACGCCAAAACAGGGAGAGCTACCGCATTGGTGCCATGCAGAGCTGCCTCCTTCAAGTTCATGCCCTGACGCTGATGGCGATGGATTGACTCCAACACCACAACGGCATCGTCCACCAGGCGTCCCATGGCCAAAGTGAGCCCGCCCAAAGTAAATGCGTTGAGCGTGTCACCATGCGCGTAAAGAACGATCAGAGTAATCGCGAAGGATAATGGGATTGCGACGGCGACAATCAGGGTGCCGCGCATGCTTTGAATAAACACCAATATGACCAACGCAATCAATATGAGTGCACGCCACACCTCTGTCCGTAGCCCGGTATAGGCTGTCCGCACGAATGTAGACTGATCAAAAATCGCCTTGGCATGCATACCGGGAGGCAATTTCGATTGCATCGATGAAACAATGGCCTTGACCTGCTCGACAATCGCAAGCGTATTGCCTCCGGGGACACGCAGGACATTCAAATAGACGCCCGAAGTGCCATTGACCGTTACGTCCTGCGTAGCTGGTGAGCCGCCGTCTTCCACCTTGGCAACATCCCGAATCAAAATGGGCTTGCCGTCCCTGACTGCAATATCCGAGTTGGCTATCTCACTGACCTTTTTTGGAATTGCGTTCGTGTAAACGTTGGCATCAAATTCTGGTGAGATAAACTCGCCAGACGGCAAAAGTGCGTTCGACTGTGCCACAGCCTTCGCAACGTCTTCAGCGGCTAGTCCACGCGCCTGAGCCTTTGCAGAATCAACGATCACATTGATTTGTCGCTGTCGTCCCCCATTGAGGGACGCACTCGCAACGCCGCTGATCCCTTCCAGTTGCGGTTCGAGGTTGTTGAATGCATAGTCGTAAAGCTGCGGGCTACTGTAACCATCGCCCCACAAGGCAACTTGCACTACGGGCGCGTTTGCCGGGTCATACTGAAGCACGAATGGCGGTAGAACTCCCAGAGATTTGGGCACTGCCGCCATCGCAAATTGGACCTGTTGTTGAACCAGCGTCTGCGCCGCGTTCAGATCCGTGCCCCATTTCATCCAGACGAAGACAATGCTTAGGTTATTTCGCGACGTGCTTTCAACGTGATCCACGCCGGGCGTCGCACTGACGTATTTCTCGATGCGCCACGTGATTGTCTTCTCCATGTCCTTCGGACCAAGGCCTGGAGCCAACGTCCCGATGACGAGCACTGGTGGCGTCAAGTCAGGAAACGTATCAATTGGCATGCGTGGCGTAACGACGCAGGCAAAAACCAAGAGACCGACGCAGAGCATCAAGATTGCAATTGGATTCTTTAGCGCAAGGCCCGTCATGGCTTACCTCGCAACGTAGATTCCCTTGGTGTATCTGCGGTTGGAATTAGCGTCGGAGTGACGACGTCACCGTCGGCAAGGAGGGAACGCCCTTCTGTGACAAGGCGCGTTCCGGGCCTGAGCGCAAGGTCAAGGTAAAGCTCGCCGAGCGATTCTCCTATCACTGGCACCAGAAGCTTTTTCGTGTGAGTTCCGTCAACAGCAAACACGGTAGCCGTCTTTTCCCGCACCGATGCAGCAATGCCGGGTACTAACGATGCCGGCTCCGGGCTTCCGATCTTAATCGACACTTCTGCTGTCGTTCCGACCGGAATGCTGCGATTGGGGTCATGCAAATCGACTTCGAAGTGCACGGTTCGAGTCGAACCGTCTGCGGCTGGTGATAGACGTGCAATGGTTCCAATGGTCTCGGTTTGGGTCGCCAACATGTGCAATTTGACTTGGGTACCTCGTGCGACGTAACTGAAGTCACTCTCAGGCACCTCCGCGCAAACACGAAGTGTTGTGCGATCGATAACCGTAACTATTGCCGTACCCGGGCGGATGAAGGCACCGGGATCGTTGTACCTTGCAGAAATTTCACCGTCGAAAGCGGCTCGAAGAACACAGTCGTTGACTGCAAGGGCTGTACCTGCAAGTTTTGCCTGGGTGGCCATCAGTTGAGCCAATTCACTTTCGCTCGACGCAATCTTCTGCTCAGCCTCATTGGGTGCCGCAAAACCACTTCCCACCATGGAATTGATCCTTGCTGCCTCGCTGGCCAGGGCCTTCTGTTTGGTGTCAATAGCACGGGCTTGAGCGGCAACCGCACGGTTCGATGCATTGGCGTCCCGACAGTCAAGTGTTGCCAGCACCTGACCCCGCTTCACCACATCACCTGGTCGGACAAGCACCGTATCCACAAACGCGGCGATTAGTTGTGGCCCCACGTTTGCCATCACCCACGCTTCCGTGGTTCCGACGTAGTGACGTTCCGCCTGGTAAGTCGCTGCGCGAGCTGCGATCACCGACACTGCCTTCGGTTGACTCGTTAGCGAAATGGTATTGACGTGAGAGCGGGCGTTTGCGTAAAGGCTGTAACCGGCGATCACAACGACGAGAGTGCCGAATGCAATTGCCAAGCGTGCTCTCAGACCTGCAGACCGCGGGGTAGGACCAACTGGCTTTGGTTCGGTGCTCTCAGCCATGGACGTCCATTCCGGGGAAAGTTGTCGCTACATCGGTACATTTGCCGAAGTTGCAGACCTCGCGGTGACTCGTCCATTTCTTACCGGGCGCCGGTGAAGTGCCCCGTAACGCAACGCTATCTCGATTTACCCTCAACCACTCGCATCCATGCTTGGTCATTGCAGACTAGCGCGGTGCAATTTGCGCGCCACGGAGCAAGCCCAATTATTCGCTGCCACATTTTGATTTGTGGACGTTGGCGAACCGGAAGATTTCCAACCGCACTTGGAAATACTCCGAACGAGGCTGAGCGCGTACTAGTCAGAGTTGTTCTCCGAACGTAACCATTTTGCGAGGGTTTTGGAATCAATTCCCAAGGCTTCACAGGTGGCCATTTTGGCACCAGAGAATCGTTGAAGTGCCCATGTGGCATAGCGACGTTGGAGATCTCGAATAGGGACTACTGCGCCTCCGAATTGGATTCCATCAGCACCAGCCGCTTCCGGCGCGATACTTTTCGGCAAATCAGCCGGCGTGGCTTCTTCCGTTCGGCATAGTACTACAAGGCGCTCAATGACATGCTCAAGTTCTCGGACGTTCCCGCGCCACTCCGCCGTCATGAAGATCTCCATGACACTCGCGGATATGCGCAATAGTGGCGCGTTGGGGTAGCGCTGCCGCGCGGCGCGCAAGAATGCCTCAGTAAGCACAGGAATGTCGTCCCGCCGAAACCGCAGTGCAGGCAAATCGATGGATATTACATCGATACGATACAGAAGATCTTCCCTGAATAACCCCTTGATGACCCGATCCCGCAGGTCCCTGTGAGTTGCGGCGACGATGCGCACGTCAACCTTGCGCTCGACGTTGCTTCCAACGGGCCTCACTGAACCGACTTCAAGTACGTGTAGTAGTTTGGCCTGAAGGCTTCCACTCATTTCGGCAATCTCATCCAAGAACAGAGTTCCGCGATGCGCCTGTTCAAACAGCCCAATTCGGTCCCCGGACGCACCCGTGAACGCGCCTCGCACATGTCCAAATAGCTCACTTTCCAAGAGGTTGTCCGGAATCGCTGCGCAGTTCACACTGACAAATGCCTGGTGCACTCGTGAACTCTCGGAATGTAGGGCCCGGGCAATCAGGCCTTTTCCCGTGCCCGTTTCACCCAATACAATCACTGGCACATCTGAGTCAGCTACACGGCGCACGAGGTCGAAAATGTCGAGCATTTGAGGGCTTCGACCGACAATCTTGTCGATGGATTTATGCAACGCCGTCCGAAGCACCTTCGCTTCCCGCCGCAACGCGGACTCCTCCAAAGCGCGATTCAGAAATAGCGCCAGTTCTGCGACCTTGAAGGGTTTCATCATGTAGTGGTAGGCACCCCGTCGAATGGACTCGACGGCAGTGTCAATCCCACTAAATGCGGTCATCACGATCACAGGGCGCTCTGGTGACGCGTCACGAGAGAGTGCCAGAAGCTCCAAGCCATCGGTTCCCGGAATGCGCAAGTCAGTTACGAGAGCGTCGAACTCGCCTGCTTTGACTGCAGCGATCGCTTCGCTGGCGGACGACGCGACGAATCCCTGAAATCCGAATTCATTCAGTCCTTCAGACACGGTTTCTGCCATCTCGAGGTGGTCATCCACAATCAAGACACGAACGGTGCGACCGTTATCATGCGACGATTTCAACGTGATTCTCCTTGATACGAGGGATCTGCACGGTAACGCGAGTACCTGGCTGTGTTTTGCTTTCCGTAGTTTGTCGGAGTTCAAAGGTTAGCGAGCCCCTGTGGTGCGCCAGGATCTCCTTCGCAATCGCCAGACCGAGTCCACTTCCGCCTTTACTCGACTTCGTTGTGAAAAAGGGGTCAGTCACGCGAGCGATAACCGATTCTGGGATTCCGACACCTTCGTCGGAGACGCGAAAATAGACATTTTCTTCATCACAATTGACAGAGAAGATGACGCGACTGCCCTTCGCTGATGCATCACAAGCATTAACGAGAATGTTGATAAGCGACTGTTCGAACAAGGCCGGTTCACAGGCGATTATCATTGGCGCATACGTGCAAGGCTTGTGTTCAAGCGCTACTCCAGAATCAACGAACCGGTGTGCAACGAGCTGAACGACAGTTTGTGCTATCTCGCTTGCTTCACGTTGGACGAGAAGTGGTGCGTCGCCTCGCGCAAATGCGAGAAAGCCTCGCATGATTGTATCGATGCGATCCACTTGGTTTGCCACCATGCTAAGCGCTGATGTCACGCGATCCTGGCCCTTTGTCACGGTTAGCAGAAGCTCGATTTTCCCAGCAATTACTGCTAGCGGAGTCGAAATCTCATGGGCTATGCCCGACGAAAGTGCCGCAATCGTAGCCATTCGGTTCGCTCGAGCAAGTTCTGCGTCTCGATCTCGCCCGATTCGCCGAAGCGCCAGTTGACGGTCAAGCTCAAGCTCACGCTTTTGCGTCTTGAGCGCCCCAACCCCGGCAACTAGCACTAGCCCGCTCGCGATGACAATGCCGAGCACCGATCGCCATTGCTCCCGGCGACTTCGATCGCGCTCCGCCTCTGCGGAGCTTACCACGATAACCGCACTAAACTGCCCGGTAGACTCATGGAGTGCGGCAAGCCCGGCAACGGCGATACGGCGGGGCAACCCCAGAAGAGCTGCCGCATCGCGCGACAATACGGCGCCTGATTCGTGATGCGCCAACGCCAACGCCAATTCAGGAATGGCGAGCCACTGTTGGCGGCGGACCCAAAACTTGCCGGTTGTGGACTCGGCTAACAGCACAACATGAGTATCGTTCTTCGGGGCCTGCACCAGGTGCGAGTCGACGTCCGCACTTAGCCATTCGACGGCATCGAGCGCCGTGCCGTACCGAACGAGACTGATTTGGTTCGCAATCGTGGAGGCAAGACGTTGCTGCTCCTGTGTCAACTGCTGAAGGGCGATTTGGTCATCGTGGCGTATGTCCCAGAGGCCCAAGCCCAGCACCGCTCCCAATCCAAGGACTGTGATCGCCAACGTCCGACTTCGCTTCGAGAATGAGTTAGTGCGAAGGGCGAGCAGGCTAAGCATTCGGATTTTCTCCAAGTCTAGTGCGGAAATTTTCCAAGTCATACCCCAACTTCTGCGCAAATTCAGAATAACCGGGTTGGCTTGCTTCTTGCTGCATGTTTCGCGCCATGAGCAAGGTGTCGAAAAGCTTCAGTCCCAAACGTCTTCATGAGAGCGCGTTGGCGGCGTTCTTGCTCATGGTTCTAACTTTTCCCGCGGTTGCACAAGGAGAGCTGCGCGCGCCTGAATTGGGCAGCGTACCTGCTGTGACAGCGATGACCATTAACGAAGCGCTGCAGTATGCGCAGGGCCACCAACCCGAATTGCGAGCCGCGCGCGAACGATTCCTTACAGTCTCTGCAGAGGCACGGATTGCCTCCGCACAGTGGCTACCATCCGTGGGCGCGGCGGTCGAACTAGTGGGGTCATCCGTCAACAATTCAACCGCTACGGGTCTGGCGGCGCGCTACGCAGAATTACCGCGAATAGGCGGCACCGCAATCCAAACTAGGCCCCGTTGGCAGCCCTACGCAACGACGCTTGCGGCCGCCAGTCTACGCCAGGAAGTATTTGATTTTGGTCGAATAGCAGCCCAAGAAATGGCCGACAGCGCTCTCATCGCCATCGAGCGCAATCGCCTTCAAGCGGCACACCTCGACATTTCACTCCTTGTCGTTCAGGGGTACTACGCGGTGCGCGCTGCACACGCGGTTGCCGTAGCAGCCGCCCAAGCCGAAGAGCGGGCAAAAGTTCACCGAGACTTCGCCGACGTGGCTGTCAAGGCTGGCCTCCGACCGCCGATTGAGCGCACGCGGGCTGCCGCGGACATGGCTAAATACACAGTGGGAAGGATTCGCGCGGACGGCAACATACGCATCGCAAGGAGTGTATTTGCCGCTGCCGTCGGGTACCCGTCCGCTGAGCTCGATGCTGCTGACTCGCAAGAACCCTCGGTGCCGACGCCAACGCTAGCCCAAGTCGAACAACGTGCGTTGGCGAATTTGCCTGAAGTCCTGCAGGCTCGTGATCAAAGACGAGCCCAGCACGCTCGCACGGCGGCGATTGACGCAACGTTGCGACCAAACTTATACGCCTCGGCGAGCGTATCGGCGCGAGCGGGTGGAGCTCCAGCAAACGGAGGAGCCGTCAGTGAAGGACGAGGTTTCCTTCCTGTCGTTCCCAACTACGATGTTGGTGTCGTCCTTTCGTGGCCCATTTACGAGCCGGTCGTAAACGCTGCCGTGGGCGCATCCCAGCAGCGAGAATGGGCGTTCGAGGCCGAATTCACCGCCGCACAGCAGCGTGCGCGCACCTCGGCACAACAGGCATATGGGCGGATGCGCGTGGCTGAATCAGCACTCGAGGCGCTTGCCCAAGAAACCGATGCCGCGCGGTCTAATTACGAACAAGCCGAAGCGCGGTTTCGCGCTGGACTGGGAACCAGTACTGAGCTGGCGGACGCTGAAGCACTTCGATTGGACGCTGAGGTTCAGCAGGCTGTGGGCGATTTCGAACTTGCCACCGCACGCAGCCAACTCAAGCGCGTTATGGGCGAGTGAATTCTTTGTAGCGCAAAATTGATCGTGTTTACCAATCATCAGAAAGGCAGATCGTGGTTATGAACAGACTCACTATTAGTGTCGGGTTAGCATGGTTGCTCGGGGGCTGTATGAGCACCCAAGCCGGACATCTATACAACATGCAAACGGGGCAAACTTCGACCATTCAACTGGATGGGACGAGCTCAGCATCCAACGGAAAAGTCAAAGGTACGTTGCCCGATGGCGCTCAGTGCGAAGGGCAATTCAGCAAGGTTTCAATCGAAAATGCCCGCCAGGTTTCTTCAGTCCGGCCGATGCTTACTGAAAACTCATGGGCATCAGTTGCGGTCATGAATTGCGGCCCTAACCGGGTGCTTCGGTGCACGCTAGCGAGTCGAGAATGGTCGCAGTTTAGCTACGGCGAGTGTCAAGACCAGCAGGGAACTAACTACAGTCTAGTTTTCTAATTTTTC
>Ga0302321_100003686_pt1 | contig 13172 bp, 7 predicted proteins | sample Fen_T0_1_FD_202505 | JGI IMG/M metagenome (GOLD analysis project Ga0302321, IMG submission 202505) | Peat permafrost microbial communities from Stordalen Mire near Abisko, Sweden - Fen_T0_1 | ecosystem: Environmental > Terrestrial > Soil > Wetlands > Permafrost | place: Sweden: Abisko...
TCAAGCCGGAGAAGCTGAACTCGAGTGAGCCTCTGCGGCGCATCGGCCAAGGCAGTTCGATCGCCTCCGGGTTGCCGTCTTTGGCGAGCTTGTCGATCAGCGGCCCGCCGGGGTAACCGAGGCCCAATAATTTGCCGACTTTGTCGAAGCATTCGCCGGCGGCATCATCGCGCGTGGCGCCGAGCTCGCTGACCTGTGAAAGCTGTGGGCCGGCGACGCGATAGAGGGCGGTATGCCCACCCGAAGCGAGCAGCGCGACGAACGGATACTCTGCCGGCGGTTGCTCGGGGGCGCCCGGGAATTTGAGGAACACGGCCAGCAAGTGACCGACCAGATGGTCGACGCCCACGAGCGGCTTTTCGAGTGAAAATGCCAGCCCCTTGGCGGCCTGCACCCCCACCAGCAGCGCGCCCGTCAAGCCCGGGCGACAAGTTACGGCAATGCCGTCGATCGCGCTCGGCTGAATGCCAGCTTTGGAGAACACCTCGCGAATCACGGGTCGCACGTTGCGCAGGTGATCTCGCGAGGCGAGCTCCGGCACGACGCCGCCGTACGGCGCGTGCAGCTTGATCTGACTGTGCACGGAGTCACTCACGACCTTGCCGTCTTCCGTGACGAGCGCGGCCGCCGTTTCATCGCACGAAGTTTCGATACCGAGGACCAGCATGGGATCAGGGTGGGCGAGGGAAGCCGCAGCCGCCTTCTTTTTCGGAAAGGTAGAGCGGCTTTGGATCCAGATGAAAAAGCGCAAAACCGGGGCGTTCGGCGGCGGTAGCATCCGGAGGGGGGAAGCGCCCCGGTTTGAACAAGCGCAGCTCGACGTGATTGTTCTTCATCAACGAAACGACCGCCAGCATCGTGCCCTGGCAAGTCGAGTCGACCCAAGCGAAGAAGTCATGGTCGTGACCCTCGCCGAAGCTGAGCGCGGAGAGCGCGTCGTTTTCCACCTGAGGAATGGCGCGCAGCAGCGCATTCGAAAACAGCACCTGGGGCGCATCGGGTGTGCCGCACATCCCCTGCGGATCGTTGCTGTTGAGGCCCCCAGGCTCGCTGGTGAGCCGGCTCATATCCAACCTGAGCGCAAGCTGCAGGGTCGGAGGTGAGTCTTCCTTGATGAAGCCGTCGTGGAACAAAGACAGTCGTGCAATGGTCCCGCAGTAGGCCTCCCCCGACTTGCTGTCGAAGCTGTCGAGATTGCGGCAGCTCAACGCCGAGGTCGCGCACAGCAAGGTCAAGACGCTGAAAGCGTGCCATGGGCGCCTGCTGGGCAAGTCGAGTGGAACGTGGAACATCAGAGCTGCTGGAGTAAAGCCTGGGCCCGGGCTTTTACCCTGGGTTCCGGGTCGCTGTCATGGCTGACTTCCAGGACGCGCTTGGCAGCCCCAGGATCGACCGCAACCAAGGCCGCGAGGGCCGCCTCGCGCACCATGGCGAAGGCATCCTTGCTGGCGCTTTGACTGAGCGCGGCCACGACCTCGGCGCGCGGGCGGCCGGCGGCAATGCGGCCCAGAGTTTCGACGGCCAAGGCGCGCAACGCCCAATCGGGTTCGACGGCGAGCTCGGCGATCACGGCCGGCACGGCCTCTGGATCCGTGCCGTCCAGCGTTGCCAACGCGGCGCGGCGGACCGTGCCGAGTTCGTCTTTGAGCGCGGCGCTGACGGCGAACTTGGCCGCCGGTTCGGCGCGATGACCTAGAAATCGCAATGCAAATAAGCGCACCTCGGGTGACGGATGACGCGCGAGCGCCGTGAACGTCGGCAGCAGCGCGGCGCCGAGCTCGCGCGCGAGCGCCTCCAGACGAGCTCGTTCGGCGGGCGTGAACTCGGTGTCCGCCGTCACTGGCGCGAACGGCAACTTGCCGGGGTCGACTACGAGCAGACCGGCCACGCTGCGTGCACGCTCCGGTGACACGGCTGCTGCTCGACCGAGCGCCAGAGACAGCGGAGCCGACAACTTCTCGAGCGCCGAGACGCGTTCACTGCCCGAGTAGCCACTCGGTCGAAGGCCGTCGATCAGCCGCCGCACGTCCATCGCGCCATCAGGAGCGGGTAGCGGCTCTTTGGGTTTGCGATAGCCGGTCGACCAGGTCAGCGCCGCATCGCCGCCCGCGCGTGACACCATCGGATCCGGACTGCTCAGCGCGTCGGCAACGGCGCGCGGCGCGCGCGCCGAGTTGAGCCGTGCCAGGCTGAGCACGGCCATCGCCGCGAGGCTCGAATCGCTCGCTTCGCACAGCTCTACCAGCGCATTTTCCTGCGTTTTTTGGCCAGCTTCCGCCAGCGCGAAGGCCGCCGCAGCGCGCGGCAACGGACCCGTTTCCGAAAGGCCGAGGAGCCTCCCGGCTTGCGCGGTACCGGCACGCGAGCCGAGCAGCGACAGTCCGACTAGCCCCAAGGCGCTCACTTCCGCGGAGTCGCTGCTGGCGAGCTGGCCGAGCAGACGTTCGGCGCGCGGTGAGCGCATGCGTGCCACGCCCCAGACCGCTGCCAGTAGCACGGGATCCGACTCACCCGCGGTGACGCGGCCGGCCGATACCAGCAAGCTCTCGAAACGAGGGATCAGCGCCGGATCGCGCAGCATGCCCACGGCCAGCATGGCTCGCGTGCGGAGTTCGCTGTCGCTGCGGCCCGTAGCGTACGAAAACAGTGTCGGTCCGGCGCTCTTGTTCTGCACGTGCGAAAGCAGCGTGATGGCCACCTCCTGCTCGGCTTCGCGCGCGTCCCCTAGCGCGTCGAGCAAAGGCTTGACCGCGCGTTCACCCAAGCGATCGAGCGCCACGCGCGCGGCCTCGGCTTCTTTCGGTCGCTCGCTCTTTTCACGCTCGAGCAGCGGGTAGGCGAGGGCGCCGTACACTTCCAACAACAGTTGCCGATAAATAGGCCGTTCCGGGCTGTTCAAAGCCAGCGGCAGCAAGTCACGCTCGAGAGACTCGAGCGTGCCTCGGCCGAGGTTCACCTGCATGCTCAGGCGGGCCGCTTGGCCAATCAGTTCTTCGTCGGGTGAAGCGCGGACCACACGCCGCAACAGCATGTCTGCGTCATCCGCCTCGCCTTGACCCAGCAGCAACTCGGCGAGCTCGAGATAGACCGGGAACAGTCGCTCGTTCTTGCCGATGGCTTGCCGAAACTCGCTGATCGACTTGGCGACGTCTTGCCGCTTTCGGTACATCTCCCCGAGTTTCTTGTGCCCTTCCGCGTCGTCCGGGCTGAGCTCGACCGCACGCGCCGCGTAGCGAACCGCTTCGTCGTCTTGATAGAGCTCGGCCGCGTAGCTTGCCATGCGCTGGAAGTATTCCCGCGCCCGTTTGGGATCGCTCGCCGCGAGCTTTTCCAACACGTTGATGGCCTCACGCAACTTGTGCTCGAGTACCAGCACGCGCTCGAGCGCGTTCAGGCTTTCCACGTCACCCGGCGCGGCTGCGATCACGCGCCCCAGCACGCGCTCTGCTTCCGGATAGCGCCGGAGGCGCAAATGGGCCTCGGCGAGTAGGCGCCCGGCTTCCAAGTCCGGCGGATTTTGAGCCAAGCGTCGCTCCAGGCTAGGCACGCGCTGGTTCAACTGACCGTCCAAACTGTAAATCGTCACGATGTGCTGACGTGCCTCGCGCGCCAGTGTGGGGTCGCTTTGCGCCTCGCGAATCAACTCTTCCCAGATCTTCCGGGCTTCTTCGAATTGCGCCGACTTGCCTTCGTGCGTGCCACTAGCAGCGCTGGTTCGCTCGAGGGCGAGGGCATACGCCTTTCGGTAGCGGGGCTGCTTCGGCGAGAGTTTGGCGGCTTCGCCCAGGGCGGCGAGCGCCTCTTTGGGCATGTCGTGCTCCAGATAAAGCTCGCCCAAGATCTGCAGCGCTCGTGAACGATCCGGCACGACCGCTTTGATGCGCTGCCAAGTCGCCAGGGCCTTCTTCTTGTCGCCCTCTTGCCAATAGCGGGTGCCGAGTTCGACCAGATGCTCCGGATCGGCGGCGGTGCTGGCGGCAAGGCGTTGCAAGAGCGAAAGTGCGCGGTCCTTCTCGTCGACGCGTTCGTAAAAGTCGACCAGCGCCGCGAGCGTCTCGTCGTCGCTCGCCGAGCGCGCTTCGAGCTCCTGCAAGCGCGCCAACGCCTTTTTGCGATCGCCGCGTGAAATCAGCGCTTCCGCCAGTTGAAAGACGAAATCTGGATTGCGTGGCGCGGCCTTGATCAAGGCATCGTATTCGGCGATGGCCTGCTCGAGGTCGCCCCGCACCTCGAGCAAGTGCACGACCTTGAGTCGCGTGGCCAAATCCTTGCTGTCTGCGCTGAGCGCGCGGCGATAGCCAGTGAGCGCTTTTTCGACTTGGCCGGTTTCTTCGTACAGGGCGCCCAACGTTCGCAGATCTTCGGCCGCAGCGCCGGGGCGCTTCTCCAGCTCTGCGATCAGTTCGGGCAGACGATCTGCTTGTCGGTAACTGTCGACGATCGCGGCCACGATTTCCCGGCGTACGCCTGATTCGCCTGCCAGTGACAGCGCCCGGCGGTATTGAGTCAGCGCTTCCTCGCGCTTGCCGAGTTTTTCGAGTGCTTTGCCATAGTCGCGCAAGGCAGGGGCGAGCACTCGGTTATCACCCGTGGCCGCTTGGACCACGGTCTTGTATTCGGCGGCGGCGCGCTCGTAGGCGCCGCGCGCCAAGAGTTCGCGCCCGAACTCGGCGCGCACGAAGAACGACCCGCCGGCGCGCTTCACGAGCTGCTCGTGGTAGCGCTTGGCGGCGTCGTAGTCTTTCAGATCGAGGCACAGGCCCAGCAACGTGCGTAACACTTGCTCGCGATCCGCATCGTCCTTCAGTGCGGGTAGCGCTTGCTCGAAGCGCGTGCGCGCGCCCGTCTTGTCACCGCGCTCGCTCAGCATGCGCGCCAGTGCAACCACCGCGATCGGGTTCTTCGGATCTTCGCCGATCGCCCGCTCGTATGCGGCTTGCGCCCGATCCGGGAGACCCTCGAGCTTTTCGAGACCGGCGATCGCCACCAGCGCGGCATAGCGCGTTGCCCCGCCGGCCTCGGCGCGCCGAGTGAGGTCCGCGATCAAGCCGTCCAATCGACCGTCCCGTTCGCGGTACAGTTCGAGCAGGCGCTGAAGCGGGAAGTCGGCGCCCGGTTGGGCCAGGACGATGCCCGTGTAGCGTTGAATCAGCGCCTCAGGGCCGGGGCCTTTTGCGTCCGGCCTGTCCGTATGCGGTGCCTCGGATGGAGCGCCGGACGACGTTGGCGTTGGAGCCGCCGCCGGGCCGGGAGTGCCACTCGCGGCCCGCGGCCGTAGCGGCGCTTTGGGCGCCACGGTTTGGGTCGCCGGCTTCGGCTTCTTGCTCCTCCCCTGAGGATTGAACTCGGCGCGCGCGGCGTGCCCTGCAAAAAGCAGCACGGCGACCGGCCAGAACCGGGCGTAGGCGCGAGGGTTCACTCTCAATAGAGTACGCGCCGTGCGCGAATGGCGCCAGCCGGCGTAGTCTTCGTGGTACACCCCAGCGCGCAATGACCGGGTCTGAGCCGGATTTCGACGAAAAACCGACGGGTGAGGCGGAACGAGAGGAAGAGGAGCTGGATTCCCAGCCCGATTCCGAAGAGCCCGACCGTGACAGCGAAGAGCCGCCCGAGCCCGTGGCGGAAGACCGCCCGCAGCCGGACGAAGATCGCTGGGGGATCGGCAGCCGTGTGCTCGCGCTCAGCGCGCTGCTCGGCAGCGCCATCTTGGTCTGGAGCCAGTTTGCTTTCCGGTCGCGCTGGATTGCCGACTTTCTCGAGAACAACAAGCTCGAGTCGCCGGACCAGCGCATGGACTTGGTGGCTGGGTTCGTCCTCGGACTGCTGCTCGGCGGCGCTGTCGGCGCGGCGGCGCTGGCCTGGCTCTGGAACAAGCGGCGCTCATGGCTCTTGGCCGAGCAGTGGGCGTGGTTCGTCTCGCCGCTGATCGCCCTGCCGATCATGCCGATCGTATTTCGCTACAAGCCTTGGCAGAATCGGCACCAGGCGCTGCTGCTCGTGGCGCTCGTTGGTTCGCTCGTCGTAGAGACGCTGCTCGCTCGCTCGCTGGCTTCCGTTCCCGAGCCGGTTCAGGCGTGGTGGGACGGTTTGTGCGAGCAAGTGCCGGCGGTCGTGCGTCGCCAAGGACCGCGCTCGGTCGTGGTCGCCGCAGCGCTCGGCTACGCGCTGTTCATGAGCTTTTACTTCGTGCGTTGGCACTACAAGCTCCGCACCCACAACTTCGATCTGTCGATCAACAACAACTTGATCTACGGCGGGCTGCACGGGAAATTTCTAGAGAGCACGGTCGTCTTCCCGACCGAGCCAGGCAAGTACCTGGCAAACCACGCCAAGTTCGGCACCTACCTGTTCCTGCCGATCTACGCGCTCTGGCCGCGACCCGAAACGCTGCTGGTGCTGCAATCTTTCCTGCTCGGGATGAGCGCGCTGCCACTCTACGGCTTTGCGCGCCGGCACGTGTCCGAGTCCATGGCCGCCGCCGTGGCGTTGGTGTTCCTTTGCTACTACCCGATGCACAGCGCGAACTTCTCGGAGTTCCAGAACGTGCCGATCGCGACCTTCTTCTTGTTCAGCCTAGTCTGGGCCGCGGAGACGCGCCGTTGGGTCATCTGTGGACTCGCGACGGCGGCTGCGCTCCTGCTGCGAGAGGACATTCCGATTGGCGTCGCCGTGATCGGCGGCTTCTTGCTGCTTTCGGGTTACCGTTCGTTCCCGGGCTTCATCATCGCCGCGGCCGCCCTGACCTACTTCGTGTACTTGCGCTTTCACGTCATGGATGACGCGGGCGAGTGGTGGTACCCGAACATGTACAAGGATCTCTGGGCCGACGGGGAGAAGGGTTACAAGAGCGTGATCAAGACGCTCATCACCAACCCGCTGTTCGTCTTATCGAAGCTGGTGGTGGAGAAGAAGCTCATCTACCTGCTCCATCTGCTGGTGCCGGTGGCGTTCCTGCCCGCACGCCGTTGGTATTTGTGGGCTGCGTTCGTGCCCGGCGTATTTCTGACCTTGCTGGTCACCAACTACGATCCGCCCGCGCTGTTCTCCTTCCACTACGTGATGCATTGGGCCCCGTACTTGTTCTTGGCGGTCCCGCTCGCGTTGGAGGCCATGGGCAAGAGCTTGGATTCGGGGATCACGCGCATGCGCGCCGCGGCCACCACCATGGTCTGCGTCTCGCTGGTGCTGACCTACAACTACGGCGCTTTTGCGGCGCGGCCCAACTCGCTCAAGGGCGGTTACAACTTCATCGATTTCAGTTACGAGCCCCGTGAAGCCGAGCGCTACGCGCGCTTGCAATCGTTGGTCGAGCTGATTCCGAAAGACGCCTCGGTGGCCGCCACCGAAACGGTCGGTCCGCACGTCTCCTCGCGCGTGAAGATGTTCACCATGCGTCACGGCCCGATGGGCGCAGAGTACGTGCTCGCCTCGAGCAAAGAGCTCAAGCTGTCTCGTACCAAGCCCACGCTGAAGGCCGCCTTGGAAAGCGGACAATATGGGGTCGTCAAGCGCGCGGCGGAGTTCGTTTTGCTCAAGAAGGGCGCCGATATCTCCCAGAACCAGCAGCTCGTCCTCGACTGGCAGCTTTGAGCCCACCCGCCGCAGACACGAAGCTGGGCGAAAAGCCCCCGCAACCCGGCGAGCCGAAGCCGACGAAGCCCGGCTTGAAGAAGCGGCTGGGCCCGCTCTTCATGTTCATCGCGCTGGTGTTCGTGGGCTATTCGGCCTGGGACTTGGCGCACCGCTGGCAGAAGACCAAGGTCTCGCTCGATCTACCTTGGGTGCTAGCGTCGATCGTACCGCTCGGCCTCGGCTGCCTGATCCAGGCCCGCGGCTGGATCGCCTTGATCGAGCGCATGACCGCTCGCCGCGTACCGCGTGGTCCGGCGCTATCGCTGTACATGGACTCCCAGCTGGCTCGCTACACACCGGGCATGGTCGGCCTGCCCTTCGTGCGCATGGCAGGGGCAGCTTCGCTCGGCGTGTCCGCCGTTTCGGTCGGCTCGTCCGTAGGTCTCGAGATGCTGTCGTGGACCGCGGTGGGCGGCGGTGTCGGCTTCGCGTCGCTGTTGTGGCTGCCGGCGAGCAGCGGCTTGACGGCACTACTGGGTGCATGGGCGATTCCCATCGTGACGGGCTTTGCCGCGATCGTCATCGCGCTCTCGTGCGTCGATCGTGCGCGTTTGCCCGGCTTCGTCGTGCGCGTGCTCAAGGTCGACGGGAGCGGACCACTCGTGCCACTTTCGCTGCTCGTTGCGCACCTCTTTTACTGGGTCAGCTGGGCCGCGCACGGTTTCCTGCTCACGCGTGCGTTCGGCGCGGCTCCGGACATCGCGCTGTCGACCTCCGGCCTCTATGCACTCGCCACCGTCGGCGGCTTCGTCGCGCTCGCCGCCCCCGCCGGCGTTGGTGTGCGCGAAGCCATCCTCTCCATCAGCCTCGCGCCCGCCGTCGGTGGTGCGCCTGCGCTGGCCATCGCGGTGGCCTCGCGCGCCGCGTCGTTGTGCGCGGACGTGTTCGCCTGGGCCGTGCTCAAGCGCTGGGCGCGTTGAACGCGCCGCCCGCCGAACGGCGCACGGTCAAGTGTGCATGACCGGCACGCGCGCTTCACCGTGCGGCAGGCCCGGGCCGAGCACGGAGACCTCGTGCACGGCTTCGCGTTTGAGCACGTAGGGCAGCTCGGTGCGCGCCAAATGCACGATCAATTCTGCGATTAGGCCGGTTGCCAGGATTTGCACGCCGACCACGATCAGCAGCACGGCCAAGATCAAGAGTGGGCGATGCCCGATCGATTGACCCATGAACCAAATCACGCACAGGTAGCCGAACACCGCTAGGCCGACGGCCAAGGTGAGCGTGCCCACGGCGCCGAAGAAGTGCGCGGGTCGCCGCCCGTAACGGAGCAGGAAGACGACCGTGAGCAGGTCCATCAGTCCACGGAAGAAACGGCCCCCGCCGAACTTCGAATAACCGAAGCGGCGCGCGTGGTGCTCCACCGCGATTTCACCGACGCGAAAACGCTTCCAATGCGCGAGCACGGGCACGAAGCGATGCAGTTCGCCGTACAGGCGCACGTTCTTCAGCACCACGTCGCGGTAGGCTTTGAAACCGCAGTTCACATCGTGCAGTTTCACGCCGGTCGCAGTGCGCACGAGCCAATTGAACACGCGCGAAGGCAGCACCTTGGTGATTGGATCGTTTCGTTTTTGCTTGTAACCGGATACCAAATCAAATCCCTCATCCAGCTTGGCCAGGAAGCGTGGGATCTCCTTCGGGTCATCCTGCAAGTCTGCGTCGAGCGTAAAGACGATGCTGCCTCGCGCTCGGGTGAAGCCCGCGGCCAACGCCGCGCTCTTGCCGAAATTGCCCTGAAGCTCGAGCAAGCTGACCTGCGAGTGTGCCGCGACCAGGCGTTCGGCGACGCCCACGGAGCCGTCCGTGCTGCCATCGTCGATGAAAATGACCTCGAAGCTCTCAGCGGGGCCGAGCGTCGGCGCCACGGCTTCCGCGATGCGGGCGTACAGCTCTTCGAGAGTGGCCTCCTCGTTCATGAACGGGATCACGAACGAGAGCTTCGGTGTGGCAGGTTTCGGCATGAGCAGTCGGACGCCGAAGGTGCCTCATGCCCCGGGCTCGGGCAAGGATTTCAGGGCCGGGCGGGGTCGGCGGCGATCTTGAGTACGGAATAGCCCGGATTTTTATAGACCACCGGCAAATCCTGGAAACGGTGTTCGGCTCCGCGCCGAAGCACCACGTAGTCCGGGTGATATTTGCCGACGATCAACGCGAGCCGCTCTGGATCGAGCGAACCATAGCCGCCCAGATCTCCCGAGCCTTTCACTTCTCGTCCCGTCACATCGCACAAGCGCTCGTACCAAACCAAGAGCTCGGTCGGGATTAGAGGCACCGCCTTCCAATCGACCACGATCGCCCGCTGGCCCAAGAAACGAGCACCCTCCAAATCCGGCGGAGTGAGGTAGATGGCATCTTTGGGGGATTTCTCGCGCAGCCAGCGGTACAGGTCTTCGGTGTTCCCGCGACCTGGGTTGAGCAGGGTCGAGTGCTCGCGTGCGTGAGCTAGGCGCTCGGGGACGAATTGGTACAGCGAGATCGCGCCGAACAAAAGCGGCAACCAGACCCAGCCGCGTTTTCGTTGCGCAATCAGCTGAGCGTATCTGGGCACGAAGTGGCAGAATGCGTCGAGCGCGAGGTCGACCAGACGCGTGCACAGTACGGCGGCGAAGAACCAAATCATCAGCCGCGGGACGGGCGCATTCTCCTTGCCACGCCAGAACAGGCCGAACACACCCAAGCCCGCGGCCATCAAGCCGACCGCTACGCCGGGGTAGCGCTTGGTGAGGGCCGGTTTGGCCAATACGTGCGCCAACGCGCAAGCAAGGAAGATCTGCGACAAGAGGTCGGCGTTCGGCGCAAAGCGCCAGACGAAAATCTGATTCACTTTGGGGAAATCGTAGAACGTGGTCAGCACCGTTCCCGTCCAGATCGTCAGCATCAGTCCACACAAAACTGCTCCCAAACGCCGCCCCGGCGCGGTCTTGTGCAATAGCCAGCCACTGCCGATCCCGAGTAGCTGCCAGGCCGCAAACGGCATGAAGTTGCGCTCGTAACGCGCTGGATTGTAGTGATGCGGCGAGCGCACTCGGAACAAGATCTCCTGCGCTTCGGGTGACGCTTTGGTGTGCGAGGCCGCTAGCAGCAGCGGCGAGAGTACGAGCGTGATCAAAAGCAGCGGCGAAAACTGTGCGATCAAGCGCCGCTTCAAATCCTTGAACCCGAGCGCCAAGTGCGCCAAGCCGAAAATCGGATAAGCCAGCACCAAGTAGTTGGCGTGGAAGGCGCCGCCAGCGGCTAAACACAATCCCGACTCGAACCAACGCTCCTCCACGAAGAACAGCGTGCCCGCGATGGAGCCGAGCGCGCCCAGAGTGGACGGCTGCAAGATCGTGTCGAACAAATAGCTCGTCCCGACGCTCGATGTGCGCGTGACGAACAGCATCGAGAGCAAGAGCAGATAGGCGGCGACCGACAGCTGAGCGCCGGCCACGCGCTTGACCAGGCGGTAGATGATCAATCCGCCCAGGAGTACCGAAAAGAATTGGGCAATCGCCACCGCCCAGCCGTCCTTGTTCAACTCCAAGAGCAACGCGCCGAGGTAGATGAATACGCGGTGATATTGCGTGGTGTGGTAGGTGAACCAGTCCGCACGCAGCAGGCTCTTGTCGGTCAGGGTCAGGGACTTCAAGAAGTAGACGAACTGATTGTCATAGCCGTAGGTCAGTCCGTAGCTCGCCGCGAACGTGACGGCGGCGAGCGCGACTACGCTATATTCGAAAGCGCGCGCGAGCCGGCTACCTGGATCAATCATTGGCGGCACGGCTTATATCACGGTCGCAAAGGCCCCGGCCCTGTGGTATCCGAGCGGAGTTCCCGGGCAAAAATGACCGATCCCAGCCTCAGCCCCGAGCTTGCCCCCGCGCCGCCGGAGCTCTCCGTCGTGGCTCCGATGTACAACGAAGAGGGCAACATCGCCGCTTTCGTCGCTGCGGTCGAAAAGGTGGTGGCCAGCATTGGCGTGCCGTTCGAAATCATTTTGGTCGACGATGGCAGCGCGGACGGGACCTGGTCGCAAATCGTGGCCCAATCCAAGCTCCACCCGGCTTTGCGCGGCGCCCGCCTGGCGCGCAACTTCGGCCATCAAGGCGCACTGATGGCTGGCTTGAGCGAAGCCCGCGGCCAAGCCATCGTGAGCATGGATGGCGATCTCCAACACCCGCCCGAGCTGATCCCCGAGCTCTTCGCCCGTTGGCGTGAAGGCTACAAGGTCGTCACCACCGAGCGCGCCGACGCCGAAGACACCTCGCTCTTCAAGCGCACCACCTCTCGCTGGTTCTACGGCTTGTTCTCCAAACTGACCGGCGTCTCGATGGCCCCCGGCAATTCGGACTTCCGCCTGCTCGATGCCAGCGCGGTGCGCGCGCTATGCGACATGAACGATGTCGATTTGTTCATCCGCGGCTCGGTCACGTGGCTCGGCTTTCGCTCGGTCACGTTGCCCTACCGCGCCAACAAGCGCTTCAGCGGCACGACCAAGTACAACCTCAAGAAGATGTTGCGCTTCGCCTCCGGCGCCATCCTCTCGTTTTCCCTTGCGCCGCTCAGACTGGGCATCTGGATCGGCTTTCTCACGAGCGGGCTGTCGGTCATGGAACTCAGCTACATCGTGATCCAGTATTTCCGCGGCCAAACCGTCACCGGTTGGGCCTCGATGATGGGCTTCATGTCGCTGATGTTCGGCATTCTTTTCGTGCTCTTGGGCATCATTGGCACTTACCTGGGCAAGATCTTCGAACTGCTCAAGAACCGCCCGCGCTTCTTGATCGGCGAGCGTTCGCCTTGAGCATCGCGAGCGATTGGCTCATGTCTTCGGCTAGCTGCGATGGTGCACTGTCTCCGGATACACGCTGCTCGTGCGCGGGCCGGTGCCGGCGATCGAGGTGACCGGGCCGAGCTTCCCTTCGATCCGCCTTCGACGCTCACGCTGCTGCAACTCTTCGAGCAGGCGGCGATTGACACTCAGCAGATCGCCCAGGATCGCCAGCAGGAACGTCAAAAAGCCGACGATCAGCAGGACTGCCGCCAGGATCAACGATTGGATATGGCCGGCGCCGTTCCCGGCGCTGAAGTACCAAAGGAAGCGCGCGCCGATGATCAAACCCAACGCGAGCGGGAAGATACTGACGGTGAGGAAGAACTTGAGCGGCTGGTACACGATGAAGATGCGGAACATCGTCACCATCGAGCGCTTGATGTAGTTCGGGATGCTGCGCACCAAGCGTGACGGGCGAAGGTCGCCGTTTACGCGAATTGGTACGGAGACCACCGTCATGTTGCGCTGACCGGCTTGGATGATGGTCTCCAACGTGTACGTGTAGCCGTTGAACACGTTCAGCATCAGCGCGACGTCACGCGATATGGCGCGGAAGCCGCTGGGCGCGTCGGCGACGTCCGTCCCGCTCACGCCGCGGACGATCGAGCTGCCCAGGCGCTGCAGCAGCTTCTTGACCGGCGAGAAATGTTCGATCGTGTCGATCGGGCGCGCGCCGATCACGAAATCGGCTTGGCCGTCCAAGATCGGGCGCACGAGCTTTTCG
>Ga0302321_100003687_pt1 | contig 13172 bp, 11 predicted proteins | sample Fen_T0_1_FD_202505 | JGI IMG/M metagenome (GOLD analysis project Ga0302321, IMG submission 202505) | Peat permafrost microbial communities from Stordalen Mire near Abisko, Sweden - Fen_T0_1 | ecosystem: Environmental > Terrestrial > Soil > Wetlands > Permafrost | place: Sweden: Abisko...
GCCCACCCCTCTGCCCACCGGACTATTCTTCCGCGCCCCGGCCTTCGGCGGCCCGCCCGATGCGGAACCGCTCGCGCTGCTGGCCGGCGCCCCGGCGGAACAGGCCGCGCTGCTGATCAGGGCGCTGTCGACCCAGCTCGGCAACGGCAGTGGCGCCGCCGGCGACGTCCTGCTTGCGCTGGAACACTGAGACGGTGGCGCGGGCGCCAACGGGCGCTGCGCCGGCGACCCGTAAAATTCGAGTCGAACCCCTCGCTTCCGGTTCGCGTTGGTCCGCGGGTTGAAACCAAAACGCCGCTGCTGCGTTTGGTGGAGAACCAACCTCCTCCAACCCATGCGCAAGAACCTACTGTCTCTCCTCTTCGCCGCTGCTTCGGTGTGGCTCAGCGCCACCGCCGCCCACGCCCAGGTCAGCCTCCACGGTATCTACTCCGCCACGCCCCAGACCGGGCTCTCCGTCCTGTTCGCCGTCCACGACAACAACAGTGTGGGCATATGGATCTGGGACTCGACCCAGCAGAAAGTCGGCAAGGATGAGACCAAGATCGCCGCCGACGGCAGCTTCAATGACAGCAACGTCCTCGGTTATGTCGTCGCCGGCAGCCTCGCTTCCGGCGGAGTGGGCACGACCCCGACGATTTCCGCGACCCTAGCGCGCAATGGAGCCACCGTGCCCGTCACCGCGCCGCGCAGCGCGCTCTTCGGCAGCGGCAACGCGGCCACGTATGAAGGGCGCTTCGAAGGAACCGCGGCCTTTCTGGGCGGCGGACACAAGATCGGTGTCCATTTCTTCATCGACGCGAATCTCAACCTCTTTTTCGCGCATCACCGCGCCGACGGATCGATGACGGGGGGCGTAGGCACCGTCATCGCGACCGACGGCAACAACGGCACGTTCACCGCGACCAGCGTCACCGGGACAGCGATCACCGGTTCGTTCACGACGGACGGCTACGTCATGGACGGCAGTTTCGCCACCGCGATAGGCAACTACGAGTTCCAAGCCTACCGCGTGGCGGCCGCGGCACGAATGATCAACATCTCGACCCGCGGTTTTGTCAGCACCGGGGCCGGGGTGCTGATCGGTGGATTCTGGACGGTCGGCGCACCCAAGCTCGTCCTGATCGAAGTGCAGGGCCCGTCGCTCACCCAATACGGCGTCGACGGCGCCCTCGCCAATCCCACGGTCAAGCTCTACTCGGGCAACAAGGTCATCGCGACCAACACCGGCTGGAAGACCGCGCCGAATGCAGCGGAAATCGCGAAGACCCAGTGGGCGCCGACGTCCGATGCGGATTGCGCAATCCTCACGGTGCTCGAACCCGGCGGCTACACCACGATGGTCAGCGGCGTAAACGATACCACCGGCATCGCGCTCGTCGCCGTCTACGAACTGGGCGTCAACTGAGCCGTCCGTCTTTTCGCCGCGGAATTGCCGCGGACACCAAACCCCGCGGCGCGCCCTTGGCTCCGCGGGTTTTTTTGTCCGCCGGCCCGCGTACCGAAACCTACAAAGGCGAGAAAGCCGCGACGCTTCTCTCACAGCGCAGCGGAACCGTTTCCGTTCATTCATCCAGCGCTCCTCCGCGCGGCACGGAAAGCCGTGGCATCTGCGATGCCCCCGGGTGCGCCCCACCGTTCGATTTGCGCCCGTTTCCCCAACGGGCTCTGTTCCGACTGGACGCACCCGGTGTGCCCGCCACAGTCACCGACCATGTCCCCTGCGGTTGCGCGCCCCTGCGCGTTTCTTCGACTCCTGTCCGGCCTCATTGCGGCGCTGCTGCTGTTTGGCTGCACCAGCACGCCACCGGCGCCAAAACTGCCGCCGGCGCGCCCGGCCGAACCGGTTGCGCCCCGCGAGCCGGAACGCGTCTTTCCGGTCATGCTCGGTATCGACGTGTTGGAGGCGGATGGTTTCGCCGCGCTGCGCGGCAAACGCGTAGGCCTGCTCACCCATCCCGCCGGCGTGAACCGCCAGGGCGTGAGTACGCTCGAGCTTTTGCGGCATGCCCCCCAGGTGCAACTCGTCGCCCTGTATGCGGTGGAGCACGGGCTTTACGGCAAACTGCCAGCCAGCCAGACGTACCAAGATGGTGTCGATCCGCTGACCCGACTGCCGCTGTTCTCGCTCTACAACGGCAAGTCCCACAAGCCCACGCCCGCCCAGCTCAAATCGATCGACGCGCTGGTGATCGACCTGCAGGACATCGGGTCGCGCAGCTACACCTTCGGCAGCGCCATGAAGGTGGCGCTCGAGGCGTGTTTCGAGGCCGGCAAAGAAGTCATCGTGCTCGACCGGCCCAATCCTCTCGGCGGCCTGAAGGTCGACGGACCTCCGCTCGATGGCGACCAGATGAGCTACGTGGGCATGTTCCGCGTGCCCTATGTGCACGGACTGACGCTTGGCGAACTCGCGCGGCTCGCCCAAGGGACCCCCGGCGTGCTCTCCATCCCGGAAAGTGTGCGGCTCCGCGGCAAACTCACGGTCGTCCCCATGAAGGGCTGGCGACGCTCGATGCGCTGGCCGGAGACCGGGCTCACGTTTGTGCCCACCTCGCCCTACGTGAAGGATTTCGCGGCCGTGACCGGCTATGCCATGACCGGCCTGGGCTGCCAAATCGGCGGCTTCACCCACGGACTCGGCACGGCGTATCCGTTTCGCGCGCTCAGCTTCCCGAAGAAATCGCCCGAGGAACTCGAGCGCACCCTCGAGGCCCTGCACCTCCCTGGGCTCCGCTTCAGCGTGATCGGCACCATCGGCGCGGACGGGAAGCCGAATCGCAGCGTCTACGTCGAAGTCGCCGACTGGAACGCGTGGCGGCCCACCGAGCTCAGCTTTCATCTCATGCGCCTGGCCGCAGCCTGGAATCCGCGCAACCCGTTTGCCGCCGCCAAGGCCGCCGACGCCTCCAGCTTCAACCACCATGTGGGTTCGCTGGCCTGGTGGCGGGCGCTCACCCGCGATGGCGCGAAGGTCAACGTGGCGGCTTTCGTCAACGACTGGAACCAGCGCGCGCAGTCCTATCAGCAAAACGTCAAACGCTTCTGGCTGTACCCGCCTTGAGCCGGCGGCGGACGCCGTCGGCTATCAATAGGGTCCGCGGATGTGCGCGGCGACCTGTTCGTCGTAGAACCGCCGGAGCTTGGCGTGGAGCAGCATCGGCAGCGGCGCCAGATCGCTGGCGCGGACATTGCCGCGCGCCTGCGCCGGATTGCGCGCGCCCGGGATGACCGTCGTAATCCCCTCGTAGTCCAAGCACCAGCGCAGGGCGAAGTCCGCCATGTTCAAACCGGGCGGAACGTATCCACGAAGCGCTTCCGCGAGTTCGACGCCTTTGGCGAAAGGCAGGCCGGCAAAGGTTTCGCCGACGTTGAACGACTGTCCGTCGCGATTGAAATGGCGGTGGTCGCTCTCGGGAAACTGCGTCGCAGCGGTGTACTTGCCGGCAAGCAATCCGCTGGCCAGCGGCAGCCGCACGACGAACGCCACGCCCTTCGCCCTCACCCGTGGCAGGAGCTGGTCGACGGCCTTCTGGCGGAAAATATTGAAGATGAACTGCAGCGAGGCGAGGCCGGGCGCCTCCAGGCACACCAACGCCTCCTCGACCGTTTCCACGCTGGCACCGAAGGCCTTGATCTTCCCCTCCCGCTGCAGCTCGCGCAGCGTCGCGAAGACCTCGCCGCGCCGCAGCTCCTCGAGCGGCACGCAGTGCAGCTGCGTGAGATCGAGCGCCGGGACCCCGAGGCGTTGGAGGGAGTCCTCGGTGTGGCGTCGCATCGCCGCCGGCGTGAAGTTCGCCGGCCAGCCGGGATCGCCGCGCCGTCCCAGCTTCGTGGCGACAAACACCGGGGCTCGCGTGTCGCGGAGAAATTCGCCGACCAGCCGCTCACTGCGACCGTCGCCGTAGACGTCGGCGGTGTCGAAGAAGGTGACCCCGCTCTCGTAGGCGGTGAACAGGGTTGCCAAGGCATCGGCGGCGGTGACCTCGCCCCAGTTGGCGCCCAGTTGCCAGCAACCGAGGCCCACTTCGCTCACGCGGCGCCCCGTCGGTCCAAAAATGCGGTGTTTCATCGCCGCCACAGTGGGGACGTCGCGCAAAAGCTCAACCCATGAGACGCCGTCTCACGCCCGCGCATCGGCCTCGCTGGCAAACGCCGAACAATCCTGAATCGCTCCGGCCTGCCACGGCAGCAGGATTTCACCAAGCCGCGCGGGTTCGCGGGCCAGCAGGGCGAGCTGCCAGCGGCTGGCGATGAGCGTCGGATCGACGCCGAGACGGTGGGCGGCCGCATCGCGGTGTTGGCGGATCCGTTCCTGCCGTTCGAGCTCGCGGGCGTTGAGCGGCGCGCGTTCGACGCCATTGCTCCGGCGCCGCGGCAGCGACGCGGGATCGCGCGCGAGCCCGGCCTGCACCGCCGCTTCGAGACTGGACCGCAGCCGTTCGCGCCGACCCAGCCGGATCGAATTGAGCTCGGATACCGCCTCGCCGGCGTCGGCGGCGGCGGCGAGATGGAGCAAGAGGTCGTTGCCCACAACCTTGAAGGGCGGCACGTCGAGCCGGCAGGCGGCTTTCTCCCGCCAGTTCCAGAGTTCGAACAGCATCGCCTGCCCACGGCCGCGCAGCGAATCCGTCCGGCCGATGCGCCAAGAGTTCTCGTCGGGCTTCGGGAAACCCGCGAGCGCCGAACGAATCTGCCAGTCGCATTTCTGCCGCAGCCAGTCGACGCGCCCGAGCCGCTCGAGTTCCCCGAGCAACAGATCGCGCAACTTCGGCAGGTACACGACGTCCTTGGTGGCATAGAGGAGCTGCTTCTCCGGGATGGGACGTTTCGACCAGTTGGCCTTCTGCCCTTCCTTGGAAAGCGTGACCTGGAAATGGTCGTGGAGCAGCGAGGCCAGGCCGATGCGCGGCCGGTTGAGCATCTGCGCGGCCAGCATGGTGTCGAAGACCGAGGTCGCGACGAAACCGTACTCCTCATACAGCAGGCGCAGGTCGTAGTCGCTGCCGTGCATGATCAGGTGCATGCGCCGCAGCCGCTCCCAGAGCGGGTCGAGCGGCACGCCCGACAACAAGTCGAGCAGGAACGTCTCCCCTGCGGCGTGCAACTGCATCAGACACACCCGCGTCTGATAGCGGTAAAGGTTGTCCGCTTCGGTATCGATGGCCACCTCCGCCGCGCGGTCGAGCGCGGCGAGCAGCGGGTCAAGTTGCCCGGGAAGCGAAATTAGTTGGAAACGATCGGAGTGAGGCACTGGCAATGTCGGTCAACGAGGAGGGACGGGCTGGGCTTCCCATGCAGCAAGAAAAGCATCGACGAGCAAGGGCAGATCGGGGCTGTAGCCGCCCTCAAGCACCGCGGCCGTGGGCAGGCCCGACTCCCGCACCCACCGGCCCAAAACGCCAAAGTCCTCCACCTCGAGCGTGAGATGGGCGAGCGGATCGCGGGCATAAGCGTCGAAGCCGGCGGAGACAAAGACCAGGTCGGGATGGAAGGCGAGAATCTCGTTCCACGATTTCCGGAAAATCTCCAGCACCGCCGCCCGCGGGGTACGCGGTACCACTGGGAAATTCGCGCAATTGCCGTGCGCATGCAGACCGCTGCCGGGGTAGCACGGGCTTTGGTGCACCGAGACGTAGAGCACCCCGCTGGCGTTATCGAGAATCTCTTCGCTGCCATTGCCGTGGTGCGCGTCGAAATCCCACACCGCCACCCGCCGCACGCCGCGACGCCGGGCCTCGAGCACGGCGACCGCAACCTGATTGAGATAGCAGAACCCCATCGCCCGGCTGCGCGTCGCATGGTGCCCGGGCGGCCGCATCAGCGAGAACGCCCTCCGCCCCGCCAGCGCATGGTCAAGCGCGGCCAGCGAGCCCCCGACCGAAGCGAGCGCACGTTCGGCAATGCAGTCGAAATACGGGGTGTCGGCATCAAAATCCTCAGCCTTGCGCAAACGCGCCAGCAGCGCCGCGTCGTGGGCGAGGAGCACCGTCTCCTCGGCGACCGGCAGCGGTGCCTGCCACGCCCAGTCCGGGTGCGTGGCCAGCAGATGCTCGCGGGTCTTGAGCACCCGGGCGGGCTGTTCGGGCCGCATGTAGCTGCCGAACTCCGCGCAAGCCGGGTCGTGGATCACAATCATTCCACCAAGGAAAATCGGCCGCTGGCGCACAGAGTAAACCGCGAAAAACACTTTCGCCTCTGGACTCGCCCTGCCGGCAAGCCGGGGGTGTTGGTTTCACCCAGCGGCCGGATGGTCTTCCGATCCAGCCAAGCGGCCCATGGCCACGCATGCAGCTGGACCGCGTTCCAGCGGAAGCAATGCGCCGCCGGGCGGCTCCCGCCCCATCACCGCGTTGAGTGCGGCGACGTTGCGCGCCAAGTGGTTCACCTGCTCCCCCATCGAGGCCGCCGCGGCCGCCGTTTGCTGCGCCACCGCCGCATTGCGCTGAGCGATGTCCTCTTGCTTGGCCACGGAGCGACCGAGTTGTTGCAGTCCCTCCGTCTCCTGCCCCAAATGTTTGTTGATCTCCGTCACCACGTTGCTCACCGCATGGACGTTGGCGGAAATACTGTCGAAAACCTGGCGAACTTCGGTGGCCTGCTTCACCGCCAGTTGCGTATTGTTGACCGATTCCTCGATCAACGCCTCGGTTTCCTTCGCCGCCTGCGCCGTCTGCTGGGCCAGCCGGCGCACTTCCTCGGCCACGACCGAGAAGCCGGCCCCGGCCTCGCCGGCGCGGGCAGCCTCGATCGCGGCATTCAAGGCGAGGATGTTCGTCTGGAACGAAATCTCAGTGATCCGCGCGATGATCTGGTGGATCTTCTTCCCTGAATTACCAATCGAGTCCATCGCGCCGCCGAGCCCTTTCACCGCTCCCAGACCCGATCCCACCGACTGATCCGCCAACCGCGCGATTTCGTTGGCTTTGGTGGCCTCGCCCGAGTTGCCCTCAACTGCGTCGGCAAGTTCGCGCAATGAACCCGATACCTGCGTGAGTGCGGCGGCATAGCTCGAGGCGTCGCGGGAAATTTGGTCGCTCGCCCGCGCCAGTTGATCGCTCGCCGCCTGCACGTCGTCCGAGCAGTCGCCCAAGCCAGTCGAAACCTCTGCCAGCCGCCGCTCGACGCACCGGGCAACTATGATGCTCGCGCCTAGGCAAAGGGCGAGGGCTCCGGCGATGGCGGCCGCGAGGCCCAGCGCGCTCGCCCGCCGCTGGACAGCGAGTTTCTCCAACTCACCCCTGGCGATCCGGAAACCCTCGTTGGCCGTCTGCACGTATAATGCGAAGCGGCCGCCCGCCAACTCACCCAGGTTGCGTGAGTGCGCGAACGCCGGGAGCTTGCCGGCTTCGGTCACCTTGTTGGCCGTGTCGGCGAGGTATTGGTAATAGGCCTTCGAATCGTCGTCGAACTTGAGCACTCCGTCGAAATAGGTGCGCAGCTCCGGAAAATAGCGCCGCAAGTAAGTCTCGCTCTCGGTTAGCGCCGAATACTGCTTTCTCACCGTGCCCAAATCCTCCTTCTGCAGTACGTGCCCCTGCATGCCGATCCCAAACAGGCAAGCGACGATCGAATCCTGCTCCCTCATCTTGTAGAGGGTGTAGATTCCGTCGAAGTGGCTGAGTGTGCCGGGGTTCTTGATCCGCAGGCGCAACGTCTCGAGGTAGATGACCGACGCGAAGATCGGTTTCCCATAGCCACTCATGATCGCAAAGGTCGTCGGTTTCTTCCCCAACACCGCCTTGCGAATCTCCGGGAGGAATGTGGCAAATGGTTCGTGGATCAGTTTGAGCGCTTCCGGCGGCGGGGTCCCGTCCTTGGGCGTGAGCATCGCATCCACCGTCTGGAGAAAGGACGCTGCAACCGCGTCGCTCGCTCCGATCTGTCGCCGGTAGGCATCGAGCGGTTTCTCTGCAACGGCTGCGGAATGCAATGCCACCGCGAGATTGCGTTCATCGCGCAGATTCTCGGCTAGGGTCGTCAACAATCCGACCGCGTGCTCGTAGTCAGAGAACGTCTGCCGATCCGACGCCACGCTCGCATACTCCCCGTAAAGCCGGTGCAGGAAAACGCCACCGATCGCCAACAACGCGAACGAAGGCAGCGCCGTCAGCAACAGGAGGCTGCGGTGGATAGTGAGTCGGTGGCAGAGTTTCGGCATTTCCGCGACCCGGAGGGGCCCTAGCTGGAATCGGTCCACTCCCCCCAAATTTGAGCCCGATTCGCTCGGTAGGGCCGACCAGTTCGTTTGGGTCGAATTCCACCGCTTTTCGCTTCGCTGCCGGCGCGGCGGGCACTACGGTGCCGACTAATGAAAGTGCTCGTGCTTTGCAGCGGCGGCATGGACTCCATCACCGCCCTTCACTGGGCGGCGCGGGAGCACGCGGTCGCCGGAGTGGTGAGCTTCGACTACGGCGCGAAACACAACGCCCGCGAATTGCCCTTCGCCGCCGAGCATGCCCGGCAGATTGGCGCACCGCATACGATCATCCCGCTCGAATTCATCGGCCGGCTCTTCGCCTCCGATCTGCTGCAATCCGGCGGCGCGATTCCAGAAGGCCACTACGAAGACCGGACGATGCGGCAGACCGTCGTGCCCTTCCGCAATGGCATCATGCTCGCCGCGGCCGGCGGTCTGGCCGAGAGTCTCGGGGCGGAAGGCCTCGTCATCGCCGCGCACTCGGGTGACCACGCGATCTACCCCGATTGCCGCGAGGAGTTCATGCAGGGCATGGCGGCCGCGCTCCGCCACGGCACCTACGCCGCCGTGCAGCTGCTGCGGCCGTTCATCGGCCTGACCAAGGCGCAGATCGCCGCCGAAGGCGCGCGACTCGGCGTGGATTTCGCGCGGACGTGGTCGTGTTATGTCGGCGGTGAAATCCACTGCGGAAAATGCGGCACCTGCGTCGAGCGCCGCGAGGCGTTCCAGCTCGCCGGCCTCCCCGATCCCACGGTCTACGCCAGCACCGGCCCGCTACCACCGAAGCCGGAGGAAAACTGGAACCACTAATCCACACTGATGCGCACTAATCCGGAAGAAGCTATTGGCGCATCCACGACGAGGATCGTCGTTTTGCTTTTGCACACCCTCCAGTTCCCTGAAGGCGGAGAGGAATGCTTCTCTTCCATTAGTGCCGATTAGTGTGCATTAGTGGTTCCTCTCAGCCTTCGTCCTCCCGCCCGATGCTCATCTCCGAGATCTTCCACTCCTTGCAGGGCGAGGGCGAGCTGGCCGGCATGCCGTCGGTGTTCGTCCGCGTCGCCGGCTGCAACCTCCGCTGCACCTGGTGTGACACGCCCTACGCCTCGTGGAATCCCGAGGGCGAGCCGCGCACCGTTGCGGAGATTCTCGCTGCGGTGGAACGTTTCCCCGCCCGTTACGTCGTGCTCACCGGAGGCGAGCCAATGCTCGCGCCGGAGATCCACGAACTCGCCGCCGGCCTGCGCGCGACCGGCCGGCATCTCACGATCGAGACCGCTGCAACGATCGCGCCCGACGGCATCGCCTGCGATCTCGCGTCGCTCAGCCCGAAACTCGCGAACTCCACGCCGAACCCGGAGCAGTTCGGCCCGGTCTGGCAGGCAAAGCACGACGCCGCCCGCTGGCAGCCCGTCGTGGTTGGTGCGTGGATGCACGGATACGCTTTTCAATTGAAGTTTGTCGTGGCCACCGCCGCCGACGTCGCCGAGGTCGAGGCCCTGCTGGCTGAACTGCCCGCGCCCCCGCCGCCGCATAAGGTCCTCCTCATGCCCGAGGGCACGGACGCCGCGACGTTGCGCGCACGCACGCTGTGGTTGCTCGAACTCTGCAAAGCCCGCGGTTACCGCTTCGCGCCGCGCCTACACGTCGAGTGGTTCGGCCACCGCCGCGGTACTTGATGGGCCGCGCGCCGCGCAGCCCACCTATGCGGGCAGGACGTGGAAGTAGAACAGGAAGAAGTGGCAGACGCTGCCGCCGAGCACAAAAACGTGCCAGATCGCATGGCTGTAGGGCAGGCTCCGCCACACGTAAAACGCCACCCCGGAAGTATACGCGACGCCACCGGCCAGCAGCCAGCCCAGCGCCGCCGGTGGCAGCGCGCCCCACAGGGCGTGCATCACGAAAAGCGCCGCCCACCCCATCGCCAGATACGCCGCAAGCAACAGGCGTTGGAACCGGTGTAGAAAAAGGAATTTCAGCGCGATGCCGGCAGCCATGACTCCCCAGATGATCCCGGCCATCGTCCATCCCAGCGGCCCGCGCAGCGTCACCAACATCAGCGGCGTATAGGTGCCGGCAATCAGGAAGAAGATCGCCGCGTGATCGAAACGCCGCAGCCACTTCTTCGCCCGCGCACCCGGAATCGCATGGTAGAGGGTCGAAGCGAGGAACAACGCGATCAGGGAGGTTCCATAGATCGAGAAACTCACCACGCGCCAAGGATCGCCCGTCCTCGCCGCGCCGACCACGAGCACGACGAGCGCGACGATGCCCGCCAGCGCGCCGAGCCCGTGGGTGACGCTGTTGGCGATCTCCTCGCCGACCGAGTAGGGTCTCGCTTCGTTCATTGTCCCATCGATGGTGCGCACCACCACCCTTCCGCCAAGCCGGGAACGCGTGGACTATCGGCAGCTCCATTGCCAATCGTCCGATCGACTGACCGAGGCAGGGACGGACCGCCCGCCTTCGCTGAAGCTACGGCGGACGCAGCCGGGCGAGCCCTCCGAACCGTTCGGCGTAGGAGAGCCGTCCGCCAGCGCGGGGGGCCTGGCAGTCCCGCCCCACCCGCAGGCGCGAGTCCCGATCCTTAATCCGATCTCCGCCTTCCGCAATCAGGCGGCGTCCGCCGCCGCGTGCCGCGGCTCAGGCAAACGCGAGAAATACCATTGCCCGAAAACTCCCAATCCGGCCGCCGTCACCGCCGCCGGCCAGAGCGAGCCCGTGGCAGTGTGCAACGCCCACGCCGCCCCGGCCGACAGCGCGATCGCCGGCAGGACCAACACGGACACCAGGGCGAAATAGGTCGGCCGCCGCTCCGCCGGGAACAACTCCAACAGCAGGGCGTTCGGTCCATTCTGAATCAGCATATTGGCGACGCCGTAGAGGAAGAACATCGTGATGAAGCCTGCCTCCGATCGATTGACCGCCGCCAGTGCGCCCAGCCCCACCGTCACCCAGCAGCCCAGCCGCGAAACGATTCGCGCCCCGGAGCGGTCGCCCAACCAGCCCGAGAGTAGATTGCCCGCGATCACCCCGGCCATCTGCGCGGTGGTGAGCCGTCCGACAAAGCTGGTGGGCTTCTGCAGAACCGCCAGCGCGTGCACCGCCATGAACGGCGTGAGCACCCACAACCCGAAGGAGAGCGAGCGCGCCACCACAAAGCGCCGCATCACCGCATCCTCCCGCAACCAGACCGGCGCCACCCGCAGTTTCGCCCGCAGGCCCAGCGAACCCGCATGCGGCGCCGGGCGGTGCGGCAGTTCGCGGACAAACGACAGCGACCAGCCCGACAGCGCCAGACACAAAAAGCTGATCACATGGAGCACGCCGTAGCCGAAGGGTCCGGGCCAGCGCACAAGAATGGCGGTGATCGCGAATCCCGCGACGATCCCGCCCGAGGTCCCGACGATGTAGCGGGCGGCAATGTTGGAGGAGCGCCGGTTGGCCGGCAGAACTTTGGATACGAGTTCCCAAAAAGCGGCGACGTTGAAGCCGCCGCCCACGCTCATCGTCAGGGGCGTCAGCGCGACCGCCCAAAGCACGAGCCGCGGGTGTGTCTCCGCGAGAAACAGCAGCGCGAGTCCGGCGATCAGCGGCGCCGCCCGCTGCGGCAGGCTCGTCCACACGATCGCCGATTTGAAGCGGGGCAGTCGCTCCGTCCATTGCGCCATGAACAGCGGAATCAGGAAAAATCCGTATTGGCCGAGCGTTGGGGCCAGCGCCACGAGCCAGCTCGCCCCACCCAGCGTCAGGATCAGCGCCGGCAGCACCGTTTCCACTGCGATGAACGCCTGCCCGAGCGAATACGCTCCGCCGTCGAACATGAGTGCGAGAAAGTTGCGCCGCAGGTGGCGGCGCTGGCTCTCGTCGGACCAGAGTTCGGGCGGCGAAGAACGCACGGGACCGCATCCAACAACCGCGCCGCGCCCGTGTCCAAACGCGATTCGTACCTGCGTTCGACCAGTCCGGCTCCTGCCCTTGGAGTGCTGACCGTCACTGGGGGAGCGTGTTGGCGCGCGACGAACCACGATCCGCCATCAATCGGGAGTCGCGCGCCAGCGCGCTCCCCCAGTTGTTCTGCGACGTTCCCCCTCCCCTTTTCTCCGCACTTGTCACCCGGCCACTTGTCCCTTGTCACTTCTGCCCTCCTTCCGATCGTCCCACTCCCTGAGTCGCTCACTCCCTTCCGGATGCCCGCCACCGCCGCACGCCTTGAGATCTTCACCGAATCCGTCATCCGCGGGATGACGCGCCTGGCCAACCGCCACAACGCGATCAACCTCGCGCAGGGCTTCCCCGATTTCGAGCCACCAGAGGAACTTCTCACCGCCCTCGAGAAAGCCACCCGCGGTCCGCATCACCAATACGCGATCACCTGGGGAGCGCCGCGGTTTCGTGCTGCCCTCGCCAGGAAGATCAACCGCTTCACCGGACTCGAGATCGATCCCGACCGCCACCTCGTGGTCACCTGCGGCAGCACCGAGGCCATGATGGTCGCAATGATGACCGCCTGCAATCCGGGCGACAAAGTCGTCGTCTTCTCCCCCTTCTACGAGAACTACGCCGCCGATGCGATCCTCTCGGGCGCGGAACCGATCTACGTGCCGCTGCATCCGCCGCGCTTCAACTTCGACTCCGCCGAACTGGCCCGCGCCTTCGCGCAAAAGCCGAAGGCAATCGTCGTCTGCAATCCCTCGAACCCCTCCGGCAAGGTCTTCACCCGCGCCGAACTTCTGGAGATCGGCGCGCTCGCGGAGCAGCACGATGCGTTCGTCATCACCGACGAGCCGTATGAGCACATTGTTTACGCTCCGCACGAACACGTAAGCGTGGCCGCGTTACCCGGTATGGCCGGGCGTACGATCGTGTGCAATTCGCTCTCGAAAACCTATTCGATCACCGGTTGGCGACTCGGCTACGTGCAGGCCGCGCCCGAGGTGATCGCGCAGGCGCGCAAGGTCCACGATTTTCT
>Ga0302321_100003688_pt1 | contig 13171 bp, 9 predicted proteins | sample Fen_T0_1_FD_202505 | JGI IMG/M metagenome (GOLD analysis project Ga0302321, IMG submission 202505) | Peat permafrost microbial communities from Stordalen Mire near Abisko, Sweden - Fen_T0_1 | ecosystem: Environmental > Terrestrial > Soil > Wetlands > Permafrost | place: Sweden: Abisko...
CGTTCCGAGCCGCCTGAGCGCGATTCGCTTCAATCGTCATTTCGGTCACCGTGCGCGCGCCCGACGAGTCGGATGGCAAAAACAAGACCGCCTCGGCCCCGGGATCGGCGCCGCGGAGGAACGCGTCGAGCGTGGATTGGGGAATGCTTCGCGTCGAAAAAGGGCTGCGGAGTGTGCGACGAGCCGCCAAACGTGCGTCCCGCCTTTCAGGGGTTCGCGCCTGACCGACGAGCCTGAGGCGAGCCACCACGTCGTCTTGCAGCGAGGTCAACAGTGGCTCGATCTCGAGCCCCATGCCCTTGGCCCGGGCGGACACGACTGCGTTTTCGACGAACGCGCCCAAGCTCAGCACGACCTCTCGTCGGGTGGGGTCCACGGCGCGCGGTACCCGCTCGGGCGCGACCTCGACGCGAAGCGTGGTCGGTCCTTCCAGCCTGACGCGCCAAGGCTGGGTGTTGTGACCACTCGGGGCGAGCGTCGCGTCTCTCAGCACCGTCGCCACGTCTCTCCCGACGCGTGCCGCGAGCGCTGCCAGCTCTGAGGTTTCGTCGAAATCGGCCCGACGGACGCCGCGCGTGCGAGACAGTCCCCAGACGGCTGCTCCGACTCCTAGCGACCCCGCCGTAAGCCACTGACGCCTGGTGATCAGCACTTGTTCGTGATGTCCATGCCAGTTGCGATCGCTTCGGCAAAGTGGAAGACGTGTAAATATTCACGCGAGCGAGAGAGCAAGAAGTCGAGCGGGTCCTTCGCCATTTGAGGCATCACGCCCCCCACCGGAAGTCCCTTTGGCCCAGGCGGAAGCCCTCGCCCCGCCTTCGTTCCCATGCGAGCCGCGTACCAAAATGGAGGAGCGTGCGACAGTCGCCTCGCGTGGATCGGATGAAAGCCCGCGCCAAAGAACGCGCGCTGCCGTTGAAGGGCACCGAGGTCAGAGCCGTTTCTCGAACACGCGGTAAGTCTTGTACAGCACTCCGCCCATGACTTTGATGCCGGCATTCACCGGGCCGTTGTCTTCGAGCGTATAGGAGAGCTCGCCCCATTTGATCCGCTCACGTTGTCCCGCGGCATTCAGCTCGGCGTACATGAATGCGGAAAGGCCCGCGTATTTCCGTTGGTTTCGCAGCGCTCGGCGGACTCCGAGCCCAACCAGACGGGCCGTGCTCAAGCCTTTGAATTTGATGTCCCAGACCGCCTTTAAGACACCGCGGGTCAGTAGCTTGCCACCGAGTGGTCCAATCGCTTCATTGAGGTTTGGCAGCGCATAGGCGAATGCGCTCGGCACGCCATCGATATCGATGATGCAGGTCAACGCGGGGTTCGCCACTAGTCGAAACTCGGACGCGGTGCGGCTGGCTTCCGCCGGGGTGAGCGGCACGTAGCCCCAAGAGTCTCCCCAAGCGTCGTTGTAGATATCGAGCATTTGCGACACGTCACGAGCGAGGTTCTTCATGTCGACACGTCGCAACTTCACTTCCGGCAAGCTGGAAATGGAGTCGTGCGCGCGGCTCACTCGCGGAGGAACGTTGCCAGTCTGATAACGCCAAGCGTACGCATCTTTCGCTTTGACCAGCCCTGCGGATTCCAACAGCCCAGCTTGATACGGGCGATGATGCCCCATCAGCAACATTGGCGGAGTGTCGAAGCCGTCGACTAAACAGCCGACTTCTTCGGCCATGTTCAACGTGATCGGGCCGCGAATGCATTTCAAGCCGCGCGCTTGATGCCATTCGGATACGCTCCGCATTAGCGCACTGCACACCTCGGCGTCGTCGATCGTGTCGAGAAACCCGAAAAAACCGACGCCATCCTGATACTTGGCTAAGTGCAGGTCGTTACGATGGGCGACGACTCTACCGACGCAGACGCCATCTTTGTAAGCGGTGAAAATCTGCCCTGAAGAATGCTGGAAATAGGGATGTTTGGGGCTCAAACGCTGACTTACATCCAAATCCAGAGGGCGAACGTACTTCGAGTCGTTGGCGTAGACCCGGTCTACGACCTTCAAAAAGTCCTTTAAGTCTTCGCCGAGTCCTTGAGCACGTACTGCGATGGTCATGAGCGGGTAGCTGCCTACCAGGCCGCGGGAGTGACAGCAAGATGGGCCGCGACGGCTGCCCACTCGTGCTGGCATCGCCCAACGCAGAGTCGGCACGGTGCGCTCTGCTTCAGCAATAATGGTAACAATAACAATGGCTTGCAAGAGAGCGCCAGCCGAGGCCGCCCCGTACTCACGCGATCGCGCATCGATCCCGTTCCAGGACTAGACGGCCTTCGCGTCCAGGGCGTTCTGCGACTTTCTTAGGTCCAACAGTTGGGCACTGTATAGCCCCACGCACTCGCCTGGCGACGATTCGGCGATCACGCTTTGCATCGCCCGCACATACTCGAGGTGAAGATCACGCAAGCGGCGCAAGTCGCGGCGCGAGACCGCAAATAGGCTGTATCCATAGCTCCCTCGGTGCCCGGCACGCAGCCGGTCGAGCGCGACCTCGGCCCAGGCGACCTTGACCTGTCGTGCGCGCTCTGGCTCCCCGCTGGTGTCGACACTGAGCACGTGATCGACACGCCATGCTCGCCCCGCCTTTCGAATCTGCCCCGTCCTTTCCAGCACCGCGATGCCTTCGAGCACTTGGCTCACCCCGATCCCGAGGCGCTCCGCAATCCAACTGGGAGTGCGCTCGGACGCGCGGCAGTCGAGCTCGAGCGCGCGCAGCACGGCGTGCGACCAGGGCACTTCGTATGCCGCCTCGCGCGCGGCCCTCAGACGCTGCCAGTCATCCTGTACGCTCGGCAGTTCGGTAGGATCGACGATGCCCGCGATCAGATCGACCATGCGACGACTGCACGCTTCGACCAAGCAAAGGAACTCGGGCAGGCGTGGTTGTGCCTTGCCGGTGAGCCAGCGGCCGACACTGAAGCGATTGAAGCCCGTCCGGTCGGCGACCGAGCCGACCGGGGTCTTGCCGCGCAAGTCACGCAGAAAGGCCGCGATCGCTTCAGGGGAGAAGCCCTTGCCCGCTTCCCACCAATCCGGCACGCGCTGAAAGAAGTCACCAAAGAGCAGGGCGACACGCGGGCGAAGCCGCGCACACGCCTGCAAAAAGTCCGCAGCATTCGGAAAACACTCTCCGGCTTCCCAGCGGCGCACGATATTGCTGCGGTAACCCAAGCGTCGGCTCAGTTCCAAGCGCGAACGACGCCCGCGCAAGGCACGCACGAGCTCGCGCGAGACACGCTCCGCGAACGCCAGTGAGGCGTGGTTTTCTGCTTCAATCGCAGGTGGTGGGAGGCTCATTGTGCATGATTAGCACATCCGCGCGCTCTCCAAACCCAGCAATGTGCTGGCTGTGCCTTGTCAGTCGCGGTGGTCAGTGGCATTCACTGTTCATGACGTTCAAACGGGGATTCGCAGTCTATCTCGCGGTGGGTTGTTGCGTGTTGGCCTGTAGCAGCTCGAAGTCAGCCAGCGGCGGGCTCTGCCCGACGTGCAAGCCTCAACTGGGCGGAGAAAGCAGCGACTTCGGCGGTGGTCAGGAAAATTGTCTCGAGCAAGCGCAACCTCTGCCAGACGCGGTGCGGGCCGAGCTTCACGTCGCGGACGTCGTGGCTTCCGCGACGAGCCCGTTCACGACCTCACTGCGCTGGGCTGTTCCAGATACGGTGCGTGGTGACACCACCCTGACTGCAACGACAACGCTCGACGCGGCTACGTATCGAGTGATCGGGGTCGAAGCCAGCGAGGGTTGCCGAGACCGAGTACTCATCCCCGCGACCGTGAACGTGGCGACTGCGGACGGCGGCTTGAAGGCGATCCTGCACGGAGCCGTCGAGCTACGTCGGGGCGACTTGATCTGGCATTTGCGGGCCCACGCCGATCTGGCAAGCACGAACGGTAATCTGCCGCTAGAACTGGACGAGACCCGCGCTCACCGGGGGCAGCTTTCGCTCGCGCTGAGCGGCTTTCCAGATACACGCCGCGGCAGCTTCAACGCCGATCTATCTTACTTTCCTGCCGGGGTGAGCGAGGTCGGCACGATGGGAGATTCGACCCAAACGCCTGGACTCGAGCAGGTGCGGCTCGAACTAGGCCGTTTCCCGGCCGATGACTGCTCGATCATTGACTTTCCGCTCGATCTCGAAATTGCTCATCCGTGGCTCGGAGGAATGTCCGCGCACACGATTCATTCGCGGCTGAGGGCTGCACTGCCAGCAATCACCAGCGCGCGCTGGCTCGACGGTTCGACGACGGAGCTGAGCCTCGCGCTCGATGACTTGGTCGATCAGCGCGTGTGCTTGGGAGCAGCTTTTGGCGATCCGATTTTGCGCTTCGCTTCAGTCACAAGTCTACGGAGTGCCGATGTCCGAGTCGACTCATCGCTCCCGAGCAACGAGTCGAGACTGCTCGGCACGTCCGGTGAGCCGCAAACTTGGACCGCTTCGAATACCATCGACTCGCTCCCCGGTGCCACGCCGGCGGCCGGCGTAAATTTGAATGCCGGAAGCGTTGCCGGTCACGATTCACTCAGGGTGCTCTTCGAGCTTCAGTATCAATGGCACGACAATACGTTGGCTGGGGGCGGCATCGTCGATGTTGCCGACGAGCTCTCCAACCAACGACTGGATTGCGTGGCGTGGCCTCCGGGAAGCGAGTTCCAAGACCAACGCTGCCGCTAAACGAATCTTCTCCGAACTTGCGCGACGTGCGTATTCGTGTGCGCGAGCGCTCAGGCACCGGCGATCCGCAGGTGCTCGGCGCGAAGCTCGCTGGGCACGGGTGAATAGGCCATGGCGCGCTCGAGGACGTTGCGCAGCTCCCTCACGTTCCCAGGCCAGCTGTGTTCCTGCAAGGCGCGCACGGCGCTCGGCCCCAGACGCGGCGCTGTCGCTCCCGTCTCCGCCAGGCGCCGGATGAAGAGTCGAGCCAGCGGCGAAACGTCTTCCTTGCGCTCGCGCAGGGGTGGCACCCTGACCGGCACCACGTTGAGCCGATAATAAAGATCCTCCCGGAACCGCCCCTCGCGCACCAAGCGATCCAAGTCGCGGTGAGTGGCGGCTACGATGCGCACGTCGACCCGCTTGGGCTTGACCTCGCCTATCGGCAGCACTTCCCCGTTTTCCAGAAAGCGCAGTAGCTTCGGCTGCATATCGAGAGGCAGCTCGCCAACTTCGTCCAAAAATAGCGTGCCGCCGTCGGCCGCCCGAATCACACCGGGGCTGTCGGTGGTGGCGCCGGTAAACGCTCCCTTGCGGTAGCCAAACAGCTGACCTTCGAACAGCTCGCGCGGCACGCTGGCGCAGTTGAATGTCACGTAGGCTTCTCCGGCGCGCTGTGAAACGTCGTGCACGGCGCGCGCCACGACCTCCTTGCCCGAGCCTGACTCGCCGCTGATGAGGATGGTGGCGCGAGAGCGTGAAAGGCGCAAAATCTCGCTCTTCAGCTGACGTGTGGCAGGCGCTGCGGCGACGAACTCGGGCAAAGCACCGTCCAGCGCGAGCTCGGGCTCGACCGGCACCGGCACCGACACCGGTCTGCGCGCCGCGATTCCGCCGAGCAGCACCAAGAAGGCACGCTGTTCGGCGTCCAGCGCGCCCCGCACGCCGAACCGCAGCACGTCACCGGCCTCGCCCACGACCTCCACGGTGGTTGCGACGTCTCGCAGCTCGGCTCCGCCGACCAACGCCTGGTGCCCCGGAAATAGGAAACCGGGCACTGCCGCCAGCTCACGCAAAAAAGCGCTGGGCTCGAGCCCCTTCACGTTCAACCGCTCCGCGGCCACCACTAGCTTTTCGGCCATGGTTTGCTCGCGCCAGCTGTTGTCGATGGGCTCGACCAAGTAGTGGGCCAGGCGCTCCAGGAACGTGCTGCTGACGCCGAGCGCCGCCAGCCTTGCGAAGGTTGCGGCGACGCGGTCTTTCACGTCCGGCGCGCCCGTCGCAGCGGCGATCAGGTTCCGGCTGCCTTCCTCCAGGATGGACTGCACGCTGTCGCCGAGCAGCGCGAAGGTGGCCACCGTCGACTCGATGCGGAGTCTCGCCTCGGAGAGCTGCCCTCGGCGCACCATGATCAGGGCGTCTGCGCGTCGGGCCATCAGCGAGTGCCACACCGAAGGCCTGAGCTCGAGCAGCTCGTCGAAGCGCCGCAAAGCGGCTTGGGCGCCCTCCTCGTCGTGCAGCAGCGCTCGGGCGACCGTGGCTTCGAAGTGAGCACTGTGGACGATATACTCGAGCCCGGGCGTGGAGTCCGGCGCGTCGCACACGACGTCGAACAGGTCGCGTCCGTCGGCGAACCGTCCCTCGAGGGCGGCCAGCACTCCGCGCATGTAACTCAGGTGTACTCGTGCGGCGCTGCGATGGGCTCCCAACGACTCTTGTTCGTAGTGAACGGTGAGCGCCTTCAACTCCGGCAAGCGATCGCTGAATAGGTACAGGCGCGCCAACGTCGCCGTCAACGAATAGCGCGCCAGTCCCGCACGCTGAGCCAGCGCGAGCGCCTCGCCAGCCGCGGCGAGTGCCTCTTCGAAGCGCGCGAGCCGACACAGCGCCTCGCACTCGGCAGCCAGCAAGCGAATGAAGCCTTCGGTCGGTGCGAGCGATGCCGAGTTGGCCAGCCCTCGGCCGTGCCGAGCGATCTGCAGCGTGGCGTCCGGCGTCTGCGAGCCGCGCAAGATTTGGTGCGCGTAGTCGGACAGAATGCCCATCACCAATCCCCAATGACCCAGCGCCTCGGCGGCTTCCAGCGCACGCCCCCCGGCCTCGGCGCTGACGGCGGTGTCGTTGCGAACCGTGGCGACCAAGCCGGCGAGAGCATCGGCCAGCATCCGGCTCAGCGGCGAACGACTGCGTTCGAGGTACGGCAGGTGGGTCTTGTAGGCGTGCAGCGTCACCTCTGGCCCCAAATAACGTGAGGCCGCGATGCACGACGTGGCCGACATGATCCTGAGATCGTCTGCGTCCGCCGGCAGTAATGCCCCGGCGCGCGCCGCGTGGGCGTTGACGCGTCCGAGATCGTGGAACCGCGAGTCGGGGGCCGCGAATACGAACGTCGCCATCACGTGCGCGCGCCCGGCGACCTCGTCAGGCAGTTCGCCCCGCGACGCCTCGTCCAAAATGGGCACCAGCACCGCGAGCGCGCCCCGCAGGTCCATGTGCGCCAAAATCTGCGTCTGCACCAGGCCCAACGTGGCCAGGGCACGCCCGACCCGCGTGCCCAGCCCGTTGCTCGACAGCAGCCCCGTGAGGTCGTCCTCGGCCCGCCGCCAGTGCTCCGTGCACAGCTGCTCGAGCATCGGCTGCAGCAAGCGTTCATCGATCAGACTGTCACGCTCCACCGTGCTCTCGCCCGTCTGCCCCGCCACGGGAGCCGCCGGCTCCGAGACGTCCTCCTCGTCGTCCTCGGCATCGACGCCGGTTGGACCGTGACCCACGCCTTCGGCCGCTAGCTTGCGCAGCAGCTCGACCATCTTGGCGCGGGGCCGGCGCGCTTCTTTGTTGTCTTCGGGTAGCTCCCAGCGAAGTACGGTGAGAGAGGTGACTCCTAACAGCCGCGCGAACGCCGCACGGCTCAAAGCTCCCCGAATGCGTCTGATCTCGAGGTGGTCCATCGCCGGCCGCCAGAATAGCCGGCCAAGGTGGCTTTCGCCATTACCACCCCGAGGGCGCAACCCAAAAGCGCGCCCCGTAAGCGACGACCGGAGACAGCCGGTGACGGGCGAAGCTGTCATCGTCCTGAAACAGCTCGTAGCGACGGTACACCGCGCCCACAGCGTACACGTCCAAATGCGTCCATTCGCTGAAATTGAACGTCACTTTGGGCCCTACGGTGAGGTTGGAATAGGCCAACTCCACGTCCCGTACACCCATCCAATCTTGCCCGAGATGGAAGCGATTGCCCTCGAAGGTGGACCGCACCCCGATATCGACCCAGCGGGCGGCTCGGTATTCGGCGTTGAGCCACACCGGCGCGAAGCCGCGGACCCGCAACCGCTCGGAGATACGCCACTTCACGAGCAACGCGGGCAACGGCGCTAGCGTGCCGCTGCGACGGTCGTACACGACGCCAGCCCCCAACTTGATTGAATCACTGAAGGCATACGTCCCGATGCCCGTGAGGGAAAGCAGCAGATCGTCGGAACCGACCGCTCCGGCAAAATCGGAGGCGAGCCCCACGTCGCCCACCACGATCGCGGACCAGCGCTTGGTGAAATCTTGAATGACGCCGAAGCTCACTTTCGGGGCCTGCAACTGAAAGGAGTTCGCGGAGCTGGGATGTACGTCGATCAGCTCGTAGGCCGCGCCCATGACCAAGGTGGTCGAGTCGCTCAGCGGCACGGGCAGTCCAGCCGACACGCGCGCCACGTTCAGCTGCGTCTTCCCCGACCGGTCGCCGTTGTCGGCGCTGGGGTAGTACTCGAAGCTGCTGGCGGCAACCGAATCGACCAGCTGCGCGCGGGTGGTAGACGTGAACGAAAGTAGGCCGACGCCGGCACACAGCCCCCACCACCTCATCGCGCACACTCCAGCTGAGCGTTGGCAGCGTCGCGCGACTGGAACAGGCGATAAACGTAGTCGGACAGCGGCTGCGTGAGCGAAGCCAGCCGTGACGCGGGGTCGAACGTTTCGCCACGGGCGGTGCCTTCGAAGGCGATGGAGGCAAGACCGGCACAGACGAGGGCACACCTCAGCTGGCGAGCCATGATGATCGAGACATGACAGACTCCTAGTTGTGGTTGAGCCGATTTACCGCGTTCATGCTCGTCTTCGACGTAGTCGAAGAGCACGATGACATGGCTCACGATCACACCTATCAGGCTGATGATGCCGAGGAAGGCCATGAAGCCGAAGGCGGCGCCCATCACCCGCAAGCCCAGCAGTGCTGTCTCGATGCCGAAAAGAATCGCCGCGAACACCACCAGCGGCTTGGTCGTGCTCCGAAACTGGAACACCCGCGCCAAAATCGTTGAGACCGAGATCACGTGAACCACGACCAGCTGCGCGAAGGGCTTTACGGTCAGGCTGAGCGTCGACGCCGATCCCGCTGCCGCCGCCGGCGTGACCAACCAGGACGTCGCCAACTCCACCGGCACGGCGATGTCTTGCCGCTTGCCCGCGATGCTACGCAGCACAGTGATATCGTCGCCCGAAACCCGGATGGCGATCGGCAAACCAACGACCGCGACGTAGATATGGGTCATCCCGGACCTCCGTTGTTGGTCAGCCCCTCTGCGAAAGTAATGCCAACGGCTTGGTTGTTGCTCGGAGACCGGCCGTTGCCGAGAAACCACGGCGATCATGAAGAAACGGACGATGTCGAGCCCCGAAGACGAGTATCCAAAAGACGATCGGAAGTATCCAAACGATGAACCGACCTCGGCCGGACTCCCGAGCTTCGATTCCACCTCGACGACGAGTTGTCCCGACTGGCACCCTCGCGGACCACCGTTTTATTGGTCGGAGGATATACGGCCGTGCAACTGGCCGCCGCCACTGCGCTGCATCAGCGCTCCCCGCGTGCCCCTTGCCGTTCGTCTCGTTCGAGTGTCGCGGACTGGCCTCCGTCGCGGGCGACCTGCGGTGGCGAGTCGAGCAGGGTCACTTCCGGCTGGACCTCGCGGAGCGGCTCACCTTGGTCGAGCTAGTGCTCCCCGACCTTCGCTAACCGCACTGCCCGCGGGCGCCCGACCTTTGCTCGGATAGTATCCAAAGTCGCGCGCGCCGCTCGGCACAGCGGTTGCACTGCCTCGACCAGCGAGGAAATGAATCATGGACATTGCCATCTTCGAGCCCAACGAATTGCCCCTAGTGCTCGGCGCCCTGCGCGACGTCGCGCTCGCCAACGACGTGTTCAGCGAAGGTGAAACCCAGTTAGTCGAGGGACTCGGTCAGCTACACGGCCAGCGACTGCGCGCCGCTGAGCTGCCGCGCGTTTCGCTGGAAACCCTAGCCGAGGTCGTGACGGATCCCCACCGGCGCAAGCGGGCAGTACAGCTCGCCATCATCACCAGCCTCGTCGAGGGGCAACCCACCGAGGCCGGCTCGCGCGCCGTCGCCGAGTTGGCGGGCGCGCTCGACGTCAGCGAGCAAGGCTTGCGCGTGCTCGATCGTGTAGCGCACGACCGCGCGATGCTGGCTCGCTTCGACATGGTGCGGCGCGTGCAGCGCTTCGCCAGCCATAACGGCGGCCCCAGCTTTCTGAGAGTCGCCCTGCCCACGCTGCTGGGCCTCGGGCATGACGAACAGCTTGCCAGCCGCTACCGAGCGCTGGCTGCGTTGCCGCCCGGCACCCTCGGCCGTGGCCTGTACGACCACTACCGTCAGCACGACTTCGCCCTCCCCGGGGAGAAGGGGGGCCTGCCCGAGCTCATGCTCTTTCACGACGTCGGGCACGTCGTCTCCGGTTACGGCGTCGACCCTCAAGGGGAAATTCAACAGGCGGCCTTCCAAGCCGGTTTCGCTCGGAACGATGGCTTCGTGTTCCTGCTCTTCGGCATCCTGCAGTTTCACATTGGCCTGCGCGTCACGCCGGTCGCAAAAGGCGAGCACGGTTACTTCGACGTTCCGCGAGTCCTGCAAGCCCTCTCGCGCGGCGCCGCCTGCAAGCTCGATTTCTCCGACCGCTTCGACTTCTTCCGCTATGCCCCGGAGGATCTGAATATGCTGCGTGCACGCTGGGGGGTAGCCGCCGTTCAGGCTTCAGCGTCGTGAGTGTCTGATTCGGTCGCGCTTCGGGCGGCTTAAGGAGGCTTAAGGAACGTCGTAAGCGCAGCGAATTCCGAACATCGGTAAGTGAAGGGCAGCCTCCATGATCTCGCTCTCCGCTACCCTCAGTTTTTCCGGTTCGGATTCCCAGCTGCCCCCGCGCACGACTCGCGGGTTGCGCTCGTGGATTTGTTCGACGCTCGCGCAGTCGTTGCATGGGATTGGGCGCGCGGTGCCCAGGGTGTCGAATGTCCACTCTTCCACCGACCCCGCCAGGTCGACCTGACCGAATCGGGCACGCCCTGGAGGATAGGAGCCGACCGGTGGGATCATGCACAGAAAATCTGGCGCGCTGGAGCAGCCGTACATTGCATGGTTGTGCGTAGGCTCTGCTGATCCCCAGGGGTACACGCGGTTTTCGTCCCCCCCCGCCGCCGCGTACTCCCACTCGAGGTCTGTCGGCAATCTGCCCCCATCCCAGATGCAGAACGCCTCCGCTTCGTAGAAGCTCACGCAGTTGACCGGCTGAAGCCACATCTGTGTCGAGAAAGGAGTCTTTAGGCAACTCGTGACTCGAGCTTCGATTTCGGCGCGGTTTGGGTCTAAACCGGCGCTCTCCTCGGTCTCGTCGGGGTGACGGAACCATTCGACCTTCCAGCCCGAACCCGGGATCAACGGATGCTGACCCGCTCCCTCTTGGAGGGCGCCGTTGGCCCGCCAGGCGTCGTACGCTTCGAGGAAGGCTCGGAACCGTCCGACGGTCACCTCGAACTCGCTGAGTTCGAAGGCCGATACGTGGCTCGGCTCGGTGCTCGCGTCCGACTGATCCAACCCACCAACGATGAATTCGCCGGCAGGCACACGGCTTACCGAGCAGCAGCTCCGTTGGGGATACCCACCACAAATGTCAGACAGAGAACGGCACGAACTGAACCGGCCACCGAATCCATCCTCTCCCGCGGCGCCCGCGCCAGTGAGTCCGCCCTCTCCTGCGCTGCCCGCACCGCCGCGTCCGTCACCATCGCCTGCGGTGACCGCAAGGCCGTGCCCGTCGCCCCCGCTCGCGGCGCCAAGACCACCCAGCGTACCTCCGGTGGCCGGCCATGCTCCCCCGCCGCCGAGGTCCCCTGCGCGCCCTGCCTGACCCGCGAACGCTGCTCGTCCGCCGCTCGGCGTGATTGCGCTGCCTGCGCCGCCGGGAACGGTCGGTTGCCCAGCCACCGGATTGCTCTCGCCATAGCTGCCCAGCTCCAGCCGTCCGCAAGCCGAGAATAAGGCGATGAATATCAGCGTCTGTGCCGGGCGATTCAAGGTTTCAGCCTTTCCAGACGCCGCCGAGCATCATTCGCGTAGGAATGCGGTGGCTGTTCCAGGTATTGGGTAAATAGCGCAGCCGCTTCCGGCCCGCGCCCGAGTGCCTCGAGGCAAAGCGCGCGAAAGTAGGTCACGTCTCCGCCGCGCGCTCCCGCGTTCTCGGCGAGCTCATACTCGTGCGCCGCTTCTGCGAATCGTGACCGTGTCTTGCGCAAGATGTGTCCGCGCAGCAAGTGAAGCTCTGCAGCGCGTTCGCCGGAAGCCGAGGAGGACAAGAGCTCATCGCTCTGTTTCAATGCTTCGTCCGTGCGCCCGAGTTGCACCAGCAGCTCCAGTTGCGACATGTCCGCTTCGCGTCGCAGCGAGCCGGATGGAAATCGTGTTCTATACTCCGCGAGAGCGCGCAGCGCGCCGGCCGCGTCCCCAAGTACATCGCGGCGGAGGCGCGCCGCCTCATACAGCGCCATCTCTGCGCCCAACCCGGATCCCTCGGCGCGCTTCAAGAAACAACTTTCCGCGTCTCGCGTTTGGCCGCGACGCGCCAAGCTCAGGCAGTCCGGCGCGGCGCCGACGTCCGATGCCGGAGCGGCGTTTGCTAGCGCGGGGTTTGCTGTCACGGAGTCGCTCGGCTCCGGCGTTCCTGGTGGTTGCGGCTCAGGCGCTGGCACGGCACGCGGAAGCACGGGACTGGACGTGCCAGCGACCGAGGCGCCGGGGTTCGGTCCGTGGCCGTTGCGCTTGACGGCAGACGCGCTCCTGCCATCCGTAGGCCGCGTCGTCTGCGGCGCAGTGCGCGGCGCCGAGCCTTCAGGCAATGCGGCTGTGCTCGCGACACGCTCTTCTTGGTGGCCGCGCAAACCTTCTGCGGCAATCAGCGTTGCGGGCCTTGAATGCATCCGACGCACGACCGCGGGCAGGACCGCGAATACGGCCAAGGCGATTCCGGTGGCAGGGGCCAGCCAGTAGCCGTGCCGCGAACCAACGCCAACGTGTGACATCGACATGCGTTGCGTCAAGCGTCGAAAAGCCGCCGACTGGTCGAGGCCATCCGCGAGCTCTCGGTTGCCGTCCTTCAGCAGTCGTCCAAATTTCCCTTCCGTCAGACGCTCGGGGTTGTGCGTCGGTTCGGTGGGGCTGCCGGCCATGGGGTTCACGAACC
>Ga0302321_100003691_pt1 | contig 13167 bp, 11 predicted proteins | sample Fen_T0_1_FD_202505 | JGI IMG/M metagenome (GOLD analysis project Ga0302321, IMG submission 202505) | Peat permafrost microbial communities from Stordalen Mire near Abisko, Sweden - Fen_T0_1 | ecosystem: Environmental > Terrestrial > Soil > Wetlands > Permafrost | place: Sweden: Abisko...
AAGCGCCAGTACCGCATCGACACTCTCACCCTCGTCGGCTCGATGCTCCAGGCCAACATCGGTGTCAAGTACAACGTGACCCCGGTCCCGAGCACCAACGGCGGCATGTTCCCCGGTTGGAACGATGCCCCCGCTGACACCCCATGCAACTTGACGCGCGGCAACTTTGACGTCGCCGAGTTCGCCTGGGTCCCGGGCATCGATCCGGTCGGCGCCGTCTACACGACGTACCTCTCCAAGTACGACCCGAGCAACGAGGCCACCGGTCACGGCGGCAACAACGAGATCCGCGTGAATATCGCGGCGATCGACACCGCCCTCAATGACGCCAATGCCACGGTAGACCTCACCAAGGTCGCCGCTGACATGAAGACGTTCCAGCAGATCTACACCGACCCGACGCAGGCCTTCCCGGAGATTCCGCTCTACTTCTGGAAGACGGCGATTCTCAAGGGGACCACGATGCACAACGTCGTGAACAACCCGACCAGCGCGACCAACACCTGGAACATCGAGGATTGGTGGCGCGCATAGCACCTCTCGCCTCAGGCGATATTGCCTGATCAACGGGTATGGACTGCGGGATTGCGGCGGCATCGCCGTCGCAATCCCGCTTATCACAAAGAGACCCAGATTGACTCGATACATAATCCGCCGCTTGCTCGGGGCGATCCCAACCCTGTTCATATGCTCGCTGCTGATCTACGCGATCCTGCTGGCAGCTCCCGGTGGACCGAGTGCGCGATTCGCCCAGAATCCCAAGGTCACGCCGGAGGCGCGACAGGCATTCATACATCGATGGGGACTCGATCAACCGTTTTACGTGCAGTACTGCCGGTGGCTCGGCGCATGCAATCCGAACCGTGATGGCGCGGCCACGTTCCTGAGCGACGACGGCTGGCCGAATCTCTTGCCCGGCTTCATCGGCGGCGGCGACAACGGCGTCCTGCATCTTGACTTCGGGGATTCCGTTACGACCGGCAGCCCCGTCAGCGACGCGATCGGCCAGCGCATTCCGCGCACCGCCATCCTCGCCGGCTCGGCTCTCGTGATCTGGCTGATCCTGGCCCTCGTCACCGGCATGGTGGCCGCGGTCAAGCGCTACAGCAAGATCGACACCGCTATCACGGTGTTCAACTACATCGGGTATTCATTCCCCACGTTCTGGCTCGGCCTGTTACTGATCATTATCTTCGTGATGCAACTAGGCTGGTTCCCCGCAGGGGGTATGTGGGACGTCCGGCTGGACGACAAGCCGAGTTTCTATTTCGGCAGCGCCGAGTATTGGTCCTTCTTCCAGCAGCACCCGCTGGCGATCCTGAAGGATCTCGGGAGTCATCTGGTCTTGCCGGTAATCACACTCGTTGCGGTGAGCGTCGCGGGCGACTCCCGTTTCGTGCGGGCCTCCATGATCGACGCGTTACGCGAGGATTACGTACGGACCGCGCGAGCGAAGGGCGTTCCAGAACGGCGAGTCATATATCGGCACGCGCTTCGCAACGCGATGCTGCCGGTCGTGACGAACATGGGGCTGGAGTTGCCGTTCCTCTTCACCGGCGCCATCGCGACGGAGACCATCTTCAGCTGGCCTGGCATGGGCCGGTACTTCTATGAAGCCGTCGGGGCCTACGACTATCCGGTCTTGATGGGCATCCTTGTCATCACGGCGGTTTTCGTTATCGGGGCCAATCTCCTGGCCGACATCATCTATGCCATCGTGGACCCGAGGATCAGCTATGGATGAGTTGACACGGGCTGGTCGTTCGGCGTCGCAGGATGCGGTGATCGTCGAGTCGCCTGCCGCGCTCGAGGAACTGCTGACCGAGCATCCGGACTATGACGTCCAGCTCGAATCCCTCAACCAGTGGCAGCTGGCCTGGCGGCGTTTCCGGAAGCACCGGATGGCCATCATCGGCTCAGTGCTGTTCGTGACGATGCTGCTGCTCGGCACGATCGGACCGCTGATCCTGCCGTACGACCCGAACTCGGTCCCTGATCCGGGGGCGGGCAACTACGTGAACGCCGGCCGCCCGCCGATGCTGTTCCCGTCGTTTCATCTGTTCGGCGAGACCGTCGGTCTGCAGCGCGACGTCTTCACCCTGGTCATCAACGGAATCCGCCTGTCGTTGCTGATCGGTGTGCTGGCCACGACCATCGCGACCCTCGTCGGGACGCTCGTCGGTGGAGTGGCCGGCTACTTCGGCGGCTTCCTGGACACGTTCCTGATGCGCGTCGTCGACGCAATGCTGTCGCTGCCGCTGCTGTTCCTCATCCTCGTCTTCAGCCGCTTCCTCGGCGCCGGTAGCTGGGTGACGGTGATGATGATCTTTGCCCTGTTCGGCTGGATGGGTATCGCCCGGCTCGTCCGGAGCGTGATCCTGAGCATGCGTGAGGCCGACTGGGTCGATGCGGCGCGTGCCGTCGGCGTCTCCGACGTCCGAATCATCTACCGCCATCTGATGCCGAATGCCCTCTCGCCGATCATCGTCTCGGCCTCGCTCAGTGTGGCGGGCGTGATCATCAGCGAGGCCTTCGTGAGCTTCCTCGGCTACGGCATCGACCCGGCGACGCCAACGCTGGGCAACGTCCTGAGCGGTGCCCAGGATGCTCTCCAGCAAGGCAACTGGTGGTGGGCGTTCTTCCCTGGCGCGGCCATCGTGGTCATCGTCATGGGCATCAACTTCATGGGTGACGGCCTCCAGGACGCGCTCGACCCCCGAGCCAAGATATGAAGATCAAGGAAATGGTGCCCAAACTGGATGCTGCCGACCGTTCGGTCGGTCCGCCAACGGACCCCGACGTACTGATCGACGTGCGCGGCCTGCGCACCTACTTCCACGTCATGGACGGGACGGTCAAGGCCGTGGACGGCGTCGACTTCTCGCTCAAGCGTGGTCAGACGCTCGGTCTCGTGGGCGAGTCGGGCTGCGGCAAGAGCGTTACCGCGCTCTCGATTCTGCAGCTGATCGACATCCCGCCCGGCGAGATTGCGGGCGGCGAGATCTGGTTCGACGGCAGGGACCTGCTGAAGATGACTACGGACCAGATCCGTCACGTCCGCGGCGCCGACATCGCGATGATCTTCCAGGAGCCGATGACGAGCCTGAACCCGGTCTTCACGATCGGCGATCAGATCTCCGAGGCGATCATCCTCCATCAGCATGTGAACAAGAAGGAGGCCATGTCGCGGGCGATCGAGGCTCTAGCCGCGGTCGGTATCCCGGACCCGGCACGTCGCGTCAAGCAGTACCCGCACGAGATGAGCGGCGGCATTCGCCAGCGCGTCATGATCGCCATGGCGATCTCGTGCAATCCGAAGCTGCTCATCGCGGACGAGCCCACCACGGCCCTCGACGTGACCATCCAGGCCCAGATCCTGGAGCTCATCAAGGAACTCCAGGTTCGGACGGGCGCCGCCCTGCTGCTCATCACCCACGATCTCGCGGTCGTCGCCGAGACGGTCCAGAACGTGGCCGTGATGTATGCCGGGCGTATCGTCGAGACGGGACCGGTGGAGGACGTGCTCCTCTCGCCCAAGCATCCGTACACCCAGGGACTGCTCAACTCCATCCCCGCGCTCCACAAGCGGGGCCGCGAGTTGGACGTGATCAGGGGTGTGGTGCCCAACCCGTTCCGCATGCCGCCCGGATGCAAGTTCGAGCCGCGTTGCCCGTACGCCTGGGAGCATTGCCGGGAGGCCGAGCCGGATCTGCTCGTCCCGCCGGGCACCCACGACAAGTCCCGCTGCTTCCTCCAGGCGCCCGAAAACGCGACGAGGCGGCAGGTATTCGACCGGGCGACGGTTGCCACCGTCCGCGGCGTGATCGGCTGAGCCGGAGATGACAATGCAGTCCAGCAACGGCACCAGCCCGAACAAAGACGGTGCCACGTCCGCCGGAGTCGCCGGCGTCAAGTCAGGGAACTCCGGCGCACCCCTGCTCGAGGTCCACAACCTGCGGACCTACTACCCGATCCGGGGTGGCATCCTCCGCCGCCATATCGGCGACGTCCACGCGGTAGACGATGTCTCGCTGAGCATCAATCGCGGCCAGACGTTCGGCATGGTGGGCGAGTCCGGTTGCGGCAAGACGACCTTCGGCCGGACCATCCTGCGGCTCGAGAGGGCCACCGCCGGGACCGTGTCGATGGACGGTCAGAACGTCCTGGCGCTCCAGGGACAGGACCTCAAGTTCATGCGCCGCCGCATGCAGTTGATCTTCCAGGACCCGTATGGATCGCTGAATCCGAGAATGCCGGTCAGCGACATCATCGGCGAGGGCCTGCTCGCACAGGCGGACTCGGAGAATCGCTGGGGCGATCGCGCGATTCGGGACCAGAGAGTCGGCGACTTCCTGGAAGCGGTCGGGCTCCGGCGCGACTACTCGCGACGCTACGCCCACGAGTTCTCCGGCGGCCAGCGCCAGCGCATCGGCATCGCCCGGGCGCTCTCGCTCAATCCGGAGTTCATCGTCTGCGACGAGCCCGTGTCGGCCCTGGACGTGTCGATCCAGTCGCAGATCCTGAATTTGCTCTCGGAGTTGCAGCGCCAGTTCAACCTGACGTACCTGTTCATTGCCCACAACCTGTCGGTGGTCCAGTATTTCTGCGAGCGGATCGGGGTCATGTATCTGGGCAAGCTCGTCGAGGTCGCGGACACGGACGCGCTCTACGCCCACCCGCGCCACCCGTACACAGTGGCGCTGCTGTCGGCCATTCCGGTGCCGGATCCGCGCGTCCGCAAGAAGCGGCTCGTCTTGAAGGGCGATGTTCCGTCGCCCGCCAACCCGCCCTCCGGCTGCCGGTTCCACACCCGCTGCTGGCTTCGCGAGCGGCTCGGCAATCCAGAGGTCTGCTCCACGGTCGACCCGCCCCTCATGGACATGGGCGGCGGTCAGATGTCGGCGTGCCATTTCGCGGACAAGGTCTCGGCCGAGGCCGCGGACGAAGCCGCCGCTCGCCAGTCCGTTGTGGATACCGCGGTCGCCGAATCCTAGCCGGACTGGAAACCGCAGCCGGCGCCGCGTGCTTGCGGTCGGAGCCGGCTGACAGGAATAGCCCCGGCTCGCTAAGGTGTACGCCTCACAGGGTCGTGCCTGCGGGCAGGGGGCCCTTGGCTCGTATCGTTGCCAACGATCAGTCCAGGGCGGAGCAGTGATCAGGAAGGAACGAAACGTGAAACGTTGGGCGTCGATGCTGGCCGTCTTGGCCCTGGTAGCAGTGGCTTGCGGCAGCTCGAGCACGACGAGTCCGAGTTTCGGTCCCAAGACCGGCGGCACCCTCACGGTGGCGATGGATAACGACATGGCCTATGCGGATCCCTCGTTCGTGAGCGACCCGAGTTCTCTGTACGTCGCCAATCAGGTGGTGCAGGGCCTGGTCGGCCTCGCTCCCGGCTCGACCAGCACCGTCATCCCCGTCCTGGCGGCCGCGCTGCCGAACATCAGTCCGGACGGGCTAACCTACACGTTCAAGCTCCGGGCCGGCATCAAGTTCCACGACGGGACGGACTTGAACGCCGCCGCGGTCAAGGCCAACTACGACCGCTGGACGGCATTTCCCAGCGGCGACCTGCAGAAGAACGCCTACTACTACGGCGCGATATTCGGCGGCTTCGGCAATGCTTCGAACCTGGCCTCGGTGACCGCCCCGAACCCGACTACGGTCGTCATCAACCTCGACCACGCTCAGAGCAATTTCCTTGTGTCTCAGGCGGTCGCCGCCTTTGGCATCCAGAGCCCGACCGCGATCAAGGCCGGCGACGGGAACAACCCCAGCCTGTCCAAGAACGCCTACGCCCTGGGGTCGGGCGGCAAGGGCAAGGCGATGGTCGGCACGGGACCCTTCATGTTCAGTGAGCGGAAGACCGGGGACCACGTAACTCTCGTCAAGAATCCGAACTACTGGGATGCGGCCTCGAGGCCCTACCTGGACAAGATCGTGTTCAAGGCCTACAAGGGTCCCGCCGACGAACTCGGAGCCCTCAAGTCCGGCGCCGTGGACCTGATCGAGACGCTCGATCCCAACGGCATCAAGACCATTCGCGGCGATTCCAGCTACATGATCCTGGGGCGTGGAACCGGCTGCAACATAACGCAGCTGGGTACGAACGGGTTCGACAGCAGCGGTTCCTCGGTCAATCCGCTCGCGAACAAGGGCGTTCGTTTGGCGATCGCGGCGGCCGTCAACAAGACCTCATACGTAAACGGCTACTACGCCGGCCTGGCCAGCGTCGCCGACGGCTGGCTGCCGGTCGGGTCTCAGTACTACAGGCGCGAGTATCTGCCGATGTTCGACGTCACCGCCGCCCGGGGCGGACTCGCCGCCGCCGGCTACTCCACGAGCGGCCCGACCGTCGATCTGTGGTACCCGACGGGCGCCCCCACGTACGTCTTCCCCGACGCCAAGGCGCTTGCCGTCGCCATCGCGGCCGATCTCCACGCGGCCGGCATGGTGGTGAACCTCAAGTCGGAGGCCTATTCGCCCAACTATCTGAACGACAGCGCCGCCGGTAAGATGATGCTGTTCCTTCAGAGCGTGCCTTGCCGGTGGGCGGGCGCCGACGATTTCCTGTACTCGTCGATGTTCGGCTATCGCGGGGATCCGGCGGCCCCGAAGGCGGGCCCGATGTACAACTACACCAACGATGCCCTGAACACGCTGATGCTCCAGGCGCAGTCGGCACCGACAGATGCGCTGGCCCGGGACGACTGGTACACGGCCCAGGACCTGATCCGGGCCGATATGCCGACCATTCCGCTCCTGACCGCCAAACTGCCCGCTGCCGCGAAGAACTACGTGATGGGATTTGTCGGCGCCGGCAACAGGACGGAGATCCTAAGCTCGGTCTGGCTTTCCAAGTAGCGGCGCACAGCCCGTCGTGACGCGGCTTCGCGGCTAGACTTCCGCTATGCAGCCGCTTCGAATTGCCCTGGTCCAAATGGCGCCGCGTCTCGGCGTCGTCGCCGACAACCTGGCCACCCACCGGGAGGCGCTGAGCGCGGCCCGCGCCGGAGGTGCCGGCCTGGTCGTGTTCCCCGAGTTGGGCCTGACCGGATATCAGCTGCAGGATCTCGCGGCCGAGGTCGCGATGCGCGCCGACGACTCCCGACTCCTCGGGCTTGCGGCGGAGACGAAGGGTCTTTCGGCCGTGGTCTCGTTCGTGGAGGAGGCGGCCGATCACCGGCTGTTCATCAGCGCCGCGCTTCTCGAGGACGGCGAGGTCCGCTTCGTCCATCGCAAGCTCTTCCTGCCGACGTACGGACTATTCGACGAGAGGCGGTTCTTCGCCGCGGGAGATCGGCTCCGGACCGTCGACTCACGGCTGGGGGTCAAGCTCGGCCTGGCGGTGTGCGAGGACTTCTGGCATCTCGCGGTACCCGAGACGCTGGCCCTGGACGGCGCCCAGATTCTGATCAACGTCTCGTCGTCGCCGGGGCGCGACCTGGCGGCGGTTCACGAGGTTGGGCTCGGGACGGCGGCGTCGTGGCGGAATCTGATGCGGACTTACGCCCAGCTCACGACGAGTTTCGTGGTGTTCTGCAACCGCGTCGGCATGGATGAGACGATCAGCTTCTGGGGCGGTTCGGAGGTCATCGGCCCGAGCGGCGAAGCGGTGTTCACCGCGCCGCTCTTCGACGAGGGGCTGCATTTCGTGGACATCGAGCTGGGCGATGTGCGGCGCGAGCGAATAGGTCTGCCGCTCCTGCGAGACGAACGGCCCGAGCTGCACCTGCGAGAGCTGCGCCGGATCCTGGCCGAACGCGCCGGCATCCCCGTCAACGAGGCCACCGAATCGAGCGGCGGGGCCGAGCCCGGCGGACTCGAGACCGGTGGGCTCGAGCCCGGTCGATGAGCGCCGGATCGGACTCCCGCCACGACGGTGTGGCGCCGCGGGTCGCGGCCGATTCGCCGGATCAGACCGAGCCGCTCTTCGAGCTGCCGGCCGAGCTCGCCATCGATGCCGACGTGGCTCGACGGGTGATGGTCGGTTTCATCCGGAATCAGCTTCGCCAGGCCGGCTTCAACCACGCCCTGCTCGGGCTGTCTGGCGGGATCGATTCCGCACTCGTCGCCTTTCTGGCGGCCGAGGCGATCGGCCCGGAGAACCTGCTGTGCGTCCTGATGCCGTATCGGACATCGTCGCCCGAGTCGGTCGAGCACGCCATGCTCGTAGTCGATCAGCTCGGGTGCGTGAGCGACACGGTCGATATCAGCGCCATCGTGGACGGCTATTTCGGGCGTGACGGGGCGATCGGCGCCGGCGGGTTGGGGGCGGTCGACGCGGCGCCGTTGCGGCGCGGCAACTTCATGGCCCGGGCCCGGATGTGCTCGCTGTACGACCGCTCGGTGGCCTGGGGCGGACTGGTCGTCGGCACAGGCAACAAGACCGAATCTCTGATCGGCTATACGACCCTCTTCGGCGACTCGGCCTGCGCCTTCAATCCGATCGGCGACTTGTACAAGAGCCAGGTTCGCCAGGTCGCGGCGGCGATAGGTGTGCCCGAGGCGATCATCCGAAAAGCGCCTTCGGCGGATCTGTGGCCCGGCCAGACCGATGAGCAGGAGGCGGGTTTCAGCTACCCGGAGCTCGACCGGCTTCTCTTCTGGATGATCGACAAGCGGCGCACAGACGACGAGCTCGAGGCTATGGGTTTCCGCCGGCAGGCGATCGAGCGGGTCAAGCGTCTCGTTGCGGTGTCGGAGTTCAAGCGCCAGGTGCCGCCGGTGGCGAAGCTCGGGCCGCGGACGACGGGCGTTGACTACCTGTATCCACGCCGCCGCCCCGGATCCGCGCGGTGAGCACCGGCAGTGGCGCCGCGGGTGGCGTCACACCCGGCAAGCTCTATATCGTGGCGACCCCGATCGGCAATCTGGGAGACGTGACCTTTCGGGCCATCGAGGTCCTCAAGACCGTGCCGCTCGTGGCGGCCGAGGACACGCGGCTTACGCGGCGGCTGTTCGCGCGATACGAGATCGCCACGCCGCTCGTGAGCTACCACGCTCAGAGCAGCCACGGCCGGGCGACGGAGCTGCTCGATCATCTTCGATCCGGGCGCGACCTGGCCCTGGTCACCGACGCGGGCACGCCCCTTGTCAGCGACCCGGGCGGCGAACTGACGGGCGCCTGGACCGCGGAGGGCGGCATCGTAGTCCCGATCCCCGGCGCGTCGGCGGTGCTGGCGGCGCTGGTGGCGAGCGGCCTGTCCGCGGCCCACTGGAGCTTCGAGGGGTTTCTGCCGCGCAGCGGCAAGGAGCGGCGCGTCAGGCTGGCGCGGATTGCGGCCGACGAGCGGGCATGTGTCATATACGAGGCCCCGTCGCGCGTTCCGGCAACCCTCGGCGATCTGGCGGCCGCCGCCGGCGCGGAACGGCGCGTGGCCGTCTGCCGCGAGCTGACCAAGATGCACGAGGAAGTCGTTCGCGGCGGGGCGGGCGAACTCGCGGCGCTGGCGAAGGGCGGCGGCATCATGCTGCGCGGCGAGTTCGTTCTGGTGCTCGAGGCGATGGCCGCCGGAGAGGCGGAAGCAAGGCAACGAGCCGAGGACGGTCCGGCCTCCATGGACGATGCCCGAGCGGAGGTTGCCCGCTTGACGGCCGCCGGTGCGAAGCGCTCCGACGCCGTCCGGCAGGTTGCCGCCGCCACCGGTCTGGATCGCCGCGAACTCTACCGCGCCGGCTGAGTCCGGCCTGTCCGGCGGCGCAACACCGCCACGGTCGAATCCACGCTCACCGATCGCAGCCGCCGCACGCCGATCGCGAAGACCACTATCCAAACGACGAACAGCGGCATAAGTGAGTAGTTGGACAGATCCGAGACCGGCGTTATCCAAGCCACGGCGATCATGATGAACGCCACCAGGTCGCGACGAACGACGACCGCGCCCAGGCCCAGCGCACCGGTCAGTCCCAGAGCCGCGAGCCTGGCCAGTGAAACGCCGAGCGCCGGTTGCAGGACGCAGGCCACTGAAGGACCGTAGCTGCACGTCGGCTGCGAGTTGCCTATGGCGTGCACGAAGTCGATCCAGGAGCCGATGCCCACGAGCGGCAGCGTGATGAGGATCCAGGCGCCTGCGATTAGCGCGGCGGTCGCCGCAGAACGCAGGAAGCGGGACGGCGTGGTCCAGCAGACGAGCACGGCGGGGAACATCTTGGCCACTGCCATGACCGCGATCGCGGCCGGCGGAGTCCGTTCCCGCCCGATCGCCCAGGCCCAGGCCAGGACGCCGCACAGGCCGATCGTGACGTTGCCCGCGGCCAGGCCGTTGAGGAAGCCGACCCACAGCACCACCGGCAGGATCGCGACCCCCAGGTACATCACCGCGTCTTCGCCCAGCTCCCGTCGCAGGATCGCGTACGCGCCCGACACGAGCAGGCCGACGTTGAGCGTGAGCCACGCCACGAGCCCGAGAGGCTGGTTGCCGAACACGGCGAACAGCGGCAGGGACGCCGGCGGGTAGACGTAGCCCGTCGTCGTGATCTCAGGAAGGGTATAGGGGCCACTCAACTGGCGGGCGTTGTAGATGGGAGCGCCGTGGACCAGCCGATCCAGCGCGTCCGAATACGTAGCCCAATCCACCCAGGGCGGGTTGTGGCCCTGGTTGCCGATGATCGCCAGCCCGGCGGCGGCCGCCAGAGCCGCCACGGTCAGGGACAGCGACCCGGCCACGAGCAGGCGGCGCCTAGTCCTGCCTGTGCCCGGGCCGGTGGTCACGGCTACCTCTGCTGCGATCCTTGCGTCGTCGGGTACAGACTATCGCAACGAATCGTCGATCAGGAGCGCCGGGGCGCCACGCTGGGGGAGGTGCGCGGCGCCCCGGGAGACGGAGTTCTACGCCAGGACCAGCACCTGGTCGTCGTCGGCAGTCACGGACTCTTCGTCGTCGGTCACAGGTGCGACGACGACTCCGACCTCGGCCGCTTCGTTGGGCGACACGGCCGACTCGTCCGCCGGAGTGGCGCCTGCTTCGGCCTGAGCGGCGAGAGAATCTGCTTCGTAATCGCGCTTGCGGCGGCCGGACAGCATCTCGACCGAGATGGCCACGACCTCGGTCTTCCAGTGGCGCGTGCCGCGATCGTCGTCCCACTGGCGGGTCTGGAGGCGGCCCTCGATGGCGACCTGCTGACCCTTGCCGAGGTACTGGCCGCAGACCTGGGCCAGGCGGTCCCAAACGACCACGTTGTGGAATTCCGCGCGCTCTTTGCCGTTGCCGCGAAACTCGTTGGTCGCCACGGCAAACGTGGCGACGCTCGATCCGCTGGCCAGCGCCCGCAGTTCCGGGTCGCGGGTCAGTCGGCCGGTAAGAAGGACCTTGTTCACGGTCCCTATCTCCTCTTCTGGCGCCGCTCAATTGCGACGCCCTACCAGGCGGCGGGTGACCGAACCCTAGCCGCGGCGGCTCAACTGCCGCTTATCTGCCGGTCAACCGGCCGTCCGCTATCCGGCACGCCGCCGGGCAGTCAGAAGTCCATAGGCGTCAGCCGCGCTATGCTGGTTTCAGGCGGGGCCGTCCGGTAGCGAGGCTCGCGTCCCAGGAGGAGACACATGATCTTGAATCGACGGGCAACCACGACCCGGCTTGGGCTGGTCGCGCTTATCGGGATCTCCCTCGCTCTATCGGGTTGTGGCAGCACCGCCGCATCGCCCAGCGACATTCTTCCCGGGGGGTCCGGTGCAACCGATGCTCCCCAGGACACTCCGAGCGATATCGACACCAACCCGCCCGCGACGACCATGCCGGTCCTGGGCCCGGTCGTGCCGACGGTGGCCCCCGGCCAGAGTGGCACCGTCTTGGCGTGGGGCGACGACACCGGCGGGCAGGTCGACGTGCCGGACGGGTTGAGCGGCGTTGTCGCCGTCTCCGCGGGCGACGAATTCAGCCTCGCCCTCAAGTCCGATGGAACCGTCGTAGCCTGGGGTGCCGACGATGCCGGTCAGACGGATATTCCGGCCGGGCTGGCGAACGTGAAGGCTATCTCGGCCGGGAGTTCGTTCGCCGTCGCGCTCAAGTCCGACGGCAGCCTCGTCGGGTGGGGCGACAACAGCGACGGTCAGTTGAAGCCTCCGAGTGGCCTGACGGGCCTGAGCAAGATCGCGGCCGGCGGCAACCACGTCCTTGGGCTGAAGGCGGACGGGACGGTTGCAGCCTGGGGCAGCGACGCCGGCGGCGAGATCGATGTACCTGCCGGGCTCTCGGACGTCGTCGCCATTTCGGCGGGCTACGACTTCAGCATGGCCGTCAAGAAGGACGGCACAATCGTGGCCTGGGGCAACAAGTTCCCCACCGACGGAGCCCCGAGCACAGTGACCATTCCGGCCGGCCTGAGCGGCATGGTCGGCATATCCGCCGGCTACTTCCACGCTCTGGCCGTCAGATCGGACGGCACCGTGGTCGGTTGGGGCACGAATGACAGCGGGCAGACGATCACGCCTGTCGGCCTCAAGGCGCTTGCGGTCGCGGCCGGCGGCAACTTCAGCATTGCCCTCAAGCCGGATGGGACGCTCGCCGCCTGGGGCGGTAGCGAGAGCGGACAGACGAGCATCCCCGGCTCGCCGACCAACGTCGTCGCAATAGCCGCCGGCGGCTCACACTGCCTGGCCATCGTCGCTTCAAAGTAGGAGCAAACCGATGAGGCAGCCCGTCAAGGTTCGACTCGCCAACAGGGCGCCGCTGGATCTGGCCGCGCTCGACGAGCAGATCCTGATGGGCTGCATCGACCACTCGCTGCTGCGACCGGAGCTCACCCGAGCCGAGGTCGAGGCCGGCTGCGACGTTGCGGTCGAGTGGGGGGCGGCGACGGTCTGCTGCCGCCCGGCCGACCTGACGCTGGTGGCCAACCGGCTGCGGCGATCGGTTGTCGGTCCTACGACCGTGATCGGGTTCCCGCACGGCGCCAACACGTCGCAAATCAAGGAGCGCGAGGCGATCGTCGCGGTGGACCAGGGCGCGGTCGAACTGGACGTTGTGATCAATATCGGCGCCCTGCGTGCCGGCGATCTCGGGTACGTCCGCGACGAGCTGGCCGGCCTGGTTTACGCCGTGGCCCCGACACCCGTCAAGGTCATCCTCGAAACGGCATATCTCACCCCCGAACAGGTCGAGGCCGGCTGCCGCATCGCCGTCGAGGCGCGCGCGGCGTTCGTCAAGAACGGCACCGGCTTCTCGCCGC
>Ga0302321_100003692_pt1 | contig 13167 bp, 12 predicted proteins | sample Fen_T0_1_FD_202505 | JGI IMG/M metagenome (GOLD analysis project Ga0302321, IMG submission 202505) | Peat permafrost microbial communities from Stordalen Mire near Abisko, Sweden - Fen_T0_1 | ecosystem: Environmental > Terrestrial > Soil > Wetlands > Permafrost | place: Sweden: Abisko...
AAACTGTTAAGCTACGATGCACTCAAGAAGGAGCACTTTATGGAGCATCCCAAATCGGGCAGCCGCATGAGTGGCGACAAGGCAGCAATGCGTCTTCGGCGGTATGCTCGAATTGCGGGGCTTGACCGAAAGCAACTCTTTGAGAGATCAGACGTTTGGCGCCCCCTGCGCATCCACGTTCTGAGCACCAGGTTTGTGACAACCGCATTGGCGCAAGGGAAGTCCGAAGTCTGAATGGCGGATCGCATGGGTCACCGTTCATCGGCGATGATCTTCACCTACAAGCGTGACCTAGGTTCATATGGTTGACTATTGAGCGATCGCTGTGGACTTCGAGCTGCCTGAGGTCTAGGTGCTGTGGGGACAGGACAACCGTGGACAGGAGTGGACAAGCTGGGCCCGGTTGGGGGCGGTTCGGGTGGTCGGGAAGCAATGTGAAGAGGGGGCGCGGCTGTCCCCATCCTTGTAAGTCGTGCCCGAACCTGGATCCCTAGCAAGAGTTGTCACCTATGCGGTCTTGAGTTCAATTTTGCGGACAATGTTGCCTTCCCCATCGGACACGAATAGTGAGGCGCCCGTCGCATCAATGGCAAGATCTGTCAGCATGTTTAAGCGCGCGGCTCGATGCCCATTGTGCACGACACGTTGCGAGTAGGTGAGGAAACGGTTCGCTCCGGGTGGATTCGTCTATTGTAGATGAAGCAATCGAATATGGATTTTTCCTCATCACAATATCCCGACGTTCAGACAAGTAGTTTGAATGAAGCCCTGGTTTGCCGATTCAACGATCGCGATCACAGCATCTTGCGTCCTCGCCCTTCCTTTGGCCGTCGCTGTGGGCTGTTCGGACGGGAGTGCTTCATCCGCTGCCGCAGGGAGCAACGGTGGTAGCTCGGTAACTGCTGGCGCTCCGGGAATCGGCGGCGCCTCGGCAAGCAGTGCGACCAAAGCGAGTGGCAGCACTGCAACCGGAGGCTTGCCCGGTAGTGGTGGAGCGACGTCCGCGGGTAGCAAGGCGGGCAGCGGTGGCCTCGGAAGTGGCGGTAAGACCGTTTCTGGTGGTGCAACCGGCTCGGGCGGCGCAACGGGGCCGGGGGGATCAACGGGCAGCGGTGGGCTGTCCGCTTTGGGCGGCGCCAAGGGCCCAGGCGGGGCGAGCGGGACAGGCGGAGCCACGGGAAGCGGCGGAGCTAAAGGTCTAGGCGGAGCCACGGGAACCGGCGGCACCAGTGGAGTCGGTGGAGCTTCGGGCAATGGTTGTCCGTCTGCAGGAACCGCGGTTACCAATGTTACCATCAACAACACTGGGCCCTGGAACGACACAACGGGCAAGCATATCCAGGCGCACGGGGGTGGGCTCATCAAGGTCTGCGACACGTGGTACTGGTTCGGCGAAGACAAGACCCTGAACACCAATGGTACAGGAAATTTTCACGCGATTAGTTGTTACGCCTCCAAGGATCTTGTCACCTGGGAGCATCGCAATTCGGTCGTGACCACCAGCACCGATCCGGTGCTGAACAACACGAATCGGATCCTCGAACGACCCAAAGTCATCTACAATGCTTCTACAAAGCTTTATGTGATGTGGGTCCACTGGGACTCGGAATCCTGCACTGGGGCAAGCGGCGCCTATTGTGACTCGGAAGCCGTCGTTTTTACCAGCCCTACGGTGGACGGCAACTACACCTACGTGAAGCACTTCCTGCCCGGGGGGAACGCATCGAGAGATTGCACCCTTTGGCAAGAGCCCGACGGTACTGCCTATTTCATTTCCACGGGCGCACCGGGCCAAACCTCGGCGGGAACGTTTAGCCAGACGCAAGTCTACCAGCTCTCGAGCGACTATTTGGACGTCGCGAATACCACGAAGATTTGGGCTAATGATACCCGGGAAGCCTACGCCTTCTGGAAGGCGAATGGGAAATACTACGGTATCAGCTCGGGCCAGACCGGGTGGGCTCCGAACCAGGCAGCATACTTGACGTCCACTGGTTCGCTCACGGGACCGTGGAACAATAGTTTCACAGGCGTTGGCGTGAACAACTCGACGTGGAGCTCTCAGCCCACTTACGTGATCCCGGTCGTGGGTAGCCAGACGACGACCTACATCTACGCGTCTGACTTATGGAACTCCAACAACCTGAGCCTTTCGACGTACCTCTGGCTGCCATTCACCTGGGACGGCTCGAAGTGGACATTGACCTACTCCGCACAATGGTCCATCAACCTTGCGACCGGTGTCGTAAATTAGCGACCAACCGTTGCGGTCATTGACGATCGGGTCGCGTAGGGGGCCTGCCGGCTAGGATGACCAGCTCCACCGGTCATGGCCCCACCGCCCCCGGAATGGACTTCGATCCATCCGGCCAAGACTCGGCTGGTAGCGTTTGAAAGCCCAGGTAAGCGACCAGGCAGCAAGCTTGGCAGCTTCAACACCCTGGGGTTTCAGCTCTACTGGGCGAAATCTCGGGAAGGAAACTGGGTGCCAAAGAAGAAAACGTCCCCGCAACGCCCGAGTCGCAGGCGGAAAAACATCACACAATGGCGCAAGGACAATCGGTACCGGAACTGTGGGAGAGAAGCACCAAATCCTATCAGCTACGCTGAGAGGGCAGCCCAACTACTTAATACTACCATCGGTTATAATGGCACTTGTCATTGGACTGTGACGTCCCCGAATCGGGACTTGTGCAAGGACCGGAGATGGGCAAGGACAGACCAATGTCGCACGCCAACGTGTTGGTGGTCTACTCAACTTCCACTGCTGCGATGCACGCTGATTCGGCTTGAGCAATTTTCCGTGCAACACGAGTACTACCCAGTACGACCGAGAGCGCTTGGGTGAGAGCGACAGCCGTGCGATCCCTGTCACCAACGGGATTGCCTTCGGCGATCCAAGTCCACACGCGCGAAGTTTCAGGCAAGCCTTCGCCCAGTTCGCGTGACGGCCCAGGCATAACGATGTTTCTGGCCAGGTTTAGCCTCGCCAATTCAGTGCACGTGACGTTGGGCTGGTCCACGACTGCAATCGCGATGTCGCGAAAGGCCAGACCATGCTGGCTGCCGAGGAACAAGGACGCGCTGCCCGCACCGAACAGCACGAGACCGTCTGGCTCCTCGGCTGTCAGCGCAGCGAACCAGCTCTCGTTCAGACGAGGTCGCAAACGCCGGACGCGGATCCCGAAGCGCTGCAGGAACCACTCCGCCGCGAGATCGGCGTTGCGGGCGCTAACTGCGCCCGCCTCCGCGAAGGTCAAGAGCGTCACGACCTTGGCGGCGTCCCAAGCCGAGGAGCAGATTCGCGGGGGCGGAAAGCGCGCAACGAAGGCTTTCGGCTCGGATAGAGCTTCGACTTCGTTCCAGAGCTCAAGATTTTGCGCGTAGCGCGGGTTCGTGGCGCGCGCCGCCTGCGGAGCGTAACCGCCGGAGTTGTCGTGAAAGAGGTGATGGATCGGTCGCTCTTGGCTAACTGTGACCCCGAACTTACCTAGCAGCTGGACCTTGTGGAGCCAGGCATCGTCCTCACCGCCCCAGCCGCAAAACTCTTCGCACAGCCCACCGTACTTGACGATGAATGCGTGGCTCACGATTCCAGCACCGCCGGGCGGACGTTGCACTGTCAGGGGCATGCAGTCGGATGCGGCACGCCGGCATTGCTGCACCTCCGCCGAGTCGGCCCTCGAGAGGTATCGGACGTGGGAGTGCGGCAGGAAGTAGTCAAGTTGACGCGCACGCATCTCGGCCGCGGCCTCGCGCGGCAAGTCATGCGGCAGAAGCAAATCATTGTCCGTCCACATCACGAGATCGCATGCCGCGACTGCCGTCCCGATGTTGAGGGCGCGCGCGCGTTCGAACGGGCCCGCGTGCCGCGTGAACAGGTATTTCGAGCCCCAATGCCGTGCGAGATCGAGAGCCAACGGTGCATCGCCCATTTCGACCACAATCACTTCGTTCACACCCTGGCAGCGAGCCAGGTTTATTAGCGCGGCTTCGAGCAGCGGTAATCGCTCCGTCCCGCCGTGGCACGTGACGACACTCAGACCCTTGCGAAATTCCCGCATCTCAACTGAAAACTAGTAGCAAGACCCACATACCGCAAGCTCTACTCGTCCACTCTGAGTCAAACCCCTCGGTTCCCTACGGTTCGAACCACAAGATCCGTCGGTTGGCGTCAGGGTGCACGGCGAGGCTCGGCGGAAGGCGCTAGTTCGCAGGTTTTCCGTTTGACTGGAACCTTCAGGCTAGTGAAAGGCGTAGGATGTCTCAGCTGCGACGCGAACCTCTTCCAAGAGATAGTCGCTACTGCGCACCATTCGTTCGTTGAGCGCGTACGCGTCGACCATGTGACAACGATGAACTGGATGTGCAGCGGGAGCATCCGCTGCGGCAGACTACCGACCTGCTAGCGTGAGTTCCAAGCGATCTTTACGCTCCAGATCGTGCGCCAATTTCGTCGAAACGACCTTTCGGACACTACGGGGGAACTGCGTCTCATCGGGTGTCCGCCCATTGAAGGCACGGTAACGCAACTTCTCATTGCGTTGTGCCAAGTGTAACTCGACCACTTTCGCAGCCTGACCGAGCTATCGAAATGTTTGGTGGTTTGCCACCCATGCTCAAGTGAATGCCATCAGCCCTCGCTCATTGGATTTCCAATCGTAGCTTGGCCTGGGTCTCGTGGTTACAGTCTAGTCCGTCGACGAAGGGCACGTCGCTCGCATCGAGGGTCGCGGCGTTCCGCTGCATGTCAGCACCACGAGCCTAGCCTTCAAACGCTGCGCTCGGCGAATTGGGTTGGCGGTGCCTCGCAGCATACCGACGCTCCTCCAGTTCTCTTATTTGGCTCAACGCTTGTCGGCGCAGCCCCCGACGTCGTTCTGGCGCTGCTTGCACAATCTTCTGTCGCAATCGCTGCATCATGACTGTCAGAGTTTCCCGATCACGCAGATAGAGGTTTGTTGCGTCGACTTCAGCGCGAACGCCGAGCTGTTTTCCTTCGGCCTGCCGTAGTGTCGCGAAATTGGTCTCGGCGATGGCCTGGCGTCGCAACAGCGCATTCAATGCGACCTCCAGTCCATAGCCATTGGCTAGTAGCGCACGCGTCCAGACGCGACTGTGGGCAAAGAGCGGCTTAAGTGCCGGCAACCGTATCGCCCGCTGACCGCTGATCCCGGTGAGGTCACCGCTGACCGTGCCAATCACCATCTGCAGATCCTTTGCAGCCACGAGTGGCGCAACCATGTTGTGAAGCTGCGCAGGTACGATGGCCCCGAGATCGGCGTCTAACACCAGCATGATCGTCGATAGATTCTGTCGGCAGAGCCTGGCACCCGTCGCGAAGGCTTGCGCTTTACCCTGGTTGGTCGCCAGCTCTACGACGCTTGCGCCATGCTGGCGGGCCCTGGCTGCTGTTCCGTCCGTGCTGCCGTCGCTGACGACAATCACCTCATGGACCAGTCCTTGGAGGCGACAGGCGTTCAACTGGCGAACAACGTTTCCAATCAACCCCTCTTCGTTGAACGCTGGGATGACGGCAATTACCTTCTCTTCGGTCGGCCAGATCATCGTCATATGTCGTTTCGCACCTTCCCGGCATCGTCAGCCCTGCGGATCGAGTGCCTGGCGCGCAATTACCACTTCTCGACGGGCCGATTTCGCTTGGTGACGCAAACTCGAGCGGCCTCGGCGTGCACCCTAGGTGACCGAAGCCGCCCGAGCAGGTAGCCCAGGGGACTACATATTCATGCTGCAGCCTTTGGGATCGGTCTGGATGCGGCAGATATCCCCCCGCGGGCGCATTCCCCCTGCCACTTTCTCCAGCTGTTCGTCGTTCAGCTCCTTGATACGCCCAGCGTCGTCCAGCTCGATCTTGTCCGAATCGATTCCCACCTTATTGTCTTTGCCTTGATCGCTCTTCTGGTTAGTCATGTACCGCATCTCCTACGTAGATCGGCAATCGATGTCACCACTGTTCCCGCCGATCCAATGACTTGGGAACAAGGTGCTTGCTTGCTTGCGACGAGTGAATTCACGACGCACGCACCACGGTCGAAGTCGATCGCTGACCGACGAGGCGCTCCACTGGTATCAATCCAGTAGGCGCAGCCTCGGGCCACGCTTCTCGGGGAACAGTGTTGACCGGGCATGCCAACATGTTGCCATCGAAACTGTTGTAACCCTTGAACCAGGGATTGAGCTGCTTCTGATCGAGGGCGAGGTGCCCATCGGCGTCAATTGAGCCAACGAAATTCCTGCGATCGTTCAATTGACAAGCACAACGACTCAGTCGCCCATCGGTGCGGATGATCATGTTGTTGGGCCGCGCGGCGCAGCAGATCGGGTGCTTCTTCGGATACAGGTTACTCACTTGAACATCGGGTAATAAGCTCGCCAGATGCCACACGATCGCTCGCGCATCCTCCGGCGCCACTGTGTCGAAGGTTCCGGTGTTCGCGCCCCCGAGATCGGCAATGCGCTGCAACGATACGGTGAATCTGCCGTCATCGCCAAATGCGTCATTTACTTCCCGGCACAACGCTTCGCACGGAATAATGTCGGGACCGAAGTGCAGCCGGAGATCGATGGTGAAATCGAGGGAACTGTCGCGTAGCTCAGTCAGATTGCGCCAAATGCGGTCGAAGGTGCCTTTGCCGGACACCAAGGGCCGCAAGCGATCATGCACCTCACGAGCCCCGGCGAGAGACACGAAGAATTGTTGGTGCTTGGCAGCCACGAGGCGACTCATCGTCGCTGGCGCCAGCATGAACCCGTTGGTCGTTACGTCGCCTGCCAGTATTACCCCGCGCGCGTCGCACTGCTTGTTGGCGAACTCTCCAATCTCGAAGAGAATATCGGCTGCAATCAGTGGTTCGCCGCCAAACCACGACAGACGCAAGAACTGAAGATCGTCCATTCGTCGTTCGATCAATCGTTTGATCCCGGCAACCGTCGCGTTACTCATACGTCCCGGCACGTGGTCTTCGTAGCAGTAGATACAGCGAAAGTTACATTCCTCGGTTGGAAGGAGGATAAGTTCTAGGATCTTGGAACTGAGCGCCTCGGACAAATCGGTCCGCGAAGGAGACGTGAGCTTCGACATTGCCAACTCCCTTACAAAACATTGGAAACCGAACTACCATCGCATCGGCTGCATGCGGTGCAGGCAGTCGACGATCGAATTGCGAATCTCGTGCCACGGGTTTGGCCGTCTTCCAACCAAACTGCCTACGACTTCAACGGACACACGTCGCCGCCAGTCGCGCATCGGCGGCGAGCTCGACTGTTGCCGTTCTACCAACCATGTCGAATCACCGTCAAGTTGCATCCGCAATTTGAACAGGATCGATTGTGCACGATCGGTCTATCGTAGGGGACGTTCGACTAGGTACAAACCACCGATCCTTCTGCGGGAAACTGTGTGGTGTTTTACGAGGAAGTGAGGTGAGCCACCTCCAATGCCCCATGTGACTGGCTACCACTGTCTCATGTGACAGTGCGACATCGATACGGGTGTGAGCGCGAAATTGGGAGCAATGGCCCCCAGGTTTCGGATCCCTGGAGAAAACGCCATAGCAGCATCGCTTCGAAGTCGGCTCGTGTTGAACGGTAGCGCGGACATCCGCATCTACGTCAGTCTCGATTCCGGCGGACCGCGAGATTCATCGAATGACCACACCCGTCTCGCGTCGCGGTGAGCCCGACGTGACTGTCCCCGCTGTGGGGGTACCTCGAGCATGAGCTTCATGCTGCAAGCGGCTGCTACGGTGAGCGCCTACTGCTCGAGCAAGAGCGACGGTGGAACCAAACGTCAATTTACGCGAGACTTCGATCGCGTTGGTCGCAATCAGTCGTCCCCAGACGGCTATCGCGAACCGTTGCCTGAAACATTCCTGGCTCTACCTGCACTCGCTCGACTCAGCCGCCCCGGTTGAACGCCTTGTTGCCGTCGACGGTCGAACACCCGACGAGGTCTACGTCGACGTTGCGGCTAACTTGGCATTGAACTCGCAGAACGCCGTCGCCTGGCGAGGGAAGTGCGGGTGGGCAGTGATCGGTCGACGACGGAGGCGTGCGAGCCGCGAGACAAGCCATCCGACGAGGTACCACGCGAAGCGGCGTGAATCTCGTCGGATGCGATTGCGTCGGCTACTGCTCGGGAGCCCTGACTTGCAGCAGGGGTTGCTGTCACGACAGCGCGTGAGACATTACCGGCGGGATAGCGTGAGAGGCAAGATTGGCCCTCCGCGAACGCCGCACGGTCATCTATTCATTCCAGTTCTTCCAGCTGTCCCAGTTCTTGAACTTGGTCGTCCAAACGCCGCGACTGTTGTAGTCGCCACCATTTCCAAGGAATGAAGCTTTGCGAGAGTTTTCTCCCCCAATGTGCCAGCGCATCCAGGCCACATTTGCTGCCGCACCATCCCAGGGTCCAGAGCCATGACCGCCTCCGGCCATCATACCCAGCCAGCACGGGCTCTTGTTACCCGAGTTATTGTAGTCACCTTCGGCGTTGGGTCGTTCCATGCCATTTTCGCCATAGATGATGCCCACTGGGACTTTCATTTTGACCAGCTGGTCATGGCTGAACGCACCGCTGTTATCCATAAGGGCTGTCGCCACACGAGGATCGACAAGGGCCGTTGCTTCAGAAGAGAGCCCGCCCATGGAATGGCCGAACACGCCGACACGATTAACAATCAGCTTGCCGTACATTGGGCTACTGGAATCGGCATTCTGCTTCTCGAGCCAGTCAATTGCGGCGGACATCAGCTCGCTTCCTCCGCTTGATTCTCTGATCCCGACGACGACGAACCCTTGAGATGCCATGCGCTTCAGAAGCGTCAAGTAGTCCTTCGGGGGAGTGCCGCCGCCTGGACCCCAGACAGCAACAGGATGCTTCGTGTTTGGTTCCTTGGTGATATCCGTCGGGCGCACGAGGATATGACCACCCCCACTGAAACTTATGTTCTCTTGAACGGTTGTCTGCAATGGCCCATCGGCATTGACATCACTGCCCGCGAGCAAAACCTTCACTTCAGACGTGCCGCCCATGGTTGTGCCGCCAGAGGCAATCGCAGTCGTGCCGCCCATGGTTGTGCCGCCAGAGGCAATCGCGGTTGTGGCGCCGGAGGCAATCGTGGTTGTGCCGCCGGAGGCAATCGTGGTTGTGCCGCCGGAGCTGGCTGCACCACCCCTCACCGAGCTTCCAGGCGTCCCTGCGCCCGAGCCGTTCCCGTTCGCATCGCCACTACCTGAGCCGCTACAACCAGCCAGGACGATACTGAGAATCCCAACCAGACACGACTTTACCAAACAACGGCCCGTCTTCATTAATGCGCTCCTTGGCGTGGGCGGTTGCACGAAGCCCACGATCTTTGGCGCAGTCGCCGCGCTTTGAAGAAACCGGTTCAAGAAAGTGGTTTGCCCAAACGTGGATCATTGAATTTGACATGCCCACTGTGAAACTGTCCATGCGTCGCGTTGCCAAGCGTCCGACTTCGCCGCTAGGAGCACCACAACTGGGTCGCATCACAATTTGTCGTGGGCGGGCCGCCGAATCGCAAGCGAGAAGCGGTGGAGCACTTTGGGGTTGGCTCGGCGCAATAACGTGCCGAGTGCGGGTCAGCCACGCTGATGCTCCATACGTGCGGACTGCGCGATACTCGAACCGAGGCGGTACCACGCGAAGCCGCATAGCCGCTGGATGCTCAAGTTCCCGATGCCGATCTGACACCCAGGGGCCAACCGTCCACTGCGACGGACCAACCCAATGATTCGCCATTCCCAAGTTGCGCATGGGCGTCGAGACAGCGAACATTCTGTTCAGGCAGATTCATCATTGGCTCTTGCGCACCAGCATTAAATGTCTTGGCCCATCACGAGCATTCGCTAGGTGCATCAACTCGTGAAGGCCTCGAGCTCGGACAAGAGCGTTCTGAGAAAACCTTCGAATCGCTCGAGCGAATAGGCTCCATTTTCTTGGAAGGCTCGGTGAGATTGGTCACTTCTTGGATCGAAGTAATTCGCGAAGAGCTCGCGTGCATTTGCGATACCCCAACGCACCGCTGCTAGGAATGTTTCACGAGGATACCGGTGATAGTACTCGAGGAGGTACCGGTTGTCGGCGAAGCCGATCGGGCCAGTGGACGGCGCATGGTAGCTGTACATGTAGGCCACGCCGTCACAGATGTGCCGGCAGAGTGCCGAACGCACGTCGGCAAACGCGAGCAAGCGCCCCGTTGGTTCGAGCCAGTCGCGGTGGATCCCGAGCGCAGACTCCCCTTCCTGCTCGAAAAGCCAGACAATCCCGTCGTCGCGCTCTTGCTCGGTTGCCACGACCAAAATGCGTCCCGCGATGACAACGCTTGGGCGGCGCGGATCCGTTTCGCGAACCTTGACCTCTTGGAGTTGGGTGAATTTCCGGAGCTCGACCATTCTTCGAGCCTAGCTGAGACCGACCGTCGGGAACAGGCCGGAGGCGATCGCGTCAACGCGATCGAAATCTCGCGCTAAGCAACGATCGGTTCCAGTTAAGGGCACGAATGCGTGCAGGTAACGTAGCCAATCCCCGTCGGTTCACCTTCGAAGGGCAAATGGGTGACGTTATCCGTTCGTTCCGGTAGAGTTGCAATAAGGACGATGGGATTCTGGGACTTCTTCAGGCGACCGAAACAGGCAAGCGCAATGGACCGCGGGGTTGTGCCCAACGGTCCATTGCAAGTCGATGCCTGCGAGGCGAGCGGATGGCGCTCGCTTCCGCGTTTGACGTGGTTGCTCGTTGGAGAAGACCACGGCAAGGCGATTGAAGCAGCCGAAGCTGCGGCGGAACTGCTGGACGACATGCTCCCGGAGAAAGCTATCCAGTTAGATGAACGCATTCGCGCTTCGTTCCGCTTAGGCTACGTAGGGCCGGAAGTCCTTCATCGCTTACCGCTTCACGGAGACACTCGTTGGGCGGTGTACGGTTTGATGAGTTCTGCGCCCAACGGGCACGTTCGGGAAGCCGCCACTCGGGAGCTTGCCGAAGTGAATAGTGGTCGAGAATTGCCGTTTCTGTTGGTGCGAGTCAACGACTGGGTAGGACCGGTTCGTGCCGTTGCAGTTGAAGCCATTTCTCGAAGGTTTACGTCGGGCTACGCGGAACATTTCGTGCGCGTACTACCGCTTGTCTATAGGCTGGCGGAGTTCCGCAGGATTGACCACGCAGCGCGGGTCCGCTACATTGAGGCGTTTCTACTAATTGAAGGTCGTGACGCGCTGCTCGCAGCGGTTCATTCCAAGCAACCCAGCCTGCGTCGTGCATGTGTCCAATGCTTGGCAGGTGTCTCGGACGACGGCGCCTTTTCTGTCCTTGCTTCTGCGATGGAAGATCCAGATCCGGTCGTTGCAAATCGTGCTGCAGGCTACGTCCTTCCCCGAATGGACAACGAGCAGTTGGCGGTCCTTGTTCAGCGCCTTGATTCCATCCGGAATGTGCGGCTCCGTGTCCAGCTGCTCGAGGCTTCTGTCGCAAGAGGTATCGAAGGGGTTTCGGCGGTGCTCTACAAATCCCTGTTCGACCCGAATTCAGCGGTCCGCGAAACGGCGCGCTTCTACCTGCGCGGTGATCCCCAAGTGACCTCGGGCGAAGTCTACATTCGGGCGTTGCCGGAATTGACGGGAAAACCGCTGCTTGGCGCCATCGAGGGGATTAGCGACAACAACCGACCCGAGTATGCCGATGTTGTGCTGCCATTTACCGCCCCGGGCAATCGTTCTCGAGTTCGGCAATCGGCGTTATCCGTTTTTGCGCGTCTGTCGAAGACGCCGTCCGTCGTGCTTTTCCGAGCCCTCAGCGATCAGCAGCCCGGCGTCTCAAAAGTAGCGATGCATCTGTTGGTGAAGCATCACGTGTTTGTTTCGGACGTGGAGATTGCGGAGCTTCTGAGCAACCCGGAGAGCCACGTACGGAAACATGCGCTAGCGTTACTCCTCAGGCAAGGCAAATGGACAAGTCTTCGCTGGGCGCTCGCTGCGCTCGAGGATCCACAATGCGCCGACGTCGAGTTAGTGGCGACGTTCGTCCAATCCTACGAAGCGAATTTTAACTCGTCCTTCGCGCGTCCGAAGGGAAACGAAATTGCTGCAATCCTAGACTCGTTATCGCGAGTGGCCGAGCAATTGCCGACGCGAACGGTGGAGTTCATTCGGTTCGTGGCTCGGCGTGAAACGGTTTGAGTGGCTGCGGCTATTGTCATCCCTTCAATTGCTCGCGTTCTCGCGCGACGCCTTGGTGCATTGCCTAAGGCGGGTCTTTGGTTTGTCCGGCGCGGTCGACGATGCCGACGCAGGGTTGCCGACGAACTTCCAAGATCGTGGGTTGGCGATCGTGTCAAGCGCGACGCATCTCCTTGCGGAGGAACCCCGAAAAATGGAGATTTTCGGTGGGCACCAATCGCGGATCGCACGATCGGAATCCCGCGCAGATGCGAGATTGTCTGAAGCGCGTCGCACCGTATCGATGCGGGGCGTCAATAGAACGCAATATCATCCACCCAGACATCGAAACTGGTGCAGTCCTCCGAGCAGTAAAACTGCAGGTTGGTGATTTGGGAAGGCCTGAACGGTTCGTCTGACACGTAACGGGTTAGAGCGGTGAAGGGCACCGATGCCTTTTGCCATTCGCTGGTAAGAGAAATGCGATCGCCGTGCGGCCAACAAGGCTCCACTTCACAAGTGCCGCCGTATTCGGTAAGCGTCGTGCTAGTTGTCGAAATGCGAAACTCAAAACCACTGAAGCCAGGTGACGCACTTCCGCGGATCCAAAAGGTGACGCCTCTGTACGCGCTTGCATCAAAGGTTCCGTAGGTCACGCCGTCAAAGGCCAAATCAATTCCAATTCCAGCAAGCCAATTCGCGGTGTTGACCGATGAACCATAGGCGTGAATGGCCCGCCTGCTGCTGCCGCGACCGCCCTCAATGGCTGACGTTTCGATGGGAACTCCTGGAGTATTAACTTCCGGCCACATCGATCCGGAAACGTCAGGGGACGTGAATGCGTACCAAACCCCCTGCCGTTCAGCACACCGGCGGATATGTCCACTTCCATCCTCCATATCATCGATGAGGGACGTGCAGGGACCGACTGCAGTAGTTGCAGCTGTGGCGCGGCCGCTGCCGCTGCCT
>Ga0302321_100003694_pt1 | contig 13165 bp, 11 predicted proteins | sample Fen_T0_1_FD_202505 | JGI IMG/M metagenome (GOLD analysis project Ga0302321, IMG submission 202505) | Peat permafrost microbial communities from Stordalen Mire near Abisko, Sweden - Fen_T0_1 | ecosystem: Environmental > Terrestrial > Soil > Wetlands > Permafrost | place: Sweden: Abisko...
TAACGTGTGATCGTTTGCCCTTTGTGGAAGAGCAAGAACTACCAGATCTCAAAGCGTTCCATAGAAAGAGGCGCATTCATCTTTTATCCTTACGATCGCTCTCTACCACACAACGGAATGCTGAACTGGCAGAATTCAGGCGCTTTTTGAGCCAGGAGATCCACATCCTGCACTTTGCCTGCCACGCTTATGAGCAAGATCCCATCGAGCGCTCTTATCTGTTCGTAAAACAAAGCTTCCCTATCTCTATTATCGATTTTGTCACGAGCGCATGCTCACTTGACTATAGCCCATTTGTCATGCTTAATGCCTGCCTCACAGGTATCATCAATCCTCTCTATACCGCCTCCTGGGCAGAGAAGCTGTGGGAATATGGTGCACGCGGCGTGCTAGCAACGGATTTCCGCGTCCCCGATAAGTTCGCAGCGGATTTTAGCAAAGCGTTCTACCACTACGTCCTGAGTGGGATGAGCGTTGGCGAAGCTCTCTTAACCATCCGTAGAGATTTCTGGAATGAGCAGCGCAATCCTCTCGGCCTTGCCTATGCCCTCTATTCATCACCATCAATCAAAATTGTCAGTAGAAGAAGAAGGTGAGCTCTCCTTTCCCCAATTCACGATGTGCTGCATTTTCTACCGCTCGCACCTTTCTGTGATTTGCTTTCCTGCAATTCGCTAAAAATGGCCGTATTAACTATTGACATCAGCACCAAGATTCTCTATACTTTGTCTGTAACCGATTACGTAATCGGTTACGGTAGCGATACCAGCACACTGCGGCGCGAGGAGCTATTCTGGGGCCGCGCTGTCCGGTGAGCTATCTCTTATTTGTGAGGGAAGATATGGCAGAGAAGATTACGATCCAGGATATTGCTCGTTTAGCCGGTGTCTCGAAAGCAACGGTCTCACGCGTCTTGAATGATAAGCCTGATGTGGACCGACTAACACGTGAGCGTATTTTGCGTATCATGGAGGAGCAAGGCTTTGTGCCCAGTATCACCGCCTCCGGGTTGGCGGGAGGGCGCAATCGGCTTATTGGCGTTCTCATTCCTCCCCTTAACTGGCCTCTGCTTCCTGAACTTATGCGCGGCGTCGCTGAGATCGCAGAACAGACTCCCTACGAATTGGTTCTTTATAGTATCAGTTCTATGAACCATGAGCGCGATCGCCGTAAGGTGATTGATCGTATTCTTACGACCAAACTGACTGCTGGCTTGCTGGCTATCTTCCCTGGTCACTCTGCCCAATACATGTCAGAACTGCATCAGCAGGGCTTTCCGGTCGTGCTGCTGGATGACCAGTATGCACCACCAGCCATGCTCCCATGGGTCGGCGCTGATAATCGTGTTGGGGCATATGAGGCCACACGCCACTTGCTCCAACTCGGCCATCGACGCATTGCCCATATTCAGGGTCCGATGAAATGGAAGGTGTCACATGATCGCTATGAAGGCTATTGTGATGCACTACAGGAGTTTGGCCTTGTTCCAGATCCTGCTCTGGTGGCTGAGGGCGATTTTATGCCTGCTAGCGCTCGTTCTATCGCTGAAACCTGGTTTTCCCTTGGAGAGTTTGCACGCCCCACGGCTATCTTCGCCGCTAGCGATCTGATGGCGTATGGGGTGATGTCGGCTGTTGAAGAACATGGTCTTCGTATCCCACATGATATCTCTCTGATTGGCTTCGACGATACTTCCCCTTCGGCTCTTTTAAAGCCCGCTTTGACGACCGTGAGTCAGCCTTTCTATGAGATGGGCCAGCGTGCTATCGGCCAGCTCTTAAACCTCATTGAGGATGTCCAGTCGCCACACAGGCGCTGGTATGAGCAGGACGATGATCACCATTTCGTTCCCGTTCCTTCAAGCATGCATCTTCAGTTGCCGACGAATCTTGTCGTTCGTGCCTCGTGTGGTGCTCCACTTCGTCATGCTCAGTCTTCTATACCTGAACAGGAGAGTGCCGATTGATAATAATCTCTACTAGCATATAACTCTCACTCTTGTTTTGAACAACGTTTCTTCTCGAAGCAAACAATCTTGTTTGTTTAGTCATCCTGTTGTTCTGTCGTCTCTGTTTACTGCGCTTGAGTCTTTACTATCTGCATAGGAGAATGCCTATCGATAACAGTTTTTGAACGGGAGTGATCTCTCCTCTTTTTCTTGAACAACGTTTCTTCTTGAAGCAAACAATCTTGTTTGTTCGGTAGTCTTGTTGTCCTGTTGTTAGCTATTTACGTAGAACTGAAAAGTGCTGGCTTCAAATGACCGGCAGCAGTTCAACAGGGGCTTTTTGTCCCTTTTCTCTGGCTCACTGTCTTTCTCAGGCCAGGGTGGCCTGTGTGGAAAATGTATACTTTTCCAATTCCTTGTCTATTCATGGATTATTACGAATTTGTCACCGTCCAGCTAGCAGTGCTGCAATGGCGTGCAGCTCTGATATGTCGGTTAGCAAAGAATCTGGCGAGGCCAGACTCTCAGTATCCATTACCAAGGAGGTTTTCCTGTGATATTCTCTTCTGCGAAGCCTGACGCTCGGAAGCGGCGTCTGAGCACATTCACACTGCTCTCCGTTTTTGTGATTGTGTTCCTCTTCGTTATGTCTGCCTGCGGTAGCAGCTCGACCAATGCGGGTCAGTCGTCCGCACAGACAAAACATATATTGACGGTCGTCGATTCACCCAAAGGCGACTTTACTTCGAACTTCAATCCTTTTACTGATTCACAGACTTCACGCTATGGCACGCAGGGCTTTCTCTATGAAACTCTGGTCTATATTAACCGCTTCACGAATAAGGTTACTCCCTGGTTGGCTGAAAGCTACCAACAGGCTCCTGATCTTAGCTCCATTACGTTTTCACTGCGCCAGAATGTCAAATGGTCAGATGGTCAACCGTTCACAAGCGATGACGTTGTCTATACGATCAATGCGCTGAAAACAACACCGAGCCTGGATCGCAGTGGCCTTTGGACGGGGCTGGTTAAAGAGGTGACTGCTCCCGATGCCAATACGGTCAAGGTTACGTTACTCCATCCTTCTTCTACGGCTCTGTGGTATATTGGCGGTCAGACGTTTATTGCTCCAAAGCATACGTTCTCAAGCGTGCCCGATCTTACGAAATTTACGAACGATAAGCCTGTTGTCACCGGCCCATTCAAGCTGAAATCCTTCTCTCCTCAGTTGTTCTCGTATGAGAAGAATCCAAACTATTGGCAGCCGGGTAAAGTTAATGTCGATGAGATTCGTTTGCCTTCCCTGGCCTCTAATACAACTGCGAACCTGTTGCTCTCTCGTGGTGATGTCGACTGGGCTGGCATTGGCTACGATCCGAAACTGGACTCCATTTATGTGGATAAAGATCCTGCCCACAACCACCATTGGTTCCCAACCAGTAATGTTGTGACGCTGTACCTGAACCTGAAAAAAGCTCCCTTCGATCAGTTAGCGGTACGGCAGGCTATCAGTCTGGCCATTAATCGCCAGGAGTTACAGCAGAAGGCCGCTCCTTATGCTCCTCCCGCCGCTCCTACTGGTCTTGTACCTGCACATCAGAGCTATACCGCTCCCGACTATACGAATCTTCAGTTCCAGGTTGATACGGCGAAGGCAGAGAGTCTGCTCAAAGGGGCCGGCTTTACCAAGGGCAGCGATGGCATTTATGCCGATAAGAGTGGGAAGAAGATTTCGTTTAAGTTGAATGTTGTGAATGGCTGGAGCGACTGGCAGTCCGATACGCAGCTTATCGCCAGCGATCTGAAGGCGATTGGTATCGATGCAAGTATCAATACGCTCGGTGATTTCGCTCCTTACTTCTCTGCTCTGCAGACTGGTAGCTTCGATGCTTCGATCTCCTGGACCAATCCTGGCCCAACACCTTTCTACATCTACAATGCTATGCTGGCAAGCTCCCATACGGCTCCTATCAACCAGAATGCAACGTCCAACTGGGAGCGCTGGCAAGATCCTACGACCGATAAACTTCTGCAACAATACGCGACCTCGCCCGATGAGGCTGTACAGAAGCAGGCAATTCAGGGCTTGCAGAAGATTATGGTTGAGCAGCTTCCTACGATTCCTTTGACGCTCAACCCATATTGGGATGAGTATACAACGAAACATTTCACGGGCTGGCCCGATGAGAAAAATCCGTATGCGCTTCCTTCTCCTACCAATTATCCTGACAACGAAATGGTTGTTCTGAATCTCAAGCCAGTTGCGTAAACTGTAATACCTCAGTGCTGGGTGGGGGATGTATCTCTTCGATACTTCTCCCCCTGGCCCCCTTCTCACAATACGATTGCTTTCCTTTATATGAGATATTAGTAAGGAGTGACAAAATGCGTCACCTGCTACGTCGCTGTGGTTTCTATCTGGTCGCGCTGTGGGCTTCGATCACATTGAACTTCTTGATTCCGCGCTTGATGCCCGGTGATCCCACTGCCGCACTTATGGAACGCTTCCAGGGACAGAATATTACTGAGAATACTTTGCACGCGATGCGCGAACAGTTCGGGATTAGCAGCGAACCTTTAGGGGTACAATATGTGCAGTATCTTAATAATTTGCTGCATGGCGATCTTGGCTTTTCGATTACTGCCTACGCTACCGTGTCGTCCGTTATCGCTGAGCATCTGAAATGGACGCTGGGATTAGTTGGTGTGGCCGCTGTCTTGAGCTTTGTGCTCGGTACTCTGCTCGGCGTGATCGTTGCCTGGCGGCGTGGTTCTCTCTTAGATTCAATTCTACCGCCGGCTTTGACGTTCTTCTCGGCTATCCCTTACTTTTGGATGGCTCTGGCGCTTTTGTATGTCCTGGGCTTCACGCTCAATTTATTCCCGGTCAGCGGTGGCTACGATGTGCTCAATCAAGTTCCTGGCTGGAGCTGGGATTTCACGTTCAGCGTGATTCAGCATGCAATCCTGCCGGCTCTGACGATTGTGATTAGCTCGATCGCAGGGTGGACAATTGGGATGCGCAACGCGATGCTTACGACGTTGTCTGAGGATTATGTGTTGATGGCTCAGGCGAAAGGGTTAAGCGAAAATCGGGTGATGCTTTCCTATGCCGCACGCAATGCTATCCTGCCGAGTATTACTGGTTTTGCGATGTCGCTTGGCTTTATCGTTGGCGGATCTCTCTTAACCGAGATTGTGTTTTCGTACCCTGGTATTGGCCTGACTCTTTTCAAGGCCGTTGTTGGCCTGGATTATGCGCTGACTCAGGGTATCTTTCTTGTGATTGTGGTTGCAGTGCTCTGCGCGAACTTCTTGTCCGAGCTGATGTACACGCTCCTCGATCCACGTGTACGACAGGCAAGGGGGTAAACATATGTCAAAAAGCGAAATGGACGGCGAATATCCACAGGATACGGCCGTACAAGATAAATATGAATTGTTATCACCCGTGCCTCTACCACATGAGCAACCCTTCGATGATGGAATTCCTGCCGTATTGCCGGTGGACGTGACATACAAAGCGATTCCTGTACGCAAACGCGGTCTGTTACCACGTCTCGGTCTCTGGTGGCAGGCGACAATGACAACGTTGGCGGCCAATCCAAAGATGCTAACAGGTGTCTGTATCCTGGGTTTCTTCGTTCTGGTGGCTATCTTTGGCCCTCTCTTGCTGCGCCATGATCCGGCTGCCTTTAGCAATGATCTTTTCCAGCCACCTTCGTCTACGCATTGGCTGGGCACAACGCAAAAAGGTGAAGACATCTTTTCTCAGGTCGTTGTGGGCACGCGGGCCTCTCTGCTGGTTGGCTTTGTCTCTGCCGTTGGCGCAACCGCCCTTTCGGTCTTCTTTGGCATGATCACTGGCTACTTCGCCGGACTGGTGGACGACATTCTTTCGCTGGTGATGAACATCTTTCTGGTTATTCCCAGTCTGCCTCTGGCCATTGTATTAGCGTCTTTTATTCCTTTTAAAGGTCCTGGCCCCATTATCATTGTATTGCTGATCACGAGTTGGGCCTGGGGCGCGCGCGTTTTGCGCTCTCAAACACTTACGATGCGTTCTCGCGATTTTGTACAGGCCGCTCGTGCGGTTGGTGAGACGCCCGCTCATATCATCTTTGCTGAGATTCTACCCAATGAGATTGCACTGGTATCCGCTAGTTTCGTATCAACGTTCATTTATACAATTCTCGCCGATATTACTCTGGAGTTCCTGGGACTGGGCGATGTGAGTGTGACGAGTTGGGGCAATATATTATATTGGGCACAAAATGATCAAGCTCTCTTGACCGGGGGCTGGTGGCTCTTCATTCCTCCTGGCTTATGTATCGCGTTGTTGGGAGCCGGTCTGGCTTTCCTCAATTATGGTATCGATGACCTGGCAAACCCTCGTCTGCGTAAAGAGCGCAAGCCACGTCCAGTAAAAGCAGCGAAAAAAGAGGCCACAGCATGAATAATAATACGAATGTTCTAGAAGTAAATTCGATCTGTGTAGATTATGCGGCAAGCAATGGCACGGTGCATGCGGTCGACAACGTGAGTTTTACGTTGAAGCGCGGCGAAGTTCTCGGTCTGGCCGGCGAAAGCGGGAGCGGCAAATCAACGCTGGCCTATGCTATCTCACGCTTACTGCGTCCTCCTGCTCTGATTACACAAGGTGAGGTGCTTTATTATCAGCGCAAGAGTGCACGCGACTTAAATAGTATGACGCAGCATGATTTTAAAAGCACTCCTCAAAACGCGGCAGAGAGTTCTGATGCGATTGAGCCCGTGGACATACTGAAATTGACGCAGAAACAATTGCGTGCGTTCCGCTGGCAAGAGCTGGCGATGGTCTTCCAGAGCGCGATGAATGCGCTCAATCCGGTGCTCAACCTTGAAGTACAGATGACTGATGTACTCAAGGCACATCGTCCTGACATGAGTAAGGATGAACGGGCTGCCAGGGCCAAAGAGTTGTTGCGCCTGGTCGGTATCGCGCCTGATCGTTTGCGCAGCTATCCCCATGAGTTGAGCGGTGGGATGCGTCAGCGCTCGATCATTGCGATTGCCCTTGCTCTTTCCCCCGAAATCATTATTATGGATGAACCAACGACGGCGCTGGATGTGGTGGTCCAACGCGATATCCTGACGGAGTTGTTGGCGCTAAAAGACCAGCTTGGCTTCTCGATCATTTTCATTACGCACGATCTGTCTCTGCTCTTGGAGATTGCGGATAAGGTGGCTATCATGTATGCTGGGAAGCTTGTCGAGACGGCTTCCAGTGAAAATCTCTCGGAGCATGCACTCCACCCCTATACCTATGGGTTGCTGCATTCGTTCCCGTCTTTACATGGCCCACGCCGTAAAATGACTGGCATCCCCGGCTCTCCGCCCGACTTGCGTGCGGTTCCGCCCGGCTGCCCTTTTCACCCACGCTGCCACTTCGCTTTCTCTGCTTGCAAGACAAACGTTCCTACACTCCTGAATACTGACGCACAGATGCAGCAGCATGTGGCCTGTCATCTCTACGATGCAACTTTGAATCCCGCAGGGCCGCCCGCAAGCCTGGCAAGAGAAGCGTTACCAAACGCTGACAGCTATGACTATGCTCAGGGGACTGCGATGATTCCAGTTATACGAAAGGAGAAGCTGTCATGAGCGCAGAAAAACATACAAACGGGACAACGGCATCAATCATGAATGAGGCGATCACTCGAAATGAGCCGCTCTCCCCCGGTACGATCTTATTAGAGGCTGAACATATACGGAAAGACTTTCCTCTGGGCGGTTTCCAGGTTGGGAAGCTCGGCGCACAGCGTGCAGTCCATGCGGTGGAAAATGCGTCACTGACGCTGCGTGCGGGCTTTGCCACTGCCCTGGTGGGAGAGAGTGGTAGCGGCAAGACGACGGTGGCTCGCCTGCTCGCGGGCATGTATGTTGCTACATCCGGTTCTATCCGTCACCGTGGCGTTACGGTTAGAGCCAGAAATGAAGGGGAGTTACGGGCTTATCGCCGCCATGTGCAACTGATCTTCCAGGACCCATTCGCTTCCCTCAATCCAGTCCATACGGTTGGCTATCATCTGGGTCGCCCGCTACGCATCCATGGCCATATCCACACAGACGAGGAAGAACACCAGGCAATCTTGTCTTTACTCAGGCGTGTTAGCCTCTATCCCCCGGAACAATTTATTGAGAAGTTCCCACACCAATTGAGTGGTGGTCAGCGTCAACGTGTGGCAATCGCACGTGCGCTGGCGGTGCAGCCAGAGGTCTTGCTGGCCGACGAACCTGTCTCGATGTTAGACGTATCCATTCGCCTGGATGTTCTCAATCTCTTGCTGCGGCTCAAAAACGAAGAGCAGCTGGGTGTCCTGTTTATCACTCATGACATCGCCAGTGCTCGTTACTTTGCTGAAGACACACTCGTAATGTATGCAGGACAGATAGTCGAAGGGGGACCAAGCGATGAGGTCATTCAACATCCTAAACATCCCTACACTCAATTACTTCTTTCGGCTGCACCTGACCCTGATCGTATGAAAACCCATACACAGCAGTCACTGGCGATCCCGACGAAGGTGGCTCGCAGCGAGCCCCCTAGTCTGATTAACCCACCACAGGGATGCCGGTTTCACTTGCGTTGCCCAAAAGCAATGCCAGTATGCAGCGAGCGTTTCCCTGCCCGCACCGATCTGGGTGCTGGCCATTGGACGCACTGTTTTCTCTATGGTGATGAAAGCACTACTTCTAAAGAGGTAGCCGCTCCATCTCCTCTACAAACCAATCTGCAGGAGGGTGCATGAGTATTACGGATGAACAGAGAGAAAATATACAGTCAGGACGTACTAGCCCACAGAGCGAGTTCGATCTAGGGGCATCTTTTCCTCCCGATTTTCTCTGGGGTGCGGCTACCGCAGCCTATCAGATAGAAGGGGCAGTACAAGAGGATGGACGCGGAAAGTCTATCTGGGACTATTTTTCAGCGCTACCGGGGAAGACATATCGAGGCGAAACTGGCGAGGTCGCCGCTGATCACTACCACCGTATGCAGGAGGATGTGGCATTAATGGCTCAGATGGGGCTGAAATCCTACCGCTTTTCAATCGCCTGGCCGCGTATACAGCCGACTGGCACAGGCAGCGTCAATACAGCCGGGCTCGACTTCTATGATCGCCTGGTCGATACGTTACTGGCTCACGACATCACTCCGCTCGCGACGCTCTATCATTGGGATCTCCCTCTCCCTCTGCATGAGCGAGGAGGCTGGACGAATCGTGATACCGCTTCAGCTTTTGCAGACTACGCAGAGATTGCGGCTCGCCATCTGGGTGATCGCGTCGAGCACTGGCTCACGCACAACGAGCCCTGGTGCACAGCTTTCCTGGGCTATGGGATTGGAATTCACGCACCTGGCATACAAGATACACAGGCTGCAGTAAATGTCGCCCATCATGTCATGGTATCTCACGGGTTGGCTCTGCCACGCATTCGCGCTTGCACAAAGCCTACCACTCAACTGGGGATCGCAATCAATCTTTATCCAGTCTATGGGGTCGATGATCACCCTGATACGCTGCACGCAGTCAAGATGATGAACGATTTCAAAAACGGCTGGTTTCTAGACCCCATCTTCAAGGGCCAGTATCCAGAGCGTCTCTTTGAAAACTTCCAGGTCTCACCACCGCCAATCCTTCCCGGCGATATGGAGCTTATCTCCAGCCCTATCGATTTCCTGGGCATCAACTATTATACCCGCACACTGGTTCGTTCCTATGCTTCTGGTGCACCCGGTTGCATCTCGGATCTGCAGGAGGTTACATCCGTTCCCGATTCGCTCTACACGGCGATGAATTGGGAGATCTATCCCCAGGGCCTTGAGGATATTCTGCGCTGGGTGCACACGGAATATGCCCCTCCCGCAATCATGGTGACAGAAAATGGCGCTGCCTTTGACGATCAATGGAATCCAGACGACAAGCATATCCATGATGCGCAACGCGTCGCTTATCTCCGTGAACACATTCGTGCAATCGAACGCGCCAGCATCAGCGGTGCACCTATGCGTGGCTATTTCGCATGGTCACTCCTCGATAACTACGAATGGGCTGAAGGGTATAGCAAGCGCTTTGGCCTGGTCTATGTAGATTATCCTACCCAGCAGCGCATCGTCAAAGATAGCGGCAATTGGTATGCGAAATTTATACAAAAACAAGCTTCCCGGACCAATCCAACACAAGAATAAAGAGATGAGGTGCATAAACTTTTGTAAGTTTATGCACCCGATCACAGGCATCGTGCAGTGTCAATGGAGATCATGACTATTCTTTCCACGAAAGGCGAGTCACCATGTCAAGCGAAATTAAACGATTGAGGCAAGAAATTGAGTTGAGATGCCAGGCGGTCAAGCTTTGCCTCAACGGTTATGCAGAGGTCGCTAAACATCAGACGATCGAACATAAATACAACGCACTTGGAGAATGCTGGCAGGAACTCGAACACTTCGTCGGACCTGAAAGCGCAAACGAGATTGTCACGTCAATATACACAAACATCATGGCAGAGGAAGCCAGCAAATAACCAGATTGTAAGAGTATCGCGAAAGAACACATGGCACAGCTGCTCTCCATACCTCTTCAGGTATTCGTCGCACAGCAGTGTAGGATACCTGAAGAGGCTTGAAGGGTTACAAGTCTACACAAAAAGATGAGAATTGTGCTATACTGAGGAAGAAGCGAACCAAAGGAATAGATACACAGTTGTCGGGATTGCACCTATTTTGCTCTCATTTCTCCCCCACAGCAATGAGGAATGCTGGGAAACTTCTTTTACAGAGGACTTATGCCCCGATACACCCTCATTGTCATTGGCACCTCTATGGGTGCCCTTGCAGCCTTAACTATCTTGATCCGCAACTTACCAAAAGATCTAAATGTTCCGATCTGCATTGCGCGTCATACTGAACGTACCAGACCAAGCATCTTGCCCGCTCTGCTTACTAGCCTTGGAACCCTGCCAGTTGTTCACCCATCATCTGTTTCACCTCTTATATCGGGTCAGATCTTTCTTGCGCCGCCAGCCCACCATATACAAATTGAGCAGGATCACCTGCTCCTCATAGCGTGCCCAGATGATGGTTTCTGCCCCTCAATTGATCATTTGTTTCAATCAGCAGCTACAGCCTTTGGCCCGCAAGTCATCGCCATCATCCTGACGGGTAATATGTACGATGGAACACGGGGGTTGCAAGCGGTGAAGGAAGCTGGTGGCATCACTATTATTCAGGACCCCGGAGAAGCGTCCTCTCCTTCGATGCCGCTCAACGCTCAAGCACACTGTAGCATCGATTATTGTTTGCCGCTTGCACACATTGCTCCCCTCTTACGCATGCTGACAGGGTGGACGGAGAACAGTATGGTGAAATAATACGGTGGAATACTCCAATCACTTCAAGCTGATTTTCAGAGCATAGCTTGAAGTGATCAATAATCTAACTGAGCAAAATCTTCTGCTTCTCGCGCTCAAACTCATCTTCGCTCAGAACGCCAGATACGCGTAGATCACCGAGCAATTTAAGTTGCGCAAGTTTACCGTTATCAGCACCAGTCGTCGGCGCTTGTGGAGCTGCAGGAGGCGCCTGGTATGGATAGGGTTGATAGGTTTGGTACGGCACTACCACTGGCTGCGGCGCGTTCTGTTGGGCGCTGCCCATCATGTAACCTAATCCACCTGCCATCAACGTACCTAATAGCGACCCACCTCCGCCTCCACCCATCAACGGGACACCAACGCGTCTCATCCCATATCCTCCACCGCCGAATCTTCTGCCGCCTCTGAATCCTCCTCTAGGCATGGCTTTCCTCCCTGGCTAGTTCCGCTCTGACTTGCTCTAAGATATCTGGCGCGATTAGCCCCCCGCTGAAAAGCACTCCACCCGCATTGTGAACAGCTTCCATCAGCCCGATTGTCCAGACGTGCTCCAGGAGCACTACGACCGCCGATCGGTTAGGGGGAATCTCTTTAGCAAGTTTCTCGATATCTTGCACCGTAAACAAGCCCTGGAGATTTTCCGCAATATCATTAAAGGGCTGCAGTGCCTCCTCGCCCAGATCACTTATCTCTTTCATCTTGACTGCACCATCGGCAGCTTTGCTAAGAAAGAGCAGATCAACTACCCGCACAGCCTCTTTCCCCTGAATCGTGTTCAACACGGGGAGAATCTCGCTCGTGAATCGCTGGTCTTCGAGTCCAATCACCACATATTCCAGTGGACCAATAGTCATCATTTTTCTCCTGCCTATGTTCTTCGTGGACACAGCTCAACCACTAACGTGGCATCTGCATTTCCTAATATCGACTCAACCCACGCATATCACATACCTCTCTCGTCTCTTCCTTTTTTTTGTGGGCGCACAATCAACATTGGTAATTTCGTGCCGCCAAGGATACGTTCTGTAACACTACCCATCACCCAGCGTTCTACTCCACTCCGACCGTGCGTGGAAATGGCAATCAGGTCGCAGTTGCTAGCACTTTCTTTTCTCTTGCCTTCGTGCTCCGCTATATGTATCAAGGCACTAGAAACATCTTTCTCCAGCTCAACAGAGGAAGTGATAACGAGCTCTTTCATTGTCGTCTGCAAACGCTCAGTGACCTGCGCCAGATAGGTTCTGGCACGTTGTATGGCTTCTTGATTGAGCTCACTGACAAAGCCTTCTTCAGCCGTTGCCGGGAAGATCTTCACGACCTGAACGAGATGCAGGGCTCCCTGAGCAGGAGCTGCCAGGGCCGCAACCAGGTGCGCAGCCGGAGCTAGCGCAGCTTCGGCAAGCTCGGAGCCATCCAGTGGAACAAGCGCACAGAGCGGCCGCGTCGTATCAGTGCCTGGCAACGCGGTTTCACCCTCCCGCAGTACAAGTAGAGGCACCGTACTTTCATGAGCCAGTGTGTGCGCTACACTACCCAGCACCCAACCGACGAAGCCGGTTCTACCATGGCTGCACAGCACGATGAGGTCGATATCTTGCGCGTTGGCATCAGCCAGGATGTACTGAGCGGCAAATCCAAAAATGACTTCAGTGGTGGTCTGTATTCCCGCCAGCACTGCTGATGCGGCAACGCTTTTGAGATAGTCGGTTGATAAGGCCATCTCCATTTCGGCTGATTGCTCTGTCGCAAATACAATAGGGGTCATGCCACCATCATAGCCAGCAGAGAGATTGAGCACTTGCA
>Ga0302321_100003699_pt1 | contig 13150 bp, 11 predicted proteins | sample Fen_T0_1_FD_202505 | JGI IMG/M metagenome (GOLD analysis project Ga0302321, IMG submission 202505) | Peat permafrost microbial communities from Stordalen Mire near Abisko, Sweden - Fen_T0_1 | ecosystem: Environmental > Terrestrial > Soil > Wetlands > Permafrost | place: Sweden: Abisko...
GCGCAAGCGCTCGACTTGTGGGACGGCAAACGTGCGTTCGTAAACCTCACCGTGGGTAGCGCGAGCGGGCACGCATTTTCGAGCGACTCGGAAGTGCTACGCCGCCTGGGACTCGCGGTGTCGCACTACGCCGACCCCGTGCATATTGCGATGATCGCGAGTTTTCGCGAGTCTCGCTTCGGCGTTAGCCTCGCCCTCTTGGCCGAGCCAGACCGCGACAAAGACGACTTGATCGTGCGCGTCCGCTCAGCCATCGAAACCGCGTTTTCGTTTTCGAAGCGCGCGTTCGGCCAGGGCGTTACCGACGCCGAGGTGATCGCCGTCGTGCAGTCCGTGCCAGGCGTCGTCGCGACGAATCTCGACCAGCTCTTTCGTGTTGGCAGCACGCCAGCGCCTGCGACACGGCTCGACGCCGCTGCTGCGCGCTGGTCAGGCGGCGCGCCCGAGCAGGCGGAGCTTTTGCTGTCTGACCCCGCGGCCATCCAAATACGCTGGATTGACTCATGATTGATGGACAAGACAGCCTTTATGAGCGACTCCCGTCCGCGATTCGTCGTGCCGACGCCGAACGAGGTCAGCCGCTCCGTGCGCTGTGCGAGGTGCTCGGCGCTGAGCTCGAAACCCTGCGCATCGACGCGGAGACGACCTGGGACGACTGGTTCATCGAGACCTGCGAGGAGTGGCTGGTCCCCTACATCGGTGAACTCGTCGGGGTCCGCGGCATGGCCGCGAGCCCTGATGGAACCGTGCCGCTCAGGGCTTTCGTTGCGAAGCAGATCGCCTACCGGCGTCGCAAGGGCACCGTTGCAGCACTCGAGGAACTCGCGCGCGATCTGGCCGGGCGCCCTGCGCGCGCTCTCGAATATTTCACGCTCTGCCTCAAGAGCGAGCACACCCAATGCGTTCGGCAGACTCCGCCCGCGCAGGTCGACCTGCGCGATATCGTCGCGCTCACGCGGATCGGAAGCCCGTTCGAAAGCTTTGCTCACAGTGCCGACGTGCGCCACATTCGCAGCGGACGCGGACGTTACAATCTACCGAATATTGGCCTGTTCGTCTGGCCGGGGGAAGTGCTGTCGATCGAAGGCGGCAATGCGGCACGCGATACGACGCTCGCTGAAGCTTTCCGTTTCGATCCACTCGGCAGAGACGTGCCGCTGTTTGGCGCTCCGAAAACGGAGCAGGGGATTGAGTCACTCGCCGAGCGCAAACACGTCCCGCGGCAGCTCAAGCGCATCGATCTGTTTCAGGAGCAGCAGCACGGGTTGAATGAGGATCTGAGTGAATTCTCCGTCGATCCGGGCGTGCCGCCGCCAGCTCCGGCGACTACCTGGCGCATCGAGATCGCAAATCTCAGCGGCGCGGGCGCGGGGTTTCCGAGCGCTCGACCCGCGCTCGATACCATTCGCGTCGACCCCGAGCTCGGTCGGATCTTGTTCAACCCCGCGAGTGCGCCTTCGAGCAACGCCGTACGCGTCGACTACTCGTACGGGGCTTCGTATCGCATTGGCGCGGGCCCCTTCGATCGGACGCCAGATTGGCGCTCGCGTTCGGCTGACGTCTTTGCGGGCGAAGCGCCATTTTTTCGCCGTGTGACGCGCGCGCCGCTGCCGACGAGCGCGAACGCGCTGCCCAGCTTTTCCGCCGCCGTTCTCGCCTGGAACGCGCACGTGGCGGCGCTGTCGCCGGACGAACAGCGGGTGGCAACCGGCATCATCGCGCTCTCGGACAACGAGAGCTACGAGGTGGGCAGCGTCGCGCTCGCACTGCCGCCGGGGGCTCGCCTGTTCATCGCTGCGCTCGATCCACCGCTGGACGTCGGCGCCACGTTGCTGCGCGACGCCGCGAATGACGTGCGCGGGGTGCTTTTGGGCGACCTCCAAGTCTTCGGCGTGCCCGCTCCCGGTGCCGAGCGTTTCGGCGGTGGCTTGGAGCTGATCGGCGTTCTGCTTGCAGGTCGCCTGCGCGTGTTGCCGGGAGAGCTCGAGCGGCTCGCCCTCTCCTACGCGACGCTCCCGTTTCCGAACGGCGGCATCGAAATCCTGACTGGCGCTGGCGGACGCAATGCCGGCCTGGTTCTCGAGATGAATCGCTCTCAGTGTGGCCCCATCACGGGCGCCGCGACGGCGGCGCGCTGGAGCTTCGTCGATAGCCTCGTGCATGGTGCCAGCGCGGCGCTCGCCACCCCGGACGTCGAACTCGAACTATCGGGCTGCACCGTGCTCGGGACCACCTCGGCCCGCGTACTCTCGGCGGAGAGCTCGCTCTTCTCTGGCCGGGTGGACGTAGCCCAGCACCAGCAGGGCTGCTTTCGTTACTCTTACGCGCCCGTCGGGTCGAAGACCCCACAACGGTATCGCTGCCAACCCGATCTGGCGCTCGACGGCATCGACGATTCCGCGCTTCGCGCGCAAGTCATCGCGCGCATTCGGCCCGAGTTCGAATCGCTCGACGCGGCGCACCCCGCCTACGCACACCTCGACCCCAGCACCGCGAACGAGCTGCTCACCGGGGGCGAAGGGCGCTCGGAGATAGGCGTTGGCCATCAGCTGCGCTGGGCCGATCGCGAGGGAAACTTGCGCCAAGCCTTGCGCCAATACCTGCGCTTCGGCCTCGAAGCGTTCTTCTTCATCGAACCACTGACCTAGAGAGCATCCAATGCACGGTGATATTTCCCGCTCCACGTTCGATCCGAAAAAGGCCTACAGCAGCGTCCGCGAGCAGCAGGGGCGGCTCCGGGTCGATGCCGACCAGAACGAGTTCGTCGACATTTTCCTGCACGACCAGCGCGCGGCGCGCGCTGGCATCATCGGTGAAAGCGGCGCGCCGCTCGACGACGCCGGTATGCAGATCTCGAGCACGGGAGCCGCGTTGCGCATCAGCGCGGGCAGCTACTACGTCGACGGCATTCGTTGCGAACTTCGCCCCGACAGCGGCGCGGTCATCGACTTCGTGGCTCAACCATTTCTGCCCGCGGCCACGCTTCCGACGACGGACGGCATCTACCTCGCTTATCTCGACGTCTGGGAGCGACCCATTACGGCTGTCGAAGATCCATCGATTCGGGAAGTCGCGCTGGGGGGCCCTGATACGGCAACGCGCACGCAAGTGGTCTGGCAGCTCCGTTTGCTCGGGCTCGCTGCGCCTGGTCCTACCCCTACCTGCGTGAATACCTACTCGGAGTGGGATGCGCTCGTGGCTGGCTCGACCGGCACGCTGGAAGTACGTGTGCAGCCGGGCGGAACCAGCTCGAATCCTTGCGTGGTCGCCGAGAGCGCAGGCTTTCGTGGCATCGAAAATCAGCTCTATCGCGTGCAGATCCACGACATCGATTCTGGTGGTGGACCGCGCTTCAAGTGGAGCCGCGACAACGGCTCGGTCGTCGCCAGCATTTTGAATCAGCCGAGCGCCAGCGAAATCGAAATCGACCGGGTGGGTCCCGGCGGGGCCGCCGGCTTCGATCTCGGCACATGGGTCGAGCTGACCCACGACACGGACGACCTGCTCCAGCGTCCAGGTCGACTGGGGCGGATCACGGACATCGAGCAGCGCGTGCGCCTGTCGCTCGACCTCGACGGTGCCTTCACGCTCATCCCCGACCGGCATCCGCGTGCGCGTCGCTGGGACTCCGCCGGCGCACTGCCGACCTCGGGCGGGTGGCTTCCGATCGAAGATGGCATCGAGGTGCGCTTCACCGGCGCTTCACTGCGCCCTGGCGATTCATGGCTGATCCCCGCGCGCACGGCGTTGCTGCCGGGGAGCTCCACGCGCCAAATCGAATGGCCCGAGGATGGCAGCCTCCACCCGCTCGCGCTCCGACCGGAGGTGCCGCGCCACAGCTACGCCCGCATTGCCATGCTTCAGCGGAGTGCGGGCGTGTGGACCGTGATCGGCGATTGTCGCAAACTCTTCCCGAGCCTGACCAATCTGATTGCGCTCGATACGCGTGGCGGTGATGGTCAACACGGGCGCTCCGGCCAATTTCTACCGGCGCCGATCACGGTTGGAGTGTCGCGGGGTCGCCTGCCAGTGGAAAACGCAAGAGTGCGCTTCGCGCTGGTCGCCGATCCGAGTGCCGGGACGCGAGGGGCACTGAGCGCGGCGGAGCCGACGCCGCCCGGAGTCGCGGCCACTTCGCAGATCGTCGATGTCTTGACCGACAGCGCGGGTCTCGCGAAAGTCTATTGGAAGCTGGGTGACGCTCCCACCGCGGAGGCTCCGAGTGATCTCTATCAACCCGAGCTCGCGCAGCTCGTCGAGGCGCGATTGCTGCTCGCAGACGGCTCGCCGGACACGCTGGCGACCCGCTTCGTAGCCATCGCGAGCGACGATCTCACGCTGGTCGCAGCGGGTGGCGAAGGACAGATCGGCCGGCCCGGGCAAGTGCTGCCGATCGCGCTGCGCGCGCGGATCTCTGCCGGCTCGCGCGCGGTACCCGGTGCGGCCGTGCGCTTCATCATCATGGACGACATGTTCGGCGGGACCGCACTCGACCAATTCAGCGGCGGCTCGATCCACGCGAGCGCCAACGTGATCTCGACCGTTCCGTGGTCCGGTGGCGCGCGCATGCGGGAGGCGGTGGTTTCGACCGACGCGAGCGGCGTCGCGCAGGTGCAATGGACGCTCGGCACCGACGTCCGCTTGCCGACTCAACGCGTGACTGCGGTACTGCTCGGCAATAGCGGCCTCGAAACTGCGCAAAGTACGCTCTTCGGCGCCCAGCTCGCACTCGCTCAACCGCTCTCGGTCGACGCTCGGGTCGTCCCCGACGGACACGTACTGGCCGAGAACGAACGCATCGTGCTCGCGCAGTTCAAGTCGCTCGAGTTCAAGCTCGCCCTAGGCCCTCAGTTCGACAAGGACGTCCGACTGACCATCGAAGCATTGTTGCCGTACTCGTACGGAGCCACCGGCCTACGCCCAGTGGATATCACAACGCCGACGCCGCTCTTCCTGCGCACGGTGCTGCTCGGGGTCCGAGCGCAGAACGGCGCGTCGCTCACTTGGTCTCTGAATGCCGTCGAGCGAGAGGCGCTCACCCGCGCCGTTGCCTCTGACACCAGCCACGCGGGCATCGTGTTTGCCGCACGCATCGAGCCGATCGCCGCCGATCAGGGGCAATGGGTCGCGCTACCCTGGATTCGGACGTTCCGAATCGGCGCGTAGCAAACCCAAGCTTCGCCGCGCGAAGCCGTGGCCTCGTGCGGAAGAAGTGTCAGCAACTCGGCGACACTTTCGGGCACCGGCACACTAAAGATTGTGGCCGGGGTCCCTTGTTGGCCGGCACCCGGGACCCCGGTCTTTTGCGCCCATCACGATCTGGCCGGCACCCGGGACCGCTTGGACTTCACCTTTGATTCACTTTCACTCTGCAGTTTCCAATCGTGACAACCGTAATCGTGACTCACTCAGACACCAGGCGTTAACCTGAAGACCGAGAGAACTCGACTCGATAGCCTCGTTTAGTCTCCACTTTGTTTCCGTTTTGCTCCTTGCTCTGCGTTCACTCTGTTCCCGGCGACCTAACCAGGTTCTTTATTACTAACTTCGGCTTGGATATTCTCGATGCGAGGCTCAATCTAGCACTCACGGAGGTTCCGGTAAAGGAGCAGGCGACGGCCGGCGCGGTCAATTTGTTCGAATACGACTCTCGGGAGTCCGGCGCATGGCTCAGCGTGCCGAGGTCCAACGAACGAATCGAAATGGTCGAGCTCGCCCCCGAAGGCTCACGGGGCTCGAGCCTCGATCACCTGGTGGAACGGGGTTTTGGTGGCCACTCGAAAGTGGCTGAGCCCGCCGTCGGCGAGGGCCTGCCGCAGTGCCTCCGGACCCGCTTGTGCGCCGAGGGCGATACCGCCTGGATGGCACAGGGCGTTGGGCGTACAGAGCGCAGTGGACGCCGCGTAGTTCATGGCCGCAAGCGGACCGCGGTTTTCATCTGGCTGCGCGGCGGCGAGCGGTTCCACTAGCATCACGCAGCCACCATCTGCCAGCTGACGAGCGGCGTGTCGCGCCGCGGCGATGGCATCGCCTAGGTCGTGAAACGAGTCCATGAAACAGATCAGATCGTAGCGCCCGCCGCCATAGTCGGTGGCCGTGGCGTGCTCGAAACGAACGCGGTCTTTCGACCTGGCCTAACTTCGCGCGCTGCCGGGCGGCCTCGATCGATGCCGCGTGGCTGTCGAAGCCTACGAACCGAGATGCGGGAAATGCTCGAGCCATGAGCACGGTCGTGCTCACCCGCGAGGACCTGCGCCTCATCGATCCCGTCAGGATGCAGACGCAGCAGGCGATCACGCTCCCCGGTGCCATCTCTGGGAGCGTGCGAGAGCTCGGAGTCACGAACGACGGGCTCGTGCTCATTGACGCCCTCCATCAGGCGTACTCGCTCTACGACCAGCGGGTTCGTGGACCTACCCGGCGTAGGGCTGGGGGCTGGACTGGCCGCAAGCCGAGATGGGAGCCGCGTTTTCTTCGGGCAGGCCACCAACTCCGGCGACGTGCCCTATCGCTACTATGACGCTTCCACCAGGCAAGTCGTCGTCTCGAGCGACTTCAACCACTACAGTCGAGGCACGTACACGCGGCATGCCGAGCCGCGCCGGCAGGGTTGGCGATGATGTTCGATAACCGCAAGAAGTAGTCTTCAATCGGCGCGCAGCCTTCGGCTGCCTCGACGGTGCGGATACTCCTCCGCATATAGATCTTCCGCAGCTGTTCGTTGGCTGCGTACCCAGCGAGCGCATTCGAGCGCATTCGAGCGCAGTCGATATTCGTGCGGATCCAGAAATCGAACGGGCCGAGTCAAACCGTTCCGAGGTTGGCGATTCTCGCTCACAGGCATTCGAGCGGCGCGTCCATCCAGTGCAGCCCGGTGGATCGGTTTCCCCGGACGAAAACTTGCATTGGAGAAAATGAAATGTCCTCCGAGATTTTGAACCGCGCGTCAAATCGTGACCTGTCGAGCCTCTGGACAGAACTCATTTCTGGCAGAACGCGCATCGTTCAGGCCGGAGCTACGCAAACGCTTCACTACGTTCAGTTGGCGATGAGCGGCGCTGGAAGCGTCCCTAGAAAGCTCAACGCACGACGAATCGTGATATTCGAGCGCATCCTGCTCGGGGAGACGCCCAAGGTGGTGGCCATGGACATGGGGTGTTCGCGACCATCGCCACCTGCATTGGGGACTGTTTGCGCAGACTAGGGTTGACGGGCTGCAGCAATCGCATACCGGCGCTGCTGGTATTCGCCTTCCACGCGCTGCGCGGGCGCGCGCGCCGTTCCGACCTAAGCGTCGATTGTTTGTTGGGCGCTAGCCGAGGCGTGCAAATGAGTAGCGTCAGGCTGGAGCTACAAATCGAGGATAAGGTGAGCACCAGTGAGCTTTCTGTCGTAGCTCTGCTCATCGAGGGCAAGAGTCATGCAGAAATCGCAGAGCATCGGGGCACCTCCGTCCGGACCATCGCAAACCAGCTTGCGAGCGCGTACCGAAAACTGCGCGTGTCGGGCAGGATGGAACTGCTCTGCTACTTGATCACGAATTTCAAATCACCCGACGCGACAAGCTCCCGGTCCGCTTCCAGCCGACGTCGAGCGCCAGGCCGAGCCCCACGAGCTGCTGGTACCGCAGCTGCGTCCAGCGCACTCCGTCGCCGACGAATGCTCCTTGCCCTGCCTTGAACGAACTCTGCGATCCATCCGTGTACGTGGCGAGGAGCGTTTCGTCACCTCTGGACGCAGCGCCCACGGGTATGCCGAAAGCGAGTACCCGCAAGCGATCCTCACGATGAGCAGCGTTGAACTCAAAAGAGTCCGCCTTGGCAACGTTCATGATCAAAAGGGTTGCGGGGCAGCGGACGCTGCGCCGAGGCCCCGGATGATTGACGACATGCAAAAACCTCGGATCTTACCAGGGGCGAAAGGCCACCTCGTCGTACCCGCGATGTGGCAAGCTAGAGCGAAGCGTCGCGCTGGCCTGAAAATTTCCACCGCGCAAGAGGCATCGGATCCAATGCACCGGCACAAATTCAAATCACCCGTGATTGCAAGTTGTGTCCTGGCCTTCGTCTCGGCCTGCAGTGAAGCGGCCGCGCCCGGCGGTTCGCCCGGCACTGCTGGTTTCGGAGCGACCAGCGCGGGGTCTTCCGGGGTCCCGGCCGCCGGCGCAGGCGGCACCGGGCAAGGCCAAGCCGGGGCCGCGGGTGGCGCGAGCGCTGGCGCCCCAACGGCAGGTGCTCCGGCGCACGCTGGCGCGACTTCGGACGGAGGAACGTCCTCGGGGCTCGGCGGAAGCACGAGCGGCGGTGCGGCCGGCGCGGGTACGGCTGGCGCGGGTACGGCTGGCGCGGGTACGGCTGGCGCGGGTACGGCTGGCGCGGGTACGGCCGGCGCGGGAGGCGCGCCCGCAGTGTCGTGTCCCGCCAAGGTTTTGGCGGCGGGCAACACCAACCGCACGCTGCAGGCCGGCGGTAAGAGCCGGAGCTACGTGCTCCACGTCCCCTCCGCGTACAAGGGCACAGCGCCCGTACCCTTGATCGTGGATTTCCACGGGCACGGCGGAACCGGCGTGGGCCAAGCGACTGATTCTCCGTATCCCAAAGTCGTCGACGGCGACGGTGTGCTCATGGTCTTCCCAACGGCGATCGGCGACTGGAACATGGGGCCGTGTTGCGCCGACGACGTGGACGACATTGGTTTCGCCAAGGCACTCGTCACCGAAGTCGAAGGCCTTGGCTGCGTCGATCCCAAGCGCGTCTATGCCACCGGCTTCTCGATGGGCGGCGCCATGTCGCACCAGCTTGCGTGCCAAGCCGCGGATGTGTTCGCCGCAGTGGCCCCGGCTGCTTTCGATTTGCTCGAAGAGCACCTGGCCACCTGCAAGCCGAAGCGCCCGATCACGGTGATCACCTTTCGCGGCACTCAAGATACCCTGGCCATCTACGCCGGCGGCCTGTCGAATCTCGTGCGGCCCATCCACTTCCTTGGTGCCATCAGCAGCATGAAGAAATGGGCCGAGCTAGACGGCTGCACCGGCCAAGCCATGGACTTGGGGAACAACTGCCAGGGCTTCGCCGCAGCGCAATGTCCCGGCGGCGTCGAGTCCATCGTCTGCTCCAAGACGGGCGGCGGACACGAGCAAGGCAACGCCACTTTGGGTTGGCCGGTCCTCAAGCGACATCAGCTGCCCTGATCGACCAGCTGAGGCTCGTGTCATCGATCGCCACCAAAGCGCGTCGCCGCTTCGCTCTTGTGCGCTGCGAAATGACGGACTCCGACATCGCCCGGTGTGCTTTGCTGCGCTCATGTGCACGAACGCTAAGCACGTATTACGGCCTCGCGATCTCGAAATGCATACCGTCGCGTCGCGCGAAGTGGCCGCCCCAATAAAACCCGAGTTCGTTGGCTATCGGCACGAGCGCGCGCACCGAACCCTTGGCGCCGAGTGCCGCGGGAGTGGCCGCGAAACCGTTCCACTGCGCGTTGATGTCGAACGCGCTGCCGAAGGCATGCTGTGAAAGGATCGAAAGGCTGCCTCGAATGAAACGCGGGACGAACGAGCCCTCGTAACTCAGAATTAGCCCCTTCAGCCCTACGTTCTCCCAAGCTTGGAATAGCGCGACCGCGCGCGGTGCCACGAGCCGGTGGAATTGAGCGTGACCGTTGGCTGGCGCTCCGGCCACGCCGATCAGCTGGGGAATAGTCACGGTGACGATGTTTTCCGCCAGCCAATTCGAGGTAATTCTGATCGCCTCGGGATTGCCCGGGACCGCCGCGGGCACGAATGGATATGTGCCAAAAGCGGCCTGCCTGCCCGCCAAGTCGAGCGGCGGAAAGTTGGGCTTGGGAGGTGGGTCGAGCGTATCGGGTAGGGCAGGGTTGTCGTCGACGACGTGGAAGCCCAGACTCATCGCGGTGCCAAGCGTGACGTTGCCCGCGATCCCGTCATCCTTCAAACCGTGCGCACTTTGAAATGCTTGCGTCGCCAGTTTGGTCTGGTCACCGAAAACGCCGTCGGTCTCGCCGAAGTACAAGTTCAACCCGCGTAGGAAGAACTGCCAATGTTCGACGAGCTCGCCCTTGGAACCGACTCGTAGTGTGTCCATGCAGCTCCTCGATCGTGGTTCAGGCGGCTATTTTGGCTCTGAACAGACTCGTACCCCGGAAAACTCCGTGCTTGCCGGTTGCCCCTTGAAAGTCGTGCCACTCGACACGCGCCCCCACGAGCTTGCCGTCGATCAGCGTTTGGACGAAGGAGCCCATCGGAAATTCCGCCGGCGTGAACTCTACCTTCACGGCGAACTTGCTGACCAGCTCGGGCACGCTGCCTGACCAGTAGGCCCAACCAACAGGTGGCGGCGGATTCGGCGGGCAGGGTGGCACTCCAACCTGGTGGTCGGTAATCACGCGCGGGTCCGGAGTCGCCTGCAGCACTGGGGTCGTCGGCGCGGGCGGTGGCAGCCAAGCGTCGTTGATTGAGCTCACGCCGTCGCGCGGGGCACCGGTGAATGGAATGTCCAAGGCGGCAAGCTCGAAGCCCAGCTGCATGGCGGCGCCAAGAGTCTTATTGCCCGCGAAGCCGTCCGACTCGAGCTGGTGAGCGACCTGGAAAGCCTTGGTCGCGTCGACACACAGGGGGCCGAATTTGCCGTCGATCGGGCCATCATAGAGGCCCGCACCGCGCAGGAAGGTCTGCCAGGCCGTGACGTCATCGCCGACGCTTCCGTTTTGCAGAGTGCGCATCAATGTCCTCCCTCAGCCTGACACCGACGTTAAAACCTCCTGTGGTCGGTCGCCATAGTCATTGATTTGCGCTTAGTGCCCTCGCTTCAGTAGCCAGAATCCTTAATGACCGATTTGAAGGTGGTCGCAAAGGAGCCATCCGTGCGGCTGATCTCGGAGCCCGTATCCCAAAGCAGGGGCACGATTTTTCGTGCGAAACAAGCTTTGCCGACAGCCGTCATCCACGCGGTTCGCGAGGCTGGATCACGCGGATATTTGTCACCGGGTGTGACCGCGAACTCACCCAAGATCACCGGAACGTTCTTGTCCGTGCTGCAGGTCGCGAGCTGCGTGAACAGCCGATCAAGCTCCGATTTGTCCGCGGTCGTGCCCCAAGTGGTCTGTGGTGAGCCCCAACTTTCGACCGAGTCGAGGCCACAAAAAGTGTAGGGCGTATAGTAATGAAGCGAAAGAAAGAGCTTTCCCGCACCCGCCGGATCGTTGGGGATCGAAAACGAGCTGACGCAGGTGAGCGCGATGTCCGTCGTGAAGCCAGCGATCAGCAGGGCACGCGTCTTGCTGTAGCCGGCCTGCGCGCGCACCGTCGTCACGAATAACTGGTTTAGCGTATTGAGTGCCGCGTAGTCAGGCTTGCTCGTGTCGCCGTTCAGGTAGAATTTGCTTTCTTCGTTCAGCCCTTCGAGGATCAGTCGGTGCCCGACCGTGCTGAAGGCCGTAGCAATTTGCGTCCAATAAGAGGCAAATTTGCTCTTCACGTCAGCGCTGAGCTGGTAGCGATTCGGGTTGTTGTCGGTGTCGTTGTCTATCCAACCGCCGTCCCAGTGAATGTTCACGAGCGAATACATGCCGGCTGCGTCAATCCAGCCCACGACTTCCTTCACGCGAGCCATCTTGGTCGGGTCGATCACGCCATTCGAAGCGTAGGTGTCCCACGCTACGGGCACGCGCACAGTCTTGATGCCCCGGCTTGCCATCCCGTTGATGTAGGCCTGCGTGATCAGAGGCTGACCCCAGCCCGTCTCCCAGGCGGCCGTATTCTCCAGCGTATTGCCGATGTTGGTTCCAAACCCCATCGCGCTGACCATCTTCTTCGTATCGACGGGCGCGTCGCTCGCCCCACCCGCAGACCCGCCTGTGGCGCCACCGGTCGAGGCGCCAGCGCTTCCGGAGCCGGCGCCTGCCGCGGCTCCGCCGCTCGAACCGCCCGCGATGCCGCTCATGCCGCCGCCCCCAGCTCCCGCGCCGCCGTTGCTCGGCGCCCCGCCAGTGCCAAGCGCTCCGCTACTGCCCAGCCCGCCGGCGCCTGCAATCGCGCCGACCGCTCCTGCGGTGCCTGCCGCGTTGGGCCTCCCGGCGGCACCGAGGCTTCCGCCGCCGCCGGTGGTCGGCGTCGAGCCATTCGTTTGCGACGAACAACCGATGCCAGAAGCGAAAATGAGCAGACGGAGCAGCGATTTTTTTGTCATTCGGAATGCGCAGTGAACGAAACGCGGAGTTCGACTCTTCTTCTGTCCTGTGTCGGGTGTTTGTTCAATGAATTCTCGAGCAAATCGACTTGCTTAACCTGGAGGACGCCTCACGGGCAGAGCTCGTCGAACGCTTTGGCACGATTTTCATCGCACGGACGGCGCCGCGCCGACAATAGCCTCGTTGGTTGTCTACCTTGCCTTACTGGTTGCCCGATCAAACCGTTGCCGCTGCCGGTTTGCAGGCCCACGGCAGAGGGGTGGGTGCTCGACAAGCATCCGCGGTCTACCCCCTTGCGTCAGCTGTAGCGAGAGCGTGGCAAGCCCAACGGCAAGAGTGAGGCCGCTCCACGCTGACCGTCCAAGAAGCGATTGACGATCGTCTGCGTTTCGTCGAGCGTGCAAACGAAGCCGTGGAATGAGAGGCGTGCGTCGAGCTCACCGAAGATAGACGCGTCTCGTTGGCTCAAGCGGATTGAAGACACGCCGGGCAGCAGAGCCGATTTGGTAAGCACGACGCCATCCCCGTCGCCCTTTTGAGCGTTTTCGAAATCAAACCAGCGCTCGTAGGGCGGCGCGGCGCGAACCTGCACGCGCGCCAAGGTCGTTTGAGGATCCTCTCCGTAGATCGTCAGGATGTCTCGGGCCTCCACCACATCCGTCGCCGGTCGCAAGGCAGCTAACTGCTGCGAGGCTGCATCCAGTCGAGTCTGGCTGACATCGAACCCGTGCTCCTCCGGGCCCGCGCCGCCGTTGGCCGTGACGTTCTCTTGCCAGCTCTCCAGCCTGAACAGGTCCAGTGTGGCTCCGGACTCGTCTTGCGCGGCATTACCGAAGGTCGGCAAGATTTCGTACATGCTCGGCAGGTTGCGAGCGAGCTTGCGCAACTCCTTGCGACCGTCCAGCAGCGTGCTCCGGCCGCGGATCATCGCTTCGGCTGCGTC
>Ga0302321_100003700_pt1 | contig 13149 bp, 12 predicted proteins | sample Fen_T0_1_FD_202505 | JGI IMG/M metagenome (GOLD analysis project Ga0302321, IMG submission 202505) | Peat permafrost microbial communities from Stordalen Mire near Abisko, Sweden - Fen_T0_1 | ecosystem: Environmental > Terrestrial > Soil > Wetlands > Permafrost | place: Sweden: Abisko...
CGCGACCTCGGTCCGGGATTTCTGCCGGAGCCGGTGAACATGGCCGTGGTGGACGTGTCGTTCATCTCGCTGGACAAGATCCTCGGCCCCGTTGCCCTGTGTTTCGGGCCGCTCGGCGGACTGATCGTGACGCTGGTCAAGCCGCAGTTCGAGGCCGGCCGCAAGCAGGTCCGAGACGGCGTCGTGCGCGACCCACAGATCCACCGCCAGACGCTCGAGACGGTCGCTCGCTACGCCATCGGCATCGGGCTGAAGCTGCGCAACGCCGTCGCGTCGCCGCTCACCGGACCGGCGGGCAACCGCGAGTTCTTCCTCGAATTGGAGGTTCCGGCGGGCTACGTCGCGACCGATGCCGGGCCCGGCGAGCTATCGGCCGAGTGGATCGGCAAGTTCGTTGAGCTGGCGGGGGCATGAATCTATTGGACCGCATCGGGTTCGCCTACAACCCGACCAAGGAGGCCGCGCTCGAATTGCGTGAGCGCGCCGAGGGTTGGTGCCAGCTGCGCGGCATCTCGCACTGGGCGGCGCCGGCGGGCGACTGCAAGGCTCTGGTCGAGGAGCTGCCGGGGACCGGCGCGCTGGTGGTTCTCGGGGGCGACGGTACCTTCCTGCGGGCGGCTCGCGCCGTGGCGGAAGTCGACGTGCCGCTGCTCGGCGTGAACCTGGGCAAGGTCGGGTTCCTGTCGAAGGTGGAGACGCCCGGCCTCGAGGCGGTGCTGGCGCAGTTGATCGATGGCCAGTTCGAGATCGAGAACCGGATGGCGTTGCAGGCGACGATCAACCCCGGCGGCAGCAATGAAGTCGGCGAGGTCTTCTTCGCCCTCAACGAGATCGCCGTCGCGCGCGGGTCGCTGGCGCGCGTGTGCCGGCTCGAAGTCGAAATCGGGCCGTCGCATCTGGCCACGTTCACGGCGGACGGATTGGTCGTCTCCAGCCCGACGGGTTCGACCGGCTACTCCTTCTCGGCCGGCGGCCCGATCGTGGATCCGACGAGCCGGAACCTGGTCGTGACGCCGATCGCCGGGTATCTCACCGCGATCCGGTCCGTTGTCGTGAGTCCGCGCCACACCGTCCGGGTCCGCGTCGTGGATGCGTACGACGTGCTGATGAGCGCGGACGGCCGCGAGGACCGGCGGCTCGCCATCGGCGACGTCGTCGAAGTGTGCGAGTTCAACCGCCCGATCCGCCTCATCGAGCCGCTGGGCGCGGTGCCGTTCTGGGATCTGCTGCGCCAGAAGTCCGAGCTGCTGCCGTCATGAGCGACGCCGTCGAAGCCGCGTCGGAGGCCTCGCTCGAGGCCGAGCCCGAGGGCGAAGCGGGCCCGGAGTCGAACGCCGCGGTGCCGATGGCCGCCGGGCGCCTGGCCGAACTCACGGTCCGCGACCTGGCCCTGATCGAGAGGCTGCGCATCTCGTTCGAGCCCGGACTCAACGTCCTGACCGGCGAGACCGGCGCCGGCAAGAGCCTGCTGATCGACGCGCTGGGGCTGGCCGTCGGGGCGCGCGCGGACACCTCGCTGGTCCGCCACGGATCGGACACGGCCCGCGTGGAGGCTCTCTTCGACAGGCTGCCTGAACCGTTGATCTGCGTCCGCGAAGTCTCGGCCGCCGGCCGATCGACTGCCCGCATGGACGACGAATCGGTGACCGCTGCCCGACTGGGCGACGTCGCGGGGCGGCTGGTTGAGATCCACGGCCAGCACGATCAGCAGCGCCTGCTCGATGAACGCTGGCAGCGCGAGCTTCTCGACGCGTTCGGCCGGCTCGAGTCAGGGCGGGCCGCCGTGGCCGCGGCCGTGGCGTCGTGGCGGGCCAATCAGGCGATCCTGGCGGAACTTGCCCTCGATCCTCGCGAGCTGACACGACGCCTGGAACTGCAGGAGCATCAGGCCGGCGAGATCGACGGCGCGAAGTTGCGCGTCGGGGAAGCCGCCGAGATCGGCGCCAAACTGGCCGCCGCGCAGCACGCCGAGGCGATCGCCCGCGGCAGCGTCGAGATATACGAAGGCCTGGCCGGGGAGGGGAGTGGCGCCAGAGAAGCCACTGCCGCGGCCGCTCAGAAGGCCCGCGAGCTGGCCCGGCTGGACGATCGATACTCACCCGTCGCGGAGCGGCTGCTGGGCCTCGCGGCGGAACTCGCCGACGCCGCGGCCGAAGCAAGCTCACTTGCGGACAGCGTCGAGCACGACCTCTCGGCCATCGCGGCGATGGAGGAGCGGCTCTCGCAGATCTATTCACTCGAGCGCAAGTACGGCGAGACGGAAGCGGCCGTGATCGCGTACGGCGAGCGTGCCGCGGCCGAAGCGGAGCGACTACGAGCGCTCGAGGCGTCGCGCGAGACCCGCGAGGCCGAGGCCGGGCGGCTGCTGGTGGAAGTGGCGCGGACCGCGGCCGAGCTGTCCGCGGATCGTGCCACGGCCGCGGTACGGCTCTCGGCGGCGGTGGAGGCGGCGCTCGGTGGACTCGGTTTCCGCCAGACCACGTTCTCCGTGGCGGTCACTCAGCGCGCCGCCGGCCCGGCCGAGCAGGCCGTGGAACTCGACGAGCGGCGGCTCGCCTTCGACGCCACCGGCATCGACGCGGTGGCATTCCTCATCGCGCCCAACCCCGGCGAGCCTGCTCGGCCGCTGGCCCGGATCGCGTCGGGCGGCGAGCTGTCGCGAGTGGCGCTGGCGATCAAGCAGATCCTCGCCGAAGCGGATCGCACGCCCACGCTCGTGTTCGATGAGATCGACACCGGCATCGGCGGGCGCAGCGCGGAGCCGGTCGGCCGGTCGTTGTGGGAGCTCGCCCGCACCCACCAGGTTCTGTGTGTCACGCATCTCGGCCAGATCGCCGCCTATGCCGATGCCCAGTTCCGTATCGAGAAGACCACTCGCGACGGCCGGACCGTGACCGACGTCCGCCGTGTCGAGGGTCCCGATCGCATCGCCGAGCTCGCTCAGATGCTCGCCGGAGCCGAGGGCGGGGCCGCGGCGAGAGCCAGCGCCGAGGAACTGATGGAGCGGGCCGAGGCCTGGCGGCAGACGCCCGGGAGACGGTAGCGTGACCGGCTCGGCGTCGGACGGAACGGCGAGCGACCCGGATAGGCTGACGGCGGCCATCGAGGGCTACCTGACGTATCTCCGCGTCGAACGCGGCCTCTCCGAAGCGACGTTGCGGGCTTACCGGGCGGACCTGCTCGACTTCGCCGCGAGTCGGGGCGCCTCGGCCGGATGGGACAAGACGGTCGAGACGCCGGTCCACTACCTGGCCATGCTGGGGGCGCCGGGCGCGGGCCGCCGCGCGGCGTTGCGACCAACCACGCTGCGTCGTCGCGCGGCGTCGATGCGGGGCTTCTATCGGTTCTGCTACGCCGAGGGCCTGATCGAGACGGACCTGGCCGGACGCTTCGATCTGCCGCGTCAGCCGCGGTTGCTGCCGGAGGTCCTGTCGGTCGCGGAAGTCGAGCGGCTACTCGAAACGAAGACCGCCGACACGCCGACCGGCATCCGCGACCGCGCGCTTCTCGAGCTGCTGTACGCCGCCGGGCTGCGCATCTCCGAAGCCGTGGGCCTGGACCTGGACGACATCGACCTCAACGAGGCGGTCGTGCGGGTCATCGGCAAGGGCGACCGCGAACGCCAGGTCCCGGTCGGCGACATAGCCATCGTCTGGATAACGCTCTACGTCGCGGAGGTGCGGCCGGGTTGGCTCGAGCAGCGTCCCGGCGAACGTCGGCACGGCGGCCCGCTGTTCGTGTCCGTGAGGGGCGATCGCCTCGATCGGCGCCGAGCCTGGGAGATGCTGGTGGCGGCAGCCGAGTCGGCGGGCCTGAAGGAGGGCATCAGCCCCCACACTCTGCGCCATTCTTTCGCCACCCATCTTCTCGAAGGTGGTGCCGACCTGCGCATCGTTCAGGAATTGCTCGGACATGCGAGCATCAACACGACACAGTTGTACACACATCTGACTGGCGAACGCATCAAAGACGTATATGCTCGTGCCCATCCACGAGCATGACGAAAGGGAGACTCGGATGAGCTACGCGGATCACTTGCTGGCCAAAGACGAGCAGATCCTGTACGAGGCCAGACAGCACTGGCTCGCGCCCTTGTCCGACAGCCTCAGGGCGATCGTCCTCATCCTCATCGGGCTGCTGCTGTTCACGGCGTCGATGGTCATCAGCCTGGCCGACGTCCTGACAAACGTGGATCGAATCGTCGCCGCGGTGTTCGCCCTGGTGGGACTGGTCTGGGCTGTGGTCATCTATGCGACCTGGCGGGCTCAGGGCTACATCGTGACCAGTCGCCGGGTGCTCAAGGTTGAAGGGCTGTTCGACAAGAAGACGGGCGACAGCTCGCTCGACAAGATCAATGACGCCGTCCTCAAGCAGGGCATCTGGGCCCGCATGTTCCACTACGGCGACCTCGACATCCTCACCGCCAACGACGACCAGATCGACCACTACCAGATGCTCGCCGACGTCGTCACCTTCAAGAAGGCGATGCTCAACGCCAAGAACGCCCTCGAGGACGGCTACCGCGGAACGCGCGCCACTCCGGTTGCCGCGCCGGTCTCGTCGGGCAAGGGTTCGGATGACGCCGCCACGACGCTCTCGAAGCTCGCCGACCTGCGCGACAAGGGCGCGATCACCCCCGCCGAATACGAAGCGAAGAAGGCCGAGATCCTCGGCCGGATGTAGTTCCTATACCCGGGCGGACGCCTCGTCGGGGGGCGTCCGTCTGCTCGCGCATCGACTGAGAATCGAGGAAAACGTTGACTTCGGAGAATCTGGCCGCCGGGATCATATGGATCGCGCTGTTCCTGCTCATTAGCGGGCCGGTTCATGAGTGTGCCCATGCGTTCGCGGCCTGGAAGCTCGGCGACGGAACGGCCAAGCTGTTCGGCCGTATCAGCCTCGATCCGGTCAGGCATTTCGATCCGCTCGGTGGCGGACTCCTGATTGCCAGTGTGCTGCTGGGCCTGGTGAGTGGAGGTACGGGGATCGGCTTCGGCTGGGCCAAGCCGACGCCGGTGAACCCTTACAACCTGCGCGGTAGGCACGCCGAGTCGATAGTCGCCGCGGCCGGCCCGGTGTCGAACCTGGCCCTTGCGGCGGTGTTCGCCGTGGGCTTCCGGCTCCTGTGGGCGCAAGGGTTCCTCCCGGAGAACACGTCGGTAGGCAACATGGTCCAGCTCGTGTGCCTCGAGGGCATGGAGCTGAACATCGTTCTGTTGATCTTCAACCTGATCCCGATCGCGCCGCTCGACGGATCGCACGTCCTACTGGATTTCCTGAGCCCCAGGACGGCCAATGAGGTTCGCGGCTTCATGAACCAGTACGGCATGATGCTTCTCATCGTCGTGGTGCTATTCGCCTCCCGAATCATCAGCCCGCTCCTGGTTCCGATGGTGAACTTCCTGGCCGGCGTCCCGATCCTGATCTAGGAACGTGGCACGAGGCTGGTGGTCGACCAAGATTCGCCGCGCGTGGAAGTACGTGCGGCCGAGGGTCACGGAGTTGGATCGGGCTGAGCTGGCAGGCTGGCTCACGCCCGCTCAACTGGCCCTGTACGATTCGCAGCCGGCGGGCGACCGCCGCCACGGTCTGGACGTCGTGGCGACGTTGCGAGCCGGCGGGGTCGTGGATCTGGATCTGCTCGTCGCGGGGCTGCTCCACGATTGTGGAAAGGGCCCGCGCGTCAGGCTGGCACACCGCGTGGTGTGGTCGCTCGGCCAGCGTTATGGGGCCTGGATCTGGCGGGCATGCCGGCCGCTGCCGACCTTCGTGGCGGCGCTCGACGCGATGCGAGACCATGCAATGCGATCGGCGGAGTTGGCGCGCGGCGCCGGCTGCGACGCTCGTACGACCGAGCTAATAGCGAATCAGGAGAAACCCACGGACGACGCCGCGCGATTTCTGCTGGCTGCCGACGAGGCCAATTGATGGCGATTCTGACGGCGAGCGCCCGTATCGACGCCATGCCCAGGCCGGGCGCGACACCGGAGATCGGTTTCGACGCGGGCCTCGCGGAGAGCGTGACCCACGTCCGCCTCGAGGATTTCGACGGACCACTGGCACTCCTGCTGGCCGTCATCGAAGCCCGCCAGCTCGACGTGTTGACCGTGCCCCTCGGCGGTCTGGCCGAGGCGTATCTCGACGCGTTGGCTACGCTCGAAGGCGATCGGCTTGGCAACGTGTCGTCGTTCGTGGCCGTGGCCGCGCAGCTGATCCTGATCAAGAGCCGGGCCATCCTGCCACGGCCGCCCAAGGTTTCGGCCGTGCCACTCGACGAGGAGCCCGATCCGGAGGCGGAGCTGCGTGCGCGCTTGCTCGAGTACAAGCGGTTCCGCGACGCGGGCACCGCTCTCGGGGAGCGGCTGGATATTGCGCGGATGTTCCGTCGCGACGCCGAAGTGGCGGCCCATGCCGGCCGCGCCAACGCACGCCCGCCGGAACGGCCGCCGCTCCCCGCGAGCGTCTTGCCGCGTGCTCTGGCCCGCCTGGCCACGGTTGTGCCGATCGCGGCGGCGCCGGTGGAGATCGTGGCCCGGACGATTACCCTGGCCGAGCGAACCGCGATCATCCGTGAAGCCCTGCGCGACGCGGACTCGGTTGTGCTGCAGGATCTCCTCGGCGGCGTGCGTGACCGTGTGGTCGTCGCGATCACTTTCCTGGCGATGCTGGAACTCTCCAAGCGACGCGAGATAACTCTCGAGCAGGCGGAGCCGTGGGGGCCCATCATTGCCCGCCGCCTGGTCGAGACCGTGGCGGACGAAACCGAGATCGACGAAAGCCTGGAGTCCTTCGCTTGAGCCCAGATATCAACGAGACAGCCTTTGCCGACGACGAGCTCGGGAGCCGCATTCCGGACGCGCCGGACGCCCACCCGGACGCGGACCCGCCAGCGCGAGCGGACGCGGGCGAGCACGCCGGCGCGGGCATCGGCGCCGCCGACGCGCCGCCCGGTGAGTTGACCGAAACCCAGCTCGAGGCTTTGCTCTTCGTCGCCGAGCGGCCGCTGGCGCGCTCCGAGATCGTGGCCCTGACCGGCGTTGATCGCGAAACCGTGGATGCCCGAATCGGCGATCTGCAGGTGAGCCTCGCGGAGCGCGGCATTCGTCTCGTGGAATCGGGCGAGCGCGTGGAACTTGCCACGGCCCCAGACGCGGGCAGGCTCATCGCCCGGTACGTCGGCGCGGACGCGCCGCGACTGTCGGGGCCGTCGCTGGAGACGCTGGCGATCGTCGCTTATCGCCAGCCATGCACGCGGGCCACGATCGAGCGGATCCGCGGCGTGGACTCGGACTACACCCTGCGAACGCTGCTGCATCGCCGCCTCATCGTCGAGCTCGGCCGCTCCGATGCCCCGGGACGGCCCACGATCTTCGGCACGGGCTTCGACTTCCTCGAGCGGTTCGGCCTGACGAGCCTCGATGAGTTGCCGCCGCTTGACGCCGCGGTCGCTGAGCGCCTCTTCGTCGAGCCCGACGAAACCGTGGCCGTCGACGACGGTCTGTTCGCCGAGCGCGCTGCCGCGGCCGAACCCGCCGAAGACGATTCGGGCGCCGAGTAGGTGGCTCGCGAACGGATCCAGAAGGTCATCGCCAGCGCGGGCCTCGCCTCGCGGCGCGGTGCCGAGGATCTCGTTCGGGCCGGCCGCGTGACCGTGGACGGACGGCTCGCGATCATCGGCGAGTCGGTAGACCCGGGCATGCAGCACGTCCTCGTCGATGGCCGGCAGCTGCCGGCGGTGGCGGGCAAGCGTTCCTACTGGGTCCTCAACAAGCCGCAGGGCGTGGTGTCTACCGTGCGAGACCGCCACGCCGAGCGGACGGTGATGGAGCTGCTGCCGCCGGAAGCCTACCGTTCGGCGCGCCTGTACCCGGTCGGCCGGCTGGACGAGGACTCGGAAGGCTTGCTGCTCTTCACCGACGACGGAACCTGGGCCGACCTGCTGCTTCATCCGCGCTACGGCGTGGAGCGGGAGTACTTCGTAGGGCTCGACCGCAGCGTGACGAAGGCTCAGAAGATCGCCCTGCGTACCGGCATCGAATTCGAGGAAGGTACGGCCAGGGTGGACCACCTCGACGACGTCACGCCGGCTCAGGTCCGCAACCTGATGCTGCTCCTCGAGCCGCCGCACCCCGAGTACCGCTGGTATCGGGTCGTGCTGGCGCAGGGGTGGAAGCGCCAGATCCGGCGCATGTTCGAGGCCGTGGGCATGCCCGTCCGTCGGCTGGTCCGAGTGCGGGTCGGGAGTCTGAAACTGACCGACCTCAAGGTCGGGGAGTCGCGGCGGCTGACTCATCAGGAAGTGACGATGCTGGCGTCGAGCGCGCGCGCGACCAAATCGACGCGGCCCGTGAAGGGCGCCGCCGCGGCCGGCGACACGGCCACGGGCGCGGCCACGGCAACCACCGGTTCCGCGGCCGCCACGACGGCGCCGCGCCCGCCGCGCCCGCCGCGGCAGAAGGTCGTGGCCATCGACGGCCCGAGCTCGAGCGGCAAGAGCACCGTCGGCGCCGAGGTGGCCAAACGGCTCGGTTTCCGCTTCTGCGACACGGGTCTGCTCTACCGGGCAGTGGCGTGGCTGGCGACGGACCGCGGCATCGACCCGGCCGATGTCGAGCGGCTTGTTCCGCTGGCCGCCGAAGTCACGCTCGTGCCCGATTCGCGAGGCCGGCTGCGCCACGTTCACGCCGACGGCCGCGACATCACTTCCAAGGTTCACGGTGCCGAGGTGGACCGCGCCGTCTCGAGCTATTCGAAAGTTCCGGAACTCAGGGCGGCGCTCGTGACGCGGCAACGGGCTCTCGCCGCAAGGGGCGGGATCATCATGGCCGGCCGCGACATCGGCACCGTCATCCTTCCGGACGCGGACGTCAAGATCTACCTCAACGCTTCTGCCGAGGAGCGGGCCAGGCGCCGCGCCGCTGAACGCAAGACGGCCGATGCGGCGGAAGCCGAGCTGATTCTTGAGGACATGCGCCGCCGCGACGCCATCGACACGACGCGCGAGACGGCGCCGCTCCGGACCGCGCCGGACGCGGTGGTCATCGACACGGACGGCTTCAGCTTCGACAAGACCGTCGACGCGGTGATGAACGCCATCGGGGGCGCCGATGTGGCCGGCGCCAAGCCGACCTCCGGCGCCGCTAAGCCGGCCGCAGGCGTCGCCAAGTCGGCCGCGGCCGGCGGCGCCGCCAAATCGGCGGCCGGCGCCAAGCGAGCGAGCAGTGGCGACTAGGAAGCTGCCGTTCTTCCCGCGGTTCAGCGGCGCCTGCCTGCGGCTGATGGCCGCCTGCCTGTCCCGAACGAAAGTCGAGGGTCTCGACAACATCCCAGAGTCGGGGCCGGTACTGGTGATCTGCAACCACTGCTCGAATGCCGATGGGATGCTGCTGATGGGTTTCGTCGTCCCGCGACTGGGCCGGCCGATGACCTGGCTCGGCAAAGAAGAGGCGCTCAAATGGCCGGTCTTCGGCTGGGGTATGCGGCAGAACGGCGTCGTCGGTGTCCGGCGCGGGGCCGGCGACCTCGAGGCTTTCAAGCTCGCCAGGAAGGTTCTCGACGACGGCAACGTCCTGACCATCTTCCCGGAAGGCACGCGGTCGCCGACCGGAGCCATGCAGGCGGCCAAGGAAGGCGCCACGGTCCTGGCGGTCCGGAGCGGCGCGCCGATCCTGCCAATCGGGATCGTCGGCAGCCAACGGTTCTGGCCGAAGGGCAAGCTGCTGCCGCGGATCGGACGGCGGATGACGGTCAGGGTAGGGGAGAGGTTCACCCTGGCGATGCCCACCGGCTCGGACCGCCACGACTCGATGCGCCGAGCCACCGCCGAAATGATGAGCCACATCGCGGCGTTGCTTCCGCCCGAACAGCGTGGCGTCTACGGTGAGACGGCGGAGGCCGCCGACCCGGCATGACCGCCGGCGGTGGGATACTTCCAGCGATGGGCAACGTTCGACAGGTCCGCATCGCGCGCCGCACCGGGTTCTGCTACGGAGTGCGCGAGGCGATCGACAAGGCCAAGGAAGCCGCCGCGGCAGGCAAGCGGACGCATACGCTCGGTCAGGTCGTCCACAACGAAGGCGTCATCGCCCAGCTGCAGGCCCAGGGCATCGAGACCGTTGACACACTCGACGAGGTGACCGAAGGGGCGGCGGTCGTCATCCGCGCCCACGGCGTCCGACCCGAGGTGCTCGCCCGCGCCGAGGCCCGCGACCTGGACGTCATCGACGGCACGTGCACCTGGGTGATCCAGGAACAGCGCGAGATCACCAAGCTCGTTGACGAGGGTTACTCGATCGTGCTGCTCGGCACGCCGCGGCATCCCGAGGTCGTCGGGCTGTTGGGCTTCGCCCCGGACGCGATCGTCGTAGACGAGGAGGAGGACTGGGAGCAGATACCGCGCCGGAAGAAGATGGCGCTGCTCAGCCAGTCCACGCAGCCGCCCTGGAAGTTCGAGAAGCTGGCCGCGTTCATGGTGAGCCGGTGCCACGAGCTCAAGATCGTCAACACGGTCTGCCCGGTCACGATCCGCCGCCAGGAAGACACCATCGAGGCGGCGCGTGAGGTCGATCTGATGGTCGTCGTCGGCGGCCGGTCGAGCGCCAACACCAAGGAGCTGACCCGGCTGTGCGGGATCGTCGGGACGCGCGCGCTCCAGATCGAGTCGGAGGAGGACCTGACGGACAGCTCGGTCTTCGCCGGCGTCTCGATCGTGGGCGTGACCGGCGGCACCTCCACTCCGATCGAGGATCTGCGCTGCGTGGCCGAGCGGATACTGCGGCTGGCGGGCACCGCCGACGCCGCCGCCCACGCCGAAGAGCTGGCCACGGCCGCACTCGCAGCCGCCGCTACACCGGCCGGCCGGACGACTTCGCTGCCGGAAATCGCCCTCCGCTAGAGCCATCGCCCGCGGCTTTTCGGTGACGGCGCCGCCATGCCCCATAATCCCCCGGTGACCCCACTACCAATCGTTGCCATCGTCGGCCGGCCCAACGTCGGCAAGAGCACCCTGTTCAACCGCATCGTCGGCCATCGGACGGCCATCGTCGAAGATCGCGCTCGCACAACTCGCGACCGCATCTACGGCGACGCCGACTGGAACGGACGCCGCTTCATCGTCGTGGACACCGGCGGGCTCGAAGTCCATCCGGGCGACCCGATCGAGGAGAAGGTCCAGGATCAGGCCCGCCTGGCCATCGCCGAAGCGGACCTCATCGTGCTCGTCGTCGACTCGATCGCGGGCCTGACACCGGCCGACCTCGAAGCCGCCGACCTCCTCCGCTCGGCGAAGGCGCCCGTCCTCGTCGCCGCCAACAAGTCCGACAACGACAAGCGCGAGCTCGAAGCCGCCGAGTTCTACCAGCTGGGCTGGGAGGAGACATATCCGATCAGCGCCGCCCACGGCCGCGGCGTGGCGGATCTACTCGACGCCATGGTCTGGGCCCTTCCGCCCGAAAGCGAGAAGGAGATCGCCCGCAAGAAGCGTCTGGCCGAGGCCGACGACTGGGCCCGCGACATGGCTTCGGGCAAGCTGTCGCAGATCCTCGACGGCGACGACCGGGCCATCGAGATGGCCGCGGAAGGCGACTCCGATCTGCCGCTCGCCTTCGATGACGAAGAGCAGTCTGTGTCGATCGCCCTCGTCGGCCGGCCGAACGTCGGCAAGTCGAGCCTGCTAAATGCGCTTCTCGGCGAGGACCGCGCCATCGTCAGTGCCATCCCCGGCACCACCCGCGACGCCATCGACACTCACCTCACGTGGGGCCGCAGCGAGATCGTCATCATCGACACGGCCGGCATCAAGCGGCCCGGCAAAGTGGCCGGCGGTCCCGCGGCCGAGCGCTACTCGACGATCCGCGCCCTCAAGGCCGTGGAGCGAGCCGACGTCGCGGTTCTCGTGATCGACGCTTTCGAGGGGCTGACCGCGCAGGATGCGCACGTGGCCGGGTTCGTCGCCGAGGAGGGCCGCGGTCTGGTCATCGCCCTCAACAAGTGGGATCTTCTGGCCGAGAAGACGGACCGCACGTTCGATGAAGTTGTCGATCAGATGCGGCGCGAGGTGCCGTTCCTGGACTTCGCCCCGTTCGTGTCGATCAGCGCCAAGACGGGCCAGCGCGTGAGCCGCGTACTCGAACTCGCCGTCGACGTGTGGGGCGAACGCCGCAAGCGCATCGCCACTCCGGAACTCAACAAGATCGTTCGCGCCGCTCAGCTGCGCCAGGCGCCGCCGGCCGGCAAGATCGGGCCGCCAAAGATCTTCTACGCCACTCAGGTGGCCGTGGCGCCGCCGACGTTCGTCTTCTTCGCCCGTCACGCCAACCAGGTCCACTTCAGCTACAAGCGGTTCCTCGAGAACCAGCTGCGGGCCGAGTTCGGCTTCGACGGCACGCCGTTGCGGCTGGTCTTCCGCGAGCGGGCGAGCGGCCGGACGACACACGATGAGAACCGCGGCGCCGGCGGCAACGGCGCCCCGCGGCCGCGTCCGTCCGGCTCGGACCGCCCCGGCATCCGTGCCACACCGGCGAGGAGCCCGGACCGCAAGGGCACCAGCGGCTCGAAGCGCAGCGTCGGGGGCAAGCGCAACAAGCGCAGCGTGTAGCGGGTGGCGCGGCCCGCGCCGCTCGCGGCGCCGCGGCAGCCGGCGTCGCGGCCAGAGGACAGTGTTCCTGGACGCGTCTGCTATCCTTCGCAGCGATCGGGGCGTGGCGCAGCCTGGTAGCGCACCTGAATGGGGTTCAGGAGGCCGAGCGTTCGAATCGCTCCGCCCCGACCATCTCTCTCGCGTCCGCAGACCCTCGGGACCGTCCGGGGTCTTGCTTCGACACGGCGAGCGTGAACGTTCCTGCTACGCGGGGATCGGAAGGGGACACACCAGGATGCGGTCGATCGAGGTTCGCAATGTCGACTTCTAGCAGGCTGCCGATTCAGGGCGCGAAGCTACTGGCGGTGACTGCGATCGTTGTCCTTGCCCTCTCGGGTTGCGGCGGTGGCACGACTAGTCCCTCGGCGAGCGTGTCGGCGGCGCTGAGCGCCAATGTGCTCGCCAGTCCGTCGGCGGTCGCGTCCGCCACATCGATCGCAAGCGCGAGCCCGCGCCCGAACGGCGTGTTCAGCACGACCGGATCGATGATTACTCCTAGAAGCGGGTCATCA
>Ga0302321_100003701_pt1 | contig 13148 bp, 8 predicted proteins | sample Fen_T0_1_FD_202505 | JGI IMG/M metagenome (GOLD analysis project Ga0302321, IMG submission 202505) | Peat permafrost microbial communities from Stordalen Mire near Abisko, Sweden - Fen_T0_1 | ecosystem: Environmental > Terrestrial > Soil > Wetlands > Permafrost | place: Sweden: Abisko...
ATCGTCGGCGCCGCTCGTGTCGATGGGGGAGGGCGTGCTGCGCTTTGCCGCGGGCGCGGAAACGCATGTGCGCGAGTCCGCCTTGCTGGTCGCCCTGGGCGGGCCAGGCCTCGCGCTCGCGCGCCGCCGCACGCGCGGCCACTTCGGCGACGACAACCTGTCGAGCGGACCGGATCGCTTCTTCCGCGTCGACGGCGCCGGTGAGCTCTTGCTCGCCTCGCCGGATCGCAAGCGGCGTCTCACCGCGCTCCTGCTCGAGCGCGACGTCCTCTACTTCGAGGAGGCTCGCGTGGTGGCGTGGGGCGACGAGGTGGTGTGGGAATCGGGCCGTGTCCCGGGCAACGGCAAGGCGCTCTTGCAGTTCCGCGGCACAGGCCGCGTGGTGATCGTATGCGGCGAAAACGAGATCGTCGCGCTTCGCATCGCCGAAGGCGAGTGCCAGATCGTGCCCAGCGGGCGCCTGGCGGGCTGGCTGGGGCAGGTGGTGGTGCAGGGCCAACCGGCCGCGGTGCAAAACGCGCTCCCCGGGCTCGAGTACGTTCGCTGCGAGGGCGAAGGGGTGCTATTGCTATCCAGGCATGGGGAACCTCGCTAGCCAGATCACCAACCTCCCGAACCTCGTGACCATGGGGCGGGTGCTCTTCGTGCCGGTGGTCCTCTATTTCATGGACAACTACAGCCCGGTGCGCAGCCTGATCGCCGCCATCCTCTACCTCGTGGCGTCGATTGGCGACGGTATCGACGGCTACCTGGCGCGCAGCCGCGGCCAGGTCAGCGTGCTCGGCAAGTTCCTCGACCCGGTGGCCGACAAGCTGATGGTGACGTCGGTGATGGTCTACATGGTCGCGCTCGGCCGCGTGCCCGCCTGGTTGGTGGTCGTGCTCATCGCCCGCGACCTGGCCATCACCGGCCTGCGCAGCATCGCCTCCAGCGAGGGGATCGTCATCGCGGCCAGCCGTGGCGGCAAGATTAAGACCGCGCTGCAGCTCGTAGGCCTCATCCTGCTGCTCGTGCACTTTCGCTACCCCCTGCTCGGCCTGGGCATCAACATCGACTACAACTCCGCCGGCCTGGTCGTGCTCTACCTGTCGCTCGGTGCCTCGCTGATCTCGGGGGTCGACTACGTTCTCGGCTTCTTCCGGGCTCTCGGTGAAGCCAAGCGCGAGGCGCCGCCGACCGCGTGATCGTTCGCGCTCTTTTGGGGTTGGCTACCCCAGCCGGCGTGTTGCGGGCCGCGGCTCGTCACCGGCCGCCCTGCGCGTTGAAGGTGGCTGGCGCGGCTCCGCAGCCACGCCTGCTGGTCGCCTGCAATCCGGTGCGCGTGGTGGCGGCGGCAGCGTCGCGGATTCCACACCCGCGGGCGAGCTCGCCGAAACCTGGGACAAGGCGCAGGCCTTCAGCCGCGTGCTGGGCTAGCCTCGCTGCGGATGCGGGCGACCGCATCGAGGGCGAGTTCGTGCACCAGGCCGTTCGAGGCGACCATGCCGCGGGAATTGCGCAGCTCCGGCTGGGTGTAGCGGAGAGGATTTCCGTCGCTGTCCGTGACTTTTCCGCCCGCCGCGACGAGGATGGCTTGGGGGCCGCAGCTGTCCCAGATTTTGGTCTGACTGCCGGGATAGACGTAGAGATCGCGTGACCCTTCCGAGACCATGGCGACCTTGAGGCCGACGCTGCCGAGGGCGAGCTCGTCGGTGATGCCGAGGGAACGACGAAAGCGCTCGTAGTAGTCCGAACGATGTGATTTCGAGGCGACGAGGCGGATGTCGCGTGCGTACCTGACGGCGGAAACCTGCAGCGGCGTGCGGTCGCCGCCCGGCAGTTCTTTCCACGCGCCGGCGCCGACCACGCCCGTCCACACGCAACCGGTCGCGGGCTGCGCGACGACGCCGAGGGCGGGAAGGCCTTCCAAGCAGAGGCCGATCATCACCACATAGCCCGCGTCGCCGCGCAAGAAGTCGCTGGTGCCGTCGATGGGATCGACCATCCAGACCCGTGGATTGGTCAAACGGGAAGGGGTGTCCGGAAGCTCCTCGGAGAGGATGGCATCGGCGGGAAAGGCCGCGGCCAGGCGGCGGACGATGAGCTCGCTCGATTCGAGGTCGGCCCGGGACACCGGCTCGCCGCCGCTCTTGTGCTGGACATCGAGCGGCCGGCCCGTGAAGCTGGCGACCAGGGCGGCGGCTTCGCGCGCCACCGCGCACGCGGCTTCCAGCTCATGGGAGAGATCCGGGGACGCCTGCATGGCCGCGAAAGATAGCAGGCCCGCTAGGCGCCGTTGGCGGAATCGAGATCGCGGGCCAGGTGGGAGCGGCTGGCGAGCAGGAGCAGCCCGGCCAGGCTGACCAGGAGGCCGGTCACCAGCACGGGCAGGCGAAGGCCCATGGCATGGGAGGCGACACCGATGAGGAAGGGCGAGCACGCGTCGCCGAGTAGGTGGATGGTGGTGGTGTGCAGGCCCACGCCGCGCGCGCGGGCGGTGGTGGGCAGCACGTTGATCATGGCCGCGTTGAGCGGCCCGTTGTTGAGAAAGAGGCAGAACAAGGTGGCGCCCATGGCTGGCCAGTAGACCGCGGGGTTCGGAGAGAGCACGGCCGCGAGCGTGAACGGGATGGCGGCGAGCATGGTCAGGCCGGAGAAAGCGAAGTGCGCCGAGCGATACCGCTGTGCGAGGCGGTCGCCGACCTGCCCGCCGAGCAGGGTGCCGAGGAAGCCGGCGCCCAGCAGGAGCAACCCGAAGATGGTGCCCGCCTGACCCACGGAGAGGTGGCGCTCGCGCACGAAGTAGGTCGGCATCCATGCTCCGAGACCGCCCATGGTGAAGGTGTAGACGGTCTGCGCGGCCATGTTGAAGAAATAGCTCGGCCGCTGCCGAAGCACGCGCAGGAAGTCGGGCCAGGGCAGCCGCTTCTCGGCCTCCGGACGGGCATCGAAGCGGCCACGCGGCGGTTCGCGCAGCAGGAGCAGGGCGGCCGCGCAGAGCAGCCCGGGGCCGCCGGCGATGAAGAAGGCCGGCCGCCAGCCGTAGTGGGCGCCAATCTGCCCGCCCAGCACGTAGCCGATGGCGATGCCGAAGGGCATGGCGGCGTAGAACACGGAAAGGGCGCGGCCGCGCCGCGACGGCGGGTAGTGGTCCGCGAGCAGCGAGGGCGTGATCACGGTGTAGGTGGCCTCGCCGATGCCGACCAGGGCGCGCGCGAGGAGCAGCCAGACGAAGGTCGAGGCCAGGCCCGAACCCACGGTGGCGAGGCTCCACAGGGCTACGCCCAGCGCGGCGACGCGCAGGCGGGGCGAGCGATCGCCGAGCCAGCCGGCCACGGGGCAGACCAACGCGTAGACGAGGATGAAGGCTGATTGCAGCGAGCCGGCCTGCCGGTCGTCGAGGCTGAGCTCGGCGATGATGAGCGGCAGCAGCGGCGCGACCAGAAAGCGGTCGAGGTAGTTGAGGGCGTTGATCCCGGTGAGGACGGAGAGCGCGACGGCCGGCCGGGCGGCAAGGGGGCCGCCGCGCGGTGCTGTCCCTGCGGGTGTCTCGTTGGTCATGGGTACCATACGGGGCGGTGTCGGGTTAGAGTGGGCGCCATGAGCACGCTCAAAGAAATACTCTCACGCCCCGGCGCACGTCCCCAGGTGATTCGCGATTGCGAACAGGTCATCGAGGAGGAGGTCGCCTCGAAAGGGCTGGCCGGCATTCCCATCAAGGCTGCCTTCGCGGTGGTCAAGGCCATCAAGCCCGGTTTCATCCCCGAAGTCATCGACGGCCTGCTCGACGACTTCGCCGACCGGCTGGATCCGATGTACCAGGCCGCCAAGGCCAAGAACGAACCGGTGACCGCGTATTTCAATGCCCGCGCCGGCGAGGCCGCCGAGGCCCTGCTCGGCATTACCGACCAGCGCGCGCAGCGGGCGAAGAATCAGATGGTCAGGACCGCCTACGAGAAGCTGCGCCCCATGGCCAAGAAGCACACCGAGGCGGCCATCCCGCGGGTCGCCAAGCTGATCGCGAAATACGAGGCGCCGGCGCCTGCGACGTAAGCTGCACCCGCAAGCGCGAACCGGCGGCCACCAGTGAGTCGGTCGGTCGCTTCGGCTCCAGCGAACCCCCTACTTGCGATACGGCCGGCCGGGCTTGCCGCCGCGCTTGGCGCCAGGCTTGGCCTTGCCGTCGTCGAGGTCGGCGAAGGATTCCACCTTCTCCTCCTTGTAGAGCTCTGCCTCGCGCTCGAAGAAGTCGGTCTCGACGGTCGAAAAACTGCCGCTCGGCCGAGTCTTGGGGCCCGGGGTCGGCCGGCTGTCGCTGCGGCGAAGGGGGACGGGCCGGCTGTCGCTCCGGCGGGGCGCGGCCGGCTTGGGTGTCCCTGGGGCCTCGCCGGAGAGCGATGGATCGATGTGGAATGAGGATGACTTGGTCGCAGGCTTGCCCGTGGTATGGATCGTTCTGCCGGAGGAGGTCACGTGCATCTCCCCGGTCACTCGCGTTCCGGGCGCCTCGGGCTTGGTGACGATGGCCGCAGGCGTCTGTGGTCCATGGGCCTGCGGTGGCGAAGCCAGCGAGGTGTCGAGCTGGATGGACACGCGGCCCGTCGGGATGACCTGCGTGGCGGTTCGCCGCGAGGGGCCCACATGCAGCTCGCCGGTGATGGGAGATGCGCTGCTTGCCAGCGGGTCCGCGGCCTGGGCCGACGCCGCCACCGGCGTGGCGGGCAGGGGCGTCCTCAGGTCCTCGGCCTCGATGGATTCGATCACCACGGATCGGCGCGCGCCCACCGCGGGCACGGTGGGTTGGGTTGGCCGCACATGCTGGCGCGAGTCGATGACGCCGGCAGCCTGCGTGACGGTCCCGGCGGGATGGATAGTGGCGAGCGGGGAGGGCGACTGCGGAACGACGGCGCCGCTCGATTGCGTGGCGAGCGCCGCCGCGGCAGAGGCTGCGGCGACGGGAACCACGGGTTCGACGGTGGCGAGCGGGAAAGGCGACGGTGGAGTGATGGGAGCACTTTCCTTCGCGGCATGTTCCGGCGCAGCCTGCGTGGAAGCCGCGGGCGCGGCGGGGGTGTGCGCTGCGGGCGCCGGCGCGGTCGCCGGCATCTGCGCCGCCGGGGCCGCGATGGGTGCTGGGGCGGAGGTGCCGGCAATCGCCGCAGGGACACCAATCTCCAGCGTTCGATGGCGGGTGTGGCTGCCTCCTGCAGGTGGCGCGGCGGCCACACCACTTGGCGCGGATTGCTTGGCCGGCTCCGGGGGCGGCGCCTTGACTTCATCCTGGGGCGGCTGGGTCGGCGGAACGGGCGTCCGCAGAATCGGCGTGGACAGGGGAAAGCCGCCGATGGGCGCTGGCATCGGCCAAGCGGAGGGCGGGGCGAGACCCACGATGCGGGCGGTGTCCAGGAAATCCTCGCCGGCCGTGATCACCACGGGCTTGCCGTCGCTGCGCGTGAGGATGCCAAGCTCGGCCAGCCGGCCCAGGATCCGCACGGTGTCGAGCACGCGGAAGGGGCTTTCGTCGATGATGTCCGAGAGCGCGCGGTTGCCGTTGCACAGGCGAACCACCGGCGTCACCTCGGCGGGAACCGCGCCGGAGGCTTGCTTGAGCCGCTCCTGGTTCGCGGAGTAGACCGCGCTGCCCGGGCCGATCTCCTTCATGGCGTGCGCGAAATCACGCTGGAACCGATCCATCTCCTCCAGAAACTCGTTCGCCGTCTGGTGCAATTGCCTGCGTCGAGGCACCTGGCGGAGGCGCAGTTCCAGCCTGCCGTCGTTCCAGATCATGAGGTGCTGAACCGCGGCCATGCCTTGCAGAGGGCCGACCGAGGCCGCGGTCAATTCGCCCTCGTGAAACATGATCTCGCCCGCACGCCCGTTGCGCTCGAGGCGGAGGTGCCCGGAACGGGCGAGGCCGTTCATGCTGCGCACCACCGCTAGCGTCTTGCTGCTGGTGACGGGAGACCGGTAGCACGGTTCCTCCCTGGTCTTCTCCGCCGCCGCGGTCCCCGCGGCGACCAGCAACTCGCTCGCGGTCAACACGTCGCGCACGAAAGCCGGCAGGGGCAGGAGATCGGCCTCGCCAGTTTCCTTGAGCGGCTGGCGCAGCTCTTCGGGCCCCAGCGCGAGCACGGGCAGGGTGCGAAAGGCCTCCTTGGCGCGCAACTGACGCAGCAGCGAGTGCGCCTTCTCGTGCTCGCTACGCGAGGCGACGACCACGATTCCCGCGCCCGAAGCCTTGACCAGCAGGGTCGCGGTTTCCGGCGACGGGCACGCTGTTATCCGCCATTCGGCGCCCTGGAAGCCGTAGACGAGGGCTTCCAGGCCTTTGGGATCCGCGTCGACGATGAGGACTGCGTGAGGGCTGGGCATGACGAGATGGGACTCTACGTCGGGATTCGGCAGATGGGGGCTCCGTGCACACTGCACGGACAAGTCAGGGGAGGGGCAGTGGAGAAGACCGTCAATCGATTGATCGCGTCGCGCGAGGTGGCCCGTTCTGGGCTAGGCCATACTGGAGGTGCCGCCCGGATTTGAACCGGGGAATGAGGGTTTTGCAGACCCTTGCCTTACCACTTGGCCACGGCACCGGACTTCGCCCTCTTTATGTAGCACATGGGGCGACCGGGTGGTCAACCCGGAACGAGAAATCTGGTCGCGTGGGGAGCCGCCGAGCTTTGCACCCGGCCTTCTGGCCTGCGAACCATCGCGCGAGAGGGTGCCCGCGTCCCTCACCGGCCGCGCTACGCGCGTCCGCCTCTGTGTGCCCAGCATGGGCGATGACTTGGAGGTGAAAGTCCTCTGGAACAACTAGTCGCAGGAAATCCGAGCAAACCACAAGGCGAAGAAGCCCGAGGAGGGTCCGGCCGTGAGGCCGGCGCTGAAAGCAGTGGGGAGCGAAACCGTGGGTCGACGAACAGGAATCGGCTACGAGGCGCAGCAGCCCAGGGAGAGCGAGCAGAGGTTCGCAAACCCTTGCGACTAAAGGGGTCAATGCGTAGAGCCGGCGACCGTGCGGGGAAAGTCACGACCCTTACCTGGGGAGGTCTCACTTTGCGCCTGAAAGGGCGACGCGGCGGAAGCCGCGGCGTGAGAAGTCAGCAGCGGCCGTAGTAGCAACGGTAGAAGCCGGCAAGGGGAGACCCTGGGAGCCGGAAGATTCAACCGGGCGAAGGGCCAAACGAAAGGGAGAGCGAAACGACCGTGAGTCTCGAACGTGGCAAGCACCAGAAGGCCGCAGAAGCGGAGCTCGCGTCGGAACGACGGGGTGAAACCCCGTTGGGCCAACGCAGGGGTGAGCCACGGCCGGCGACGAACGAAAGCGAGCGCTCAGGAACCGACCACCTGATGGAAGAGGTGGTGGAAAGTCGCAACGTCGAGGAGGCGTTGCAGCGAGTAAGGAGGAACAAAGGGAGCCCTGGCATCGACGGGATGACCGTGGACGAGCTGGGCCAGCACCTGGCGAAACACTGGCCGAGTCTGCGGCAACAACTGCTCGCAGGAACGTACCAGCCCAGCCCGGTGAAGCGGCAACAGATACCGAAACCCGACGGTGGAGTCCGAGAACTCGGGATTCCCACCTGCGTGGATCGGTTCGTCCAGCAGGCCATCCTGCAAGTGCTACAGCCCCGATTCGACCCAACCTTTTCGGAACACAGCTACGGTTTCCGACCTGGACGTAGTGCACACGCGGCCATTCTGGCGGCGCAACAGTACATCCAGGAAGGTCATGGCTGGGTCGTGGACATGGACCTGGAGAAATTCTTCGACCGGGTCAACCACGACGTGCTGATGGGAAGGCTGGCCAAACGAATCGAGGACAAGCGGATGCTGAGGCTGATTCGCCGCTACCTCGAGGCCGGCATCATGGTCAACGGGGTGGTGATGGAGCGACACGAGGGAACCCCGCAAGGAGGACCCTTGTCGCCGCTGCTAGCGAACGTGCTGCTGGACGAAATCGACAAAGAACTGGAGCGACGCGGGCACGCGTTTTGTCGGTACGCGGACGACTGCAACATCTACGTGCAGTCGGAACGGGCCGGCCAACGCGTGATGGAGGGAATGCGGAAGCTATACGGGAAGCTCCGGCTAAAGGTCAACGAGTCCAAGAGCAGCGTGGCACCGGCAACCGGAGGCGGAAAATTCCTTGGTTACGCCTTCTGGCGAAACAAGGAAGGGCAGGTGAAACGAGCCGTGGCCAAGAAGCCCCTGGAGAAGATGAAGGAGCGCGTCCGCAAAATTACGAAACGCCCCGGCGGCAGAAGCATGCGCCAGGTCTTCGAGGAGCTGCGTGGATACCTGCGGGGCTGGAGAAACTTCTTCCGCCTCGCCGAGACGCCACGGATTCTCCGCGCCCTGGATGGATGGATCCGTCGCCGACTGCGGATGGTCCAACTCAAGCAGTGGCGAAACGGAAGGAAGGCTATGCAACGTCTGGTGGCGCTGGGTGTACCCAGGCTCCAGGCGCGTGTCATTTCCGCTCTCCCTCGCTGCTACTGGAGGATGGCCAAGCATCCAGCGCTCAACATCGCCTTTCCAAACCGCTACTACGACCAGATGGGCGTACCTCGCCTAGCGACCTGACCTCAACCTATCGAACCGCCGGATACGGACCCGTACGTCCGGTGGTGTGGGAGGGGAGGGCTTCGGCCCCCCCTATCCCGATCCCACTTCGTGGGCGAGGCAATGTGGCCGCTTCGCGGCCCCGTAGGGTTCCCATCGATCGCGTAGGCGAAGCCGGGCTTCCCCCGCCGACTTCGTCGGCGCTAGGGACCACACCCAACCCGCCCTGCCCCTCGCGGCCTTCGGCCGCGCCCCGTCGCGGCTCCGCCAGAGCGCGGGGGGGTTTGGGAACCCTCCCGGAGTTCCCATTCAGATCGCGTGGGAAGCCGCCGAGCTTGTCTCGGCGCGGACCATCGCGGGAAGGAATGGAAACCCTCTCAGGGTTTCCATTCAGATTGTCTCGTTCTTGTCATCGGTCTCGGGGCGCGCGGGGGCGCCGGTACGCAGGTAGCGCGAGGCCATCTCGAACTCGAAGAAGGACATCATCTTGGTTTCCATGACCTTGCTCCACAGGGCATGCGCCTCCTCGCTCTTGCCATTCGAGAGCAGGCGCATGGCCTCGTAGAAGTACGCCTCGGCGCGCTTGCCGGTCGTGTCGGCCTTGGCAAGCAAGGCGGCGTAGTCGAGCTGACCGGTGGCATAGCGGGCCAGTTCCGTGTACCAGGCGGCGGCGCGGGGCGGGCGCAAGAAGACCTTGCGGCTAGCGATGGCGCGCAGGTAAGCGGTGGCACCTGCGTCGGGCGCGTTGGCGCTCCGCCGCGTGAGGTCCACAATCCACAGCGAGGCGTACACCTTCACGTATTCGGACACCGAGCGTCCGGGCTTGGCGAGCGCGCGGCGGAAAATGTCGAGGGCGGCTTCGCTTTCTCCCCGCTGGACGAGGAAAGCGATGGAATCGAGGTAGCTCTGATCGCGGTCCTCGTCCTGCGCGATGGCTTCGTCGAACTTGCGCAGGCCTTCCTCGCGGCGGCCAAGCAAGTAGTAGAGCCGCCCGACCTCGAAGGTGGCCTCGGCGGAGGACGAGAGGTTCTTGCGCCGGATCTGTTCCAGCATGAGGCGCTCCCAACCGCGCGCGGCCGCGGCCCACGCCTTGCGCGCGTCCACCGGATTGGCGGTGACCTCGTAGGCATTGCCGAGCAGGAAGGAGAGCTTGGCCTGTCCCTCGACGTAGGGCAGGGTGTCCTCGGGGGGCGCGTTGCGTTCGCGGAATCCGAGGGTCTGGCGCAGGAGCGTGATGGCCTGCTGGGGCTCGCCGCGCTTGATGGCCAGGTTGGCGAGCTGCCGGGTGACGTCCGCGCTGCTCTCGGCGTCGCGGCGGGCGCGCAGAAGGAGCGGGGCGGCTTTCTCGACTTGCCCGGCATCGACCATGCCGCCGGCCAGGACGTAGTCGATGTCCGCGTCGTCGAGCTTGAAGCGGGCTGCGCCGAAGCGGCCGCGCGCCTCGGCGAATTGCCGGCGTAGGCTCGCGGCCTCGCGCTCGGCCTGCGCGATGCGATCGGGATCGATGTGCATCTTGAGGCGCAGGAAGGTGAGATCCATCCGTTCGGCGGCCAGGTCGCCGAGCGTGTCCGCGCCGGCCTTGTGGGCGAGGAGCGCGGCCGTGGCCTCGTCGAGGTAGCGCAGCGACAGGAGCGGCGCCGAAAGCAGGCGCGCCACCCGGGCGGCCAGGAGCAACATGTCGGCCTCGGCGGGGTAGACGGCCAGCCCGCGGCGCAGAACCCCCATGGCGGTCGCCGGGTCGATGCGATCCGCGGAGGTGCCGCGCAGAAGCTCGCTGCGCGGCAAGAACCGCCGCGCCAGGGCGAGGTAGTCAGCCGTCTTGGCCTGCGGGGACGTAGCCGCGGCGATGAGCTGGCGAAACTCCGGGTCGTCGCCCGGCTTGTCGGCGAAGCGCGCGGCGATCTCCGACGCCTTGGCGAATTGACCACAGCGCACGTGGAGGGATGCGGCCGACACAGCCAGGTTGGACAGGGATTCGGTGTCGATAAGCAGCTCGCTGAGCAAGCCGCGCGCGCCCTCGCCCGAGCCCAGGGGACGCCGCAGGATGCCCGCCACCCGGTCCTGGCGGACGAGGACGAGCCCGGTCAGCCGGTCGAGCACCCCCGGCGCGGGCCAGACGGCGGCGACGTTTTCCAGGACGTCGGTCGGGGAGGTGAGGCGACGCGGGCCCTGCGGGCCGGCCGAGAGCTGCGCCCCGGAATCGAGCCAGGAGAAGAGCTGGTCGAGCCGCGACGCCCACTCGGCGTTCGCGGGGTCGATGGTGATGAGCACAAAGAGCGCCATGGCCACGGGTAGCTCGTTGCCGCGCGGGGAGTGGACCGCCATGAGCAGCTTGGCCGAACCGAGCAGCAACTCGCGTTCGCGCGCCAGCAGCGGCGGCCCGCCCGGGGTCCACAGGGAAGACGGGGTGAAGGTCTCGAGGGCGTCGCGAAACGAGTCGGCGAGGCGATCGAAATCGTCCTCGGTGCCGAGCAGGCCCGGATTCTTGCGCAGGCGTTCGGCATCCAGGGCCGCGAGGGGGCCGAGCAGGTACTCGAGCAACTTACCGCGCAGCCGCGCCTGCTCGGGCGTGTTCTCGGGCAATGCCTGGTAGAGCAATCGGGCCTCGAAGTAGTCTTCCTCGTTGGTGATGGCCGCGACGGCGCCGGCCTCGCTCGACAAGGCCTGCGCGGTGGGGCTCAGAGGCACGGGCCTTTCGGTCGCGCCGTGGACGCAGCCCACGAGACCGGCAAGGCAAGTCAGGAGTAGCCAGCCGGGCCGAGGTAGAAAATGCTTCGACATGCTGGAAGTCTAGCCTGGGCGGGCACCCAGGCGCTATAAAGCCCTGGCTTGATGGCCTCCGACGCGTCTTTTCGGAACAGCTTCCTGGCCGGCAATGGCCCGCGGCCCCTCGTGCTTGCCCACCGCGGGGCGAGCGCGCTCGAAACCGAAAACACCCTGGCCGCCTTCCGGCGCGCCATGTCCGAGGGCGCGGACGGGGTCGAGCTGGACGTTCAGCGCTGCGGCACGGGCGAGGTGGTGGTGTTTCACGACGATGCCCTCGGCAGGCTGGCGGGCCGGCCCGAGCGCGTCGCCGGCTTGCCCCTGGCTGCCCTGCGCGAGGTCCGGCTGCGCGGGGGAGGGGAGATTCCCACCCTCGCCGAAGCGCTGGAGGCCTGCAGTCCGGCCGCTCTGGTCAACATCGAGATCAAGTACGACGGTCTGCGTCCCGCGGGCTGTCGCGCCCTGGTCTGTGCGGTCGCGGCCGCGGTGGCGCGGGCCGCGGCGGAACGGGTCCTCGTGTCCTCATTCAGTCCGGCCGCGGTGTGGCTGTGGCATAGGCAGCGACCCGACGTGCCGTGCGGGCTGCTTTTCGAACGGCCGCGGCCGCTGCACCGACCCTGGCCCCTGCGCATGGACCGGCTCTTGCCGCTGCTGCGTCCGGCCGCCGTGCACCCCGAGAACGGCCTGTGCACGCCCGCGGCCGTCGCACGGTGGCGTCGCCGCGGTTATGCCGTGAACGTGTGGACGGTGGACGAGCCCGGGCGCCTTGAGGCGCTGGCCGCCATGGGCGTGTCCGGCATCATCACCAACCAGCCGGCGCGGGCGCGGTCCGCGTTGGCCTTGACCCCGCGATCCGTCGGTGGCTAACATCCCACCAACATGAGAGCGTTGACGGTGGCAGCGTGTTCGCTGCTCGGGTTCGTGGCGTGCGAGAGCGCCACCTCGGAGCGCATCGAGGCGTGGAAGGGCACCCAGAAAGGGCCCGACAGGATCGAGGGGGCGCTGCGCAGCTCGAACGTGCCGGCCAACCTGCGGGCGGAGGCCGCCGTCGCCCTGGTCGACATCGGCAAGCCCGAGAAGGTCGACGAGATCATGGCGGCGCTGGAGGCCGGCGAGCGCTGGGAGATCCTCAAGACCCTGGTCGACATCGACATCAAGGGCATGGCGAGCCCGCAGTTGCCCAAGGCGCGTGACGCGCGCGACACCTTGTTCAGCGTCCGGCAGTATGCGCCGCCCGAGGAGCAGAAGCGCATCGACACGGCTCTCCTCGCGTCCATCGAGAAGGATCTCTCCGAGGGACGCTTCTCCGGTGGCCGCCATTCCTTGGACAAGCTCCTCACCGCCATCGGGCCGCCGTCGGGGCCGATGCTGGTCAGGCTGCTCGGCGATGCCAAGGCACCGTACAAGGGCCTGGCGGAGCTACTGGTCAAGGTGTGCGACGAGGCGACGCGCGACAAGGGCGGCGCCGCCTTGCTTGGGCGCATCTCGGCGGGCAAGCCCATCCCCAACGACATGTGGCTGGCGCTCGGCATGCTAGGCGGCCCCACGGTCACGGATTTCCTGTCCACGAAGGTGCAGAAAGGGCCGCCCGAGGAGGCCATCGCCGCCGCCAAGGCGTTGCAGCAGGCGCGCTATCCCTCCGTGCTGCAGATGGCACTCAAGATCGCGGGAGATGGCAAGGCCAACAAGGAGCTGCGCGACGAGGCCTTCGGCGTGGTTGAGAAGATTGGCGGCCCCGAGGCGCAGAAGGGTCTCTTGCGCATCATCGCCGAGGACAAGAAAGACATCGTCCGCTATCGCGCCCACGAGGCGGCGCTGGAGGTTGGCAAGGCCGACGCCATCGT
>Ga0302321_100003702_pt1 | contig 13145 bp, 12 predicted proteins | sample Fen_T0_1_FD_202505 | JGI IMG/M metagenome (GOLD analysis project Ga0302321, IMG submission 202505) | Peat permafrost microbial communities from Stordalen Mire near Abisko, Sweden - Fen_T0_1 | ecosystem: Environmental > Terrestrial > Soil > Wetlands > Permafrost | place: Sweden: Abisko...
GCGGTCCTGTGGGGCTTTCCACCACCAGGGCATCGACCTCGCCGCGGCGGATCGCTTTCAGGGTTTCTTCGGCTTCCTCCAGCCGGGCGCGCAACTCGGCGTTTTCGGCGAGAAGGGCTTTTTCGTTGGGCGATTGAGTCGGCATTTAGGATCAGCAGGTTTACGCAGAAGTAGACTGTTCAGCCACCTTGCGTAAGTCGAGCCCGAGCAGGATACGCTCTGTCTGCGACATGTCACCAATGAAGCGGCGCAAAGGCAGCGGCAACTTTTTGATCAAGGTCGGCGCTGCGATGATTTGCTCGCCTTCTGCTAACGTCGGGTGTTGAGAAATATCGATGACTTCCAGGTCGTAACGTCCGTGCAGATGCTCCTCACAAATCTTACGGATATTGACAATCGCTTTCGTGGAACTCGGCGTGGTGCCGGTAATATAGAGTTTCAGGAGATAATGGGCATTGGCCTGGTCGGCGGCAACCGCTTCGAAGGCTTCAAGTTCAGTCGGGGGAGTGTCACGCTTGTTCATAACAGGTCATAATTCTACCGGTTGTATATCCAGGCCGACCAGAACCCGTTCTTCGTTGGACAGGTCGCCGATGATTTTCTTGATCGGTTCCGGCAAGCGGCGCACCAGCGTCGGCACGGCCAGGATCTGATCACCCGCGGCAAGCTGCGGGGTTTTTGTCAGGTCGATGACTTCGATGCGGTACTGACCTTCCAGGTGGGTTTCACAGATACGCTTGAGATTTGTGAAGGCGGCGAGCGATTTTGCGGTTTGTCCGGCGACATACAGCCGCAGTTCGTAAAGCGCCACATCCGGAAAGTCTGTTGGTGATGGGGTGTCGGTCATCGGTTTCCTTTGGTGCGGTTGTTGTCGGTCTTGACGCCGCCGCGCAATTGTACCATGGCTTCGGTGCTTTGCTGGGAGGACTTTTCCTGCAAAGTCTCTTGGGCGATAGCATAGTTCACCTCGGCGGTCTCCGACTCTGCCTCAGCCTTTAACGCAGCAATTTGCGCTTCGATAACTTTTTGTTTGCTGGCGAGCAATCTCATTTTACGTTCGTGGTCCTGTCGGCGCAGTTCAGCGGCCGCAAGTTCCTGATTTTCCTGAGCCACCCGAGCCGTGCCGGTGAGCACGCAATCAGCGCCAAGATAGGCATCCAGCAGGTCGATGCCGTTATCACTCAACACGAATTCGCGCACCTGGTTCGAATGCGCCATGCCTCGTGATTTCAGCACATAGAGGGTGCGGTTGCGCTCGCCGTTATATTCCACGTTGCGCAGCAGTAGCCAAGTATCCATTAGCGACGAAACGCCTACCTGCGAATCCTCCGGCGTAGCGCCGCCATCTGCCGTGAGGCTATTGAACAGTGTGGTGATCTGTTGCTGCTTGAGGAAGTCGATGAGTCGCATGAGCGTCGGCTTCACTTCTGACTCGTCACGGCCAAGCGTGAGGTTGCTAATCGGGTCGACGACCACCAGGGTTGGCTGGAAAGCCAGAACGGTGTCGTGCATCATCACCAAATGCTGTTCCAAGCCCTGCAGCGTGGGCCGTGAAGAGTGAACCTGTAGCAACTCTTTCTTGATCCAGGGTTGAAGGTCGATACCCACAGAGCGCATGTTGCGCAGGATTTGCGAAGGCGATTCTTCGTAGGCGAACAGCAGAGCCCGTTCACCTCGGCAGCAAGCGGCATTGAGGAAAGTTGCCCCGATGCTGCTTTTGCCTGTGCCTGGCGAACCGGAAACCAGGATACTACTGCCGCGGAACACGCCTTTGCCGCCAAGCATGTCATCTAGTTTTACTATTCCGGTAGGAATACGCTGGGCGGAGGCTTCATGGTTAAGCCGCAAGGAGGTGATCGGCAACACCGAGATGCCACGTTCACCGATCAGGAAGGGGTATTCGTTGGTGCCGTGGGCGGTGCCGCGGTATTTCACTATACGCAGCCGTCGAGTGGCTATTTGCTCATGGGTACGTTGGTCAAGCAAAATCACGCAATCCGCCACATATTCCTCTAGCCCGTAGCGAGTCATCAAATTGCCATCGCCACGCTCGCCGGTGATAATCGCAGTCATACCGCGATTTTTCAACCAGCGGAAAAGACGGCGCAACTCTGCACGCAAGATGGCGTGGTTAGGCAACCCGGCAAACAGTGCCTCGATCGTATCAAGCACCACGCGTTTGGCGCCAATGGTATCAATCGCGTAGCCAAGCCGAATAAACAGGCCTTCGAGATCGTATTCGCCAGTTTCCTCGATCTCACTGCGTTCAATATGGACATGGTCAAGCACGATTTTTTTGTCTGCCGCAAGACGGTCAAGGTCGAAACCGAGCGAGCGGACATTGGCCGTAAGCTCTGCCGCATTTTCTTCGAACATCATGAACACGCCCGGCTCTTCAAACTCAGTCGCCCCGCGCACCAGAAACTCCATCGCCAGCATCGTCTTACCGCACCCCGCACTGCCGCAGACCAGAGTGGGACGACCTGTTGGCAAACCTCCGCCGGTGATTTCATCAAGGCCCTGGATACCGGTAGGGGATTTGGGCAAGGTGGAGGATGGAATTGGATGCTTATTGTTCTTTTTTGCCATGGTCAACCAAGTATTTAGTAAATAAATATTGTAACGATCAGCGGTCGAATAAAGTGTTTTGGATATGAAATTAGTTCAATTTACAGGATCGTTGGCATGATTTTTTGTTTGAAATTATTTATTTTACAGTTAGTTAGCACGAAGCCTTGCCCTCACCCAATAGGCTCACTGCACTTACCCCTTGATTAAGCGTAATCCTTGAGCATGCCTGATCGCACCTTAAATAACATTAATAAAGGTGGGTTTTAAGACGTGGAGGTAGAGTAAAGTAGACATAGTTCATCTGTCAACTGTAGATAAGGTAACTTGGCTGGAAGCCTTGAATAAATCAATTGGAGGGATGGCAAAAGTCATTGGTGTGAATTTAGCCAACAAAACAACTTATCTTACCAACAGCTAAGGTTTTCAAACTGTGCCCCCGAAAACAATGACTAGGAACTGGTACTAGGGGTCCTGTGGAAGAACCCCCAAAAGTGTTCGTTCTGAGCTAAGCCACTTTCCAGAAGTAGCGTTTTAAATGATCTTCAAGCTCATTTGCCATCGCATCCACATCAATTTCACCATTGCTTTTTCTAAAATTGTACTTGCCAGTGAATGCAATATGCGACCAGGCAATGGGCGAGATTCTGGCAAATTCATCGATAATTGCTTGGCTCGTCCCAGCAGCAAGCATCCGTTCGTAAACAGTATTTAAAATAATGGAGTTATAGGCGATGATGGAATTTGCAACTAGCCTTACTGCATGTGCGCTGACTTGATTGTTTTCTATCTTTTTACCTTTAAAAACGCCACGATAAATTTTCCTGATGAGCCCTTGTAGTTGGTGGTAAGCCTCCGTTCGATTCCTAGCAGTTCGTATGGCTTTTCGCAGTGCCATGTTATCGATTAAATTTAACACATGCGTACTTTTAAATATCTCATTATATTCAATCAGGGCTTTTTTAAGTCCGGTATAACGCGCATAGGAGTTTAATTTTCTAACGATGATACTTTGCGTGTTTTCTTGCAGTAGCAAAGAAAGTAATACCCGTAATATGCCTCTTTTTTTTGATATAATCAGATTTTTATCGATGACTCTCTGTGAGCGAATAATCCCAGTATAGTTATCAGTCGTTTTGACTGAACACAAGTTATTTGCCGCGTCCTTTATGTCTTTAATGCTAGGAACATAATCAACATCGATAGAATCCAATATGACGAAGTTGAGCTTATTGAGCGAGTGATTGTCTCCTGTCACCATATCGATGTTAATGTTTGTTTTATTACCCTGAATGACGTCGTAAAGAGCGTGCCCTTCATATTCGTTAAGCCCAATATTTTTAGCATTGGGGGCAACGAAGTTTGCAATCAATGTATAAATCGATAGCCCTGGGGATTTTCCAAGATATTTTTTTGAATATCTCGATTGAATGGTGCTTTCACTGGTTGCTAATTTTTGCCCGTCAGCATCGGCCAGCAGTTTGTCATCCATTAAATTCCACAGTTTAAAAATAGGCAGCGAATGAATCAGGTTGCCCACCCTATCATTCGCGGCGCATAACGTCTCTATGCGCATAAAATCTTCATGAGTTGAACGCATCAGGTTGTAATTGAGATCAGACATCTCAGCCATCTTCTCAATGCCAATACCAAAAGCATCCGATAAAATACAAGCATTAACGGCCAATGCTAAGGGCGTCTTTTTTTTATTGTATCGAGTTTTCATATGGGTAAAGGATCGCCACATGCCAATGCGATCACCTATATACATCATGATGCTGGGTATTTCTACCTGAGACAGGGTTCTGAAAAAAGCATCATCCAGTTTATCCAGGCTGTCATAACCCAAACTCCAGTCCTGCTCACCCGTTTTCATTGCTTTGATATTGAATGCTGAATTTTCACCGCTATTGATCCGTTTAGTCGTTCTATCCCATGTGGCGTCTAACGTCATAAGAGCCGCATCCAAGCGTTCATCGCAGTACACTGGAATTTTTGGATAGCCAAACTCATGGGCTATTTTTTCAACATCGTCGACTAATGCATCGCTAATTAAATCATGATCGATGTCGCAGTAAGAAACACTTTCATTGCAACAGAGCAGGCCTTTATCCAGGCGGCGATACATCTTACCGTAAACGAAAAACTCGAATAAATGAGGATCGACCTGCGCATCATCTGGACCTTTTTTCAAATAAGGGAGCTGTGTCTTGGATAGGGTGTCTTCTATATCTTGTGGTAATTTAAACGTAGATGGGCCTTTGCCACTACCATAGTGCACTTTCAATAAATCAATGAGATCCATAATATCGCTGTCTTCTTTGAAAAATACAAAGGGTACAGCCAGTAGTATTGGCCTCAAATAAAGCGCGGATGAACGTGACGATTTTAAATAAAATTCTCGTATGGCCGCTTTGGTATCAAAGGTGCTGCCTAACAAAAATTGAGCCAACGCTGGAAACTGCCCTTCCGGCAATATCTTGTAGGCGGCCTGGTTTAGTTCATCATGATCCAGTCCCGTCTTGCGGTTTGGGAACCACTTGAGAAACTTGGCCAACTTGGGTAAATCAACCACCAAGCCAGAATGGTACTCAGCTGCAGCCTTCTTCGCATAAGCCTTCGCATCAACCGTAATAGCCCTTGTATGGTACATAAAGCTGGTGATTAAATTATCCATGATTTGTTGATATCGATGATAAACAAAACAAAGGGCATGCAGCCATTGTTGCGGCTTGTCTAACCTTCTCAATCGGGAAGCCGCATATTGTCCTGCTATATCAGCATAATAACGAATGGCATTTTTGGATAACAGAAGGGTGGGAAGAAAATCCTTTGCAAATTTATACAAACCCTCAAGCCCCAATGCCTTTTCAACCTCAGCACTGATAGCGGTGTAACTGAAATCTTTTTGGTCGGCACGTAGGATGTTTAGCTTGGTTATTCCATCTTCCCGATCGATCAATTCAGATAACTGTTTTTGTTGCCCATGGGGCATTAACAAAATGAGCTGATCAAGCCTGTCGCGTTCATTAACAAAGGATTGTGTAAACATATCCTGCAAACTTCGGTAGGTGGGAATAACAATTTTTTGAATATCAAGGTAGACCAGCAGTTGACGGAATGCTTCATGACCTCTGGGGTAGTATCGGAGCAATTCACCTATGTGTGCCTCAACCTGAATTGCCTGTTCCACTGACCAGGCTTGATAATCAAGCAGGCTGAGAATAATTTGCTTTTGCTGGTTGATGCGTTGACGAGTAATGTTGCCCTGAAATACCCCGTCTGTTTTTTTGAAAAATTTTGCAAGCACATAGTCAACGTCGGCTCGGACATCATCAAATGTAAAAGTGAAAAATTGGTTCTTGGCTTTGAAATAGGCGAGCTGCAATATGAAATTTACTTTTGTTTTGATGGTGCCAAACTGACCGAGTGTATTCAATTCAACCTGAGTTAATTCAAAATAGAGCTGTTGTTCATTTTGATTGAAAACTGGCCTTGCGTAGAGATCAGCAATTTCAGCTTCAGGCAGGAGATAAATACGTTTTAGGTTCGTCATGCGGGTTCAAAAAAACGGAGGTTTGGCTGGACTGATTTCCCAGTCAAAAAAACCCGCATTTTACGGCAGTTTTTGGTAAGATAAACCGGTTCAGTAAATCTTAGTTCAGAATATCGTTTTTCAGTGAATAAAATGGACTCATCCGTATGAAAATAGGATATGCGCGCGTTTCAACCAAAGAGCAATCTTTGTCCATGCAAGTTGATGCATTAAAAAAAGCCGGTTGCGATCAAATTCATAAAGAAATTGCCAGTGGTGCAAAAACGTCAAGACCGGTGCTTGAAGAAATTATGCGAAATCTGCGGGAAGGTGACACATTGATCATTTGGAAATTAGATAGACTGGGCAGAAACCTAGCTCATCTAATCCACCTGACCACAAAATTAATTGAAAAAAAAGTGGGGTTAATCAGTTTAAACGATCCGATTGATACATCGACTGCACAAGGGCGAATGGTGTTTGGTATTTTTGCTTCTCTTGCTGAGTTTGAGCGAGAATTAATTCGTGAACGAACACAGGCCGGGTTGAAGTCGGCCCGGGTCCGCGGTCGAAAAGGCGGACGGCCTAAAGGGATGACCCAAGCGGCCATAGAAAAGGCAACCATTGCTGAAGCCCTTTACAAAAATGGGAGCATTCCTGTGAAAAAAATTGCTGAACAATTAGGAATCTCGAAAACCACGTTGTATTTGTACCTTCGGTATCGAAACGTTGCTATAGGAGTAATGCCTAAACCTATAGAGGTAATGGCTTCATGAAACCGTGCTTATAGACATTAAAACAACTTAGCTTAGAACGAACACTTTTGGGGGTTCTTCCACAGGACCCCTATTCAATCAGTTTTTGATAGGTTGATGGTGTATCAGCTAAATTGCCATTAACCGTTTTTGACCAGACTGTGAACGGCTGCGTGCACGCAGCTCTGCTGCCAGAGCCGAATCTATATCAATGGCTATGTGATGTTTGATTGTTCGCAGCCATCGACCCTGAAACACCCCAGTCGACGCACCTGCCCCAGAATGGAGACTTAAGATAACAAAATTATCCAGACCGGTACTCGCGGTCAGGTATTGCGCACCCATATGGTGGGCCAATTGAATCATGGCGCCACACAAATACAAGAAGAGGCGTGTACGGCGATAGGGCTCGGTGATAATCATACTACGGGCATGAACCAACTCATGCGGGGGTGCGATGGCTGACAAATGGTAGGCCTGGTTATAAACCGATTCTGAATAATTGTTAAAGGCTTGCTCGTAGAAAAAAAACTCGACCATCCCGACTGGGTCCTTTGAGTTACCAGCAAATGCGAGAAGGTAAAAGGCGTAAGGTAACGGTGTCACTGATGCGCCATTGACATCCAAGCCAATTTCAGCACAAATCGTTTGCCGGAACTTGCGGATTGAATCGTAAGATTGCTCTGCCGACGTTAACTTGATTGATGTCTTATCTGACCTAATCGTTATCATATTACCTACTATTTGATTAGAGTCTGTGCCAAATTGGAGGATTCCTAATCGTGCGCAATATGCCGACGCTGCTGAATTCAGGCAGTAGCTTAACGTTGGTCAGCGGAATCGCGCATTCGGTATAGTTAAACTTTAGAAAGCCGATCACCTGCTGTTGCCCTTCAATCAGAAGTCAACTGCTGAACCCTATCGTTTTATCTATGACGGAAATGGTGTGTAAAGTAACAAATTTTCTTACATTACTATCGATCCACTCCATAATGCGGCCGATTAGTTAAATTCATTTTTTTGCGCGATTTAGGTCGCCAATGTCCGCATAGGGAACTCGCGGCGTGTTACTTCCAGAAAGTATCAATCATCCGAATAACTGAAAACTGAATTCCCAGTGTGCCTTCGCTGTTTAAAGCTTATTAATCCCACCAAACCGGTTCCAAATAGCCACGCAGCTCCAGGTATCGGCACGGCGGCCACTTGGCCAGGGCTAACTGCCCAAGCATACAATTGGAGAGTCTTCCTGGGGTTGAACTGGAAACCACCACCCGTATTCAAGGCCCAAGCGTTGCTATAAAGTTGTATCTCCTCAGTAGACAACCAATAACCATAGGCTAGCTCGTTAATGAAGTTAGGAGAGTTGGGAATACTGTTTGCGTCAGTGCCGCCCAGTTCATTGTAAAAGAGCTGGCCGAATTGGCTACCGGTTTGGCCATAGCCGGTTTGTGGGTTATTGCCTGCACTAGGTAAAACCCAATGATTTGAACCGGCATAATTAATGGTGTTCAGATAGCTGACATAGGCTTGGGCTCCAAACCAGTCAACTAAACCATTAGTGCCGAAATCCGCTGAACTCAGTGTGTGGCTCCGGCTATATGCAGGATTGTCATAAATGTTTGGGAGATCAGCAATTGAACCTATGGTGCTAATAATTGTGTTTACTAAATCAGGGTTACCTGCTTCCATCGTACCTAATAGGTTGCCATCACCGGTCCAAGTGATATTGCTGACGCTACTGTAGACGAGGCTTTGTCCATCTGAAAGATAAGGCGTTAAGGAGGCCTCGGCATTGAACGACGATAAGCTGAGAAGTAAACTTGCAGAAAGCAAAGATTTATTTAATGGCATATTCTTGATCCTTATTTCGTTACAGATATACATACTGAGCCAGCAGTAACTTTAAGTACCTAACTGATCTTGGATCTAACGAAACTTCTATAGTGAACTTTAAGAATGAGAACGAAAATATCAATATTTTTGAGAATGGTCAAATTATTTTTGGCCATGGTTTTATGACATAATCACAGACCTATTCCCACTATGACTTTGCCAAGACTCAATACCATGGAATCTTACGGTTATCCTTATGGAAACGGGGCACTTACTATCGAGCAAGGCGGCAAAGTTACAAGTGTCTTTGGTTACTTAGGAAGCATTATCGGGACCGGCAACGCGACGCTGACTATCGAAAATAACGGCAAGGTATCGGTTGGCAGCCGTTTGAGTTTTGGTAGCCGAGGGATTCTGACCCTGAAGGCGGCACGCTGAGTGTCAATACCCCTGAAATTAGCCCCACCCCGGGCGGTCAATTTAATTGGACTTCCGGTACCCTTAACATCACTGGCACTAAGGGCTTAAACTTGAGCAACAATCCGATGTTTAGTGCAATCACCACACTGACCACTAGGAGAACATTAGAAGTTAGTCACACCTTGACTGTGAAGGCAGGGAACTTTCTGATTCTAAACGGCGGCCAGGTCAAAGCCGGCGCACTGGATTTAACAGGCGACAACATCGCTGCCGATCCCACGACCCGCCTGGATATGCGCGTTATCGGTTCACTACTTGGCCGTGGCACGGTATCAGCATCAGTTTGTAGTGGCAACACTAGCATGACCATTCAAGCCAGCGGCGGCAATTTAATTCTGAGCAAGGGTAAATCGCTAGCGGGATTTAACTAGGACGGCAAACTAAGCACGGTCAACGGTGCCGGTCTTGGTCAAAATGAAACGCTGAATTTCATCGGCAATGGCGGCGATGCCTTCTTCAATATCACATCCGTGTTAACGCTGGAAATCCTCGGTAATACACCCGGCAGCGAGTATGATCAATTACTCAATATCAATAAGCACACCCATAACGGCATCCTGAATTGGGTCTTCGCCAGCAATTTTACTCCAGCAGCAGGCAGCAGTTTTAATCTGTTCGATTTCAACATTATTTGTGGCAGTTTCGATCCCGCACACATCAACGTAACCGGATTTGACTGTAACTTGCTCGACTTCAATACCTTGGCGTTTGACAGCATCCTGCATGTAGCGGCAGTACCTCTGCCTGCTAGCCTTTGGCTGTTTGCTTCCTGTTTGGTAACACGACTCACGTAGCCGTGCTGCCCACTCCAGGGAAACTAACGAGTTTCGTCTAAATTCTAAACCAGATATTACCTGAATCTAATACAGCTTCCAAAATTCGGCAACCCGCTCAATCATGCGCCAACTATCGTTTTGAAATACAGCGTCGTCGTACACTTGGTCCCATCTGGGTGGCTGCGGCTCTACTTTTTGGCGAATGACGTGCAAATCCTTAAAGCCATAGACATAGTCGTCTTCGAACGTGACCTGTTCAACATGATTGAAGTCATGGGCATAGGGCTCTTCGCCAAGAAAACTGTAAACCTTGGCTAAGGTCGCTGCCGGAGAAGCGGTAAGTTCCCGATAATCGATAAAATGCATGCGGTCTTTCCAGCCTCGCGTCACCGCATCGCGGATCGCGTTATAGGCTCGGCCGACTGGTTGGGCGTCATCGATGAAGACCTGCATCCGGCCTAAAGCCGTTTTGAATTTAAGCGCCATTCCCGCTTCTTGGGGCAATTGACCCAAGGCAGAGGTCTTTCGGTATAACAGTTCGAACGAAGCCAACACATCGCGCAAATCGCGCACGGTAACTAAGACTTTGACCCGGTCCCGACCTCCAACCAACGCAGCTGCCATTTCTAAAAACTCAGCCCAATAGCGATTCTTATCAATGCACACGGACTGTTCAACATGGCTGAAATAGGCTTGCAGCATGGCTTTCAGTACGGTTTCCTTGACCTGTTCAGATATGTGCCGATCCATAGCCCGAAAGGCATCGTTTTCGTCCCAACCGTTGCGTACCCGTACCAGCATATCGACAATCCCGGAGGTCGGTGTGACATGAAAGTGCGGATGCTGAGCAAGAATATTAGCTAACAGCGTCGAGCCGCTTCGAGGCAAGCCAGCAAGGAAGTAAATCGTTTTGTTTTGGTTCATTAATTGGTCTAATGTCTAATTCTTAGGATTAAATTCCGGCAAAGCACAATTTCCTGGTTGCTAGAGTTTTAGTGTTCGGTTTTATGTGAGTGACGCCGCTTTTGGAAATACAAACCGATCATTCCGCTCATCAACAGAAACCAAGCACCGGGAATAGGCGTTGGAACCGCAGAAATTCTAACACCCAAGCCAGCGTCGTTTCCCAAAGGCAAATAACCGCCCGTACCGGAATTTTGAATCGCATAATTGGCAAGTGGATGAGGGGGTTGATAGGGCATTCCTCCACCGTAAGTTTGCCCGTCGTGGGTTTCAAAAGCCACCCAGTAATTGCCAGCCGTCAGATTCCAGTTCACCCCATGAACGCCATACCAGTGATCGATTGGAAAACCACCCGTATCGTTGACGGTAAAACTTTCGGAATACAAAATGGTCCCCGGCAAGTTGTTACTGCCGTTACTATAAATGAAGGCGCTTAGACTGCCGCTATTGTTCAGCAAATGATCCTGAATAAAACCTTCGACGTCGGTAATAAGCCAGTCTTGTGTAAGCGTAAACTCCCCGGCCAGCCATTGAAATGTGATTTGATCCTGATACAAACCCAAGTAAAAGCCGTTGCTGCCGACGGGTTCGCCGGTATCGACAATAATATCCCCGTGAGCGGAGTGAGCCGATAGCATCGCCAACAGGAGCACTGCAGCCAACTGACAGTGGAAAGTCATTGAACGTAAGTCATGCTTACAATCGGGTATTATTTTCATTTTAATAACTCCGTGTTGCTTGATTAAGACTCGCGTTTTCCAAACACACCTGTCGCCGAAATAAAACAGCTGTTAATTTTGCAGTTTGCGCCGGTTGCTGAAAGTGACGCCGGCCAGCAATGCCGAACCGAACAGCCAGAAAGCCGAAGGGAGCGGCACGGCAGCGCTGGTAAAGTTGATGTTTAAATGGTCGGCGGCAAAATTCAAGTTGGCGGATAGGCCAGGATCGAAGCCGAACAATTTTACGTCCGTGAAATTGCCGAACAAGGCCGTATAATAAAGGATGTCAAAACTGTCGCCAGCCGCCGGTTTAAAACTGTTCAATGCGAAAAGATCCAGCGTACCGCCCAAATGGGTTTCGCCATTGACCTTCAATTGGTCGTATTGTCCGGTTCCCGTGCCTGCCAACTCGATATCCAGATTGCCGGTGTTCAGCTGCAACGCGCCGTTAAGCGTTAGGGCGCCCAGTGAATGGCCGGGGCTTAGCGTGCCGCCGTCGATGGTCAGTGCGCTGTTAATTGTGCCGTTGCCGTTGACGGTGCCGCCGTTGATGTGGATGGCATCCTGAACCAGTGTACCGTCTACGGTTAGCGTACCAGCGGTTTGAACAAAATCTTGTCGATCATTAAGCCATCGGTCCAAAACAGAACTTTTTGTCAATTCAAAAACACCCGAATTTGTGATGGTTCCACCTTCCGTAAACGAGGTACTTACCACGAGTGAACCCGAGTTCGTTATCTCACCCCCTGAAAAATGGGAGAATGAACCATTTAATGTCATCGTGCCTTCGTTAATGAGGGTCGGCTTTTGAGGATGGTTTGATAAATAGTTATTGTTAAAGATACCTGAAAACGTTCCTCCAGCATAGTTATGGAAGGTAAAAGCTCCAAAGCCCATATATGCATTAACGGCTCCCCAATTATTCATTCTCGCGCCTGTAACAAGACTAAAGGTTCCATTTATCAGGCTGCCGGCTTTGTTAGTTAGAGACGATCCAGGTCCATATACATCGCCATGCAGGTTCATAATGCCGCCATTATCGTTGACAATCGGACTATAACTGAAGGTATTCATAGTTAAAGTCCCGCCGTGGTTATAAATGATACTTGAGCCTGGTCTTTGTTCTAAATCGCTGATATGCATATAGGCGCCGGCATTATTCACTATGGTGCCAAAATTATTTAAATAATTGACGTTAGTGACTGAGCCGTAGTTTTTTAACGTATTATTATTGGTTAGTTTGCCCGTGGATTCAAATTTTGCCCCCGCCTGATTGATTAAAACACCACGGTTAATGTTGTAAGTGGTAAATTTTAAATTGCCGCTATTGTCAAGCTCTCCACCGGCCTGGATGTCCAGCAAACCATTATTAACCAGGGTTTGCGATTGATTGAACACATGCCCGGCACCGATTCTGAGTGTGCCATAAAGTGTGCTCAAATGGTCCTCTAGCTGCGAGAAACGGGCACCCGCACCGTATAATGAGACGGTGGCATTACTGGCAAGGGTGGTGATA
>Ga0302321_100003703_pt1 | contig 13144 bp, 9 predicted proteins | sample Fen_T0_1_FD_202505 | JGI IMG/M metagenome (GOLD analysis project Ga0302321, IMG submission 202505) | Peat permafrost microbial communities from Stordalen Mire near Abisko, Sweden - Fen_T0_1 | ecosystem: Environmental > Terrestrial > Soil > Wetlands > Permafrost | place: Sweden: Abisko...
AACAGTGAAGTGGCGAAGGTGACCAGCTTCGCCCGGCCGAACATGGCCGGCGAGTCGTCCGCCACCGCCTCCAGCATCAGCTCGAACAGCGGCGGCCGGTTGTCCTCCCGGCAGCGTGCCTCCAGGTGGCACCGGATGGTGGCCGCGATGCCGCCTTCGTGGGCGTAGTCGCGCGCCAGGGCTAGGTACGCAACCTCGTCGTAGCGGGGGGCGAGCTGCGTCGCTGATCGTTTCATCACGTCGCCGCCAAAACCAAGCAGGGCAAGCACCACCAGGAGCAAGGCTATCGAACGCGGTCCCATGTTCGGTTGGCGGACGTTAACACTACTGACTCAAATTCTCCTGTCGCCATCGCTGGGGCGCACGGACAGCGGCATGCGGCTCCGCATGCACCCACGATTTTGCTTTACTGGCCAGCTGACCCGGGTTTTCCTAGTAGTCGCAGCCTCGCCCATGACCGATCCCCGCACTCTTCCCGCACAGATCGTCGCGACCCAGGCCTGGGCACCTCGCGATCGGCGCATCGCTGTGCTGATACCGTGTCGCAACGAGGCCCCTAGTATCCGCCAGGTCGTCGCCGACTTCCGCCAGGCCCTGCCCCACGCCACCATCTACGTGTACGACAATCGTTCGACCGACGGCACCGCCGCCGCCGCCCGCGAGGCCGGGGCCGAGGTCCGTCACGAGCTGTGGCCCGGTAAGGGCAACGTGGTCCGGCGCATGTTCGCGGACGTGGACGCCGACGTCTATCTGATGGCCGACGGGGACGGAACCTATGACGCATTGGCGGCGCCCGCGATGATCGGACGGCTGGTCGACGACCAGGCCGACATGGTGATCGGCACGCGCAAGGGGGTACGAAGCGATGCCCACCGACGGGGCCACGGCGTTGGCAACCGGATTTTCAATATGATTTATCGTCGGCTCATCGGCCCGGACTTCACCGACATCTTCTCCGGCTACCGAGTGTTTTCCCGCCGCTTCGTGAAGAGCTTTCCCGCCATCTCCAGCGGCTTCGAGATCGAAGCCGAGATGTCCGTGCACGCAAGCCAACTGCGTATGCCCATCGTCGAGGTCGAGACCGACTACCGCGAGCGCGCCCAAGGCTCGGTTAGCAAGCTGCGCACTTTTCGCGACGCGCTGCGCATCCTCTCCACGCTGATTCGCCTGTTCAAAGAAATCCGGCCGCTGCCGTTCTTCGGGGCTTTCGCCGGCGGACTCGGCGCGACGGCGCTGGTCCTCGGCTTCCCGCTTCTGTCGACCTACCTCGAAACCGGCCTCGTCCCGCGCTTCCCCACCGCAATTTTGGCCACCGGCCTCATGATGCTCGCCGGACTGTCTTTGGGCTGCGGTTTGATCCTCGACAGCGTCGCGCGCGGCCGTCTCGAACAGAAGCGCATCCTGTACCTGGCGGTCGGGCACACGCAGCAGCCGTAGGCGCTTTTCAAGCGGCAGTCATGCTGAAGCGGCGGCAAGGGATGGCAAGAATGGTCGGCGCCCATTGGGTGGGGGCTTGGGCTGGCACCCTGCTTCTCGCCGGCGCGTGCGGCGGCTCTTCCAACCCATCCCCCGGCGATACTTGGATTCACCTGCAGCTCCAGGTTCCAGGGGCGATGGCGCCATCGTCTTTTCAGGCCACGGTCGCGTGGACCCACGGATCGGTACAGACCTTGGCATGCCCGTTTGCCGAGGCTCCAGCGGCGGGGGGCCCAAAGTGCGTCGAGGGTGGCCTCGACGTCCCGGCCTCGGCAGGTGCCTTCGACGTGACTTTGCGCTCGACGGGCAATGCCTTCACCACCACGGCCATCAGCGCACAGGCGGGCTCCACGAGGATTATCACGCTGCAGTCCCTAGCCCCGGCGGAGGGCACGGGCGACTACGCCACTCGCCTCGACGGCGATGCTTGCCTGGATTTGCTTCTGCAGTTCTCCGTGCCTGTCCCCACCGACGTGGGCAACAGCTACTCGGTGAAGATCTACATCCGCGACCTCCAGACCCAGCCCAAGCTCTATTTCATCAATACCAAGCTGCATCCCCTGCACTACGGCTTTGTCCGCTTCACGCTCGGAATCCCGGAAACCGAAGAAGAATTTGCCGCCAATACGTACATGGGAACCAACCGGCCAGCCATGGCGGGAACCTTGGTGTTTTATCCAGCGGTCAGGGGCCCGGGCCAAGGTGCAACCCCCACGGTGCAAGCGCCCTGGACGCTGGGCTTCTTCGCAAACGATGCCATCACGCCCGAGCAGGTCCGCCTGGCACATCGTCTGGTCGAGGAAAGGCTGACCTGTTTGCGTTGGACGGGGCCCGGGCAGCGTCTGGTGTACTTGCCCGCCGGTACCCTGCAGGAGCAACAAGCCAGCGTCGATGCCAGCGCCTTCGAGCGCAAGGGCATTGGCTGGATGAACCAGCAGGATCTATTCGGCGCAATCACCCAGCAGGCGCTCAACCCTGGTGTTGCATTTGGCACTTTCAAGCGCATGACCCCCGAGCAGCTCGCGGCTAGGGTGGTGTCCTTCCGCGATGTCCTGCTGCTGACCCGTATTCCCAACGAGCTACCCATCTTGGGCGGAACCATCACCGAGGAATTCCAAACCCCGCTGGCCCACGTCAACGTGGCGGCGCGGACCCGCGGTACGCCCAACGTGGCCTATCCCAAGGCCTTTGAAGACCCAGGTGTCTCGTCGCTGATCGGCAAGCTGGTGCGCTTCGAAGTCGCAGACGGCACTTTCACCTTGCGCGAGGCCACGCTCGCCGAAGCAGAGGCGTTCTGGCAGAGCCGAAGCCGCGATCCGTACGTTCCCGTCTTTGATTCGGCGCTGACCGGAATTCCATCGTTCGATGAGATCGGATTTGCCGATTCCGTTCGCGTGGGTGTGAAGGCCGCCAACCTGGCCGAGCTGGCGCATGTCCTAGGCGAGAACGCTCCCAGCGACGGGCTTGCCATACCCTTCCACTACTACGAAGCGTTCATGGATTCCCGGCTCACGTCAGTCCAGCTGTGCGACGACGGCAAGACCGAGTGCATGGCTGCTGGCCGCGATCCCATCGCTTGCCAGGGCGCGCGCGACCGGTGCTGGCTGGACGTGCCCGAAACCTTCACTGCATTTGTCACCCGGATGCTCGACGATGCTTTGTTCAAGCAAGACACGGCCCTGCGCGATGCGGTCCTCGGCAACCTGCGCACCTTCATCGAGCGCACCCCTGTGGATGCCGAGTTCGCGGCGTTGCTGGATGGTCGCGTCGCCGAGGTTTTTCACAGCGCCAAGGTCAAGATTCGCTCCAGCACCAATTGCGAGGACCTGCCCAATTTCAGCGGGGCAGGGCTGTACAACTCCTATGGTGCGCACGCCACCGGCGCAGACGCCGCTTCCAAGGTGGTGGTCAAGGTCTTCGCCTCGGTATGGAGCTTCCGGGGCTTCGAAGAGCGTTCGTTCTGGAACATCGATCACAAGACCGTGCGCATGGGCTGTGTGATCAACGAAGCCTTCGTGAACGAGGCAGCCAACGGCGTGCTCATCACCGCGAACATCGCCGACCCCGCCGTCGAGGGTATGTATGTCAACGTCCAGAAGGGCGAAGAGTCGGTGACCAATCCAACCAAAGGCGCCTTGCCCGAGATCTTTTCCATCATCGACCGCACCGGAGGTCAGGTCGCGCGCCAGCGCTTCTCCAGCCTGTCGCCCGACACACCCCTGCTCTCGGACGGCGAAATCATCACCCTGTACCAGGCCGCCGACCGGGCCCGCGCCCACTTCGCCGAGCTCTACGGCCCAGAAGTGGGGCAGCTTGTCCTCGACATGGAATTCAAGCTGACCCCCGACCACAAGATCGTCTTCAAGCAGGCCCGGCCGTTTGCGGCGTCGCAGTAGGTTCGAGAGCAGCTCAGTGTCGGACGATCGTGCACTCTGCCGTGCACCGCGAGCCTGACCTGCCGTTGGCGACACCCAGGTCGCATTCCTCGCCGAGCTGTCCGTCGGAAATGCCGTCGCCGCAATAGTGAACCACCGTGCACGCCAGCGTACAGCCGCCGGTCCCGAGCGCTCGGCCGTTGGCATTGCCAAGATCACATTGCTCGGGGCCCTCGATCTTGCCGTCACCACAGGATGGGCCGAGGGTGCATCGGCTGGTGCAACCGCCGTAGGCCGAATCGTCGTTGGCTTGGCCGTCGTCGCATTCTTCACCGGCCACCACGATTCCGTCGCCACACATCGACGTGCAGACCGAGTATTGAACTGTACACTGACCGCTTCCAGTCGGGCATGTCGTGCGTCTCGCGACGGCACTGCACGTGAAGCCCATTTCCAGCTTGCAGGTGACCGAGCAGCCGTCCCCACCTTGCAAGTTGCCATCGTCGCATTGTTCGCTGGCGTCGATGACGCCGTCGCCGCATAGGGCGGTACAGGTCTGGGCTCCTCCGCCCGCGTCGATACAGACGGGCTCCTTTGTGCAGGTGCTGGTGCACCCGCTGCCGTCGCCGAGTAGAGCCCCGTTGATACCCTTGCAGGCGGCCGGCAGCTTGGTCGAGTCGGCGCCGCAGTCGCAGCGCTCGCCTGCCTCGACAACGCCGTTACCACAGACCGAAAATGCGCAAGGTCTGCCTGCAGCCAGGCAGCTTGCCCCCGCTTCGATTCGGCATGTACTCGAACAACCGTCGCCGCCGACGGCGTTGCCGTCATCGCAGGTCTCGTAGCCGGTGACCACGCCATCACCACACACGGGCCTGCACAGCTTGCCGGGAACGGTACAAATCCAGCCACGCTCGACCACTTGGCAATCGCTCGAGCACCCGTCACCTGAGACCGTGTTCCCGTCGTCGCAGCGTTCGGCGGCGCTGACCAAACCGTCGCCACACTGGCCGAGTGATATGCACGGGACGCCGGGCATCGGACAAACATGGTCGGCTTCGATCTGGCAAATGCCGTTGCAACCATCGAACGACTGCAAGTTGGCGTCGTCGCACTGTTCGCCCTGCTCGATCGCGCCATTCCCACAGACCGAGAGGAGGACAGTCATGCTGCTGCCGCCAGCCCCGATGGCCCCACCGGCAGCCGTTGCGTCGCCAACCGGCATCGCTCCGCCGCCGCCCGGGGCGCCGCCGGCAGCCATGGCGCCGCCAGCCATCACGCCGCCGCCCTCTCCCGTGCCGCCCGCGCCGGGGACGGCGCTGTCGCCTGCACCGAGGGTGTTCCCGCCGGTGGCCGTGCCGCCGGTAGCCGTGCCGCCGCTCGCGCCGCCAGTGCCCCCGCTGTCGCGCGAATCGAATGGGTCGTCGCCAACTTGGAGATGATCCTGCCCGCAGGCCAGCGTGGAAAAGAGAATGCTGATCAGCCAGAACCGATTCTTGCTCATGGTCGCCTCCTAGGTCCGACTGTTGGTGGCCCGGCCAAGGGCGAACCTAACCGTCGTTGTTGGCAAGGTGCCAATCATGGGTGTCTTGCCGACCGTGCTCGGCTGTCGGTCGACTGCAGCCACTGCCTGGCCGTGCTTGCGCGAGGTGCGTTGGGGAACCGGTCGAGGTAACGCTGGAGATCCGCAGACGCCCCATCGAGGTTGCCGAGCCGGCTCCGGCACACGCCACGACCGTAGAGAATGCGTTCAAGCAATTCGGCATTCGGGCTCTGGGCCATCGCCGTGCTGAAATCGCCCTCGGCCTCAGCGCAATTCGCGGGTGTGCGCAGCTCGCCGCGGATCACCCGCAACTCGGTCGCGCGACGGCCGCGGTCGAGCGGCAAGGTTTCGAGCGCAGCCAGGGCTTCGGCCGGCCGGCCGAGCAGCAGCAAGGCATCGACCCGTACGAAGCGCGCCTCGCGATTGAGCAACCCTTGGGGATAGCGTTGCAAGTAGGCATCGAGCGCGGCCAAGGCTGCCCCGCCGTTGTGCTCTCGACGGAGAAGTGCGATGGCACCGTCGAGAATACGGGCTTCCTCGGACGCTGACGACGCCGAGGGTTCCTGCGGCGCCGCTGGCTGGGCCGAGGGCGGATTGGCGAGCCCCGGCGCAGGGACGGGCCGAGGTTCGATCGACCCGCTGGCTTTGGAGAAAGCCGCATCCCGCGCCAGTGTCCTGTCGACCCACGCGACTTCTCTGGTCCTCGGCGCCCCGGGCGTCAGCCTCCCCGACGACGAGGTTAGCGTCCCCTGGGTTCGGCTCGGGACTGCCGCCGCCCCGGCCGTGTGCTCCGATGCTGCACTGGTTGTCGATTTCACAGGCGGCGGTACCGAGGCCTCGTCCGTTGGTATCGATACTGCGGGGAGCTCACCCTTTGCTCCCTCGCGCTGTCCTTCACGCCAGGTCTCGCCGCGTCCGGAGTGTCGTGTCCTTCGCGCCCGATCCTTCTGCTCCCGCTCCACGCGTGCCACCGGATGACTGGGCGCAAACCACCCCGATCGCCGGGCGAGTTGGTACGCCTTCACCGTCGCTGCGCCAACCATCAGGGCGACGGCGGCCAAGACCAGGCGAAGCATGGTCAGCGAGCCAACCTTTCGGCGTCGGTGTCCTTGCAGCGCGTGCGCGATCTGGGCAAGCCGGGCACTCTCCGGCTCGCGCGGGCTTAGGCATCCTCGAAGGAGATCAGCGGCGCGATCTTCGGCGGTCGCGCCACCGAGCGGTCGATCTTTCCATCGTCTGACTTCTTCCCCGACCTGGTCCTTCATGGGTTCTCCTCTTCCCATCTCTTCATGCCCGCGAGAAACTTGCGGCGTGCGCGGCTCAGCCGCACCCAAACCGTGGTCAGGTTGGCCCCCGTGAGCTTTGCGATTTCGTTTCCCGACAGACCCTCCAGCTCGAACAGAATGAACGCTGTGCGCTGCTCTTCGCCAAGCTGGTCGAGCACACGGTAGACGACGCCTGTGCGTTCGCGCGCCTCCATCAATTCGTGCGGATTGGCCGTGGGCTCGTTCCACTGGGCAAATTCCTGGTGTTCAGGGGCGCGGCTAGGGCTGCGGCCTCGTCCGGTCACCCACGACCACCAGCGCGCCCTTCGACGGAAGCTTTGCGCCACCCGCACCGTGATCTCGTAAAGCCAGGTCGTGATCTCGGCATCGCCGCGAAACTCGTGAAGTCGGCGGCGCACCACCAGGAACACCTCGTGCACAACATCGTCAAAATCACTCGCCGGCCCCAGCAGTCGCATCGCCCAACGTGCGACCTGCCGGCTGTGCATGCGATAGATCACTTCGAGCGTCCGTGTCGCGCCACGCACAGCCGAACCCTCGGGCTCGGGGGCCGGGTCGGGGACAGCAAGTCCAGAATCTGACATGGCTCGTCTCTCTGTGTGCCCAGTGCAAGACAACCTTACCGCGGCATCGGCGAATCTCTCGCTGCCAGACCCAAGGTCAGCAGTCCCTGAAAATGGGGGACTTCTCGCGAGCTTCCGGCCGAGCTTTCGAGTAGCTGGCTGCGTTGCCAATAAAACCCCGCGACCTCCAGGGAAAGACCGAAATGGCGGCTCGGCCAGATAGACACACGACCGCCCAGAACCGGCGCTACGGCCAACGACGACGCCGATTGATTCGGCGAATAGTCCTCGCCGGTGGCCTGCAGGCTCGCCAGTGCGATTCCGCCGTGAACGTCGAAGGTCGCGATGCCTCGCGCCAGCCGGAAGTCCAGCAGGGTCGCGCCCACCCAGCGTCGCCACTGCGCCTGGTGTGCCGCGATCGTCACGGCATGGCGGGTTTCGCCCGCCGCGATGGCGCGCAGACCAAGCCCGGTCCCCACGGGAAACCAAGATGCGCCGAGCGTAACCGCGAACGTGGCTGAGTCCGCTACCGATGCCCCGCCGCTCGCCGCGACGTCGAGGGAACCGGTCCGCGCCAGGCCGACGTCGGGCTCTTTCTTGGCCTCGGCTGTACGAGCCGGAACCAAATCCATCGACGGCGTGAATTCGGGATGCACGTCGCTTTCCCAGGTGGCCAGCACCACCGCAACCACCTGCGCAAGCTCGGCGCATGAGCCGACCGCCGCCAACGAACGTTCACCGATGACCGCCGCATCCGCGCCGACCAGCTCGACGTGCAAGGCATCGCCTTGCCGGGAAACCCGCGCCAGGTCCGGGGACGTGGCCGAACCGGGCAACATCGATTCCAAGAGCCGCTCGATCTCCGCCCCCGACGGACACGCCTGGGCCGCCACCCGCACGGGCAGCGTTGCCAGCAGAGTTGCGGCGATCAGCGTGGTGGAAATCATGCGCGCAGCATCGTCAGTTTCCTCGACCGGCAAGGGCCGGCCACGCGAGGCTCATCGCACTGGTTGCGATCAAGTGCGGTTCGCACCCAAGCTTTCATGGTTGGTGGAAGCGTCTCACCCGTGCTCGTCCGACGCCACTTCTTGTTGGCGGCTAGGCCAGGTAGCTGTTGCAAATCCATTCGCCGCGTTTGATGTTTGAAGCGATGGACATCTCCGCGCGCGCAAATCCCGCCCGCCAACCGCCCGGTCTGTATCTGCTCTTCAACGTGGAGATGTGGGAACGGTTTTCGTTCTACGGCATGCGCGCTTTCCTGGCGCTGTTTCTCATCAGCACGGCCGGGGGCTTCGGCTGGACCAAGGAACAGGCAAGCTACCTCTACGCCTGGTACACGGGGTTGGTCTACCTGACGCCGCTGCTCGGGGGGTGGCTGGCTGATCGGGTTCTCGGCACCCATCGCGCCATCATCATCGGGGGTATCCTCATCGCATCGGGCCACTTCTGCCTGGCGGTACCGGCCAAGGGTACCTTCTTCGTGGGGCTCGGCCTCATCGTTCTTGGGACCGGCTTCTTCAAGTCGAACATCTCGACCATGGTCGGGCAGCTTTATGCCGAAGGTGACCGCCGACGAGACGCTGCGTTCACCATCTTCTACATGGGCATCAACCTGGGTGCGACGCTCGGGCAAATCATCTGCCCCAAGCTGGCTGACAGGTTTACTTGGCACATCGGGTTCAGCGCGGCGGGCTTCGGTATGGTCCTCGGCCTCATCGTCTATCTAACGTTCAAGCGGCGCTTCTTGGGGGACATCGGCGACGTGCCGGCCGCGCGCCGAAAGCCGGTAGCGGCTGGTGGCGTAGTCGCGCCCGTGGTGCCCCTGACGCGCGACGAATGGCGGGGCATCGCCGCTGTCGGCGTGCTGGCCTTCTTCAACATCTTCTTCTGGATGGCGTTCGAGCAAGCCGGATCGTCCATGAACTTCTTCGCCGAGGAGCGCACGCAGCGGACGTTTCTCGGGTTTCGAATCTTGGCCTCGCAGTACCAGTCGGTGAATTCCATCTGTGTGCTATTGCTGGCCCCGGTTTTCGCCTGGATCTGGACCCGGCTCGGTGCACGGGGCCGAGCCCCGAGCACGCCGGTCCAGTTCTCGCTCGCCCTCATCTTGCTCGGCTCTGGCTTCGTGGTGCTGGTTGTAGGCGCACGGTTCTCTGACGGCGGCGTTCGCGTGAGCCCGCTGTGGCTCATTGCCACCTACTTCCTTCACACCTGCGGCGAGTTGTGTCTGTCACCGGTGGGATTGTCGATGGTGACCAAGCTCGCACCGGCACGGTTGGCGTCGGTGATGATGGGGGGCTGGTTCTTTTCCATGTTTATTTCCGACTTGCTGGCCGGGCTTCTGGCCGGGACCATCGAGAAGGTCGAGCGCGGGCAGTTCTTCCACGTGTTTGGCGGGCAGGCGGACTTCTTCCTCATATTCGTGGTGTCGACCTTCGTCGCGGGCACGGCGCTCTTGATACTCTCGCCGTGGGTGAAACGTCTCATGGCTGGGAGGCCGTGATAGGAAGGTGCTCACGCTCATGGCACTCGCTGTTTCGGCCGCACTCCCTGCGACACGGACCGACGACGTAGTGGACAAGATCCACGGCGTCGAAGTCCTTGATCCCTATCGCTGGCTGGAGGAAGGCGAATCGGCCGAGGTGAATGCGTGGACCGCCGCGCAGAACCAGCACCTGCGCGCCGAGCTCGACAAGGTGCCTGGCCGAGCGTGGATCGAAAACCGGTTGTGGCAATGGCACGAGACCGGGTCGCTGGGCGCGCCCGCGGTGCGCGGCAGGGGCAAGCAGGCTCGCCTGTTCTACACACGCCGGACGGGCAAGCAGAACCAGCCGGTGCTGTACGTGCGGGACGGTACCGCCGGCAAGGATCGTGCGCTGCTCGACGCGAATGCGCTGGCAGCCGACGGCACGGCGGCGCTCGACTGGTGGTATCCGTCCGAGGACGGGAAGTCGCTCGCGTACGGCATCTCGACGGCCGGCAACGAGAACTCGACCTTGCGCATACGCGACGTGGCCACCGGTCGCGATCTCGTTGACACGATCGCGCGAACCCGCGCCTGCTCGCTCGCGTGGCTGCCGTCTGGCCAAGGCTTCTACTACACGCGCTATCCGACGCCCGGCAGCGTTCCCGCCAGCGAAGAGGCGTACCACCGCCAGGTCTTCTTTCATCGGCTCGGAACCGACCCGGCCGCGGATGCGCGCATCTTCGGGGAAGGGCTTTCCCTGTCGGCCTGGCCCAGCGTTCAGCTTTCGCCGAATGGCCGCTGGCTCGCCATCGAAGTCTCTGAAGGTTGGAGCAAGTCCGAGCTCTTCCTCATCGATCTCGAGAAGGGCGGTGCCCCGACGGTGATGGTGCAGGCGCGGGACGCCATGTTCAACTTGGTGGACATGCTCGACGACCGCCTGTACGTGGTGTCGAACGAAGGCGCGCCCCGCTACCAGCTTTTCGAAGTGGATCCCGAGAGGCCCGAGCGCACGGCGTGGAAGCTGCTGATTGCCGAAGGTGATGACACCTTGGACTCGGTGCTGGCCGCGAAGAATGCGTTGGTGGCGGTCTACCTCAAGGACGCCTCGTCGCGGGTGCGCGTCTATTCGCCGGCGGGAAACCTGCAGCGTGAAATCGAATTGCCTACGCTGGGCACGGTGGCAGGCGTCCGCGGACGGCACGATCAGTCCGATATCTACCTGTCGTTCACGTCGTTTCTTACCCCAACCAAAGTCTTAAGCCATCAGGTCGGCACCGGGAAGACCCGCGTCTGGCAAGAGTTGACCGCGCCGGTCGACACCAGCGATCTCACGGTCGAGCAGGTCCGCTACGCATCGAAGGACGGAACCCAAATTCCGATGTTCCTCGTGCACAAGAAGACCCTCGTGCGCGATGGAAACAATCCCGTGTTGCTGTATGGCTACGGCGGCTTCAACGTCAGCCTGACGCCGGGGTTCGCCGCATGGGTGGGTCCCTTCATCGAGCGCGGAGGCGTCTACGCGGTCGCCAACCTGCGCGGCGGCGGCGAGTACGGCGAGGCCTGGCATCGCAAGGGAATGCTCGCCCAGAAGCAGAACGTCTTCGACGACTTCGCGGGAGCGGCCGAATATCTGATTCGCGACAAGATCACCTCGCCCGAGCGTCTGGCCATCTCGGGGCGGTCCAACGGCGGCCTCTTGGTCGCCGCCGCCATCACGCAAAGGCCCGAACTGTACAAGGCTGCCGTGGCCGGCGTGCCGCTCACCGATATGCTCCGCTATCACCTGCTGCAGATCGCGCGGCTGTGGATCCCGGAATACGGTACCGCCGAGAAGCCCGAAGACTTCACCTGGCTTTATGCCTACTCGCCCTACCACCACTTGAAAGAGGGCACGCGGTACCCTGCGACGCTGATCTTCTCCGCCGAGTCCGACACGCGCGTCGATCCCATGCACGCGCGCAAATTCGCCGCTCGATTGCAGCACGCCACCGCTGGCAAGGCGCCGATCTTCTTGCGCATGGAAGGAAGGGCCGGGCATGGCGCCGGCAAGCCGATTGCTAAGCTGATCGCCCAATACACCGATGAGCTAGCATTCTTGTTCGAGCAACTGGGTATGAGCGTGCCGTGATTTGTCCCGCCCAAAGGAAGACCCCAACGTGAAAAAGACCCGAGTCATCATTCTGTTTGGCGGTCGTTCAGCCGAGCACGAAGTCTCGCTGCTGTCCGCCCGCAACGTGTTTCTGGCTCTCGACCGTGACCGCTTCGCTCCCTTGCTGGTCGGCATCGACAAGCAGGGGCACTGGCGCATCGAACCCGAGAAGACCTTGATCGAGGCCACCGGGGACCCGCGGCTACTCAAGCTGGTTGCGGCTGGCAAGGAGCTTTCCGTGCCGGTGCATCCTCCGACCCAAGAAGGGGCGATTGCAGATCCGTCGACCCCGCTCTTGGGCGCGGACGATGTGGTGTTCCCGGTGCTCCATGGAACCTATGGCGAGGATGGCACCGTGCAAGGCTTGCTCGAGCTGGCAGACGTCGCCTACGTGGGCCCAGGGCACCTGGGCTCTGCCGTCGGAATGGACAAGGACGTGACCAAGCGGCTGCTCGCCCAGGCCGGAATTCCCGTGGTGCCGTGGCGAATCGTCACGGCGAACGCGATGAAGAAGGATCCCGCGCGCTGTCTCGCGGTGGCCGCCGAGCTCGGTTTTCCGTGCTTCGTGAAACCCGCCAACGCCGGCTCCTCCGTCGGGGTCAGCAAGGTCAGTGCCGCGACCGAGCTTGCACCTGCGCTGCGCCTGGCGCTGGAGTTCGACACCAAGGTACTGGTGGAAGCCGGCGTGAATGCGCGCGAGATCGAATGCGCTGTGCTGGGCAACGATGAGCCGCAAGCCTCGATCCCCGCGGAGGTGATCGTTCACCACCGCGACGGGTTCTACTCGTACGATGCGAAGTACGTGGACGCCGACGGCTCCGAGGCCAAGATTCCGGCCGACATTCCCGCGGCAACGGCCACGCGCGTGCGCGAGCTGGCGGTGCGCACCTTCCAGGCGCTGGAGCTTGGCGGTATGTCCCGCGTCGACTTCTTTCTCGACAAGCAAACCGGCGACCTCTACGTCAACGAGGTCAACACCATCCCCGGCTTCACAGCGATTTCCATGTACCCCAAGCTATGGGAAGCCTCGGGCCTTCCGGTGAAGGATCTGGTCAGCCGCCTGATCGATCTGGCGGTCGAGCGCAGGCGTGCGCGGCGCGCGCTGAAGACGCAGATCTAACTTCCTGTTACGATGGGGCTCCCCATTTACCTGAAGGAGCCCCTCATGCGCCAAGGGACGTGGTTCTCCGTGGTAGCGCTTTTGTCGATCACCGCTTGCGGCTCGAATGGAAACTCGCTGTCGTTGGACCTGGATGCCTCCGATGCCACGAAGCCGTCGTTGGACACA